>Ga0208821_1000126_pt1 | contig 65042 bp, 58 predicted proteins | sample June2015DPH_20_5_FD_184720 | JGI IMG/M metagenome (GOLD analysis project Ga0208821, IMG submission 184720) | Peatland microbial communities from SPRUCE experiment site at the Marcell Experimental Forest, Minnesota, USA - June2015DPH_20_40... | ecosystem: Environmental > Terrestrial > Soil >...
TTCGTTCAAGACATTGGCCATGGCCCCGGAGCCTACAAGCCTCCGCGGGAATCAATGTCCCGGACGCTACTCTCGTTGGCCGGTTTTCAGGTGATACTCATTGGCCGGTTTTGGGTGATCGCTGAGGTCATTGTTTTCTCCATTGGTTCAAAGTTGTGGGCGGCGTTGCCACCGCCCAAGGATTTGCTATGCCTTCACCAGCATTGCATCATTGATTCGATTTGATCTCGCGAACTCGTATTTAGAAAGGACTGAAAAAACGGTGTGGCGCGTTTCCTGTTGCCAGTCAGTCGCGCCACACCTTTATTTCTTCGGGTTGCTATCCCCGGCCACAGATGCCCCGTGGCGCAGCTACTCGGCATTTGCCTTCTTGATCCCTTCGGCTGCGATTTCACTCCGTGATCGAATCTTCTAGCGGAGCCTCGGAACTCACTGCTGGCCGCTCAATCCGCTTAGCGATTCGGAAAAACTCTCGCTTCCTTCGAGTGCCCTTTTCTGGGCCGTTGCCGCTGGGCTTATCCGTTTTGTCTCGGTGCCAGCAGTACATTCGTATAATACGATAATCGTATAATCGTTGTCAACATTACCGAAGTGCAAACCAAGGTCACTGACCAAGCAACCAACCTCAAACCGCTGTCTGTGGTACCGATGTACACTAAGCCTTTCCCAATCAGCAATCTGTGCATATTGTGCAGTACAAAGTCGGGCCGCTAAGATAGTCGTCAGTAGCAGGTAGCAGGTAGAGCCAGAGGTCGGACAGGCTGGTTTCCGGTTGGGTTTGCCTTGGGTTAATGCAAGCGCGATCCGATTAAAATTAAGTCAACATTCAATTAATCTATTAGTTTGAATGCAGTCGAATCAATGGGCTGCTCAACTTCCTTTCTAATAGAATCAATAAGTTACGAGTTGACGTTGTTTGGACAGTGCGGCACCTCGCGTGCCAATTCCGGCCCTTTCGTAACCCAGATGAGTAACCAATGTATTATCAATGCATTACAAGCTAAACCACTGTGAACCCTGTATAACCAAAGGGAGTGCCAGAGTGGTTTGGACCACCTAGTGTTTTCCCACCGCCGTCTGTTTTTGGTAACCGATCCGCTGATTACGGTTACAGTCTGCCTGTTCTGTAACCTCCGCAGGACTAGGAGTTGCGTTACCTTTTTCTAGGATTTTCCCACTTGACCACCGCCGGGTATGGTAGGAAGAACTGGTATTCGGTGAAGCTGCGCGGGCAGCTCACATTTTTATTGGCCATTTCAACGCTCTGTTAGACTTTGGGGCTAGGAGCCTATAGGACGGGCTGCTAGGGCTAGGGTGTCAGTTAATTGCCGTCTTACTACCAGCGCGCTGCTAGGGCTAGGCTATGCCTTCCTCCGATGCACTGGGATGAGCTAGGGCTAGGCGTTAGGGCGCCTGTTTATCCGGCTTCGATTCCTAATGCATAATATGCAGCAGCATAAGATGATTTACACTCCTTCACACTCGGTTACATGGTCAGTATGTCAGTTACACTGCCTAGTTGACTTTTACGCTCATTTATGCTATACTGTAAAGGTATACTTGAGCTAGACACCAATCTACTCTCCGTACATCGAGTTATCCAAGAACGGCGCGCATAGGCCCGGCATTCACCTCTGGCCATCCCAGAAAGATCACAGTGCAATCCAAACCTCTGACCCCTCAAAGCGTCAGTGAGCCGCTCTCCCCATTGGAGCAATCCGATCTAAGTACACCCAGTAGTTCAACTACCATTCAACCGATAACCAAGGAGACAAAAGATGTCAGAACACGATCACAGTACCGACCATCATGAGTTCAGAGCAGAACTCGAACGATCCAACCGCATCCTCGCAGCCATCTCTCGCTGCTGCGACGTATCCCCCGCCAAGCATGATAGCCGCCTAGACCGCGCTACCGCAGTGAACAGTATCCTCACCAAGTTGAAGGCATCTGGCATCGACTTCCAGCTTAGCGATAGAGGATGGGTCATTGCTGAAAAACACGGCACCACAGTGGGACTGCAAGAGCTGGTAGAGAATATCCTTCTCACCGATCCCGATCTTCGAGACGCTGCATCGGTGCAAGCAGCCGTTTCTTCTGGCGGTCTTGAAGTGAAAGCAAAGAGCGATCTCGCTACCAGAGCGGAGAAGGCCGCATGGATCAGCCGTCACAGTTTGCGCGAATGGGAAGCTCTCCCACTGAACCGTGAGACTGCCCTTGACCTCAACCCAGCAACGATGACCGCGGCGGATGTTGCGCGCCTCAGCGTGCGGCAGAAGACTGAACTCCATGCCATATTGCTGACGGCGCATAACGGCAATCTCCGAGAAGCCGAAAAAGCCTACGGAGAGATTCTCCGAAGGAAATAGAGTTTGCTCTGACCCACTCAGAGCGAAGAAACGCAGGACCGGGCTTTCTCAAGGTTAGCCCTCATGTTCGACTGATCTTCGATCTTCCTGCGTTTGATCTTAGTCTTCACGTTGAGCGCGCCCCTTCAGCGCAGCTCCGTGAATCAGCGGCGGGGATTTCTCAGGGTCCTTCTGTCCCTATCCTTGCCCCGCCGCTCAAGTTTCTGTCCCACAGAAAGCGGGCTGATTCCCACTCGTAAGGTCTGGGAGTCGGCCCGTGTCCTTTAGAAAGAAAACCTAGGAGAAACCAAGTGACATTCGCAAAGTTCTTAGCTCACCAGATTGTTCAGGTGGGCAGCAAGAAGACATTCAAACAACTCCACGAACAGTGGATTAAATCAGAAAGGGAATCATCCAATGGCAACAACAACTAGCAGCAACGGCATCAACGCACATCGCGTTTCAGTAACAGACGATTTCAACAACCTGAAGCCGAACAGCTCTCAGGAAGCGGACGCACTGAAAAACGTGCAAGACCGCGTGTTCGCGCAAGCAGAATCCGTCGCGCGCAGACAGGGCGTTGCCCATGACATCGCTCCCGGCGCAACCTCTGGCGGTGCATTCGGTCCCAGCGCACCGGGCGTCGGTGCCGATGGCAAAGACGGCATCACTGGCAACATGACCTCGAATAGCGGCGCGGGTGTCCGTCCTGTGACTGTTCGCAAAGTCGATTTCAAAGACTTGCGCACCGGCGCGGACTATCGCACTCCTGACAAGGACACCGCAAACGACAGCTTGAATCAGGCTGCTGACAACGGCGGACCACGCTCAGCAATGCGCGGGCAACAGAACAGCAAGCACTATGACGAGTCGAAGCCGAACTTCAAAAGCTTCCCCGGCAATCTCACTGACTCGGATAGCGGGAACTAATGGCAAAGATCAACGCACAAGCAATCAGGGGGACTGAAGGCCAGTCCCTCGTTACACCACGCCTCAAAGCAGCGATGAAGGCTGCAATGCTAGAAAAAGATAACGTCATCACCAAACATTTTCCAAACACAGATCGTCTGGTGCAATCGGGCCGCGTCCGTGACCACCTGAATCGAGGTTAACAATGGCAACACTCACCACATCGAACGCAACCGCAAATTCCAATCAGACCGCCGATCAGCTTCTCTTCTCTCGAAGGGATGCCGCTCGGATTCTGGGCGGCATTTCGGATCGCACGGTGGACAACCACACACGGGCCGGTCACCTGAAACCTACAGTAGTCGGTAGTCGCGTGATGTATCACCGTGATGAACTAGAGCGCTTTGCAAAGCACGGTACGAGCAAATGAAGAAACCCGATTTTGCGAGGAACAACCAATGACAACAGATAACCCAGAAGTTCAACCCGAGCAACCACCGCGCGCGAAGCGCACCTATAAGAAGCGTGTGCAGAAGAACGACGCGGAAAAGGCTCTCGCCAATCTCATCGCAACCCATCGCTACGTCAAGCGCGACATCCTGAAGTGCATTCGAGAAAAGGAATGCAGGTCTGGCACCGGCGCGCGCCTGAACTACTTGAAGGCGTTGCAGGAACTCGAAATCGACTTTCTGAAGCAGATCACAGCGATGGGTTACATCCCGAAGAATGCTAAGGCAGAAAGCCGCACTGAGTTCATATACAAAGCCATCGTCGGCCATGGCGGGCTCGTCAGCACAGTGCCCGTCAACGGCAAAGAGCTGACGGAGATGAGCAAGAAGAAAGTCAAAGGAATCGAGCTACCTTATGCGCCAGAAGATGAGGCGATCCGTGAAGCGTTAGAACGCGAGTTCGGATCAAGCGCAGTGCAGGGCGAAACTCAATCCCACAAGAACCACTGACCGCGCGGCAGTCCCGCGCCCTCACCACGAAAGAAGGAAACATGAACTCAGAACCATTGTCACCACGGGCGGAATCCGCCTTGGCTCAACTACTGGCGCTGCGCAAGCTGCCTCAATCTGGCGGCGTACTCGCTGCCCAACGAAAGATTTTCGACCGCATCAACGCGGTTGATTCCTTGGCTATCGCCCTCGAACTGGCGAGATTGGAGCCGTCCAATGGCTAAGCCAATCACAGGCTTTTTAGCCTACTGCATCGCTGGCCGCGCCGCCCATGCTGCCAACTCTCAGTCGAAGTGCCTCATGCTCTACTACTGCGTCAATGTTGATGAGAACGGGACGTTCTTCCGGTCTATGTTTGACATCTGTTACGACACCCGCCTATCAGAACGCACCGTCCGCAAGCTCAACACCGCGTGGAAGGCGAAGGGGCTGCTGTCTTGGGTAGAAGGAAGCAACCTCAAGAAGAAAGCCAACACCTACACGCTCGATCTGGCGAAGCTGCAATCCTTCGTAGAGTCTGCCAAAGACAAAGCGACCGTAGACAGAATCAAGAGAAATATCGCTCATGCAGCTCGGCAGCAGAAGTATAGGGACAAGCAAAAGGCTAAAAACGTGACGGCAACCCGTGACGGCGTGACGGCAACCCGTGACGCTTCGTTACAGCATGGCGTGACGCGCGTGACGACACCACAGCCCGTCTATGAACCTAAGCATGAACCTAATTGTATGAATCAAGTTATGAACCTCCCTTCTCCCCTAAATTCAAAAATTCAGGGGCAGGAAAAACAAGATGCGGAGCATCTCCTCTCTATTCCGCGCGTGACGGCACCAGAGACCGTTACGAATCCAGACCCAAATCTGGATACCCGAGTCAAGGAATGGATGAAACTAGGCGCGCCGCTGGTATAGCCCGCGTGTACGCACGTACACGCTTCACTCGTTTCACAGTGCGGGATTCCCCATCCCGCCGATCTTATGACAACCTACGAACCTTTGTTGAATGACGCTGAGGCAGCTGCTTTCCTTGGCGGACTCCATCCGAAAACTGTGCAGCGCATGGCCCGTCGTGGTGAGCTACCGTCCTACCGCGTCGGGAAATACTGGCGCTATCGTGCCAGTGAATTAGGCACATGGCTGCTGCTACACTCAACAGGCCAGATTCACCCGCCTGCTGCTCAACCTCGAAAGGAGATTGTGCAATGAGCAGGCGATACCAAGATGGTTGCTTGTACCGCGAAAAGCGGAAGGCTGGCCCCGATGTTTGGGTTTTCAGATTCCGTGACGGACAGGCGAACCGGAAAGAGCAAGTAGGCACCGTGGAACAGTTCCCAACCAAGTCGGCTGCAATGAAGACTTGTGAACTGCTCCGCTCCAACATCAACAAGGAAACCAGATCACCGCGCACCGTGGCGGAACTGGTGACCCATTACACCGATCACGAATTGCCAACCAAGACACCGTACACGGCGGAAGTTTACGCGGGCTATCTCAGGACGTGGATTCTCCCGAAGTGGACAGAACACTCGCTGTCCGACGTTCGCACCGTCGCAGTTGAATCTTGGCTCAAGACGTTGCCGCTAGCGAACGGCACCAAGGCGAAACTGCGGAACCTCATGCACGCTATCTACAATCACGCGATGCGTTGGGAGTTTTTCGACCACAATCCGATGACTCTTGTACGGCAGTCAGCCAAGCGGACGCGAGTCCCCGAAGTGCTGACGGTTGAGGAAATCGGGAAGCTGCTCGGGGAACTGGCAGACCCGTGGCGCACTGCCGTTTATGTCGCCGTCACAACTGGATTGCGCGTCAGTGAACTTCTGGCGCTCAAGTGGTCTGACTTCGACTTCGCTGCTGGGCAAATCAAACTCAGCCGTGGAATCGTGCGTCAGCAAGTGGGAGCGATGAAAACCGAAGCCAGCCGCAAGCCTGTGCCGCTAGATGCGGGACTCGCTGACGTGCTACTCGGTTGGCGCGGGCGCTGTCCGTACAATCAAGACGCGGACTACATCTTCGCCAGTCCCGACAAGGACGGCAGTCAACCATACTGGCCCACGGCTGGGATGGAAGATCACGTCCGACCAGCAGCAAAGCGGGCGGGCATCACAGTGCGTCTAGGTTGGCACACGTTGCGGCATACGTTCGGCACTCTGGTGAACAGCCAAGGCGCGGACATTGCTACTACGCGGTCACTGATGCGTCACGCGAATGTCAGCGTAACGATGGACAGATACGTCCAAGCCATCGGCGCAGACAAGCGTGAGGCGCAATCGCGCATCGTGCGGGCGATTCCGTTCCCAGAAAAGACGTGGGAACAAATTCCGTTCCCAAACGTTCCCAGACGGTTGACGGGAACGGCTGTAACTGCTTGAATAGAAAGCGTTGGGCGCATAACTCAGCGGTAGAGTGCCATCCTCACACGGTGGAAGTCGTAGGTTCAAATCCTACTGCGCCCACCATCCATCAAGTTGACGCCGTGATTTCGGGGCTTGGCGGACGCCCATTCCACACTTCTGACCCGACGCAGCGGCTTCATGGGCAGATTCCCGAAAGTAATCTGGTATTTCCTGCACAAACAGGGAAAAATCTTCCTGATGCGGGCTTCTACACGGATCACAAAACCTGCTGTTGGTAAGGACCTTGGTAATCGCGCTGCTCTACTCCCTCATTTAGCGCCAAGGCAGCGTTATGCGGCTCCTGATCATCAAATCTAAATGCATACTTTCGCAAGACTATTTGCTGTGCGGACCAGAGGCTCTTGGAGACTTGCGAGGCTGTGCACTTTTCTGGTCTTTTGCCTCGGCAGCATTCCGCGCGCGCATGCTGGAGCGACGCTGCTTCTGGAAGAGCCGTATAGTTACGATGGCGCGCTTGCCGGAACTGGCCACGCGGCCGTGTATCTGAGCAACGTTTGCGCTGAGTCTCCAGTAGTTCTACGCCGGTGCGCCGTGGACGAATCCGGCGTGGTCCTGAGCCGGTACGACGGTATCGCGGGATACGATTGGATTGCGATCCCTCTCATCCCCTACTTATATGCGGTTGACCGGCCGGAAGCCATCCCACTGTTCGCCGACGCAAAACTGGTTGCTTTTCTCAGAGATCAATACCGTCGCGATCACTTGGAATCGGTTGCCCCCGATCGCCCCGATGGCGGAACGCCCGAGGGAAACTGGTATGAACTGGCCGGAGCATCTTATGACCGGACAATTTACGGATTCGAGATTGAGACCAGCCCGGAACAAGATGCGCTGCTGATCAGCAGGTTCAATGGGCAGCCAAACCGGGAGCGCTATAACTTCGTGAAGAGAAACTGCGCTGATTTTGTGCGCGAGGTAATCAATTTTTATTATCCACACGCGCTGCATCGCAGTGTGGTTGGCGATCTCGGGGTCACGACTCCCAAGCAGATCGCGAAAATGCTGGCGAAATACAGCCGCCAACATCCTGGGTTACAGAGTTCGGGTTTCCTGCTGCCGCAGGTCCCGGGTGCGGTGCGGCGCAGCAAGCCCGTCCACGGAGTATTGGAATCCGCGGTGGCAGCCAAGAAATATATGCTGCCCCTGGTCGCACTGCATCCCTACATCGGTGGCGGGTTGCTCGTCGAGTATTTTGGCCATCGCCGTTTCGATCCGGCACGAAATGCGCTTGTCTTTAATCTTGATTCGGGCGGCCAGTTGGATGCGCCCATGACCCGCGATGATCGTCTTCGCTACCAGAGTCGACTGGACGAACTGAGCCGAACTGGTTCCGGTGGAGACTCCTTGAACGAAGAAAAACACTGGGAGCGCTTGCAAGCGGGCGCCCGGCCTGAACTCGATGCTTCCGGGCGACCTGTCCTGCAGTTGCGGGTTGGCGGAGATTTGGCTCAAGTGGGCATTTCGCGAGCCAACATCTTGAGCGTTTCCGACTCGTCGGAACTGGCGGCGAGACTCTTGGAGGCGCGACTGCGCCAGGAATTGCGACCTGCCACAGCCCGCAAGGTTTCGCCGAGTGACGTGGAAAAGGATCTGACGCTGTTCCAGCAAGTGCTCCGACATCAGTCGAGAGAAGATGCCGTCACCCGGTCCTCCAAGAACGACAGCGGATTTCAAGCCCCGGGCTTGCAGTAGCCTTCCTTGTTTTTGGGCTCCGCGGTTTTGGGGCTCCGATTCTTTTCGCACCAGACTTTTCGCACCAGACAATGGACAGTACGTTACGCATTCATCATCAACTATTGGTGTGGCGGGGATAGTCGCGAACGGATCAAGGATTCCACCTGAGTCCAAACCTTGGGATCGCACTCAATTTCGGTGTGAGACTTCATGAAGAGACGGTCGTACCAGGGATACTGCTTGCATTCGATCGGATTCGCTCGGTAGTCGAAGCGGAAATTTCCGATGATGTGGGTGCGTGCCGGATCGGCGGCGCGGATCTGGGGTTGGCCGTGGAGAAAGCCATCCAGTTGATAGAAATTTGCGGCTTCGGCTACGTTAGCGGGAATGACCTTATCATTCTCGCCGGGCTTGGAGATACTGTCCACCTGAACGGTGAGCAACACCGGAATACCTTCTCTACCTAGTTCTCGCGCCAGCGTAACGGCCTCGGAAGCTCCCCAGCTGTGCCCGTATAGGATGATGCGGGCGTTACGCTTCTCTTCGACCGACAGTGTACCGTTGCGATCGGTGTCCACAAATCGAACGATTTTCGCGTGGGCTTTTTCCCGTAGATGATTCTCAAGAACCTCCACATACACGCCCGCTGGGTAATCCTGGCGGAGATGCGCAGCGACTTGGACCGCGCTGTGGACCATGTCATCGTGCCTGACCAATCCGCCGACGAAACCGATGACGATGAATGGCGTCGTCGTAACCACGTCGGGCGCACTGAGAGGGCGTGCGGAGTCGGCGTGAGTGGGGGCAGGGATGAGGCAAAGAGTAAACGAAAGGCAACGGATTGAAGTGAGAATATAGTGACGCACAACCTAGTCAATCATAACAACAAAAAGGACGGCTTGGTTATCGCTCCCGTCTCGCCCGATCGGCCGGGCGGGGCGTCCGGTTCTCCACAACGCGGCGAACTTTCCATTTCCACCCGCTCTGAAATGCTAAGATTTCGGGCATGCCTCTGCGCAGCAAACTCAAGAAGGTTACGCACGCATCGGGAAGGCCAGCGACGGGAAAAGCTCGCGGGCGTAAGGGCGATCCGCACGCCGCGGCGGAACTGGTCGTCATTACCGGCATGAGCGGGTCGGGGAAGGCTTCGGCGCTGAAGGCCTTCGAAGATCTTGGCTACTATTGCGTGGACAATCTGCCGGTGGAGCTGATTCCGCGCTTTGCCGAACTGGCGTTGCAGTCGGGAGAGATTCCGCGCACGGCGCTGGTGGTGGATGTGCGCGAGGGTTCGCAACTGGAGAAGCTGCCGGCGATTCTGAAGTCGGTGAAGCGGATGATACCGACGCGGGTGATTTATCTGGAAGCGAGCGATGCCGCGTTGCTGCGGCGCTTCAGCGAGACGCGGCGGCCGCATCCGCTGGGGACGGGCACAACGGTTCGGGCATCGCTCGAGGCAGAGCGGCGGCATCTGCGGGCGATTCGCAAGATTGCCGACCTGGTCATCGACACTTCCAAATTCAATGTTCATGAACTGCGGGCGCACTTGACCGACCGCTTCAAACAGCAGGCGGGGAGCGCGCAGACGATTCTGGTCTCGTGCGTGAGTTTCGGATACAAACACGGCTTGCCTGAGGATGCCGACCTGGTGTTTGATGTGCGCTTTCTGCCCAATCCTCATTTCGTGCCGGAGTTTCGCGGGCTGACGGGAAGCGATCCCCGGGTCGCGAAATACATCCGGTCGTTTCCGCAGACGCGGGAGTTTATCAACCGCATCTCAGAACTGCTGATCTACCTGTTGCCGCACTACATTCGCGAGGGCAAGAGTTACCTGACCATCAGCTTCGGATGCACGGGCGGACAGCACCGCTCGGTGATGATTGCCGAAGATGTCAGCAAGCGACTGAAGAAAGCGGGGTACAAAGTGAAGGTCGTGCATCGGGACAGTCCGAAGTAGGTGTTGGCTGAAGTTGTGTGGCGACCGGGCGGCGCCCCGGTCCAGCGGGGCAGCCCCGCTTCCACACAATCTCTACCCGGAATCACATGTAGAATTGAGCCTTACACGCATGGCAACCTCCACAGTGGCGGGCGCGAAGAGTGAAGGAACAGCGGCAAAGCCCCGTCCGCCCCGTCCCATCACCCGCCTGTTGCGCTACGTTCTGCCTTACTGGTGGCCGTTTCTGGCTTCGGTGGCGCTGATGGCGCTCGTGGGGCTGCTCGATGCCGGGCGGGTTCTGCTGATCGGCCCGATTTTTGATCGCGTATTGAATCCCGGATCCCAGGGAAGAACGATCCCGCTGTTCAAGCTGCCGGGCACCGAGCGCTTTCTCAACCTCCAGCAACTGGTTCCGTCGCACTTTCAAAATCCATGGACGGTGGTGGCCTTTGCGCTGGTGGCAGCGACGGTATTGAAGGGCATCTTCGACTACTCCGGAACTTACCTCGTGAACTACGCGGGTCTTGGGATGATCACGGACCTGCGGGACGATTTGTATAACGCCATCCTGCGGAGTTCGGCGGCATTTTTCACGAAACACACGACGGGCACGTTGCTCTCGACGATGGTCAACGATATCGAGAAGGTGCAATCGGCGATGTCCAGCGTGCTGGCGGAATTCCTGCAGCAGTTTTTTACATTTGTGTTTACTGCGGCGGTGGTGGTTTTGTTGGGAGGAAAGCTGGCATGGGTGCTGTTGCTGTTCGTTCCGGTGATTTTGTACTCATCGAGAAAAATCGGCCGGCAAGTACGCAGCAAGACGCGGGGCGGACAGGACAAGCTGGCCGAGATCCAGAACATTCTGCACGAAACGATTACGGGCAACCGAATTGTGAAGGCGTTTGGCATGGAGAATTGGGAAGTGGAGCGCTTCCGCGCCGCGGCGCGACGGCTGTTCCGGGCGAATCTTCGGGTGGTGGCGGCGTTCGCGATCAGCTCTCCGCTGATGGACATTCTCGGCTCGATTGCCATTGCGCTGCTGCTGCTGATGGGCCGGGACCAGATCAACCGGCACGTTTTTACGGCGGGAACATTTCTGGCCTTCATCGTGGCGGTGTTCAAGCTCTACGACCCGGTGCGCAAGTTCGCGCTGTTCAACAACAATTTTCAGCAGGCGGTGGGAGCCTCGTCGGAAATTTTCCGCTTCATGGATATGGAAGATGAAGTGCGCGAGAAGCCGGGAGCGAAGCGCATGGGGAAGTTTGCGCGGGCGATCCGGTTTGCGGACGTGTCTTTTTCTTATTCCAACGAAAACGCAGACGAGTCGCCGCTGGTGCTGCATGACATCAATCTGGAAGTTAAGGCGGGCGAGGTGCTGGCGGTGGTGGGATCGAGCGGCGCGGGCAAGAGCACGCTGGTGCACCTGATCCCGCGCTTCTTTGACGTCAGCAGCGGGCAGATTCTGATTGACGACAACGATGTGCGGGATGTGACGCTGGAATCTCTGCGCTCGCAGATCGGCATTGTCACGCAGGAGACGGTCTTGTTCAACGATACGGTGAGGAACAATATCGCCTACGGCCAGCCGCATGTGTCGCAGAAGCGGGTAGAAGAAGCGGCGCGCGCGGCGCGCGCGTATGAATTTATTCGCGGGCTTCCGGAAGGGTACAACACGATGATCGGGGAGCGCGGGGTGCGGCTTTCGGGCGGGGAGCGGCAGCGCATCGCGATTGCGCGGGCGATCCTGAAGAATGCGCCGATTCTGATTCTGGACGAGGCAACGTCGGCGCTGGACAGCGAGTCGGAGTCGCTGGTGCAATCGGCGCTGCAAAATCTAATGAGTGGGCGTACTGTGTTTGTGATTGCGCACCGGCTCTCGACCGTCCGGCGCGCGGATCGCATCGTGGTCCTCGAAAACGGCACGATCGGCGACATTGGCGCGCATGAAGAGCTGATGCAAAAGTTGGGCACGTACCGGCGGCTTTACCAATTGCAGTTTGCCGAAGCCGACGCGCCGCGGGCCGGAGTTGTGCCGCAATAAATTTGCGCCGCAGTAGTTTCGATTCAACAAGGGAACCAGTTCATGCCACTTCGTTCCATGACGGGATTTGCGCAGGTCAAAGGGCAGGTCAACGCTCAGTTGGCGTTTGCGCTATCGCTGAAATCGGTGAATCATCGTTTTCTGGATCTTCACTTCCGGCTGCCGTCCGATACCGATTCGCTGGAGATGAAGCTGCGCCGGATTCTGAAAGAGAAACTGGCTCGCGGCCACGTGGAAGTGATCCTGAACCTGGAGCGCTCGGGCACGAACGGGGTCGCGCTCAACCGGCAACTGATTGCCGGCTACGTGCAGGCGTTCCGCGCGGCGGCCGATGAATTTGGGGTCGGGGGTGAGCCCGATCTGAACGTGGTTCTGAGAATGCCGGGCGCGATGGATGCGGGAGCCGAGAAATCGGGAGACGAACTGGACACGGCGGTGATGGCGCAAGTGGAAGAAGCGCTTTCCCGGCTCAATGAGATGCGCGAAGAAGAAGGCCGGAGCATCGGCAGGGAGTTGCGCGCTCGCATGGCGAGTCTGGAAAAAGCGGCGTCGGGTGTGGAAGCCCATCGCAGCACCATTCTGCGCAGCTACTCGGAACGGCTGCAGTCGCGGATGATGGAGTTGCTCGGCGCGCAGGTGGAGAAAGAAAGGATCCTGCAGGAAGTGGCGGTGCTGGTCGATCGCAGCGACATCCAGGAAGAACTGGTGCGGCTGAATGCGCACGTCAAACATTTTCTCGGATTGCTCGACCAGGGCGGCGAGGTGGGCAAGAAGATGGACTTCCTGCTGCAGGAAATGAACCGCGAGGCGAACACGCTGCTTTCGAAGACCTCGGGCTTGGCGGGCGAGGCTTTGAAGATTACCGAGATGGGCCTGCTGATGAAGTCGGAGATCGAAAAATCGCGGGAGCAGGTGCAGAATCTGGAATGACCATCGTCTACATTGTTTCTGCGCCATCGGGCTCGGGCAAATCCACGCTGGTGAACGAACTGTTCAAGATGGTTCGTCACCTGGACTTCTCGATCTCGTACACTACGCGACCGCCGCGCGGAAGCGAACAGAATGGCAAGGAATATTTCTTCGTCTCGCGAAAAGAATTTGAAGCCATGATCGCGGCCGATGAGTTTCTGGAGTACGCCGATGTGTTTGGAAACTATTACGGCACCGCGCGGCGGTTTCTATGCGAGGCCGAGGCACGCGGTAACGACCTGCTGCTCGACATCGATGTGCAGGGGGCGGAACAAATCAAGCAGAAGATTCCGGACGCGGTGAGCATCTTTATTCTTCCCCCGGACCGCGAGAAGCTGGAATGGCGGCTGCGGAACCGGGGGCTGGATTCGGAGGCAGTAATTCGTCGCCGGTTGGACACGGCCCGACGGGAGATTGAGAATTACTCGAAATACGACTATATATTAATAAATAACCTGCTTGAGCAATCCGCGGACGAACTAAAGGACATAGTGTTGGCGGAGCGGTTGCTGCGAAGCGGGGCGAAACCTTCCGGGGAAGAAGCGCGGCGAGTGGAGATCGCGCAAGCTTGCCGGTTGGAACAGGCGCGCGAGCGGGTGCAGCCGATTCTGGCTTCGTTTGACCCGCAGGCGGTAAAGGGCACATGAAGTTCTAGGGAGAGAGTATGAAGCTGGTAGAAGGATTCGACAGCAACTACCGTTACATTCTGGTGGCGGCGCGGCGGGCACGGCAACTGCAAGGCGGCGCGCCGCCGGTGATCGATACCGGATCGCGCAAACCCTGCCGCATCGCGCAGGATGAAATCAAGGCCGGCAAAGTGAAATGGCTGATCCCGGAGGTTCCGAAGTTGCCGGTGGTGGCCGCGAGCGAGACTCTGAACAAGGTGTTCGCCGAAGAAGCGTAGACATCGCTCGCTCCGATTTCGTGTAGAGACGGGGTTTGCCCCGTCTCCGCCGAGGGCCAGACGCCGTCCGGGTGGTTTGAATCTCGCGCCCGGTGGCGGCATCAATTCTGTAGGCGGGGCTGGATGTTGAATCTGTGGCCGCCGTCTTCCTGTTATGAAAATTGCGCTGGGCGTGTCCGGTGGGATTGCAGCTTATAAGGCGGCGGAAATCGTGCGCCTTTTGCAGGACCGCGGCATTCGTGTGCAAGTTGTGATGACGGCTGCAGCGCAGGAATTCGTTCGTCCACTGACGTTCGCGGCGCTCTCCGGAGAAAAAGTGATCACCGATATGTTCGGGTCGGGGTCGGGAGACGGGCAGGCGAATGTCGAGTCGGCGATCGAGCACATTGCCATTGCGCAGGCGATTGATGCGCTGCTGGTGGCGCCGGCAACGGCGGATGTGCTGGCGCGCTTCGCGCGGGGGATTGCGAACGACTTTCTGAGCACTCTTTATCTTGCGACCACTGCTCCGGTCGTCGTGGCTCCGGCGATGAACGTCAACATGTGGAATCACGTGGCCACGCAGGCGAATCTGGAAATCCTGCGCCAGCGCGGCGTTCGCATTGTTGAGCCCGGCAAGGGCTATCTGGCATGCGGGATGACCGGCGCGGGGCGACTGGCGGAGAACGAAACGATTGTGGCGGCAGTGATGGAAGCGCTCGGCGCCTCACAAGATCTGGCGGGCGAAACGGTTCTGGTGACGGCGGGGCCGACGCGGGAGAAGATCGATCCGGTGCGGTATTTGACGAACCGATCGAGCGGGCGCATGGGCTATGCCATTGCGGAAGCGGCGTTGCGGCGCGGAGCACGCGTGCTGCTGGTGAGCGGGCCGACGGCGCTTGCCGCTCCGGGCGCGGCGGAACTGACGCCGGTGGAGACAGCGGAAGAGATGCTGGCGGCAGTTTTGAAATTTCTGCCCGAGAGCACGGTGGTGATCAAGACGGCGGCCGTGGCGGATTTCCGGCCGAAAGCGGCGGCGGGGCAGAAGATCAAGCGCAAGGGCGAGATGGCGCTGGAACTGGAACCGACGGCGGATATTCTGGCGGAGGTGGCGCGCCGGAAGACTACGCAGATCGTCGTGGGATTTGCGGCCGAGACGGAGAACGCGCTGGAAAACGCGCGCAAGAAGCTGGCGTCGAAGTCGCTCGACGCGATCGTCGTCAATGATGTTTCGCGCGAAGGCGTTGGTTTCGATTCCGACCGTAACGCGGTCACGATCATCTCTCCGAGCGAAGTGATCGAGGTTCCCGAGACCTCGAAATGGGAAGTGGCTCATCGCGTCCTGGACCAGGTAGTGAAGCTACGGAAGCGCAGCGGCGTGGCGTCCCGGTAACGAACCTTATTCACCACAGAGACACAGAGTCACGGAAAAATCACAAGCGAATGCCTTTGCTTTCTCTGTGACTTGTGTCTCTCTGTGGCGGAAAGTTGTTATCCTTATCCGCAATGCCCCGCACTCTCGATCCTGAACTTCGCCGCGCACTTGCCGCGCGCATTCGCTACTACAACGAAATGGGGATTTACGACTTTTACCGGCAGCCTCTGTCGGACCGCGCGGGGGAAGTTGCGGCGCCGGTTGCAGTGGACGAAGAAGACGTCATTGTTTCCGAGCACACACTTGAGCCAGGAGAAGAAATGAGTCCACGGAAGGCCGCAGCGGTTGCAATGCCGGTTGCGATTGAGCGTGAAGAAAATATTTTTGAGGCGATCGCACTGAAGCCCGAGCAGAGCGTGAGCGATCCGGTGAAGGCGCTGAAGATCATTCGCGAAGACCTGGGCGACTGTACGCGCTGTGTGCTCCATAAGCAGGGACGGAAGCAGATTGTGTTTGGCGTCGGAAATCCGAAGGCCGAGCTAATGTTCGTGGGCGAAGGGCCGGGCGCCGATGAAGACGCGCAGGGCGAGCCCTTCGTGGGACGCGCCGGGCAACTGCTCAACAACATGATCAAAGCGATGGGAATCGAGCGCGAGCAAGTGTATATCGCGAACATCGTGAAGTGCCGCCCACCGGGCAATCGCACGCCGGAGCGCGAGGAGTGCGCGACCTGCTCTCCGTTTCTGATGCGGCAGATCGCGGTGATCAAGCCGAAGGTGATCGTGGCGCTCGGAGCGGTGGCGGCGAAGACGCTGCTGGCGATGAGTGCATCGATGATGCAGCTGCGCGGGCGCTTTTACGACTTCAGGCCGGCAGGAGTGCGGAGCAACGATTCCAATTGGGATGGATGCAAGCTGGCGGTCACCTACCATCCCGCGTTTCTGCTGCGCGATCCGCGGCAGAAGGGCGAAGCGTGGAAGGATTTGCAGATGGTGATGAAAGAGCTGGGGCTGAAAGCGCCAAAATCAAACACGTAGGGACAGACGCCCAGCCGGACGATTCCTCATACACAATTAGACCCCGTGGTGCGAGGATACTCTAGCGCGTGCCGGCAAGTTCGGCATCATAAGCAACCTTGCGAGGCCGAATCCCCCTGCCGATGCCGCTACTCTCCGCGATTCTCAGATCGTAGTCGTTCTGGAGATTGAGCCAAAACTGCGCGGGCAGACCGAAGTACTTCCCCAGGCGAATGGCAGTCTCAGCACTGATGGCCCGGTCTCCCCGGACAACTTCATAGATGCCGGGAAAATTGAGGGCCTTCGCCAGTGCATAGGCACTCACGCCCATGGGCTCCATGAACTCGGTCTTGAGAATTTCTCCCGGATGAACCGCAAACACCTTCCTCGATTTGGCCATGCTTCTTAGTGTACTTCGGAAATGCGGTAGGATTTGATCAGTCCCCTACATGCCCCTCTTCTGCGACGTTGCTCTCGCTGTGCCGCTCGATATGGTGTTTACCTACTCCATCCCTGCGGGCATGGAGCCGGTGGTGGGCGGGCGGGTGCTGGTGCCGTTCCGGCAGCAACGGCTGTCGGGGATAGTGGTTGAGCTGCATGACCGTCCGCCGCAGGCCAAGACGGAGCAGGTAAAGACCAAGAAAGTTATCGAAGCGCTCGATCTCTCTCCGGTTCTCGATGAACAACTGCTGAAACTTGGGAAGTGGATTGCCGGTTACTATCTCGCGCCGGTCGGCGAAGTGTTTCGCACCATGCTGCCGCTCTCCGCCGAGTTCAAGCGGGCGGTCGCTTATCGCATCACCGATGAGGGGCGGATGGCGCTGCATCTGGCGGGGATGTCGGGGTCTCCGGCGCGGTCGAAGCGGACACCGGAACAGCAACTGGTCGAGTTTCGCGTGCTCGATTATCTGGCCGAGCGGGAGAGCGTGCGCGAAGAGAGATTGCGCGGGGCGACGCGGGTTTCGAAAGCGCTGCTGAACGGGATGGTGCGGAAGAAGTGGATTGCGCGGGAGGATGTGTCGGCGGCGCGGGATGCGGGGCGCTTGGTGAAGGTGGCGGTACTGCTGGCGGCCGAGGAGCGGGCGGAGGCTTCGCCTCCGCTGGACGGGCGAGGCGCCCGTCCCCACACGAGCCCGAAGAAACCCAACGAGAACCAACGCATTTTGATTGAGACGCTGGCGGCTTCTGGCGGGCGCTTGCCATTGGAGGTCCTGCGCGGGTTGGATGTTCCGCGCACTACGCTCGGCACGCTGGTGCGGCGTGGGTTGATTGAGCTGGTGGATGAAGCGCAGGACTTCACGGTTTCAGTTTCAAAGCTCAAACCTCGGCAGTCCCCCTTTGAGTTCGAGTTCAGCGCGGCGCAGAAAGAAGCGCTGGGCAAGATTGGCGCGGCCGTTGCCTCGCGAAAGTTCGGCGGTCTGCTGCTGCACGGCATCACGGGATCGGGAAAGACCGCGGTGTATCTGGCCTGTATGCGGCAGGTGCTGGAGCAGGGACGGTCGTCGATCTTGCTGGTTCCTGAAATTGGGCTGACTCCGGCGGTGGCGGCGGATCTGCACCAGGTGTTCGGCGATGAAGTTGCAATCCTGCATTCGGGGCTGTCGAATGCGGAGCGGGCGGAGCAGTGGCATCGCATACGGCGAGGCGAGGCGCGGGTGGTGGCGGGAACGCGGTCGGCGGTGTTCGCTCCGGTGGGCGACCTGGCGCTGATCATCGTCGATGAAGAGCAGGATTCGTCTTACAAGCAAGAGGAGACGCCGCGCTATCACGCGCGCGATGTGGCCGTGATGCGGGCAAAAATGACGGGAGCTGTCGTCGTTTTGGGGTCGGCTACGCCGTCGCTCGAGTCGTATTACAACGCTAAGAAGAACAAGTATGCGCTGGTGGAGTTGCCCGACCGGGTGGAGATGCGTCCGCTGCCGGAAGTCGAGATTGTCGACATGCGGCAGGAATTTCAGGAGACCGGCCAGGAGCAGGTGATCTCGCGCAAACTGGCGGAGGAAATCCGCGAGCGGCTGGGAAAAAAAGAGCAAGTCATGGTGCTGCTCAACCGCCGCGGATATTCTCCGGTGGTGTTGTGCCGCGCGTGCGGCAAGACGCTGCAGTGCAAGAACTGCGCTGTCTCCATGACCCACCACAAGCGCGAGCGCAAGATGGAATGCCATTATTGCGGGCATGTCGAGCGCATCCCCGACAAGTGCGGGCATTGCGGCAGCGAGTATGTGTACTTTGTCGGGACGGGATCGGAGAAGCTGGAAGAGTTGCTGCACGGCATGTTCCCGCAGGCGCGGATCGGGCGGCTGGATCGCGATACGGTGCGCGGGCGGGAAGATTTCGAGCATGCGCTGAACGCGCTGAATGAGGGCGCGCTCGACATGCTGGTCGGCACGCAAATGATTGCGAAAGGGCATGACATCCACGGCGTGACCCTGGTCGGCGTCGTCGGGGCGGACATGGCGCTGGGGTTGCCGGATTTTCGCGCGGCGGAGAGAACCTTTCAGCTATTGACCCAGGTCGCCGGTCGCGCTGGACGCGGACAGTCTCCGGGGAAGGTTGTGCTGCAGACTTATTTTCAGGATCACTACGCGGTGCAGTTTGCGGCGCGGCATGACTTTGCCGGGTTCTACGAAAAAGAGCTGCAATTTCGCGCCTGGATGCACTATCCGCCGTACAGCGCGATTGCGAATGTGCTGATTCGCAGCGAGAAACTGGATGAGGCGCTGACGTGGGCGGGCGAACTCGGGCGCTGGTTTGAAAAGACGCGGCACGAGGGCATACGCGTGCTGGGACCGGCAGCGGCGCCGATCACGCGGTTGAAGCGCGATTACCGCTATCACTTCATTCTGAAGTCTCCCAGCCGCGAGAAGATGAACGCGCTTTTGCGGGCGATGCTGGCGGAAGCGGCGGCGCGAAAGATTCCGCGAACGCAGGTGATTGTGGATGTGGATGCGTTGTGGTTGATGTGAGGCACACCCCGCCGAGGGCGATCGCGCCGCCAACCAGAGAGATCAGCTTCGGCATCTCGCCTAGCCAGATCCATGCAATGCCAATGGCCACGATCGGAATCAGGTAGAGCAGCGTCACAGTGCGTCCGGCGGCGCCGTGCGAAAGCACGTAGGCCCAGGCAACATAGGCGAGCGCTCCCGGAAAGATACCCAGATAAATGACCGCCAGCGTCGCCGAGGCGGGAGCGGCGCGCAGGGTGTGCATCAGCCCGTTACCGAAGGGCAGCATCAGCGCGGTTCCGAACCAGATCGAGTAAGCGGTAAATTCCAGCGCGCTGTACCTGCCCAGATAGTGCTTCTGCAGAATCATGTAGAGCGCGGACGTAACCGCGGCGGCAAGAATGATCAGCGCTTGCGGCGAGAGGCGGATGCCTTCGCCTTCTCCGCTCGAAATCAGCGCGACTCCCGCGAAGCTCACGAACACGCCACACCATCCGATCGCAGTCAGTTTCTCGTGCAGCCAGAATCGGGCCGCCAGCACGGTCCAGATCGGCACGGAGGCAATCAGCAGGCTGGCTGCGCCCGCGGTTACGCGAGTCTCTCCGTAATTGAGTGCCAGGTTGTAAAAGGTGATTCCGACAGCGCCGGTCAGGGCCAGCCCGGGAACGTCACGCAATTGCGGACGGCGGAAGTGTGCGATGCCGGCGTAGATGGCGAGCACCAGAGAGGCGATCAGAAAACGCAGGATGGCGAGATTCGCGGGCGAATAAGCGCGCAGGCCGGCCCGAATGCCGGCAAAGGCGGAGGCCCAGATCACGAGGGCGAACGCAAGCGCGACCAGCGTGCGAGACGTAAAGCGTGGCATCTAGAGGCCTCCTTCCAGTAGGAATTTCTGTTGATAAATTTCTGCTTACGCAGAGAGTGGCGACGGATTCACGGGTTACCAGGTAAGGCTCACCAGGTGTCGCCGCCACGTTCAGGAGGCCACGCGGCAAACTGCCTGCGGAGCAAGGCAATCTGGCCGGCATGGTAGCTGTTGTGCGCGGCAATTTGCCACAGGACGGCATGCACAGTCGACTCGCACCGAGACTGGGCTGGGCCCAACATCTGAACTCTTCGCTCAAGAGCCGCCGCATCGGATTCCGCCAGTCGGGCAAGCCGGGCGAGCAAAACGGTGAAACGGCGAGTCGTGGCCTGCCACAGCTCATTGGCCGCGCGACGGTCGACGGCTGGACCCGGATGCGCCGGCCAGCTTTCGATCGCCTTGTCCGGGTAAGGACGATTCTCCCCCGCGACTTTGCCGAGGTCGTAGTCCATCCAGTAGTTCATGTGCTCCACGATCTGCCAGATGGAGTGCGGGTAGCCCGCCACGGTCCGGGCTGCCAGTGCCGACGAAATGTCTTCGATGCAAGCGACCGGATCCACATGGGCGCCTTTGCCGTACACGAGTCCGTGCAGTGTAGTGTCGCCCATACGTTCCATCCTTTCTCCAAAACTTGGAATGTGTAGAGACGGGGCTTACCCCGTATAAGATTGCTGAGACGCGGCAAGCCGCGTCTCTACGGGAAAATGATCGAACTGAAAGAGTCGCCAGCAGGAACGACGTTCGTGGTCAAAGTCCACCCGCGCGCCAAGAAGAACGCCATTACCGGCGAAGTAGGTGAAGCGCTGAAACTCGCGCTTACCGCCCCTCCGGTCGACGGCAAAGCCAACGACGCGTGCATAGATTTTTTCGCGAAACTTTTGAAGGTACCTCGTTCCTCCGTTATTATTGCAGCCGGCCAGAGCCGCCGCAACAAAGTGATCCGTGTGGCCGGCTTGTCGGCCGAGGAAGTCCGGCGGCGTTTGAAAATCTGACGTCGCCATCAGGAGCCGCACTATCTGGAGCACGCTTTTCAGGAGTAATGATTGACCCTTTCCGAACGCTTCCACGAGATCCGCACCGGCTTCGAACGGCCCTTCTGGATCGCGAACATCACCGAAATATTCGAACGTCTTTCCTACTACGGCGCTTTTGCTTCCCTTGCCCTGTATCTGCAGGAGAAGCTGAATTTCTCGACCGAGCAAACCGGGACTCTGACTGGCTTGTTCGGTGGCATGGTATGGTTTCTCGCCATCTTCGGGGGAGCCGCCGCCGACCGCTTGGGCTTTCGCCGCGCGCTTTCGATCGCCTACCTCATCCTGGCCGCGGCCTATTTCCTGATCGGATCGATCGGAGCCTCCTGGCTGGCGCCCGTTCGCAACGCCGTGCCCCTGGGGTTGTTTGTCGGCTGCATTTTGATTCTTCCCGCTCTGGGCGTGGCCTTGGTAAAGCCTTGCGTGGTTGGCACGACGGCCCGCGCTTCCAAGGAGAATGTTCGCTCCATCGGCTACTCGATTTATTACACCATGGTCAACATCGGCGGAGCCCTGGGCCCTTATTTCGCGTCCTGGGCCCACCGCCACCTGGGTGTCGAAAATGTGTACCGCGTGGCGGCGCTCAGCGTCTTCGCGATGTTCTTCGTGGTCCTATTCTTCTTCCGGGAACCACGGAAGGCCGGGGATGCGCCTCCGCCTTCGATCGCGACCGTCGCGCGGAACTTCTGCGTCGTGGTGGGCAATTACCGGCTGGTCCTACCGGTATTGCTGATCGCCTTGTTGCTCCGCGTCGGGTTATGGATATATCCCAGATACACCGCGCCTTGGTGGATCTGGTGCGGGCTCCTGGTTCTCGTGCTCGCAGGTATCAGCCGCTTCATGTGGTTCCTGGCGCTTTTCACCGGCTATTGGGTTGTGTTCTGGCAGCAGTACATCAGCCTGCCCGGCTACATTCACGGCTACATCAACGCGAATGCCGACGCCGAGATCGTTCTGGTGACCGACGGCTTGACCGTGATTACTCTCACGCTCGTAGTCAATTTCCTGACCCGCAAGCTCCCCGCGTTTCAAGCCGTCATTCTGGGGACGGTGATTACGTCCGCTTCGTGGTTGATCCTCGCCTTGCGACCGACGATCTGGGGCGCGGTGCTTTCGCTGTTTGTGCTGGCGCTCGGTGAGATCATCCAGGCGCCGCGCTATTACGAATATATTTCGCGGCTCGCCCCTCCGGGGCAACAGGGGACGTACATGGGCTTTGCCTTCCTGCCCATCGGAATCGGCTCGCTGATCGGAGGCTGGTTTGGCGGCACGCTGGTTCACCACTTCGGAGAAGTCACGCATCAACCGGCACGGATCTGGTGGAGCGTGACTGCGGTCGGCATGGCCACCGCGGCGGCGCTTTGGATTTATGACAAGACGTTGAGAACGAGCAACGCAGCGGGTGCCCCATCCTAACGTCGTGCTCTTCGACGTTAGGGTGGGGCAGTTGACGTTAGTGTGGAACCGCGGTTCGCATCAGGGCATGCCTTCAGGCGCTGGATCTTGGAATTCAAGTTTCACCACGGGCGCGGCCGCGACCAGAGCACTGTGACGCTAGATCACGGCATTCGCTTGGCGCTCCTTTTATCATGAGCACTCCTCCGCAAACTGACAAGCGGAGACGCGCGTTGCTAATGAGGAGAACATGTCCAACAGCAAAGTCACGCCCGACTACATCGCAGACCACATCCGGCGCGTGCTGAAGGATGGCGGGTCGGCGCCGCACTCGGAAGACGTGCAACGCTTTTTCAAGGAAGAAGTACGATCGCGCGGCTGGTACACGGCCGAACTAAGAAAATTTGCCGTGCGGTTCCGGCGCAGCATCGCCCGCGAACGGGGAATGGATTTCGTGGTGCAGGTCGCGGACAATCTTTTCTCCGGCCAGATTCTTGAAGAGAAGGCGCTTGCTGTTCTCCTGCTCGAAAAACAGACAAAGAATTTCGGCGACAACGCATTCCAGCTTTTTGCCTCCTGGCTCGACCGCGTAACCAGTTGGGCCGATCACGACGCATTGGTGCATTATCTGCTGGCGCCGATGGTGGCCGCCGACCCTGCCCGCTGCCGCGAAATTTTCCTCTGGGCGAAGTCGCCGAATCGTTGGCGGCGGCGCGCGGCATGTGTGGCACTGATCCGGGGAGCGCGCCAGCGGCAGTTCTTTGAACAGATCGTGCGACTTTCGAATCAATTACTGAATGACGAAGACGACATGGTGCAGAAGGGATTGGGCTGGCTCTTGCGCGAGACGGCCAAGGCCAATCCGGCGCGCACAGTGCCGTACTTGAGGAAGATCCGAAAAAAACGCACCGCGACTACTACATCGTCCAGTTAGTTATTTATAGCATTGAGAGTGTACATATAATATCGCCAGTACAAAGTGTTCCACGTGAAACATTCATCACCTAACGTCTCACCCCGCCGCACCGCCTGTTAGAATCAACTTATCTTCATGGAAGCTGCTCGCATCCGCAATTTTGCGATTATTGCGCATATTGACCACGGGAAATCCACGCTCGCCGACCGCCTGCTGGAGCTGACCGGGTCGCTCGCCATGCGCGAAATGCAGGAGCAGGTCCTCGACTCGATGGACCTGGAGCGCGAGCGCGGCATCACGATCAAGGCTCATGCCGTCCGCATGTTATACCCCGCGCAGGATGGGCAGATTTACCAGCTCAACTTGATCGATACGCCGGGGCACGTGGATTTTTCCTACGAGGTCTCGCGCTCGCTCGCCGCCTGTGAAGGCGCGCTGCTGGTGGTGGACGCGTCGCAGGGGGTGGAAGCGCAGACGCTGGCCAACTCGTATCTCGCGATCAATCATGGCCTCGAAATTATTCCGGTGATCAACAAAATCGATTTACAGAGCGCCGATGTTGAGCGCACGAAGGAGATGATCGAGAGCGCCGTGGGACTGGACGCGTCCAATGCATTGCTGATCAGCGCGAAAACCGGGCAGGGTGTGCCGGATGTTCTCGAAGCGATCGTGAAGCGGATTCCGCCGCCCAGAGGCGCGCCGGAGCGGCACCTTCAAGCATTGCTTTTCGATTCCTGGTTCGATCCTTATCGCGGCGTGGTGGTGCTGACGCGTGTCTTCGAGGGCAGGTTGCGCAAGGGCCAGAAGGTCCGGTTATGGTCGAATGGGCACGTTTTTCAGGTGGAAACTCTGGGCGTGCTCACCCCGAAACCGGTGGAGATCGACGAACTGGTCGCGGGCGAAGTTGGGTTCCTGATCGCAGGCATCAAGAACGTTGCGGATACGAAGATTGGGGACACCATTACTGACGATGACCGGCCCGCGCTCCAACCCTTGCCGGGATTTGAAGAAATCAAACCCATGGTTTTCGCGGGACTGTACACGGTGGACGCGCACGAACACACCCAACTGCGCGAGGCTCTCGAAAAATTGCGGCTGAACGATTCATCATTTTTCTTCGAGCCGGAAAGTTCGGTGGCGCTCGGATTCGGCTTCCGGTGCGGATTTCTGGGGCTGCTGCATATGGAGATCATCCAGGAACGGCTGGAGCGCGAGTACAATCTCGACCTCATCACGACGGCGCCGGGAGTGCGCTACCAGATCACCAAGACCGACGGCGAGGTCATCGAGGTGGATAATCCTTCGCGCTGGCCGGATGTAAGCGAGATTGCGAAGGTGGAAGAGCCGGTGATTCTCGCAGTGATTTTGACCAACGAGGAATATGTGGGCGGCATTCTGAAGCTGGTCGAGGAAAAGCGCGGCAAGCAGAAGAGTTTTGAATATGTCAGCTCTTCGCGGGTGATGCTGCAGTACGAGCTGCCGCTGAATGAAATCGTGCTCGATTTCTACGACCGGCTGAAGTCGGTGTCGCGGGGATACGCTTCGCTCGACTATCATCTGTCGGGCAACTGGGTTTCGCCGATGGTGAAACTCGACATCATGGTCGCGGGCGAGCCGGTCGATGCGTTGTCGACCATCATCCATCGCGACTTTGCCTACGACCGCGGGCGGGCGCTGGCGGCGAAGATGAAAGAACTGATCCCGCGCCAGATGTTCGAGGTGGCGATTCAGGCGGCGATCGGGGCGAAGATCATTGCCCGCGAAACCGTACCGGCAATCCGCAAGAACGTAATCGCCAAATGCTACGGCGGCGACATTTCGCGCAAACGCAAGCTGCTGGAAAAACAGAAAGAAGGCAAGAAGCGCATGAAGCGGATCGGGCGGGTGGATATTCCGCAGGAAGCGTTCCTGGCGGTGCTGAAGGTGGGCGAGGGCAGCAGCTAAGGCGCTTCCGAGAACCTGGGGCATGGCTTCAGAATGAAGCCATGCCCTTCCACGCTACTTAATCAGCGTCTCCCTAGCGTATCCCGGCATGAAAGAGATCGTGCTCGGGAGCCTCCTCGTAGGCATGTTCGCCGTGGATGGATTCATCGAGGCCGATTTCCTCGCTGATCTCGCTGACTTTCACCGTCGTGAACATATCGATGATTCGCAACATCGCGTAGGTGAACACGAACGCCCATACCGACGAGAAAGTTACGGCCACGACTTCTTTCAGCAGGAATGTCGGATCGCCGTAGAGCAGTCCGTTCGCGCCGTTCGGATTAAATCCCTTGTTGGCGAAGATTCCCAGCACGACGATGCCGAGGAAACCGCCAACCCCGTGGACTCCCCAAACATCCAGCGCATCATCCCACTGCATTTTGTTCTTCATCTCAACCGCGTAGTAGCAAACCACTCCAGCTACTAAGCCGATGATGACTGCGGTGGTAGGAGAAACATAGCCAGCCGCGGGAGTGACCGTCGCCAGTCCGGCAACGGCTCCAGTCAGCAAGCCGAGGAACTTAGGTTTCTTCTCGTTGATCCATGCCACCAGCATCCAGGCGATGGCAGCGAACGAGGCAGCCAAATCGGTATTGAGAAATGCAACAGCGGTCACCGAATCGACTCGCATTTCACTGCCGGCGTTAAAGCCGTACCATCCGAACCACAGCAGGCCGGTCCCTAGGGCAACCAGCGGAATGCTGTGGGGACCGCGATCCGCCGTGTGGCGCTTCCCTACATACAGTACGGAAGCCAAAGCGGCGACGCCGGCGATGTTGTGCACCACAATGCCGCCCGCAAAATCCAGCACGCCCCACTTCTGCAGAAAGCCTCCACCCCAAACCATGTGGACGAACGGGAAATAGACGAAGGTCAGCCAAGCGGTCAGGAACAGCATGTATGCCTTGAAGGTGATCCGGTTGGTGAACGCGCCCGAGATGAGCGCGGGGGTGATGATGGCGAACATCATCTGATACGCGATAAAAACGAATGCCGGGATTGTGTCGGTCGGCAAAGAAGGGGTAGTGAGACCGACCCCGCGCAAACATGCGAGGTGGAAATTGCCGATGACCCCGTGCCAGTCGCCGCTGAAACACAGCGAATAGCCGTACAAATACCAGATCACCGTCGTCCAGCCCATCGAGACAAAGCTCTGAATCATGATGGCGAGCACGTTCTTGCGCCCGACCAGGCCGCCATAAAAAAATGCGAGACCGGGTGTCATCAGCATGACCAGGCTGGTGCATAGAATCATGAAACCTGTGTTACCAGTATCGAGATGCAGCATTGAGGGTTCTCCAGGAGAAAAGGTTAGAAGGCATACGAGAGTTTGCGGTTCGAATCAAGCAACCACATCCTTAACTTCACAGATCGATAAACCGCGAATGGCCAGACCGGTCCAGAAGTCTTTGATGACCAATACAAAAATATGAAAACGAGGAACTCGCGTGTGCTGCCGGGCTGGAAGTGAAGAAAGCGCCAGCTCTCCGGCGAAACGCTGACTCAGACTATGAGGACCGCCAGTTCCTCCTTCCTATAAGAGCGTATGGTTTGGCAAGCACCAATGCCATGAGGGACGTCACGGTTGGGTGTGACGCAAAACCGCTACTCGCCGAATGAATGCTGCCTGCTGCAAACCCCAGTTTTTCCGCACTTTGGCGGCTCGGTCGGGACGGTTTACGCGAGCGCCAGCCGCTGGCGATGCGGGCTACAGCCTTTCGGTTTATGTGCAAATCTCAGATTTATGACGAAAGTGCTGATTCGCAAGCGGTTCCGCCGGTCACCCGGCAAACGAGAGTTAACCAACTTAGAAACATAGCTTTAGGAAGGCTCGGACAGCACAGCAATCTCCCCACCAACCAGTCGGTGCCGCTGAATTCCTAGGTTAGGCCTTATCATCCACAAACTTTTCCACAGAGGGTAGAGGTGTCTCACGGTCGGATTTTCGCGATCTTTGACGGGGCTTTGTTGGCTGGATCGGCATGCCGATTCCCGCCTACTCGCCGGGTTCGCTATTGCCTTCCATCAGGTTCGCGAAGCGCGTGGAATTGTGCAAGAAGGCGAGATTGAACTTGCCGATCGGCCCGTTGCGCTGCTTGGCAATGATGATTTCGGCGCGGCCCTTGAGGTCGGGGTCGTCCTGCTTGTAGAGTTCTTCGCGGAAGATGAACATAACGACGTCGGCGTCCTGCTCAATCGACCCCGATTCGCGCAGGTCGGAGAGCTGCGGCCGGTGGTCGCCGCCCCGGCTCTCGGGAGCGCGGCTGAGCTGCGACAAGGCAAGCACGGGGACCTGGAGTTCCTTGGCGATGGCTTTCAGCCCGCGCGAGATGGAGGAGACTTCCTGCGTCCGATTCTCGAAGCGCTTGCTGCCGCCGGACATGAGCTGCAGGTAGTCGACGACCAGCAGGTCAAGCCGTCCTTGCGATTGTTTGAGGCGGCGAGCTTTGGCGCGCATTTCGCTCAGGGAAATGCCGGGCGAGTCGTCGATGAACAAGAGCGCGTTCGAAAGTTCCTCCATGGCGCGGACGATCTTTTTCATGTCGTCGCCCCAGAGCGAGCCGGTGCGCATCTTGTGCGCATCCACAATGGCGCGAGAACAGAGCAGGCGTTGCAGCAGCGCCTCACTCGACATTTCAAGCGAGAAGATGCCGACTACCTTGCCGTCGTCGATGGCGGCGCTCTCGGCGATGTTCATAGCGAGAGCGGTCTTGCCCATGGAGGGCCGCGCCGCGAGAATGACTAGGTCGGACTTCTGGAGGCCGCTCGTCTTCTCGTCGAGATCGTTGTAGTGGGTCGCAAGGCCAGTGATGCGCTGTCCGCGTTGCAGCAGAGCATCGACCGAGCCGAACGAGTTGCGGACAATCTCCTTGATCCCCTGAAAGCCCTTGCCAATGCGCTTCTCGGAAAGCTGGAAGACGGCGGCTTCGGCGTCGTTGAGAATCTCGTCGGCGGGTTCGGCCTGCTCGCTGGCTTTGGCTATGGCGGTGTTGGAGACGTTGATCAGCCCGCGCAGAATGGCCTTGTCGCGGACAATTCTGACGTAATGCTCGATGGAAGGCCGGTCGGGCACGCCGTCAAGCAGGCCGGAGATGTAGCCGACGTCGCCGACCGCTTGCAGATCCTTCTTTTGCTCCAGTTCTTCAACCAGCGTGATGATGTCAATAGGCCGCGAAGATTCGGCCAGATCCATCATCCGCGAATAAATCCGCCGGTGTGAATCAATAGAAAAGTCTTCCGGCTTAAGGTGCTCGGCGGCATCGTTGAAGGCGTGATTGTCAAGCAGAACGGCGCCCAGGATAGAGCGCTCGGCCTCAATGTTAGCCGGCAAGCGGCCGATGCTGGTTTCAAGAGTAGCCACGATGTTGAGGTGAGTTCGTTGCATCGTAAACTGATTCCGCCTGTGGACGTATGAGGAGCACCACAGGAAAACCGGGATAAAAATAAATAATTTTCGGTCGGCACTCTTCCCTGCCGACACCCAATGCAGTATGCCATAAGGCGAATAAAAAGCAAATATTTCGCCTGGTGCAACCCAGCGCTGACAGCCTAAAAATCATCTGATAGTGCCGGGCGTTGGTGAGATGGCGATTTTACGACAGTAATCAGAGAACGCTTTAACTAAGAGCTGAGAGCCAAAAAAACAAATGCGGCTCGGGCCAGCCACCCAAGCCGCACTGTTATCGCGGACGTTCTGCCTGATCTCCTTCGCCGTAGCAAAAGACATCGCGCAACTGCACTCCGAAGAGCGCCATGCATCGATGCTCCCCTGAGGCTTGCGCTTCAGGGTCACGATTCAGCGCTTTCATCCTCCTTGGAAGGGGGATTTCTGAGGAGGCCGCAAAGCCCGGGCACCGGCACACTGGACATGCGCCGATTTTCCCCCGGTGATTCGCTCTCGAGAAAATCACCGGCAACGCTGAACCCTTGTCGGAACAGATTCAGAACATCTCACGCTTTTGACTGCAAGCACTTTGCGGCAGCGGAAAAATTAACGCAACCGCAAACTGCGGCTCCACTGTGTAAAAACTGTGGAGCGACGAAACTTCCTGTGGAAAGGGAAGGAAAAGTGTATTTTTATTCGCGCGGCGGGAGAAACTGGCGTTCCTGCCCGCCCGGACAGCCGAGAGCCTGCCCTGAGCTTGCCGAAGGGGCGGCTGTCCCTACGTGGACTGCCGTACAATAGCCCCGATGATCGCGCATCTTCGAGGAACGCTGCTGGCAAAACATCCGAACCAGGCGATCGTGGAAACTCATGGGGTCGGCTACGACGTTGCGATCAGCGTGCCGACGTTCACGGAAATGCCGGCGGCGGGCGCTGAAGTCGCGCTCCACATCCACACCCATGTGCGCGAGGATGCGTTGAGCCTGTACGGATTTTTGCGGCTTGCCGAGAAACAGCTTTTCGAAAAGCTGCTGACGGTCAGCGGGATTGGTCCGAAGCTCGCGATCACGATCCTCAGCGGTATGCCTGCCGACGAGATGGTGGGAGCGATTCGCGGAGGCGACCTGGCGCGGCTCACGCGTATTCCGGGAATCGGCAAGAAGACTGCCGAGCGCATGGTGCTGGAGTTGCGCGACAAGCTGCCGGCGCCGGCGGGAGCGTCCGACACTTCAATGAGCGGTGCGCTGGCGAACCCGGTAGAGGAAGACGTGATTTCCGCACTGGTAAATCTGGGCTATCCGCGCGCGGCGGCGGATAAGGCGCTGCTGGCAGCGCGGGGCGGCAAGAGTCCTAAGAGTTTTGAAGTGCTGTTTCGCGAGGCGCTGGGATCGCTGTCGAAGTGATTTCACGCCGAGTCATCATGCTCGGTAAGTCCACGTTGCTTGTCCTTGTTACCTCGAACCCCGGGAGGGTTTGTGCGCAGACGGTGGGTTCAAATTACTCTGCTGGTTGTGTGTATCGTGGCCGCGTTCTTGGTGGAGATCCCGCGGCTGGTGGATGAGCAGCAGAACAAGCTGGTGAAGAAGCCGCCGTACACGGCATCGAAGCGGGCGCTGAATCTGCACCAAGAGCTCACCATCGCCGATCTTCACGCCGATTCGCTTTTGTGGGGCCGCGATCTGCTGGAGCGCAGCACCGACGGGCAGGTGGACATTCCGCGCCTGGCCGATGGCAATGTTGCGCTGCAAGTGTTCTCGCTGCCTACCAAGACCCCGCGTGGGTTGAACATTGAGAGCAACGATGACAAGAGCGATAGCATTTTCTGGCTGGCGATTGTGGACCGCTGGCCGCCGGCGACCTGGAACAGCCTGACGGAGCGAGCGCTGTATCAGGCGCGGCGTCTGCATCAATTCGCGCGCGGTTCCCAAGGCGGCTTCATGGTGATTGAGAGTTCCGCCGATCTCTCCAGCTACCTCGAACGCCGGCGGCTCAATGGCAGGCTCACGGCCGGACTGCTTTCGATCGAAGGGGCGCACGCGCTCGACGGCAAGCTGGAGAATCTTGATGTACTGTACCGCGCCGGGTACCGGATGATGTCGCCCAGCCATTTTTTCGATAACGATATTGGAGGATCGGCGGCGGGAGTTCATAAAACCGGCCTCACCGAAAAGGGCCGCGAGTGGGTGCGCCAGATGGAAGCACGGCGCATGATCGTGGACCTGGCCCACGCGTCGGCAAAGACAATTGAAGATGTTCTGTCGATTGCCAGCCGTCCGCCGGTCGTTTCGCACACGGGCGTCAAGGGCACGTGCGACAACAGCCGGAACCTTAGTGACGATCAGATTCGGGCGGTGGCAGCAAAGGGCGGCTTGATCGGCATCGGGTATTGGGACACAGCGACCTGCGGCACCGATGCGCGGGCGATTGTGAAAGCGATGCGGTATGTTTCCGATCGGGTGGGCGTGGAACATGTGGCGCTCGGTTCGGATTTCGACGGAGCGGTCACGGCTCCCTTTGACACGACCGGACTGGTCGAAATCACTGATTCCATGATGGAAGCGGGCTATTCCGAGCCGGAGATCCGTATGATTATGGGAGAAAACGTGGTGAGGTTTCTGAAGACGAATCTGCCGGAGAAGTAAGTTCGCGTAGGGACGGCCGCCCCCGGCCGTCCAAGCCGAGCGCAGCTCGGCCCCGCCCCTGACCTCAACCAGAACATGGGACCCTGCCGCTCCCGGTGTGCCGCGAAAAGCGAAGTGGCACATTTTATAACTTATGACATTATGTTATGATCGTGTCATATTCTGGAAGGTGTGACAATGGATACGGAAGCCCGCCTGCGCGTCAATGAAAACGGCCGAGTGGTGATCCCCGCTTCTTTTCGCAAGGCGCTGGGTATCAACGCCGGCGATGAGGTGGTGCTGCGAATCGAGGATGACGAATTGCGGATCACTACGCTGAAACACCGCCTCGAGCGGGCGCAGCGGCGCGTCCGACAGTACATAAAACCCGGAAGGTCGCTCGCCGGCGAACTCATTGCCGAACGCCGCGAGGCAGCCAAGCATGAGTAGAGTGGTGCTGGACGCTTCCGCTGTGCTCGCGTTGCTCAACAACGAGCCCGGGTCGGACAAGCTGACTCCGGAACTGTTGAGCAACGCCACTTGCAGTACGGTCAATCTTGCCGAAGTGCAAACCAAACTCATAAGCGAGGGCGGCACACCTGAGGAAGCATGGGTAGACACTCTCAGCCCCATTTGGGAGGCCGCGCCTTTTACTGCCGAGCAAGCGAGAATTGCAGGAAGTCTGGTTGTCCAAACCCGCGCATTCGGGTTGTCATTGGGAGACCGGGCCTGTTTAGCTCTTGGACTTGCGCTGAAGGCCCCCGTGTACACGGCTGACAAATCGTGGAAGAATTTGAAATTGGGCGTCAGGATCCATGTGATCCGTTAATGGGACGCGGGATGCGCGAGCGCTTAATTGCCGACGAAGCGCAGATAGAGGTCGCGGTCGTGGCGGCAGGTTTCAGCCATGTGCTTCACCTTTTCCCAAGCTTCTAACTGAGAGTCATCGCGCACGCGATCTTTCGCACGATCCCATTCCTTGAGAAAGGCTTCCATCTGCAGGTGATTGAACACGGTTTTGCCGAACGGATCAATGCCGCTGAGCAGCAGGAAATCTGCCTGGCTGGTGCCGGGAACCACCCCGTGCAGCATCACCCACTCGCCGTGTTCGCCGAGATCGTCTTCCAATTTCACGACCAAGGACATGGCTATCCTCACTGACTGATGCAATGGTACTGGCCGCAATGTAACAGCCTCGGAGGGCGTTGTCCAAGCTGAGTCGGGTATCGAAAGTAACCGCGGATTGATCACCGGGGCAGATTAAGGCGCTGCCGAGCTGCGCTCTCAGGCTTCGCCGACGTGGGCGCCGTGCTGGAAGTGGTATTGGAGAATCTTTGCGGCCAAGGAGGGCGTTAGACCCTGCCCTTGGGCTTCGACGGTGCGGACCACTTCTCCGCGACAGATGACTTCGGTGGCCGTGAGCCCGGCAATTTCTGCCGGGAGCACAAGGCTAATCTCCAGTTGTGCGTGCGGATGGAGCAATTCCTGCGCCTGGAACAGCAACCCGGAGCGGCTGATGTTCTCGGTGGTGCCCGGGCGCCAGCTCTTTTCACCGAGCGGACGATAGCGCAGCGGAACGTGGAGATTGAAGCGGCGAGCTCGGAACGGTGGCACCTTCTTTTCAAGAACGCTTGAACCGGTGCGGGATGACATTGCAACTTCCAAGGGGATGGGCTCGGAATCCAGCACCTCGCGTACGCGATCTTTCAGAGCGGGGAGGCTGAACGGTTTTTGCAGCAAGTTAATGCCGGCATCGAGCGTGCCGTCCAGACCGACGGCATTCTCGGTGTAGCCCGACATGTAGAGCACACGGACGTCCGGGAGCAGCTCGGTGATGCGCGCGGCCAATTCGCGGCCATTCATCCCGGGCATGATGACATCAGTGAGCACGAGGTCGATGGTGCCCTTGTAGCCGTCAACGAATTGCAGAGCAGCGGCACTGTCTTCGGCTTCAAGGATCTTGTAGCCCTGCGTTTCCAGATACTGGCGGGCGAGACGGCGGAGATTGGTTTCATCTTCGACAAGGAGGATGGTCTCCTGCCCATGCTCGGCGCGGGGAAGGCCGAGAGAATCCTGCGCGGCGGCGGCGTCTTCCCGGCCTTCGACTCGCGGGAAATAGGCACGGAAGGCGGTGCCGCGCTGGGGCTGGCTGTCGACGAAAATAAAGCCGCCGCTCTGTTTCACGATGCCGTACACCGTAGAGAGGCCGAGGCCGGTGCCCTTGGAACCCTTGGTGGTGAAGAAAGGCTCGAAGATACGCGACTGGGTTTCGTTGTCCATGCCGACGCCGGTGTCGCTGATGGCGAGCATGACATAGTCGCCCGCGGGGAGCGGCGCGTGAGTGCGTGTGAAGTTTTCGTCGAGGGTGACGTTGGCGGTCTCGATGGTCAGCTTGCCGCCTTGCGGCATGGCATCGCGAGCGTTCACGGCAAGGTTCATGATGACCTGGTCGATCTGGCCGGGATCGGCACGGACGGCGCCGAGCCCAGGGCCTGGAACCATGACCAGATCGATATCCTCGCCAATCATGCGGGTGAGCATTTTTAGGTTCTCGGCCACCACTTCGTTCAGGTCGAGCACCTTGGGGGCAAGCATCTGTTTGCGGCTGAAGGCCAGCAATTGCCGGGTCAGGGAAGTGGCGCGCTGCGTGGCATTGGAGATTTCCTGCGCCGGGCCCCGCAGCCGGGGATCGGGTCCCAGACGCTCGAGCAGAAACTCGGAGTAGCCGGAGATCACCATCAGCAGGTTGTTGAAATCGTGTGCGATGCCGCCGGCGAGGCGGCCGATCGCTTCCATTTTTTGCGCCTGACGGAGTTGCAGCTCCAGCGTGCGGGTTTCGGTAACGTCCTCCATAAAAATCTCGAAGGTGCTTCCATCTTTACCGTTTGGAATTGAGCGTCCGGAAATGCGCGCCGCGATGGCCGAGCCATCCTTGCGGACGCACTCCGTGGTCAGATTGTTGAATTCCTTCCGGGTGTGAAAATAATCGGCGGTTTGAAACCATTGCTGGGCGTCGGCGTACAGGCTCCCCAGATGTCTGCCGGTGAGCTCGGCGGCGCTGTCATAACCGAACATAGCCACCAGCGCGGGGTTTGCGTCCTGCAGGATTCCGAGGGCGTCGCAGCGGCAGATGCCATATGGTGCGTTCATGACCAGCGAACGAAAGTTGCTCTCGGACCGGCGCAAGCTCTCCTGGGTAGCGCGGAGGGCGGCGTTGAACCAGCAGATCAGCAGGGCCACGGCGAAGAACAAGGCGAGGTGCGCGATCGCCTTGCGATACTCGCTTAGAGTCTGTTCTCCAGTGAGCGAATAGTAGGCGCTGACGGTGAGCGCAAAAGAGGTGGCAGCCAGTCCGGGTTTCCATCCTCCGTACCAGGCACTGACCATCACCGCGACGGCGAACACGACCAGGCGGCTCTCCGCGATATCGGAGAAAAACAGGGTTGGGATCAGCGCCAGAACGGTGCTGAGGAGAGCGACTCCATAGCGCAGAATGGGAGCACGCGCCGGAGTTACTGCCAAGCTGCGGATGAGGGGGAATTTCATTCGCATGGCCTCATGCTATGCGCCGACCGCGCGCAGAGCGAGTTACGCCAGTCCACCGCATTTTCCTGGCGGCGCAGTGGCCAGAGGTACATCAGTCAGGCACAACCTCGGAGGAGCAACGTCGAGAGAGAAGCAAAAGCCTTTTCCACAGACTAGTCACAGATGGCGATTTCCGCAAAACTCGCTGGTACAAAGAGGCGATAAGGGAACAAAGACTTGCAACATTGACCCGCAAACGACGAAACTAACCAAGCATCGCAGGAAATAGCGGAATGAATATCGGCCTTTTCGGCGGCAGTTTCGATCCCATACATCGCGGACACCTGGCACTGGCCCAGGCGGCCGCCAGCCGCTACTCTCTGCGGCAGGTGCTGTTTGTGCCGGCGAATGTTCCTCCGCACAAGCAGAAACAGCCGCTTACCGCGTTTATCCATCGTTATGCCATGGTGGCGCTCGCCACGCAGGACGAACGGCGATTCGTGCCGTCGTTGCTGGAATCCGCGTCCGGAGGCGTGAATTATTCGATCGATACGGTTCGACGCCTGAAACGAACGCTCAAGAAATCCGACCGGCTTTTTTTCCTGGTCGGAATTGATGCCTTCCGCGACGTCGCACAATGGCACGAGGCGCGCTCGCTTCTCGGGGAATGCGATTTCATCGTGGCCAGCCGTCCCGGATATTCGTTGCGGGACGTGGCCGAGTCGTTGCCGGAAGATTTGCGGCCTCCGGCGGCGGTGACTCGTCCGTTCCACAAGCAGCCGGCAAAAGGCGATCTGGTGCTTCCCGGGGTCACGCTGCACTTGCTGGAAGGCGTTCATCAAAGCATCTCCGCGACCGCGATTCGGGCGGCGGCGGCGCAGGGCAAGCCCCTGGCACGGTGGCTCGACCCGCGCGTGGCGGATTACATCCGGAAGCACGGATTGTACCGCGGGAAATGATTGACGAAGCTGCGGGCGGGTTACAATCAATGATCTCATATGAAGAAAAAGGACGACCTCAAACTTCAAGTAAGTGAAGCCATCCTCGCCTGCCAGGACAAACAAGCTGACGATGTCACGGTTCTCGAACTGGAAAAAGATTCGGGAGCCTTCACTGATTATTTTGTGATGTGCAGTGGGACCAATCCCCGCCAAATCCAAGCGATTGCCGACGCGGTGGACGAGCGGCTGGAGGCACTGGGCCTCCGCGTAACTCACTCCGAGGGCTACAAACAGGCCGAGTGGGTGTTGCTCGACTACGTGGACTTCGTCGTCCACATTTTCTCCGAGAAAGCGCGCCAGTTCTACGACCTGGAACGCCTGTGGAAGTCAGCCAAGCGGCTGGAGCCAGCGGAATTGATGGCGAAACCGAAGCCGCGGCGGGCGGCGATTGCCAAACCTGCGACCGCCAAATCCACAGCCGCAGCGTCCAAGAGAACGCGTAAGAAGAAGGCCTGAAGTGTACGCTGCGAACCCAGCCCCGTGGAGTTCTTCCTACCGCTTGATCGCTGCAGAAAAGTGGAAGGCAAAATCGGCGACCATGGGCAGCGCGGTCACGCAAGCTTTGGTCGAATACTCGCGCCCGTTGCTTGGCATGCGCGTTCTCGACCTAGCCAGCGGCACCGGAGAACCTGGCATCAGTCTGGCGCAGCGCGTTGGTCCCCATGGCTCGGTGACAGCGGTGGATCAAAGTTTGGACCTGCTCGACATTGCCGCCAAGCGCGCCGGCAACAAGAAACTCTCAAACTTCACGACCCAGCAGGCCGACGCGCACCACTTGCCGTTTGCCGACCAGACCTTCGATCTCGCCTCCTGCCGCTTTGGGGTGATGTTTTTCAGCGATGTCGAACGAGCGCTGGCGGAACTGCGCCGCGTTTTGAAGCCCGGAGCTCGTGCCTGCTTTGCCGCCTGGGGTTCGATTGAGCAACCGTATTGGCAGACGACGATGAAAATTGTGCACCGGCACGTGGGCGGAGCCATGCTTCAAACGGAAGGATCCGACCCTTTTCGGTTCTCGGCCGCGGGCTCACTCTCAGCCGCGCTCTGCGCCGCCGGATTTTACGAGGTGCAGGAGTCGACCCAAAATCTTCCCTGGACTTGGCCGGGAGACGCGGAAGAAGTTTTCGAATACGCCTGCGCAATATCAGCTCCGTTCCGTCCGATGCTGGAACGGGTTCCGGCGGATGAGTGGCCGGCGATCCGCGCCGAGGCGAAGGCTGCGATCGAGCGCTATCGCGTGGGGGATGAGATTCGATTCGGCGCCGACGTGGTTCTGGCGTCGGGAAAAGCCTGAGTGGCGGAATCCTTGTGAAGATCAAAGTGGCATGGATCGGGAAAACGAAAGAGCCAGCGATCCAGGCTCTGACCGAGGAGTATTTGAAACGGATCGCGCGCTATGCTGACGTTGCGGGCCTGGCATTGAAAGACGAAGCCGCGATTTTGTCGCTGGCGACGGGCGAGCGGCAGCAGAATAAAGAGCGGCACAAGCTGGTTCTCCTCGATTCGCGGGGGAAACAGTTTTCATCCGAAGAGCTGGCCGAGTTCCTGGAGCGCGAGCAGGTGAACGCGACTCCGCTGCTGTTCGCGATTGGTGGCAGCGATGGCTTCAGTGAAGAAGCGCGGCGCCGCGCCAGTTTTACGCTGTCCCTGGGAAAGATGACGCTGCCCCACGAGCTGGCGCGCGTGATTCTGATCGAGCAGCTTTACCGCGCTTTCACCATTCTTAAGAATCATCCCTATCATTTGGGACATTAACTTTATGGTAACGGGGCAGCGGCCAGTTAGCCCCATGCTCGTGAGACTCCTTTCGCAATCCCGATGCACTTCTGGCAGCTTCACGGGGGCGCGAAATTGGCTTACTGTATTTCTTGACAGGCGAAACAAGTCTGAATTTGTTAGCGAGGCCCCTCCCCCAATGAAAAACCCGTACGAAGTATTACGAATGAAAGAGCAGGAGTTGATGCGGGTCCGCAAAGAGATGGACGCTCTGCGGATCGCAGCGCGCTTGCTGGGCGCCGAGGATCGGGGCGCGGCGAATGGCGAAGGTCAGCCGAAGCTGCAGCGAGTCGTCGAAATGCCCTAGAAGGTCTACTCCCCCGCGTTTGACATGAGGCGGACGGAAGCCAAAACCGTCCGCCCTCTTGCTTCTGGGTAACCACACTCGCCCCGCCACACAAGGCACGTACGCGTCAAGCCATATTCCCCCTTGGCCCTGCGTCCCAATCCAACCCTCCTCAAATCGTCTTTTGAATTGGGTTCCATCCTACGTGTCTCGACGGCTCCCCTCCGGTTACTTTTAGCATGGCTCGATACGGGCTCATGCACCCGGCTCGCCTTTCCAATAGAATGCAGGTCATAGCATGAAGATCGTGAACACTGTGGCCATACTCGATCAGAAAGCGGAGCGCTTGCGCCAGATCCTCGCGGGCCGCGCTCGCTTGATCGTCGCCTACTCGGGTGGCGTGGACTCCGCCTTTCTTGCCTGGATGGCGCATCAAGTGCTTGGCGGCCAAATGCGCGCCGTGATTGCCGATTCCGCCAGCCTGGCGCGGACTCATCTCGAAGACGCGCTCGCCTTTGCCCGCGAGCATGAAATTCCGGTCGAGGTTGTGGAAACTCAGGAACTGGAAAATCCCGCGTACATCCGCAACGATGCCATGCGCTGTTTTTACTGCAAGGACGAATTGTTCACCGTCCTCGAACGCTACCGCGAGGCCCGCGGATTCGATGCCATCGCCTACGGAATCAACGCCGACGACGAGGGCGATTTTCGCCCCGGACAGCAGGCCGCGCGCCAGCACCATGTTCTGGCCCCCCTGCTCGAAGCCGGTCTGAACAAAGCGGAAATCCGGGAACTGGCGCGGCAGGCGGACTTGCGGTTGTGGGACAAGCCAGCCTCCGCCTGTCTTTCGTCGCGCATGGAATATGGACGCGCGGTCACGCCCGAAGCGCTGAGGATTATCGAGCGGGGCGAAGACGCACTGCGGGCCCTGGGGTTCCGGCAATTCCGCGTGCGCCATCACGGGGAAATCGTGCGCATTGAGATTGCGCGCGATGAACTTCCCCGCGCGTTGACCGCCGAGATGGCCCGTGAGTTCACTGCCCTGTTCAAAGGACTGGGATTCAAATTCGTCACTCTCGACCTGGAGGGATTCCGCTCCGGATCGATGAATCAACTGCTGACCAAAGAAGAGTTGTTGCGCGGACAGCTCCCGTAGAGACGCTCACCTACGTGAGTATCGCTGTCATGAGATAATCAAGCGTTTGCTCATGTTCAGGTGGTTTCTATTGATGATGGTGCGGCGCGCGTTTCTGGTTCTTTTGCTGATCTGTCTGGGCTGCTCGGCCCAGCCCCCACCTTCGCCGCCTCCGGACATCGTACGCGCGGTCCAACGGCAGGTGCGAGCGCATTATTCCCTCCCACCGGACGTAAATGTGATTGTGGGACCGCTCCGGTCGAGTGAGTTTGCGAACTATGACGCACTGACGGTTACGTTTGCCAGTCCCAATAAGAAACAGGACTTCGAGTTCCTGCTCTCCCGCGACCACAAGACGCTGGTGCGCATAACCAAGTTCGATCTGACCAGCGATCCGTACGCTGAGATCATGAAGAAGATTGACGTGAGCGGGCGTCCGACGCGCGGCAACAAAGATGCCAAGGTAACGGTCGTCAACTATGACGATTTCGAGTGTCCGTTCTGTTCGCGCATGCACCAGACACTTTTCCCCGGAATTTTTAAGGAATACGGCGATCGCGTCCTTTTCATCTACAAGGATTACCCGCTCGAAGAAATTCACCCCTGGGCAGTGCATGCGGCAGTGAACGCCAATTGCCTGGGCGCGCAAAACAATGACGCCTACTGGGATTATGCCGATTATCTGCACGGCAATCAGCAGGCGATCGGCCGCGAAAAAGGCCGCGACGTCCAGAATGCGGAACTCGATAAGCTGGCCGCTCTACAGGCGCAGAAGCATAATCTCGACGTTGCGAAGTTGCAGGCATGCGTCAAGGCCCAGGATGAAAAGGCGGTGCGCGCCTCGATGCGCGAAGCAGAAACCGTTGGAGTGGACGCAACTCCGACGATGTTTGTAAATGGACAGAAACTGGATGGAGCCGTGCCTCCGGATGGGGTACGACTCGCGCTCGACCAGGCGTTGAAGGATGCCGGCGTTGCGCCTCCGGAGCACAAGCCGGCCGCGGCGGAAACAAAAAATCCGGCGCCGGCGCCATCGAAGTAAGCTGTCATCGTTTTAGATCGGCTTTTAGATCGCCCGCGTTCTGGGCATGTCGTGGGGTTGACTCGCCGTTGTGGCGGAGGGAATAACTTGAAAAATCGTAACTGGTTTGGGCGTGCGGGCCTGGTCATGGTCAGCGCGTTTCTATTGATTGGGCTAGCGGCTTGTAACCGCAACAGCAGTGGCGGGGACGTCATGGCTTCGGTCAATGGGCGGAAGATTTATCGCAGCGAAGTCGACAAGTATTACGCCAACCAGACGGCGGGTTCCGATCAGCAGCCGACGGGCGAGCAGGCGGTGAGCCTTCGGCTGAGCATTCTGAATGAGCTGGTCGAAACGGAAATCCTGATGCAGCGCGCGGAGAAGCTCGGGCTGCTGGCGACGGACGAAGAAGTGGACCGCAAGCTGAACGAAATCAAGTCGCCCTACACTGCCGAGGAATTTAACAAACGCCTGCAGGACAAGAAAATATCGGTCGACGACTTCAAGCGTGACCTGCGGCGCTCGCTCACCCGCGACAAGGTGTTGAACAAGGAAATCACCTCGCGCATCAACATCACCGACCAGGACGTTTCCGGCTACTTCAACGACCACAAAGCCGAGTTCAACCTGATCGAGGCGCAGTACCACCTGGCCAAAATCATGGTTTCTGGAATGCAGGGCGCCCAGGTGCACAATTTGCAAAACAGCAAGGCGCAGAACGATGCCGAAGCGCGCAAGAAAATCCAGATGATCGCCAACCGTCTCGATAGTGGCGACGACTTTGCTACGCTAGCGATGAATTATTCCGAGGACCCGGAAACCAGCAACAACGGCGGCGATTTGGGAATGGCTCCCGAATCCGCGCTAAAGAACGCCGATCCGGCAACCCGCGAAGCGGTGATGAAGCTGAAACCGGGGCAATACACGCCGGTGATTCCCATAATCAATCCGACCAATCATCAGCCCGTCGCTTACATGATTGTGAAGCTGATTTCGAAGGAGCCGGCGGGCCAGAGGGATTTGAATGATCCGCGGGTGCAGCAAGCCATCCGCCAGCAATTGCGCGATCGCCGTGAGCAGTTATTGAAAGCGGCGTACTACGAGAGCCTCCGCGATGATGCCAAAGTCACGAATTACTATGCGGAAGAAGTGCTGAAGAATTTGGGCGCGGCGAAGTAGGGCCGATGGTTCGTATCAGGGCATCGCTTTAGCGATGCCTAAAGCGCGCGAAATCAGACGCCCCTTTAGGGGGTTGGGTCTGAACGCTGCTACCCTTCCAGCTTCTTAGTCAATACGTCATTCACCAACTGGGGATTGGCTTGCCCTTTCGAGGCTTTCATCACTTGGCCCACAAAGAACCCGATCATGGTTTTCTTCCCCGCGCGGTATTGCTCGACCTGCTTGGGGTTCGCGGCGATCAACTCATCGGCGAGTTTCTCCAGCACCGACGTATCGCGCGATTGCTCGGGACGCCCCTGTTCTTCGTAAACAGCGGGGAAATCCTGGTTGCGTTCGAAGCAGAGGTCGTAAAGATCTTTCAGCATCTTGCCCGAAATTGCGCCCGACTCGACTAGATCGGCCGAGGCCGTGACCCCAGCCATTGAAATTGGCGACTGCTCGAGTTCTAGGCCCTGCGCTTTCAGGCGTCCGAGTAATTCGCTTTGCACGAGGTTCGCGACGCGCTTCGGATTTTTTGCCGTGCGGGCCGCGGACTCGAACCGGTCGGCCATCGCTCGCGTCAGCGTCAGCGTATGGGCGTCGCCCGCGGTGATGCCGTACTCCTTCATCATGCGCTGGCGGCGCGCTTCCGGAAGCTCGGGCAAGCCGGCGCGGATTGCGGCTTGCCATTTCTCATCCACCACCAGGGGAAGCAAATCGGGCTCGGGAAAATAGCGGTAGTCGTGCGCCTGCTCCTTCGAGCGCATGCCGTGAGTCTTGCCTTCGTGCGCGTTGTAGAGGCGCGTTTCCTGCGTGATTCTGCCACCGCCCTCGATTATGCCGATGTGGCGCTCGATCTCGTACTCGAGCGCCTGCTTGATGAAGCGGAAGGAGTTGACGTTCTTGACCTCGGTTTTGGTGCCGAATTCTTTTTGTCCGCGAGGACGCACGCTGATGTTGGCATCGCAGCGCAGCGAACCTTCTTCCATGTTGCAGTCGCTGACGCCGGTGTAGAGGATGATTTCTTTGAGCCGAGTAAGGTACTCGTAAGCTTCCTCTGGCGATCGCATGTCGGGTTCGCTGACGATCTCGGCCAGGGGCACACCGGTGCGGTTCAGATCGATTGCAGTCTTCGCGGCAGCGTCGTCGAAGCCCTCGTGCAGGCTCTTGCCCGCGTCTTCCTCCAGGTGCAGGCGGGTGATGCCGATTTTTTTCTTGCCGCCGTTCGTCTTACCTTCGTTCAGCTCGATTTCGATGAACCCGAACTCAGCCAGCGGCTTGTCATACTGCGAGATCTGGTAACCCTTCGGCAGGTCGGGATAAAAATAGTTTTTTCGCGCAAAGATGGAAACTTCGCTGATGCGGCATTCCAAAGCCATCGCCGCCAGGGCCGCGAATTCCACGGCCTTCCGGTTCAGCACCGGCAAGGCCCCTGGAAGTCCCAGACACACCGGGCACACATTCGTGTTCGGCGGATCGCCAAAACGAGTCGAGCACGAGCAAAAGATTTTCGACGCGGTCAGCAGTTGTACGTGGACTTCAAGTCCGATGACCGGCTCGTATTTCGCCAGTAGATCCTCGGAAACGGCTGCTGTGGTCGCCATATCGGACGATTATAGCTGGCTCGGGCGGGTGCTTACGGTGTCTTCGCTCCCCGCTTGGCTTCCGGCGCGCTCAAGTACTTCTCCATCGGGATTTCGAAATACATCAGCTCATTGCCTTTCGCATCGCGCACTCCCATTAGATAGAAGTTGGCGCCGGCCAGCGGATTCGAGATGTCGGCAATATCGAAAAACAGAAAGCCACGCGCCGTGGAGTGGGGTTCTACCGCCTTGGCGCCGAACTGAGCTTGCTCGATTTCATCCCAGGTCTTGCGGCTCACGCCGCCTTTGACCTCTTTCTTGGGCAGCGGAATCGGCAACGTATTCTGCCTGTCATTCCGCGCAGGATGCGAGAGCCGCCGCAGCAAATCGTCCATGGTGGCGGGGAACAGCTTGCTGCGATCCTTGGTATTCAACTGCGCCTTCATGCCGACGAGAGAAACTGGTTGATCGCCGTCATTGGTGATTACGAAAAAGACCGGCATGTAACCGTTGTTGCGGTAGTTGACGCTGAAGATCGAAGCCTTGTCTTCTACGTCGTAGGGATCGACTGCGACCACAACTTTTTCCATGGGGTGGTCGTCGTGTGCCGGGTAAATGCGGGCGGGTTGCGCCGCAGGCATCACGAACTCTTTGGCCGCGATTGCCCCCAGGCAGCAGAGCAGCACAAAAACACAGACTGCCGCAAAGCGCGGGGCTAGCGGCATCGGCGCGCGAGGTGATTCCTGCCTATCTGCATTATGCATACATGGATTATAGGATGCCGGATTGTAAGATGCCGTCAGCGCAAGCCGTGTCGCCCCCTCCTGATCGAAGATCGGATTTCGGCTTGCCATTTAGAATGGGACTTCTCTTCATGTACGCGCTCTACAGTGCGCTGCTGGCTTTGTTTCTGGTGCTGACGCTGCCCTACTGGCTGCTGCAGATGATGAAGCACGGCAAGTATCGGGCGGGCTTGCGCCAGAGGTTCGGCGCCGTTCCACCCGCTCTCGCTGGTCGCGGCGAGACACCCGCAATCTGGGTTCACGCGGTTTCGGTGGGCGAGGTTGTAGCTTCGAGCGCAGTCGTCACGGCACTGCAACAGAAATTCCCGTCCCATCGCGTGCTGGTTTCGACGACTACCAGCACAGGGCAGAAACTCGCCGCGCAGCGGTTCAGCGCAGATAACGTGTTCTACTTCCCCTTGGACTTCGCCTTCGCCGTCCGGCCCTACCTCGACGCTTTGCGTCCGGAACTCGTGGTCGTCGCCGAAACTGAATTCTGGCCGAATTTTCTCCGGCTGGCCAAGCGCAGCGGGGCTCGCATCGCCGTGATTAACTGCCGCATTTCCGATCGCTCGCTGCCCGGCTACAAGCGGCTCCGCTTCTGGCTTCCGAGATTGCTGGAGAAGACGCTAAAGAACGTCGATGTTTTCTTGGCCCAGACGGAAGAAGACCGGCACCGGCTCACAGAAATTGGTGCGCCTGAATCTAAGGTCACCGTAGTCGGCAACCTTAAATTCGATGTGGCGCCACCGCCATCGCCCAAGATCGTTGCCAGTCTTCGTGAGAGCTTCCGCCACTCCGGAGCGGGGCCGGTTCTGGTCTGTGGCAGCACGCTCGAAGACGAAGAAGGCTCTCTGCTTTCAGCGTTTCGCAACATCCTGGCCAATCATCCGAAAGCCGTGATGATCCTCGCACCGCGCCACCCAGAGCGTTTTCCGGAGGTTGCCGAGCTCGTCGAGAAACTCGGCTTCCGGATGTGGCGGCGTTCTCTGTGGAGCGGCGAAGCGCTCGCTGGCGGCGTGTTTCTGGTCGACAGTATCGGGGAGTTGGCCGCGCTCTATTCGCTGGCCACCGTCGCCTTCGTCGGCGGCAGTCTGGTGCCGCGTGGCGGACACAATATTCTTGAGCCCGCACTCTACGGCGTTCCCATCGTCACCGGCAACCACTACGAGAATTTTCGCGACGTCGTCAATTTTTTTGCCAGTCGCGATGCGGTCCGCATCGTTGGAGTGGCAGAGCTGCCGCTGGTCTTCATGGAGCTGATCGAAAACGACAACGAACGAACAACGCTTGGCCGGAACGCACTGGCGGCGCTCGAATCCCAGCGTGGCGCCACCGACAGGACGATTACGGCGCTGCTTCAACTGATGGGTGTTTCCGCATGAATCCGCTCACCGGACTTTACGGTGCCGCCACTGCTCTGCGAAACACGCTGTTCGATCGCGGCGTGCTGTCTTCGCGGCGGCTGGAGCAACCCGTGGTCAGCGTCGGGAATCTGTCGGTGGGTGGTTCGGGCAAGACCCCGTTCGTGATTGCGCTCGGTGAACTGTTGCAGGCGCGCGGCATTCGCTTCGACGTGCTTACACGGGGATATCGTCGCAAAACTCGGGGCGTCATGGTCGTTGAGAAAGATGGCGCCGTCGCCGACTTCGGCGATGAACCGCTGCTGATCGCGCGGCGGCTGGGCGTGCCGGTAATCGTCGGTGAAAGCCGTTATGACGCGGGCCGAGTCGGCGAGCAGAAATTCCAGTCGCAATTGCACATTCTCGACGACGGCTTCCAGCACCGTTCGCTGGCGCGTGACTTCGACATCGTACTGATGACAGAGAGCGATTTCGACGACCGACTGCTGCCCTCGGGGCGGCTGCGCGAACCGCTTTCCTCGCTGCAACGCGCAGATGCGATCGGGTTGTCGTGGGACTCTTCGTTGAAAAATTTGACGATCGAAAGGCTCGCTCGGCAAGGGAAACTTATCTGGCGAATGCACCGAGAAATCTTTACGCCCACTGCGCCCGCCGCGCCGATTGTGTTCTGCGGTATCGCGAGGCCGCAGCAGTTCTTCGCCCAGGTGCGCGCCGCCGGTATCACGCCTGCCGCAGAAGTCGAGTTTCGCGACCATCATGCCTATGACCGAAGTGACATCGAGCGCCTGCTTGCCATGCGCGTCAAGCTCGACGCCGGCGGCTTCCTGACCACGGAGAAAGATGCGGTCAACCTGGGGGCATTATTATTGCAGGCGGATCTCATGCCGTTCACGGTCGCCGTGCTGAGCGTTACGATCGACGATCCCAATGACGTTGTGGATGCCATTTTGGCGAGAACCATTTTCGCAAGAATCACGGAACGAAAGCCCCGCTCGTGAGAAAATCTTGGATTGCACCCGATGAACCAGAATATTGTGACCCAGCACATTGATGACAAAGCATATTAAAGAAAACGACCGCCTGCGCCTACGAAAGATCGTCGAATCTTTTCCCAAGCTCACAGTGACCGTCCTCGCCGATCTGGTCGCGGACGAGTTCGTGTTCGGCGAGATTTCTCGCGTCTCGCGCGAGGCGCCCGTGCTGATTTTGAAACACCGCGATCGCAAGGTGGTTCCTGGCGGCGGCGCCAACGCCATCTATAACCTTGCCGACCTCGGAGTGAACGTATTGCCGGTTGGAGTCGTGGGCGACGACGAGCCGGGAAAGCTGCTGCTGCGCGCCTTCCGCCACAAACGCATCCCGGTCAGCGGTGTTTTGAAAGACAAGAGCTACACCACCGTGACCAAAACGCGCATCCTGGCCGGATTTGCGCACACCGCCGGACAACAAGTCGTGCGCCTTGACCGCGAGCCCATCGAAGGCCCCAATGCGCATTTGCGCCGCGAGCTGGTACTTGCCACCCGCGAATACGCACGGGCCTCCGATGCGCTGCTGGTTTCCGACTATGGATACGGCGCGGCAACGCCGACCCTGCTGAATGTGATTCGCGAAAAGCGCGGGCTCGGCAAGGTTCCCGTGACGCTCGACTCACGCCATCGCATGCTCGAATTTTCCGGCGTCACTGCGGCAACACCGAATGAGTCTGAGGTGGAAGAGGTTCTCGGCATCCGCATCGGCAACGACTGGGAGCGCCTTCTGACCGCCGGAGACCAGATCGCAGGCGAGATGAATTTGGAATCGCTGCTGATCACGCGCGGCAAGGATGGCATGGTGGTTTTCCCGCGCCGCCACAAGCCGGTGGATATTCCGATTTACGGCAGCGATGAAGTCACCGACGTAACCGGCGCCGGCGATACCGTCATCGCGACTTTTACCGCTGCCCTGGCTGCGGGCGCGACTGCCGAAGAGGCGGCCCACTTGGCGAACTACGCGGGCGGCATCGTGGTCATGAAGCGCGGCACCGCCACGGTCAGCCAGCAGGAGTTACTGGAGGCGCTCAAAAAGGCGCCGCTGGTTGCTCGGGAACATTAATAGCACATGAGTGTTTCGGCAGCTTGATAGATCGAGATCATTGAGCACATCACTCCATCGGAAGATTGTTTCGCGCGACGAACTTCAGCAACGGGTGGCGGATTGGCGCCGCGCCGGCAATCGCGTCACGCTGGCCAACGGGTGTTTCGATCTGTTGCATGTCGGCCATGTGCGCTACCTGCATGCCGCGCGGGAACTCGGCGGCAAACTGATTGTCGCGGTGAATGCCGATGAGTCCGTGCGCGCGCTGAAGGGTGAAGGGCGGCCCGTGATGCCGGCCGAAGAACGCGCTGAAATTTTGGCGTCGCTGGCGGATGTGGACGCCGTCGTAGTGTTTCCAGAAAAGGATGTGCGCGCCATCATTCGCGAAATTCGCCCTGATTTTCATGCCAAGGGCACGGACTACACGGTGGAGAGCGTCTCCGAGCGCGACGAGGTCGAAGCCTGTGGAGGCCGGGTTGTCATCGTGGGTGATCCGAAGAATCACTCGGCCACCGAGATCGGTCGTTCGCGCTCGCGGCTGGCGCCGCGAAAGTCGTGAGGCGGTGCGAATGGCGGCGCAGGTGGCGACAAGGATGACGGACTCCTTTTTCCCAGTCGGCACTCCGCGATTCGACAGCCTGCTCGTGGTGCGCCTCAGCGCCATGGGAGACATCATTCACACTCTGCCTGCGGCAGCCGCCCTGCGCCAGGCTTTTCCTCACGCCACCTTGGGATGGCTCATCGAAGAGCGCTGGGCGGAACTGCTCTGCACGCTGCGCTATCCGCGTTCGGGACCGCGCTCTCCGCAGCGCCCGCTGGTCGACCGCGTCCATTCCATCAACACGGCGGAATGGCGGCACGCGCCGGTCTCGTTCAACACCTGGCAGCAGATGGCCGTGGGCTTGAGTCAGTTACGCGGAATTCAATATGACGCAGTGATTGATTTTCAGGGCGCGGTCCGTTCGGCATTGCTGGCACGCTGGTCGGGCGCGCCCATAGTGTATGGAAGCGCACTACCGCGCGAGAATGCCGCCAGCATGTTTTACACCCGAAAAGTACTTTTGAAGACGAATGGCACTCACGTCGTCGAACAGGCGCTTGCGCTGGCCGGAGCGGTCATTCCAACTGGCGGCATTCCGGCGATGGCGGAACCTCAGGTAGAGTTTCCCGTGGACCCGGATGCAGAGAGCAAGATTGCCGGCCTCACGGCGGGTGTGAGCGACTTCGCGATTCTCAATCCCGGCGCGGGCTGGGGAGCGAAGCGATGGCCGGCCGAGCGTTACGGACAAGTTGCGAAGGAACTCGCGAAAGATGGAATATGTTCGCTCGTGAACTACGGGCCGGGAGAAGAAGACCTGGCCGCGGCGGTGGAAGCCGCTGGCGAAGGGGCTGCGCGAAAAATCTCCTGCTCGGTTTCTGAATTGATCGCGCTCACCCGCCGGGCTCGCCTGCTCATCGGCGGCGATACCGGGCCGATGCACCTGGCCGCTGCTTTGAAGATTCCGGTAGTGGCAATTTTTGGTCCGACAAATCCGGCGCGCAACGGCCCATTCGGGACGCGATCGATTGTGCTGCGAAGCGCGAGCAGTATGACTGATCACCGCCGGCACCGCGAGCCGGAACAAGGCTTGCTCGAAATCACGGTGGGCGAAGTCAGCGCGGCAGCTCGGAAGCTGTTGCAGGGTCATGTTGCAGAACCTCATATTTAAGAACCTTATCTTCCAGAACCAAGTGAGTGAAGTCTCACAATCCGGATCGCAACCCTCGCAGACTATCGGCGACACCTGGTCGCGCGTGGCCCGTCGCATCCGCGTGCCTCTGGGATTTATTTTTGCGGTTGTCTATGTGTGGCTGGCGCGGCCAACAAGAACTTCGCTGGTCGCGGGCGCACTGGTGCTGCTTCCCGGGCTCGCTTTGCGCGGACTGGCTTCCGGCCACGTGCAAAAGGACGAGCAACTCACCACCAGCGGCCCCTACGCCTACACTCGCAACCCTCTGTATCTCGGCTCGCTGATGCTGGCTGCCGGCTTCGCCATCGCGGCGCGCAGTTGGTGGGTCGTCGCAGTCATGCTGCTGATGTTCGCCGTGATTTATATCCCGGTTATCGCCGGAGAGGAGCGTTACCTGCATCAGACGTTCCCCGGCTACGACGACTATGCCCGCCACGTGCCGCGCATGCTGCCGCGGCTTTCGCCCTATGGCAGCCAGCAGAGTGCGTACTCTTCCGCGCGCTACTGGAAGCACCGCGAATACCAGGCAAGCATTGGCTGCATGATCGTGCTGGCCGCACTCGTCGTCAAGCTGGTGTGGTAGTCTGCCGTGGAGCATGAGCCGTTACCCTCAGGGGCTAGAGCCCGGCTGTCGTCATTCGAGTGGCCATGGTTCGGGTTGCGGCGCGCCTGAAGCCGCGCCCTTTCAAAGCCTCCGCGGCTTGCTGGCGCTTGCGGGTTTGCTCTGCTGCCTGATCTGTCTAATCGCGGCCATGTTGATGGCACAGCAAGGCCCGCCCACCGCATCAATCGGCCCCGCTCCCGTGCAGATCATGCCCCCACGTCCCAACTATCCTTTTCCCGATGGACGGAGCTACGTCTATTCGGCGGAGTGGCATTTGATTACTGCCGGGACCGGTGTCGTGAGAATGGAAACCGCCGGGAACGAACGCAAAGTCACGGCGAGCGCCGAATCTTTGGGAGTCGTCAACGTCATTTTCCCGGTGCACGATCGCTTCGAATCGCGCTTCGATCCCCGGACGTTCTGCTCGCTCTCGATCTTCAAGCACAGCGAAGAAGGCGTGCACCAACGCGAGACGTCGATCCACTTCGATTATGCGCGCCAGAAAAGCACGCTCGATGAAAAGAACCTGAAGACGGGCGAGACCAAGCACGTCGAAAACGACCTTGCCGGCTGCGCCACCGACGTCATCACCGGCTTCTACTACTTGCAGTCGCTGCCGCTGCGACTCGGCGCCAGCTACGAGTTCCCGATCAGTGACGGGAAGACGGCGATCGTCCACGCCACCGTGGAGAAGCGCGAGCAGATCAAAGTGCCGGCCGGAACATTCTCGGCGGTGCTGGTTACGGCCGAAGCTACCTCGGGCTCGCTGCAGTCCAAGGGCAAAGTGTGGGTGTGGTATTCGGAGGATCCAAGTCACACGCCGGTGCAAATGCGCGCCAAGCTGGGCTGGGGCACGTTGCTGTTTCGCCTGCAGAGGATCGAGAAGTAAACCCTGCTTCGGGCCTGCCGGGACTTCCCGAGCGTCGCGTAAGATGCAATCTCCGAGGCCTACTGGTTGCCTTCCAGCGTGTTCTTGACGGTCGTGAGCGCGTTTTGCAGATGCGAAATCGACCGGCCCACCGCAGACTTTCGTATGACCGATCCCTTGGCACCCGTCAGACCCGCCTGCTCGGAACCCATGGCCGTGATCAGATAGAAGCCGGGTTGCTTCGAGTGGTCCTTCCCGCGGACGCAAAAAGAGAGGTCGAGCGCAGTTTCGAAGTAGTGACTCGAATACAGCTGCTTTTCGGCGATGGCATACGCTACTGGGTCGGCAGAGTCCCCGCGCATGGTTACCATTTGCACGACACGCAGTGTCGGTTTCAATCCGAATTTCACCTTCTCCCAATAGAAGGTGTCTTCGACGTTCACGGGTTTCCCGCTGGGATACGAGAGAAGGTAAGTGTAAAAATCCGGCAGATGAGCTGGCAAGGCCTTGGCGTAGGTGAGCATATAGGCGAACTGCTCGGGCACCACGGTTGGGTCATGCTTATCGTTATAAACTCCCAGGGCCTGATTGCCCTCGCGCTGGTAAGCGAGCAGACGCTCCAGCGCCGTCTTCTGCAGGAGGCGATTCACTTGTTCGTTCACGTCGGCAGCCGACCAATTGATGGCTCGGTGAAACTCTTTGATGGAGCTCGCTGGCATCTGCATCTGACAATCGCCGGGCGTGCACTTTTTCAAAGCCTGGATCTCATCGTTGTCGAACGAAAAATTCTTCAAGTCAGAAAGCTGCGGAGGATTGCTGAACACCCCGAGCGCCCAATAGACAGGCCGCTCGCGACGCCGGTCGAAATCGCGGGCAAACTGGAGGTAGCTCTCAGGAGTAGCGTGGATGTAAATGGCGCCGAACAAAAAGACCTCGGCCGGCGTGCGAGACGGCAGAGCCTTCGCGACCGCCTTTCCGTTTCGGAGGGCGGCGATCTGATCGTCACTCAGTCCGATGTCCTGCCGAAAGAAGGTCTGCAGGTCAGGATTCGACTGAGAAGAGCTGGGCACGGCGGCCACGACAGCCAAGATCAGCAATGCAGCCGTGCGGATAACGCTTCGGATCATGGCAACTCGGATCATGGCAACTTTCCCCCTGCGTGTCCCGAACACTACCGCGCTTGCGCCAATCTTAACGTTGTTGTAACGCACATGCCAGCTTCCGTCGCGCCCAAAACATCGGGCCGGGATCAACACCGTCAGGCGCTGCGCCCCACCGCCGGCGCCGCGACCGGGCTCGGACGCAGCGTGAGCTGCTCGGCGGGCGAAAATGCGCTGCCGCGAATCAACAGACTGCAGATCAGCGCCGTAAGCCCGGACGATGAAAAGATCATAGAGATAGTCACAAACTGGTAGACCGCAGCATAGATTGGACTCGCGCCAGACAAGAGCATCCCGGCCATCAGCCCCGGAATCCACACGATGCCGAGGGAACGAAGCGAATCGATCGCCGGAATCAGGCTCGACTGCACGGAGACCTGCACGTAGGGGGCGATGGTTTGTTTTGAATCGGCTCCAAGCGCCAAGCCGGTTTCGATCAAGCCGGCATGCGATTCCACTTCGGAGCGGAAGCGGTTCAGCACGAGCGAATTAGTATTCATGGCGTTGGCGATGAGCATGCTTCCAATCGGCACCAGAGACGTGATCCGTGTGTCGATAACTCCGGCACATGTCATCAGCGCGATTACCGAGCCGGCGCCCGCGCCGATGGCATAAAGCGAAACCTGGAAGCTCTTTGGCAAGCCCTTCGACCGGCCCGCGGACATTGCGGCAGCAGCAACAATCATGGCCGCAAGCAGAAAGACGCTGGTCCACGCTGGTCCTCGCAGCAGAAGCACCAGGATCGATCCGACCGCCGTGATCTGCACGATCCCGCGAACCAGCGCCACCATGGTCTCGCGTTCAAGGTGAATCTTCCGCTGCCGGGCGAGCAGCATCACCGCCAACGCCAGCAGAGTCGCGACGGCCGCCTGGGCGCAGCCCAGAGTAAGCTGGTTAGCGAAAAGTACCTTCAGCATTGATCACCTCGCTCGCTGTTCCGATTTTTTCGAGCCTGCCCTTGTTCATCACCATAATCCGGTCGGCGACCCGCGCCGCTTGCGCCAGGTCGTGTGAGGCCATCACATAGGTGAGCCCGTTTTGTTTCGCCACCATGAGGATCAGCTTCTCGATCTCGCCCTTGGCCTCCGCATCAAGCGACGACGTGGGTTCGTCCAGCAGCAAGACCTCCGGCTTAGTTGCCAGGGCGCGAGCCACCGACACCCGTTGCGCCTCGCCGCCAGAAAGATGCGCGACGTCCTCTTCAGCGCGGCCTGCGAGCCTTACCTGAATCAGAAGAGCATCGATCGTTTTTGCCGGCAGCTCAATCCCGTGCTGTAGCGGGCCGTAGCGAAGGTTGTCGGCAATCGTTCCGGGGAACAGATACGCGGTCTGAGTGACCATGCCGACGCGCCGGCGCAGTTCCCTCGGCGGAATCTGCCGGTAGTCGATACCTTCAAGCCGCACCGTGCCGCCAGTAGGTTCGTCAAGACGATTGAGCAGGCGCAGGAACGAGGACTTCCCCGCGCCGCTCGGCCCAACCACCACCAGCACTTCCCCGGCGCGTATCTCGACCGTCACGTCATCGACGATGCTCGCGCCTCCAGCCTCCCGGCTGAGATGGTCAGTTTCGAGGATGACCGTGGTTGGCACGCTCCTCCTGCGTTGTGTAGCTGCTAAACGGCTTCACCGGTACCCCCCACCCCCTTCTATCTTGCTAAAATCTTCATTTCAAAGGAGATAACTGTACAATATTCAAAGATAAGGAGTTAGCGGTAGCTTCGTGATCGAAGTCAACCGGCAGCGTGATTTTTTTTATTTCTCGACCTTTTGGAATCAATGATTTAGGGAGAAATTCCCGCAAAATCTTTGGGTTTAAAGGACTTATATGTAAAATATTCCGGAATAAGGACTTAGGAGCACCACTTTTCAAAGTTTCAGAGTTTCAAGGTCACAATCCGGCGACACGGCGCTGGGCTGCGCCCAATAGGAAAAGGATGCGGAAGCGATCCGCACCCTTATTCATATCTATAGCTCTATTATATCAAGTTTGACCCACCCAGACGCCAACTTTTCGGACTTTATTTTGTCAGGCGATTCAGCGACTTACGGGGAAAATCGTGGAAACGGGGGGTTGACAGGATTTCCAAGACTACCCCGCTCCGGCGCAAGCTGAGGCGGAGTACGGCGTGCGATTCCGGCAGATGCTCACGAGGCCGATGAAGACAGTTGCTGCGCGACGCCCTTCTCTTCCTGAGTCGCTTCCGGAGGTGCGAAAGGAGGAAGAGTCCCGAGCGGGCAGTTCGGCGACAACCATTCCAGCTTTCGTTGCATGATCCCCTGCGAGTACTTCGAGAGGTAGTGGACAATGGTCTCAATGCGGATCTTGATGCCGCCCGCCGGCTTGGTTGAATCCAAGTCCCCAAACTTGAAGAACAGGGTTCCGGTCGCTTCCACAATTTTCTGGGTGGGCGTGTAAGTCGGCTGGTCCATGCCGCACTCGTAGCTGGAAAGGCGAACCACGCAGGTAATCCATGGGCAGCGTGCCGCCACCTTTGCTCCCCACATGATTTCGTTGGTGTTGCTGCTGTAGGACGAAGTCCACACATCGGAAATGTCGAACGGGCTCTTGATCCTTCCCATTTGCAGATCGGCTTCGAAGAGCCAGTTCATCAAGTCTTCATCGCCGGGAAGATACTGCAACCACAGAATCGGATACCCGTGCGCCTGCAGCTCCCCCTCAATCTCATGGCCGATCCCTGTATCCATGTGATAGGGACGCGCCAGCACCAGAATGCATGGTTTCTGGTTTTTCGCGCACCAGGTCAGAATGTCCCGGCTCTGCTGTCTGGCTTTATCAGTGAAGCTGTCGAGGGCCTCAAATCCCGCCTTGACCGCGCGCTCGGTCTCTTCCGGTTCAAGATGGAATACATCCTTGAGCGCACTATGCAGTTGTTCGGTCACCATGTGCCGGTCGCCGAGGCTGACAAACGGGGAGGCATAGGTGATGCCGGCCTCGCCAAAGACGTCGCGCTCCTTCAGGAATCCCGCCTTGATGGTCTCGGGTCCGGCCATCACGCGAGTGCAAGTCACGGTGTCGACCACGTGGCCGTGCAGAACCGAAGGCAAGGTGTGGATCATCGGGCTCAGGAGAATGTGGATCTTCTTCTTTTGTCCAAACACCAATTCGCCGTAGTGCCCACTGATGCACTTCACCGGATAGCAACAATCTACCGTGCCGCGCCCCTTGCCGAACTCGCGCCCCTGCTCCTCGGAAGTATCGGAGCTGAACACGATGTTCTCCGATTCGATGCCGATGGACTTCAGGAAACCCACCCAGAACTGGTGAGTTGTCCAGATATTCAACACCTTCGGAATCCCGACGCGCACCTGTGAGCGGTCTTTACCTTTAGGTGGCGACGCGACGGAACGCTTCTTTGCGGACCAAATCGGCAACGTTGGGAAACGCATTTTTGGTTTTCTCCATCCCGATCTTGATGACCTTCATTTCGTTCAAATCTTCCACCAGTCCCTTGGGACAGGAATTGTTCACAATCACTCGTTCCCAGCCCTGCTCCAGCGGGACCTTACTCCACGGCCGGCCTTTTCCGCCATCCAGTTCCACGTCGATGAAGCTGCGCTGGCAAGTTACCGGACACCAGTGACAGACCGTGTCCACGGAGGTCGCCGTCTTATAGGTCAACCTCTCGATCGCATCAAAACCACGAAACTTGCTCTCTCCGCCGCTGTCCCACCAGTCCAGAGCTACCAGAGCCGCGCCAATCGCCCCGGCTTCGCCCGAGTACGGGTGCACGACCACTTCCGCACCAGGAACTTTCGCCAGGATGAAATCCACCTGCGTCTTCACCACTGCGAGGTTTTTGTGGGTCCCGCCCTGCAGGATGTACTTCTTGCCCACCTGCTGCAGGTTGTTCAGGCCCCCAGCATAGATCCACACGTTCAGCGGGAGAATTGCGCACAGCCCCGCCAGAATTTCTTCCGCATGCCAGCCCTTGCGTTGTTGATTGACGATGTCACTCTGCAGGAAGACTCCGCATCCCATGGAGAGCTGGGGCATGGCCAGAGCGCGGAAAGCGCCGTCCGCCATCTCGCTCATGGGAATGTTGAAGCGCTCCGCGACACCCTGAAGAAATGCGCCGTTCCCCGAGGAGCACTGCGAGTTCAGGCGGAAATCCGTCACCGCCCCGTTGTTCAGGATCATGATCTTGACATCGACGCCACCGACGTCGCAGATGCAATCCGCGTCCGGAAAGTAGTGCAGGCCGGCGCTGGCATGAGCAATCGTCTCCACCACCGGGCAGTCGGCGCCCAGGATGTCTTTCAGCAGGTCCTTGCCGTAGCCGGTGATGGCCAGAGCAAGAAGCTCTCCGTCTCCAATCGCCTCGCGAACCTGCCGAAACAGGCTCTTCGCGTCGTCGATGGGATTCCCGCGGCTCAGCGCGTAGCAAGAGAACAGCAACTCTTTGTCCGGCGACATGCAGACCGCCTTGGCCGTCGTCGACCCGAAATCGCAGCCCACCACGACGGGCCCGAGCTGACTGGTCTTGCCGAGGATTGGAAGTTGCACTCGCGGACGGCGCCGGGTTTTCCCGTAGCCGTTTCCGTGTCCATTGCCATTGCCGTTTCCGTTGCCTTTGGTCTTTCCGTTTCCGTTGCCGTTCCCATTCCCACCGGGCGCGGAATAGCGATCCAGAAAAGATTGGAGCTCGGCGGGATCTTTCCACAATCCGCCGCGCCCGATTTTCTTCTTCTCCTCGTATTGTCCTTCTTCAATCCACCAGCGCAGCTTCTTGCTTCCGAGGTAGGTCCCAACGGACTGCGACTCTCTCAGTCCCACCTCGATGCAGCCGAGCGCCGCGTAGTACAGAGCATCTTCCGGCACACGGATCAGGGACTCCGGATCCCGGTCATCAGGCATCGCGACCTTGCGCTCTTTCCACACTTTGCCGAGATGGTAGCGCCACGCCTCCTGCAACCCTTTGAAGAAGAGGTTGGGTCCGCCGAGTAAAAGAATCTCAGGCAGAGGCGTGTTGCCGCGCGTCAGGGTCGCAAGGTTTTGATACACCACCGCTTCGAACAAAGAAGCGATGATCTCTTCCACGGAAACCCCGGCCTTCAGCAGGGTATTGGCATCGGCCTCGGCGAAGATGCCGCACTTGCTGCTGATCTTGTGCAGCGTGTAACCCATGTAGCCCATCTTCGAGAGCTGATCGACCGGAATTTCCAGCTTCCGGGCAGTCTTCTCGATGAAGGTCCCGGTGCCGCCGGAACACGCGCTCTGCATCAGCACTTGCTTGCTTTTGGTGGGGCCGTCGCCGTTGAAGAAAATCGTCTTCATGTCTTCGCCGCCAATTTCGCTGACGAAACGCACGGCCGGGTGAAGCTTTTCGACCGCGGCGGCGACGGCCACCACTTCCTGAACGACCTTCCCGCCGACCAGAGGCGAGATGAGCCCGGCGCCAGACCCCGTGAAGAAGACGCGGTCCCGCTCCGGCGTGAGGCCGTGCTCGTTCTCCAGCCGGGTCAGGAAATCCAGGATTTTCTCCGCCTGCCGGGTGTTGTGGCGTTCGTAAGCCTGACCCAGCAGTTCCCCGGACGCCGTGGCAATCACGTACTTGCAGGTTGTGCTGCCGACGTCGAGGCCACAGATTCTTCCTGTGCCCGCAGGAATCGCAGTCGCGGGAACGGCCGCCGGTTTCACCAGCGAAGGGTCTACCTCAAGCGGTTGGATCTGGACATAATCTTTGCTTGCCATGGATCAACCTCGTCATAGTTTGGCGTGTCAGTCCGGCTCTTCTCTGAGTCGGGTCTCGCCGCTGCCATCAAGCGCGCGCCAGCCCTTTGTCGTGAGCCAGATGGAGCACATAGTTGGCCGCCGTCCCGGCACAGCCGCGATGAGGTACGTAATATGTAGCCTTCCGCACTTCCGGATGCCGCGCCTCGTATTCCCTAATGCGCTTGACGCTCAACCCCGTTTTCTCCATCACGCCCTCGAACTCGGTCTGCGCCCGCTTCTTCGCTTCCGTGAGGATCATCTGGCAGCGCGAAAGCGCGTGCACTTCCGCATCGCCCTTCACCTCGATCGGGGCGTATAAGAGGTCCGGATATTTCCCGATGACGTTGGCCATCGAGCCGATGGACATCGTGTTCGGCATACAAGAGTATGGCGATAGTTCGCAAATCATGTGCGCCGTCTTGTGATGGTATGAGTGCAGCGCTTTACCGATTAGCATGTGCCCTTCGCCGCCGCGCAGTTCGAAGTGGTAGAAAGGTTCTGCCAGCCGCCTGAGTTCCTCCTGGTCCGGCAGTTCGTGCGGCAAATTCGCCAGCGCCCTGCGAAAACGGTTGTAGGTGCCGCGATAGATGCGCTCCAGCGCGTGCAGGGCAAGCTCCTGGGCCTTCGGGTGCTTGCTCTTGCTGTGCCGGTGCTCCAGTTTGCGGATGGTTGGATGCAACAGATAGTGCAGCCACACCGCGACCGGTGGCGGAAGCACTTCCGCCTCTTCCTGCTCCAGCCAGCGCTTGATGTTGTAGTTGCCCTCGCCTTCGTGCGTCTGCAGCCAGAACTCTCCCGTGATCTTCACTTTCGCTTTCACCCGCAGATGGTCCACCTCAATGTCATCCCACTTCTTGCGAACTTCGCGCAGCGCACGGGTGAAATAGCTGCTCAGCAAATGCCAGGCCAGCGTCCCATACTTCTGGCCGTGATCCGGCCGGCGCAGAAAGACGTCGTACATCTGCTCGACGCACTCGCGCAGCACCAGTTCCGTTTGTCCCGGGTTGACTTCGTACGGACGCGTCAAGTACTCGAGATCCGTGACTAGATCTCCACAAAGGATCGACCAGATGAGGCCCAGGCTCATGGGCATGTTGATGTCCAGACCGCCGCCGTTGCCCGGCCCCTGGTCGAGTTCGTCCTGCGCCAGCAAAAACAGGCGGAAGTCGCGCAGCCCCAAGCCGTCCAGCGCCATGGCGTAAGACTCGTGGTACTGGCCGAACCGGCACGGTCCGCATGCGCCCGCCGTGAGGAAGACATACTTGCTATTCACTTCGTCCTTGCCGTGTTCCTTCACTTCCTTCTTCAGGAAGTTGACCAGACTTCCGGTGGTGAAGATCGTAGGGCAGCACGCTCCCACATCGATCAACTCCTTGCCCGCATCCAGGTCTTCGCGCGCAATGTTGGGCAGCGGCTCCGCGTTGTACTTCAGGTTGTGAAGCGCGCCTTGCATCAGCCGCTCGTGCTTCCACGTGAGGCCTCCATAGAGAATCGTGACTTTGTCCCGCTCCTCGCGAGTGAAGGGCCGGGGTTTGTAAGCGGTGTAATGGTTGATGATGGGCAACTGTGCCGCTTGGGCCATGAATTTTCTCCTTACTTAAGTTTTCCCCAGGGAAGTGTGTTGGGATTGTACATCGCACATCAAGGGTCCTCAAACGCCAAGGCAACGTCTCCAGCAGCAGCCCTGAACGTGCCTGCGTGGCCGCTCCAAGTTAAGTAGCAATCTTCTCAACAACTGCGCAAGCGACAATACAACCACGCAAGCGACAATGTGCGACATCCCGCGTCATACGAGCACAAGGCAGGGGGCGGCCATTGAATTACGACGGATCAAGGGAGTATTCTTGCGCCACTCTGCGGCATGGTTCTGGAGGGGAAGGACGATGGCTGGCGAGGGTACACAACCGCAGGACCGGCCAGCCGCCGACCGCCTCGACTCCTGGAAGGAGATTGCAGCTTACCTCAAGAAAGAAGTTCGGACCGTCCAGCGCTGGGAGAAGAGCTTGGGTTTGCCCGTACGCCGCCTCGCCCATGGCAAACTGGGCACCGTCTTCGCTTACAAAACGGACCTGGACGCCTGGTGGCAGGAAAGCCAGACCAAGCTCGACGACGAAGATGATAAGCCGGATGCAGGCGCCGACTCCTCTGCGTCGAACGTTTCTGCGTCGAACGTTGTGGTGTTGGTCGCAGCCGCGAATCAGTCTGACAAGGCTGCAAATGACGATGCCCGGCCCAGCCGCCCTCGCCGCCTCGTGCTCTTGCTCTTGCTTCTGCTGGGCGTTTTTGGCGCGGCACTGGCGCTCCGCGTCCTCTGGCCCCGGATTCGCGAAAGGATTTGGCCATCCAAGGCCAGGATGGTTCTGGCAGTCCGGCCCTTCAAGAACATGAGTGGCGATCCCGGCCAGGACTTTATCGCTGACGGACTGACCGAGGAAATGATCACTCGCCTCGGGCAACTCCATCCCGATGAAATGGGCGTCATCCGCCTGAGCCCGGCTTATGCCTCGAGTAGCCTCGATCGCATCGGCAAGGACGTCCATGCCAACTACATTCTCGAAGGCAGCGTGCGCCGTTCCGGTCAGCGGGTAGCGATTGCCGCACAACTGATTCAGGTCAGCGACCAGACCCAGGTCTGGGGTGAAAGCTACGAGCGCGACTTGCAGGACGTGCTGCGCATCCAGGCTGAAGTCGCCAGCGCCATTGCCAGCGGAGTGCTGAATAAGTTGCCCCATGCCCAGCAGTTGATCCGCCAGGTCAATCGCGAGGCCTATCTCGCTTACCTGGAAGGGCGCTACTTCTGGAACAAGCGCACAGAAGAGGGCTTCGCCAAAGCGATCACGCTGTTCCAACGATCCATTGAGATTGATCCGACCTACGCGCCCCCGTATGCCGGCCTCGCCGACTGTTATGAACTGCTGGGGTCGGCGCCCTACTCAACTCTGGCGCCTCGCGAAGCGTTTCCGAAAGCCGAAGCGGCCGCCAGGAAAGCCCTTGAACTCGACAGCACACTTGCCGAGGCGCACGTGCCGCTCGGTTACTCCCAACTAGTGTACGAATGGAATTTTCCCGAGGCCCGCAAGGAGTTCGAAAAAGCTCTGCAATTGCGCTCCGGATATGCGACCGCTCACCAGTTTTACGGCTACTACCTTACCGCCATGGGCAAGCCGGACGAGGCGATCGCGGAGAGAAAAAAGGCGGTAGAGCTGGATCCGATCAGTCCTCTACTGCACTCGGCCTTGGGCGAAGCCTATTACCAGGCGAGGCGGTTTGATGTCACCATCGAAGAGAACCACAAGGCGCTCGAACTGGATCCTAGCTATGCCATCGCGTTGGTCAACATCGGCCGGGCCTACGAGCAGATGGGGATGCACCAGCAGGCGCGTGACGCTTTCCAAAGAATTCTCACGGCTGCCCCCGAAGACCCCGCGATTCTCGCCTTCATGGCCCACGAGTATGCCGTCTCAGGGGACAAGGTCAACGCGAACAAGATTCTTGCCCAGCTAACGGAAATGTCGACCAGGAAATATGTGCCCGCTATCTACTTCGCCATGGTCTATACCGGCCTCAACCGGAAGGATGATGCCTTCCACTGGCTCGACAAAGCCTATGAAGAGCGGTGTGAGTACCTCGTATACGCGGGCAGCGAACCGCTGGCCGACCCACTGCGCAGCGATCCACGTTTTGCCAAGCTCCTGCAGCGTTTGCACCTTTCGCAGCAGTAAGCTGATCGCACCCGAAGATCCCTCCGTGCGGTTAGCACTGCTTTTCATCCACCAAGTGAGCCTTGATTGTCCGGCCGTGTGGTGTTCTGAGCGTGAGGTTCTTGCCCTTGAGCACGAACTCGACATCTTTGTCCTTCGCAGAAAACACATCATCAATCTCATCGAGAACGGGTGTTTCGTACTCGCTACAGTACATTCGGTCGGAAGCTCGAACCGCAACATAAAGCAGGTAGTAGTGGATTCGTGGATAGCGACTGAAGAAGTACGGATTACGCAGGACCTTTCGGACGCTGAGAACTTTGCCGATCTGCGGGGATTCACTTGACGAAGCAGGTGGATGTTCTGGACCCTGTGCATAACCGATCGCCACGACGAAACTGCCTGCGAGAAGCACAATACCAAAGACCGTCCGCCGCAGCTCCTGATGGAATGCCATGCTCAATATCTCCTGATATTGCCGACAATTCCGTAAGAATTCAACAGCAACATCTACCAAGCGCCCTTCTATATCTGATCTCGATACTGCTCTAAAACGATCCGGACCAATTGGCTGCGCGTCCGAACCCCAGTCTTGGAAAAGAGCTGTTGATCAATAGATAGTTTAGACTGAGATCCTCGCGATTCCGCAGGTCCTCAGAAAGATTGGCAGTTTCCGGCATTCTCGGAGGGCCTTGCTTCCTTGGGGCCGACGGTTGCAACGGGCACCAGCTGGCCGGCGCGCACTCGGCAGGTTGGGCAAAAGGCAGTCACATCTGTAGTGAGCGCGACTGTGAAAGGATTAAACTCGGTCTATCAGAGTTTCTGAGTATTTCGAGCTGTCATGGTTTCGGTCTCGATGAGAGGACATTGTCCTAATTGCAACTCGCCATTAACAGCGGACGAACTCAGCGTTAATCCGCCGATCTGTCCCACTTGCAAAGCAGAGCTGCAGGTGCTTATCAAGGCGAATTGGGTATACGCGGTTCTTTCGGTTGCTGTCGCATCGATAATCGCGGGCCTTCAGGGGTATGAGAGCATTGTTTTCGCTTTTTGGGTTCTTATCTACGGAACGATCGTTCTGTTTCTAATCAAGTTTTATCGATGGGAGCTGCATCTTCCAATAAAAATAGTCGCAGTACCCAATTGTCAGCTGTGGCCAAAAGACACACTTTAATGCCGCAAACAACGGGAGTTGGTGGAGTGGCCTCGTACACCCCGTTCGTCGTTTCACGGGGTACTATGACCTGAGGGGATTTTGCTACACCCCCCACACCGGAGGCCAGGCCGAGACCATTAGGTTGGTTATATGAAAACAATGCGGTGCCCCGAGTGTGACTTGAGAATAGAGGTGCGTCACACTCATTTTCCACACTTCACATGCCCCCGTTGTCATTGCGAGATTCGCATTTCACGGAACTACTTGCTCTCGGTGCGGTTGTTCGGAACAAGCATAGCATTCTTCGCGTGTTACCTCGTCGGTCTACGGTGGGTCAGTTTGATCCTTATAGGGGCAATTTTGTCACTTATAGTTAGCACCATCTTGACAGTTTTCGGACTTGTAATTGCCCCGCCAACAATCGAGAAGCACCTTCAGGATGGCAGTTTGGGTCTGAAGTGACCTGCTTTCGGCGAACCCGTGCTCCGGCCTCTACATGCCGCAAAACCGCTACGATCTGCTCTTCCGTGTGACCCTTCTTGGGCATTCGTCCATTGTCACGCTGAGCATATCACTCAAAAGGCTATCCCCTCACCATTGATCTTCTCCTCGCTCCCCACGCGCCTCACCCCACTCGCTAGCGCGCGCCCCGGCCCCTGGGTCCAAATCCGGTGTTGGGGGGGTGTAGCAAAATCCCCTCAGGTCATAGTACCCCGTTCGTCGTTTGACGGGATAGGAGGTAGAGCGTTTTGAAACCGGTCTCGTTACCAAGTAGTAATATTTGACCCTGGGGGGCCGGGGCCCGCACGCGAGTGAGTGGGGTGGGATGGTCAGGGTGCGCTAGGCTCGCGAGCTGGGCGGGGCATTAGGCTAGCGGGGCACGCGAGTGGGGCGACCGCGTGGCGTGCGGTTTGTGAATCCATGACATGGATGATTCTATTTGTAGCTGAGTCGCGACCCAGGGCGGCAGGTCAACAACCGTGTTACGTTTTTCAATGCTTATGGTGTCCTTTTCAAGGCGCGCAGGCGACCAAGAAGAGCAGAGTACTGGTACACGGCTTTCAGAACCTCTTTGGTGAACTCGATACCGACCTCGACTTCCTCTTTGCCCACTTTCTCGTACTCTTGAGACTCGATGTGCGCGGCATCGTTGCCGAGCAGACGGAGGTCGTCCAGACCCTCAAGCAATTCCTGAGGCAGGACTACCTTCGCACCCAAGGCCCTAATTCGCGCTTTTAGGTTGTCGCCCATAGCTTGGCGGTCGCGGCAGAGTTCCTCAAGTGTTTTTCTCACCATGATTGCCGCGGCGACGAAACACTGGTTCGCGTGGCACTTAATCGCCTCCTCAAAAGAGGTAACTACTCCTGCCGGGATATTCGTGGCGTCAAAATCAACGGTCTCCGCGGGGAAGGACTCCATCAGCTTACCAGCGTAGTGGACGACGAAGATCGCTGCTTTGCAGGCTGCATTCGGACAGCGACGCAGGCCCAAAATAACACGTGGCTGTGCGTTGTTCAGGATGGCATCTTGAATGCCCAATCCCTCAAATGTTCCCTGCTGCTTGCACGACGGGCACCGCACACTGAGGTTCGTCGTCGATGCACCTTGGCAACCGCTAGCATTCCACATTCCTGCCAGCCTACGCCTGAGAAATACCGGGCGCAAGACTAGGGTGAATCCGGCTGGCGCGGTGGTCCGGTTGACGGGATAGCTATAGGGCGGGATTGGACAACCCCTAGCGGGGCGGGCGCTGGTGCAGGAAACCGGGGGCGCGCGTCTGCGGGATGGTTTTGTCCAGTTTTTCCGGACGGCTGAAAAAAGGGTAGAGCTGATTTTTCGGGTGCGGCGCGGGGGCAGCAATTCTCAATGAGTGTAAACGCCTGATAGCTACAGTTGAGTATAAGGCTCGCCCCGACGAACTGACCCAGACGACTATTTCACAACCTTCAGGTAAACGGGTTCCGAATCGACAGGTTCCAGCAGCACTGGGAATTTTAGGGCGGCAGGCAATTGCTCTCGTAGGTCATCGGTCAGGCGAGGGGGAGACCGACGCCCAACCACCTTGTAAGTTCCGGGAGATAGTGGCGCGGTGTGTAGCCGCATCGTTCCGCCATAAAATTCCCCCGGCCCCAGCAGAATCCACGACTCCTGAATCTCCTTGAGAACATCTGGGTGGTAGTCAGGCCCATAATCTGCCGCCTCCACACTCCGCACGACTTTCGCATCGAATGGGCCAGTGACGATGTCCTCGAATCCGCCGTGCCACTCAACGTTTCTAGTGGTCTTGGGAATGTAGAACGGGGATGAACCACAGTTGATGATCCGGAATGTAGCCGACCCCCACTCACAAGCGCGGATTTTCGTCTTGTCACAAGCGTGGATTTTCGTCTTGTTCAGAGAAATCTCGACTAAAGGCTTTAGGGGAGCCTCCTTCCACAGAGCAGTCGTGCACTGCTTTGTTTGGGCAGTGCAACTCGCGGAGATGCCACCCAACAGGAGCAGCGATAGCGAAAATCGAATGGGCGTGAATAATTGCACCGACTCAGATTATAGAGCAACAAACCGCGACGAATCTCAGCTCAACTGGCGTAACATCCCGTCTCTAACAATGTCGGCGCTGTCAAACACTTTTTCGAGCGTACTAATCCCTGCGCTCCGAAGAGCGCGCCATTTCGCTCTCGTTGAAGGTCTTGCCTTTGTCATACCAACCAAGGCTCGCTCGTAAT
>Ga0208821_1000127_pt1 | contig 64938 bp, 69 predicted proteins | sample June2015DPH_20_5_FD_184720 | JGI IMG/M metagenome (GOLD analysis project Ga0208821, IMG submission 184720) | Peatland microbial communities from SPRUCE experiment site at the Marcell Experimental Forest, Minnesota, USA - June2015DPH_20_40... | ecosystem: Environmental > Terrestrial > Soil >...
GTGCTCTCCGCAGAGCCCGCGATGTCCCGCGCACGGCTGGCTTTGGTGACGTGTGCGCGCATCGTGCTACGAAACGTACTCAACTGTCTCGGAATCGAACCGGTTGATTCGATGTGACCGTAAAGGAGTACCCGCTTATGCGACGAAAGAATGCTCGCGAGTCATCGCCCGTATCCTACCGCCAGACGCTGGCAAAACAGGGATATCACGCTGTCGGCTGCGGAGGGGCCGTCAAACCCTGTCTCTGGCTGAAAAAGTCACTCCGCAACGAAGGCGTGTGCTATAAAGAGCAGTTCTACGGCATTCACGCCCACCGGTGCATTCAAATGACGCCAACTCTGCACTGCAATCAGCAGTGCCTACACTGCTGGAGGGCTACTGATCTTGACGCCGCGGAGAAACCCACCTTCGACGAGCCGCAAACTCTCGTCGACGGGTCGATAGCGGCACAGAGGAGGCTCATATCAGGCTATAAAGGCTCCCCAACAACGGACCTACACAAGCTGGAAGAAGCGTATAACCCGAGCCAAGTGGCAATCTCACTCAGCGGCGAACCAACGCTGTACCCCTATCTCGACGAGCTTATCAAACGCTATCGCAGCGAACGCATGACAACCTTCGTCGTATCAAACGGCAGTCACCCGGAGGTCCTCGAAGCTGTGCGCCCGACCCAACTATACGTCTCACTGAATAGCCCGGATGAAGAGCATTTCTATGCCGTGTGCAGGCCGCGAACGCGTCGATTTGAGCACCTGTTCGAGTCGCTGCGCGTTCTCGCCGATCATCCCTCGCGCACGGCGATTCGCATCACGCTCGCAAACGACGTCAACGCTTTTGGGGAGCCCGGCTATGCGAAGCTTATCGAATTGGCCGAACCCGACTACGTCGAGGTGAAATCGTATATGCACCTCGGCTTCTCGCGAAAACGACTGCCGCGCACGGCGATGATGTCTTACGAAGGCGTTATGTTGTTTGCGCACGATATCGCAGAACGAACGGGCTACGCCGTCGCCGCAGGATCTCCCGTCAGCCGTGTCGTCGTGCTCTCAAAAAGCGGGTCGACTGCGAAAATCGCTGACGCTGTTTGCTGACAACGCGTGCAAGCTCGCTCGACGACAATCAAGGTGCGTGCATATGCGAACGAAAGCAGACATCGCGAACCTCAAGGAGAGAAAAAACCTCTACGGACTGATTAATGCGCTGAAAGACCCCGACGCAGGCATTCGGTCAGAGGTTGCCGAGGCGCTCGGAGAGCTGCGGGACGAAGCCGCCACAGATGCCCTGATTGAGGCGCTCAACGACGATCACTGGTCGGTGCGTCGGAATGCCGCCTGGGCGTTGGGAGAGATCGGCTCTGCACGCGCCATTCTATACCTCATTAGCGCCTTCAGAAAAACCTGGGGAGGCATCGACGCGTATTGTGCCGAGGCGCTGGTGAAAATCGGCCGCCCAGCCGTCAAGCCGTTGCTGCGGGTCATTGATGGCCCAGATTTAAACACGCGTTACTGGTCGATCGAAGCTCTTGGGCAGATCGGCGACGCGCGTGCTACAGAGCCGCTAATAGCACTGCTTTCCGACCGAGACGCAATAATCCGATACAGTTCAACCAAGGCCCTGGGGACGATCGGCGACAGCAAGGCATTCGATCCGTTGGCCAAAGCGCTGCGAGATTCGAGTGACATGGTAAAGCGGCAGGCACAAAAGTCCCTACGCAAATTAGTGTCACAGGGATCTGCGCAAAGGATCGACCTGCAGGCTGGAAAGCTGATCAAACTGATTGCCGTAGTAAAAACTGATGATGGTACGCTCAAAGACATCGAAATTGACGTGACGTCCCCCGAAGAGAACACGACGCACGAGTAAAGGGGACGATGCACAGCTTCTTCCCTTGTCCCGCGATTTTTAGCCTAAAATGGAAACGTAACGGCGATCATCACGCTACCAGGCCGGGGGTAAGCATTTATACCAGGATGACGTGGTAGAAATTTGAACCAGCAGGGCGATCCTAAAACGAGCGCTGCGTCATTTTGGCGAGCGATCAGCAAATCACACTGTTCAGAATTGGCATTGTTATGGCTCACGTGCCCCTTTTTATTGACCTAAGAGACAAGTGCATCGTCATATTCGGCGGTGGACACGTCGGAGAGAGGAAGGCCAAGATGTTTTGCGCCTACGGGCAAACCAAAGTGGTGAGCACGAGCTTCACCTCTGAACTGATGAAAATGGCAGACAGTGGGCGTATCGACGCGATCGTCGACGATCTAAAAGACGTCAAAAAATACCTCGAAGGTGCGTTCATCGTCGTTCCTGCGACCAACAACCGCGCGCTCAACGGATTGATAGCCGACCAGGCAAAGGCTATGAACATCCTTGTAAACCAGGTTGACGACATCGGTGAGGTCATTGTGCCGTCGGTCATCCATAAGGACGACATCCACATCGGTATCTCGACAATGGGCAAAAGTCCCGCGGCAGCCCGATTTCTGAGGCTGCGCATCGAGGAGCTCATCGAGAACGTCGCCCTCATGGTTGCGCTCCAAAACGAGCTACGAAGCATTCTAAAAAAGGAGATTGACAGCCAGCTTGAGCGAAGGCACATCCTTGAATCAATTATCAATGACCACGGCGTGTGGGTGGCACTAGCGAGCAGCTACGACGCGGGGCTCCACGAGGCGCTTGAAATCGTGGAACACGAGCGAATCAAGCCACACGTCACGATATAAGGGGTTCTTACGTGAATGGGATTACCAACCTCTCAATCTCGCACAAATGGGCAAGCCTGAACGATCTCGAATGTGCCCGCATCGACGACCTAAAGGACGCGTTGCGGGCAATGCGTTCGGCAGACGGTGTTCGTGAGTGTGCCATCGTCCAGACGTGCAACCGGATCGAGCTCTACCTCGACATCAACAGCGAGTTTGACGTCGCCGGTTTCACTGCACGTTTCTTCCCGTCAGTGCCCCATGAGCTCATCGCCCACTATGAGTCACGCGAGTCACTCCGACACCTGATGCGCCTGGCATCGGGCCTCGATTCGATGATCGTCGGCGAGGACCAGATACTCGGTCAGCTTAAGGACGCGGTGGAAACCGCGAGCAAAGAGCGAACGCTGGGACCAGAGCTGAGCTTGGCATTTTCCAAGGCCATAAAGGTCGGCAAGCGCGTGCGAACCGAGACGCAGATTAACCGCGGTTCAGTCTCCGTCGGCTCTGCCGCGGTAGACCTGGCCGAACGCCTCATGGGCACCCTCGACGACAAGTCGATTCTGAGCATCGGGGCCGGCGAGCTGGGGACACTCGTGATGGTCGCCCTCGCCGAACGAAAACTGAAAGCGATGTTCGTATCCAACAGAACCTTTCGTCGCGCCCAAACCCTCGCCAAGCAGCTCGGCGGAACGGCGATACGATTTGACACAATCGACGATTACCTGTGCGAAGCGGACCTCGTTATAAGCGCAACAGCCGCGCCACACTGCATATTGACGCGTGATCAGGTGAGCCGCGCGATGCAGCAGCGGAATGGCCACTCGCTCGTCATCATTGACATCGCCAACCCGCGCGACGTCGAAGAGGCCGTAGCGACGATCGACAGTGTCGAGCTGCACAACATCGACGACCTCCGGAAAATCACCGAGGGCAACCTTAAAAAGCGTCGCTCTGAGATCGGAAAAGTGGTCGCCATTATCAATCAAGAGTTAAACCTTCTGGAAGAGCAGTACAAGAAAGCCCGCGCCAATGAGCTGATCGCGGACTTGTATCAGAGCGCAGAGGAGCTTAGAATTCGCGAACTGGAAAAAGCGCGCAAACGTATGCAAAAGGAGGAGGATCTGGGCAACTATCGACAAATCCTCGACGATCTCACCGCTTCGATCGTCAACAAGCTGCTATTCGAGCTCACCGCTTCACTGCGAGAGGCGGCGGCGAACGACGATGATGACCTGATGCGCTCGGCGCACAGGCTCTTCAAACGCGAGGCTGATTAACGTGGCCGGTCGACCCGCCCGGCTCCGAAAGAAGGGCATAAGCACGTTGGTTCGAGAGACGTCGCTGCACGCGCACGATTTGATATGCCCGCTGTTTGTCGACGAGAACCTACGAGCACCGATCCCGATTCCCGCCCTGCCGGGGTTCTCTCGTCACACCGTTGAAACCGCCATACTCGAAGTCGAGGAGATTACAGAGCTGGGCATTCCGGCTGTAATCGTGTTCGGGGTACCACGCCACAAGGACGATACCGGGAGCTCCGCGCTCAGCGGCATCGTGCAAGATACCATACGCGCGATAAAGGCGGACGTTTCAAAAGCCACGATCATCGCCGACACCTGCCTGTGCGAGTACACGAGCCACGGACACTGCGGCATCGTTGATGAAGCGCACAGGATCCGCACGGGACCGACCCTAGAGATGCTCCAACGCGTCGCGACATCGTACGCGCGCGCCGGAGTCGACATCGTCGCGCCTTCGGGCATGATCGACGGCATGGTCGGCGCGATACGAGCGAAGCTCGACGAAGAAGGGTTTGACGGGGTCACCCTCATGCCGTACGCCGCCAAATACTGTTCGAGCTTCTATGCGCCATTCCGGGACGCCGTGGACTCTGGATGCGCGTTCGGCGATCGCTCAGCATATCAAATGGACCCTGCTAACACCGACGAAGCAGTGCGTGAGGCGCGTTTGGACTTAGAGGAGGGTGCAGATATCATTATGATCAAACCGGCACTGCCCTATCTTGATATCATCTACCGGATTAAGCAAACTTTCGGCGTCCCGGTCGCAGCGTACAGCGTCAGCGGAGAATACGCCATGTTGCGATCGGCAATCGACAACGGCCATTTGACGGATGACGCTATCTACGAGACGCTCCTTTCAATAAAGCGCGCAGGAGCCGATATGATCATAACGTATTTTGCCAAAGAAGCAGCAAAGAGATTAGCCTCACAGTGAGGGAGTGTACCGATGCGAACAGACAAGTCTGCGAAGCTGTACGAAAAAGCCCGAAAGCTGATGCCAGGCGGCGTTTCAAGCCCGGTGAGGGCGATTGACCCTTATCCGTTTTACGTCCAGAAGGCGAGCGATTCTCGGATATGGGACGCCGACGGCAACCTATACATTGATTATTGCATGGGCTATGGGCCGCTTATCCTTGGCCACGCTCACCCGACGGTCTACGCTGCGGTCGCCGAACAACTGAAGTTAGGGTGGGATTATGGCACCCCAGTCAAGGCCGAGATTGACCTAGCGGAGCGCATTCAAGTGGATTTCCCGTCAATGGAGATGCTTCGATTCGTATCAACCGGAACCGAGGCCACGATGAGCGCGATTCGAGCCGCCCGCGGGTTTACCGGAAAGGACACCATCGTGAAGATCGAAGGGGGCTATCACGGCGCGCACGACGCGGTGCTTGTAAAGCCAGGATCGGCCGCGATCTCGACTCCGAGCTCGCTGGGAGTACCCGCCGCAGCGGTGAAACACACCGTACAAGTGCCGTTCAACGACGTTGAAGCCCTTTCGGGCACTTTAGAAAAAAATGATGCGGCCTGTCTTATTATTGAACCAGTAATGGGCAATATCGGACCGGTAGCGCCCAAAGAAAGCTATTTGTCGGACGTGCGAAAAGTCACCGAAGAGAACGAGACGCTGCTCATATTTGACGAAGTGATTACTGGCTTCCGGCTGTGTATCGGCGGGGCACAGTGCCTCTACGGGGTCACTCCTGACCTAACTACCCTCGGAAAAATCGTCGGCGGAGGATTTCCGATAGGAGTTTTTGGCGGGACAAGGGAAATTATGGAATGTGTCGCCCCGTTGGGAGGCGTATTCAACGCGGGGACGTTCAGCGGCCATCCCGTTTCACTCGCAGCCGGCCTGGCGACGCTCAGCGTGTTAAACGAGGAGGGCTATCGGCGCGTCAACGGCTTGGGAGATCTCCTCAGACGGATGCTTGTCGACCTTCTCGAAGAGCTCGATGTCCATATCTCGGTGCAGGGGATCGGGACAATGTTCCAGGTCTTTTTCACTGAAAAACCGGTCAGGAACTATCAGGATGCGCTGACCTGCGATACAGACCTGTACAAGAAATTCAGCGCGTTTATGCGCGACGAGGGAATTTTCTTGGCCCCGTCGCAATATGAGACCAACTTTATCTCACTGGCACACTCAAACGAAGATCTGGAATACACCATCCGTGCGTGCGCAAACGCATTTGAACGGCTTTACAGCCTTGACATCGACACCCCGGGTTACTAGCACTTAGTGGCGACTGCGAACAACGAATAGAGAGTGATCAACATACTGCGCATCGGCACTCGAGGCAGCAAACTTGCGTTGATTCAAGCAGGGACCGTTAAGAGCTTGCTGGCAAAAAATGGTGTAGAAAGCAAGCTTGTCATCGTAAGAACGAGCGGCGACAGTTTCACCGACAGGCCCTTCCGCGAGGCCGGCATCGGAGCGTTTGTGCGCGAGATCGACGACCGTATGCTCGCTGGCGACATCGACATCGCCGTGCACAGTATGAAGGACGTGCCAACGAAACGGCCGCAGCAGATAGGCGTGTGCGCCGTGCTGCCGCGCTCTACACCCTATGATGTTATTATATTTGAACGCCCGCTGCGTGACGGAGCCGTCATAGGCACCTCAAGCTTGAGACGGCACGCGCAGTTGGCGCGCTACTTTCCGCAGTACGTCCGCAGACAAATTCGAGGCAACGTCGACACGCGAATGCGAAAACTAAGAGCGAGCGAGTTTAGCGCGATCGTTCTCGCGGAAGCAGGGCTTGAGCGCTTGGGCATCCACATCAATCAGAAGCGCTTGCCGTTCGTTCCCTCACCAAATCAAGGAATAGTCGCCGTAATGGCGAGCGAGGAGATCCCAGAGTATGATGCCGTCGCCACACTCAATGACCGAGACACGCTTGTCGAAGCGATGGTCGAGCGTACCATCATGGAGACTCTGGGCGGCGGGTGTTTAGTTCCACTCGGCGTCTTCGCACAACTCCAAGGCGACTCGGTCAGCGTTACCGCTGAGGTGCTCTCCCTTGACGGGCAACGGACGGTCCGCCTCGCCGATCACATTCTTGTAGAGAACTGCGACCGCGGTTCACGAGCATTCGCACTCCGAATAAAGGAAAGTGGAGGTGAGGCGTTAATTGCAGAAGCCGTCGCAACGGGCTTCAGCGCTTAGCCGACACGTGAACCCGACACCCAGCAGCAGAGGAAAGGTCTTCCTGGTAGGTGCGGGACCGGGTGATCCGGGCCTGCTGACACGAAAAGCAGAACGCGTGATTAAAAACGCCGACGTAGTGCTGTACGACAAACTCGTCGACGAACGCATCATCGCGCTCATTCCCCACGAGACCGAGCTCCTGGATGTCGGAAAGGATCCGGACCGTCACAAGGTGCCGCAGCATAAGATAAACGATCTGCTTGTCAGCTACGCCCGTCAGGGCAAGAGAGTCGTGCGGCTCAAAGGAGGCGATCCCTTCGTGTTCGGTCGGGGAGGGGAAGAGGCAGAGGAGCTCATAACCCACGGAGTCGACGTGGAGCTCGTGCCCGGCATCTCATCAGCGGTCGCCGTTCCCGCGTATGCCGGCATACCGGTCACGCACCGAGATTACGCCTCAAGCGTCACCATTATTACGGGTCACGAAGCGGCGGGCAACCAGCTCCAGTGGGATGTTCTCGCACAGCTTAACGGTACCCTCGTCGTGCTGATGGGTGTGGGCACACTCGCGGAAAACGTCAAGAACCTGGTCGCGTATGGAAAGGACGCGCAAACACCTGCGGCGATCATAGCACAGGGAACGACGCCACACCAGAAAGTTGTCGTCGGGACTCTTAGCGACATCGTACGGAAGGCCAAAGACGCCGACCTGAAAGCCCCAGCGGTGCTTATAATCGGCGACGTCGTCAAGCTCAAACATACCGTACAGCCAAGCGATGAAGACATTAGCAATCATTCGACCTGACAAGCAACTTGAGGATTCGAAAAAAGTTGTCGAATCCTTCGGGTACGGCGTGCTCGCGACCGCACTGGTCGACATCGTGCCGATACGAGACTTGCTCTGGCCTACGTTCTTGGACGAGCTAAAAACGGGCCGGGTCGACTACGTCGTGATTACGAGCGCAAACGGCGCCCGCAGCTGCGCGGAACTCAGATTAAATGCGGCAAGCTTTCCGTCTTCGACGCGAGTGGTGGCCATAGGTCCCAAGACGAGGAGTGCTATGCTCAAAGCGCATCTCCGCGTCGACCTTATGCCGTCAGAGTATAGCTCACACGGCATCGTCCAAATGCTCAGCGATGTTGAGCGCAAGAACATATGGGTCTTACGCAGCGCTTTTGGCAGCTCCGAGCTAACGGAAGGGCTCCAGAACAGTGGCGCCACCGTAAACGAGATCGTGCTGTACACGCTGAAAAAGCTCTGTGGTCGGCAGCAGCGTGACTTCATCCGCGAGCTCGTAGAAAGCGACGTCGCCGGCGTTCTCTTTACGAGCACCATGACGGTGCGCGCACTGTTTGACTGCGCCGACCGAATTGGAGTAAAGGGATACCTCATCGAGAGACTTGCGAATCGGGTTGTCGGCGCTATCGGAAAGCCGACAGCAGACGCACTCGGCAGTTTCGACGTGCGTGTAGACGTCATACCGAGCGAAGCGACATTCCGAGAGCTCGTTTCAACTGTTCACGCGACCCTGACTGATCGCGCGCCTCAGTGAATCCAAGGAGGCTCTGTGGACATACTCCTGGCCGAATATGCAAGCGCAATGCTGCCCGATCTCGCGAAAGAGGGGCGAGCCATGCTCGACACGCTGAAAGGAGGCTTTCAACGTGCCGGACACGTCGTGCACAGGCCGCATGTTCGCACGGGCGACGCTGACGCTTTCTGCAGCCAGGTACAACAGCTAGCACGATCATGCGACGCAGGCATGATCATCGCACCCGACAACATCTTGTACGATTTCACAGCGCTCGTGGAACAGCACACGACGAATCTCGGGTGTCCCGCGGAGGCGGTGAAGAGAGCGGCAGACAAGCTCAGCGCGTCTCGCGCGCTTTCGGAAGGATCGCTAACCGTTCCTGAAATAAACCCTTCAACAGGCCCCTACGTTCTGAAGCCACGTTACGGATGCGGAGCGGAAGGAGTCAGGGTGGTCGAAATGCTCGAGGCTAACAGCGTGGACGAGAACACGCTCGTTTCGAAGTTCGTGACGGGAGACCATATAAGCGTAAGCATAGTCATTGGCAGGACCGCGCTTCCGCTTTCGATCAACAAGCAGCACCTTCGCATAGATGATGCGATTCATTACGTCGGGAACACGACGCCGTATGCAGTTCCTAACGCCAACCGCGTCATCACTCAAGCGGTAAGAGCTGCACAGCTACTGGGGTGCGAAGGGTACGTCGGCGTCGACATTGTGCTTCAACCCGACGGCGTCGTTAACATCGTCGACGTGAATCCACGTCCGACGACGGCCATCATTAGTGTCGATAAGGTGATAGGCAACGTTGCCGATTTGATTTTCAAAGCGCGATTCGGGCAAGAATTGCCAACAAGTCTGAACCCTCACGGCACACACACCTTCCGAACCCACTGTGGAACCCCTAGCCCAGTTTGAACACCTAAATGGCCCTAAGCGATACGATTGGAATCGACATTGGAGGAGCAAATACAAAAGTTGCCTCCGCCAGCGGGGAGGCGAGAAGCCTGTACCTGCCACTGTGGCTGGACAACGACCTCGCCGGCGAGTTGCGACGCATAAGGGATGAGTTTCAGCCGAAGTCCGTCGGCGTCGTGATTACAGGCGAGCTCGCCGACGCGTTCACGAGTAAGAAGGAAGGGATCTGCTCGATCGCGTCCTCAGTCGACTCAGTTTTCGCGAGGCCGTACTATCTGAACGTTCGCGGCCAGTTTACGCGGCAAATCGCTGAGAGCGAGGCCTCTTTGTACGCCGCGTCAAACTGGACGGCTTCAGCCATGTTTGTTTCACGGCGTGTCAGCGACTGCATATTCGTGGACCTGGGGAGCACGACGTGCGACGTGATCCCGATACGAGACGGGAAACCCGCCGCCACAACAACAGACTTCGAACGGTTGCGCGAACGCGAGCTTATCTACACAGGAGCGCTCAGAACCAATATCGCGACCATTTTGCGACACGTAACCCTCAATGGGGAGAAATATCGGCTGGCTTCCGAACTGTTCGCGATTGCCGCAGACGCTCATCGCGTTCTCGGTAACATTAGCGCCGAGGAGTATACGTGTGAAACGCCGGATGCTCAACCGCGTGATCTGCAGCATTGTTATCGAAGAATCGCCAGAGTTCTGCTTTGTGACGTGGATGAGCTTGGCCGCAAGAACGCACGCGACGTTGCCCGACAGGTAGAGCGCGCCCAAGTCGATGAGCTTGCCCAGGCCCTCGCTTTCCAAGCACGCAAACACGACTTAAAGGCGGTCGTGGGTGCGGGTCTCGGAGAATTTCTGATAGCTAAAGCCGCTTCAAAAGTGAGGCTTGAGTGCAGCTTGCTCTCACAACAGTACAGCAAAACCCTTTCAAAGGTGTTCCCGGCGTTTGCGGTGGCAAACCTGGCGCACGACGCGTTTCAGCGGTAATCGACGCATCGCCTCTAAACACGCGCGACGATGAAAAGCGTGCACGAACGCTACAGACTCGTGCATCGCAATCGAACCTTTTTTTGCTTGCGTGGCAGAAGCGACAGCGCTGGCAATGTGCTCGCGCGTTTGCCGCCGCCACCTAGGTGTGACACACAAATGTGTTCACGCGGCCTTATAGCGCTTTTTCGCGCAGAATGGAATAGGAGGCAACAGATGGTCACGAAGAATTCGGGGTGCTATTACGGGGTCCACTTTGGCTGCCTCAACGCCGCGCGCGACCCCAACTGCGACAGGTGCGCAGAACGCCTAACAAACGCGGTAAATTACGTGCTGCATCCAGGTGTGAGCAGCACCCACGCGCCGCGCACATGTATATAGGCGTGGCGCAGGCGTCGCTACAGAGACGCGCGAAGAAAAAAATGACGAGCATTTTGCAATGGGGTCAAAATGTATGAGGACATAACAAGTTACCGCACGAGTAACGGGGCCTGTGGCATCGAAGCAGAACCGTGTACAAAACTGTTGACCGAGTTCGGGCTCGGTGAGAAAGAGGCACAGCTCTACGTGCACCTGCTCAAATACGGACCAAAACGTGCTGGCGACCTTGCACGAGCCCTCAAGACGTATCGCCTGCAGGTTTATCGGAAACTCGCAAGACTCATCGATAAGACCATGGTAACCGCAAAGAGGGAGAGCCCGTCCATTTATACAGCGGTGAATTTAGGCGATGCGCTCAATGCCATGCTGCTTCCGCGCCAACGCGAACTTCGTCGAATGGAGGAGATAAAAAAGGAGCTCATCGTGCTCGCGAATGGCACGCAATTCTTTGCTTCAGACGAAACCCGCCCATCTCAGGCTCTTGCACTCGATAATGAGCAGGCGATCACAAAACTGCTAGGCGAGTTCGGGCTCCGTGAGAAAGAGGCACAGCTCTACGTGCACCTGCTCAAATACGGACCAAAACGTGCTGGCGACCTTGCACAAGCCCTCAAGACGTACCGTGAGGACGCCTATCGCCGGTGCGCAAGATTGATTGACGCAGGCATGATGGTAAAAAGCGCAGGGGATTCGTCGTGCTACACACCTTTAGACCTTGATGATGCGCTCGACGCCGCGTTCACGTCCCGGGAGTGCGAGCTACGTCGGTTGCAAAGCGTCAAGCATGAGCTTGCGGCGAACGCAAACGGCTCACTTAGCCGCGTAGCAAGCAACGCGCACGCGTTCAAGATGCTAAAAAGCGTCGGCGAACTTTTTGCTGCCATCTCGCAGCTCATCAACTCGGCAGAGGCGTCTCTTGTCTTCGTCGCCCATCCTCGATTCAACCTCATCACGATGCGGAGGTTCCTAGATCATCTTAAATGTGCAGCGGGCCGCGACGTGCATGTCCGCGGCGTGCTCAATGTTTCGGTTCAGAACCTTTCTGCGGGACGCGAGTACCTGAATGGTGGCATTGAACTGCGACATGCAACCCAGTACCGCGGGATGACCCTGGCAGTGGCCGATGGCAAGCGAAGCGTCAGCCTCATTTATGACGCTTTGACGGCCGCCCTTTCGCTCGACGAAAATGTTGCTGCGCTTTGGAGCAATAGCGTTACACAAGCGGAATTCCTTACGAGCGCGTTTGAGATGGCTTGGGAGCAGGCGTCTGGCGTAGACGAGCGCATAAACGAGCTGCTGCAATGGCGCCACCGGCCATTAGAGTCCGTAGCAACCTCGAACCAAGACGCTTCAGTTTGGCATAGATACCACAGCTGAGTTCTTTCACGCCTAAAATGAATCATGAAGCGCTGGACGGGCCCTCGTCAACCACTGTGGCATGTGTTCCATCAAAAACAAATCGGCGATTGCTACCTACCCCAATAGGGCCGCGACCTCGCACAACAGAGTGCCAACCGAGGATCAACAAAAGCACTAAGACCCGTGCACTGAGCTTCGTCGTTCTTTTTTGCTACTTGAGACTCATTTTACAGAGAACATAGCACCTGTGTGACCAGCATTAGAGAACCAACAGGTTCCTGCCGGCCGAAGGGGCATCCAAGCGACGATAACCCTTGCGATGCATCAGAGGTACAGCTTTATAGCTCGAGGACGTTATCTGATGATAATGGGCGAGCGAATCATCATTGAAAGTGTCAAGGACGCGTTAGCCGTAGCTTCGACTATCGTAGAATCTGCGGAGAAGGAAGTCGCTTGGCTTCTCCAACCTGCTCTTTTGGTCTTCTGTTTTCAGTTTGGGATAACAAATAAGTCCAAAATGTTGATAGAAAAAGGCGGACATGTTCGGGGGATCACCAGGGTTTCGGGAACCTACTTTGATCCCGTGCGCAAACTCTTGGACAACGGCGAAGAAGTGCGCCACATCGATCAGTACCGGGGAGCGTTCATGCTTATCGGAGACAAAAAAGAAAGTATCAGTTCGATAAACGTGAATATTGAAGATCCTTCGCTTGACGATCCGATAGTGGCGTTCTGGACTGATGACAAAGCATACGCTGATTTTCTCCTCGCCACGTTCGATGCTGCGTGGGGCGAAGCAGTCGATGCAGAAGAGCGGCTACAAGAACTGTAGAACGCACGCATTTCGTTTGTTTAACCCGGGTTTGCCGCCAAGACGCTTCTGAATCTGAGCAACTGGAGTGCTTATCTAACATCTGCCGCAGAATTGTTGTGACATATCAGAGCTTTTAGAGCCTAGACCTCCGCAGGCATAACTGGGTCACACTCGGGACGCGGCAAGGCTTATTTTTCAGACGCTTGTTTAGTCGCCGGCCTAGAACGTGAAGTAAACTTTGTCACGCGGCTTTATAAACCTCAGATTCTTTGTTGCATTCATGACAAGCGGGACAATAATTGAAAGCGTTAAAGACGCTATCGCTGTGGCTTCAACTATTATAGAATCTACAGAGAAGGAAGTTTCCTGGCTCGTCCCTGCCCCTCTGTTGGTCTTGGCCGCTCATTTCAGCCTTCTTGACAAATCCAGAGTGCTGATACAAAAAGGAGGACACGCCCGAGGAATCACTCAGATCTCACCGGCCTATGTCGAAGTGGTAAGCGAACTCACCGAGATAGGGATATGCGTCCGCCACGTGGAACAGTACACTGGGACATTTATGGTCGTAGGAGACAGCAAGCAAAGCATCAGTACGATTGGCGTCAATGTCGCAGATCTCTCGCTTGGCGGCAAGATTGTCGCGTTCTGGAGTGCGGACCCTGACTACGCCGCATACCTCCTGTCAAGCTTTGATAGAACCTGGGCAGAAGCTACCGATGCGCAAGAACGGATACAAGAGCTTGGTGAAAGTGGCCCCTCGCATCTCTAAGGCGCCGAGTTAAAAATGCGCCTAGCTCAAATCTAGCTACGGATGAAAGACGTATTTCCGGCTAAGATTCAACTATCGACACTTCTTTTTGCGTAACCCGAAAAGCGCAGAACGCTAAGGTACTAGCATCGCGCCCAATATTATGGCATCACCACGCTTCCGCTGATATGCCTGAATCGCACGTAGTAAGTTGTGCTTCGAGCAGAGTGGCCAACCGCGCAAGAGGTTGTCGATCTAATAGTTACTCTCGCAGCATTGCACAGAAAAGGCTGTGGCCAAGTATACTCAGCACAATGGACGCAGAGCGTAAGGCGCGCTACCTGGAACGGTCAGATACCATTTAACAAAACACGGCAACGTGGCACAATCGAACAAGGCAACTTTTATCTATGGCCTCCCCCATCTCGTTGTGATGGAAGACGAAGCGGAATTTACCACTCGTCTTATAAGCTTCGGGCTTAACGAAAAGGAGGCACAACTTTACCTCCATCTGCTGAGGTACGGACCGAAGACTCCTTCTCCACTCGCAAAGTCGCTGAAGACGTACCGTGAGGACGTACACCGCACGCTCACTAGTCTCATCGAAAAGGGCATGGTGCGCCCCTCGCTTGATTCACCAACAATATACGCAGCGGTGGAGCTCGACGCCGCGCTCGACGCCGCAGTGAAGCAGCAGGAGAGCGAACTGCGCGAGATGGAAGCGCGAAAGCGGGAGCTGCAGGAGCTTGCAATACAAGAGCGGTTTCGCCCCTCCGATGAAGTAACGACTTTCAAAATCATCAAAAGCATAAAGGAACTCGTCGGCCTCTCTACACCTCTCGCTGCCGCAGCCAAGAATGAAATCATTTTAGTAACTCCTGAAGAAATAATCACCATCGCTTCGCTGTTCGGCATATTGGAGGAAGTGAAGAGCCTCATAGGGCGCGGAGGGAGCTTCAGAATGCTGACCGATGTGTCGTACGCGGGAATTGAATCCGCTAAAGAAGCGCTGGACATTGGCGAGGACGTACGCCACTTAGACAGCTATCAAGGGGTGTATTTCGCGGTAGTGGACAGAAAAGTCTGTTTGCATGGTATTAACGTGGATATCAAGCATATCTCGCTTAGTCAACCCCTTGCTATACTCTACGCCGATGACCCTACCTACGCTGAATATCTGATCGCCACTTTTGAAATGCTGTGGCAACAGGCAGTTCCTGCGGCACAGCGAATTGAGGAACTACAAAAACAAGGCCCACCACCAGCTTGACTGAACCAGCTCTGAAGCACCTTTTAAGATAAAGTTACTGATCGTTTTTTAGCGCGTGTAAGTAATAGCACCCAATCTGCCTTCGCACGCTTGTTGGCATCAGCAGTACCATCGGGAGATGTTTTACGACATCAAACGCAAGGACTTTGTTGATAGCTCTCGCAACAGCGGGGTGATCAAAGTAGTGGCGGGCCTTGGATTCCTGCACCTCCAAGGACGGAAGAACATACGTCGTTAGATCCTGAGCCATAACGATTGAGAACTCCTTTCGCATCTCGGCCTCGACTTTGTCCAAGCGCTCAAACGTTTCAAGAGCACAACCTCTAAAAATAAGTTGCCACATCAATTTCTCTGAAGGACTCAACTGGCTGGCGCGATTTCTCGTGTAGGCGTCGAAAACAATGAAAACGCCGCCCTCTTTAAGCTTTCTTTTCACCTCGCGCAGGACGTGTAGCTTATTGGTAGAATAGCACAAAGCCTCAATAACGAAGATAATATCGAGCGAATTGTCCTCAAATCGGCTTAGGTCGTGATAATCGCTATAGCAGAAGTGCAGGTTTGGTATCTTCGTGTAACGTGCCAAAGGCTTGTTTGCTATGTCAAGGGCTTCAAATGTGACGTCGGGGTTGCTCCTCGCAAGGAACGCGCTGTTGGGGCCCAGCCCGTACGCCAGTTCTAAAACGTTTCGAGCGTCATTATCGATGATATATCGCTCAATCATTCGTGCTTGCTGCCTAAAATCCTCCCTCTTGCTTTTCCCGTCGTAGCTAATCCCGCAATGAATGAATCCGTCCCAGTTGAAACCGAGCCGGTATGAGAGTTTGTTCAGCAGAAAATAGTTGACTACTTGCTGCTTGTCGCGTGGCGCTTCAATAATGCGAGATGTGTCGAATATCTTGCGAATCTGCCCGAGATATAGCTCAAGATTGTCATTTTGTTCGGTGGCGTGCTTACCTCGTGTGGAACCGGTAACGTATTCAGTGGAGTCTCGTGCCATCTCAGTGCAACCCCCACGCAGCTATCAAGAGCGCGTAAACGACGCCGACAGCCGCTACGAGATAAGGAAAAGACGAGTTGAACGTCCTCAACCGCTTTCGCACATTTGCAGGATCTGGTGCTCGGAACAGGGATAAGGCTGTAAAGAGCCCAATGCCTCCCCACAGTGCAATAGCAAAGAGGTAAGCGATACCGGCGGCCCCCAAAAGATAAGGAAAAGGCGATGTCGCGACCGAGAGGAGTAGAAAAAGCGCACCAGCAATCGCCGCCACGCGCACGCCGCGTTTAATGGCTAAGGTCGGATATCTAGCTTTTAAATCGCCGTCCACGGTCAGCACATCCTTCAGCACGTTTAGGCCGATGGCACCTGCAGCAATCATCGCGACAAACGAGAGAGAGGTAATGTTAATAGTCTTAAAGACGACTGCGCCAGCGAAAAGAGCTATAGTCGCTCCCAAGTATCCCATGACCAGGTTACTAAGAAAGCCCGAAAGTCGCTTTACCACGCTTGGATACAACACGAAGAGGACAACGTTAACCGCGACAATTCCAAAAGCGACTGCGTTGATCACGGACGAAACGACTAGCCCCGCAAGAAAGGTCAGCGCGGAAAACTGCATAGCTCTAGACAGCGGGATCTCGTTTGACGGAATCGCTCTTTCTGGATGGGTAAGCCGATCTGACTCACAATCAAAGTAATCATTAATAGCGGCACTTCCGGCAATTACTAGCGATACGCATAGAACTGCCAAACCTATTGAACCCACGTTGTAAAATCCTTTTTGGAACGTCAGGATCAAGAGCACGCAGAGAAGGCCGACCATGAGAATGTAAGGAACCCTAATTAGATTGATATATCCTCTCAATGTGGCATCGAATTGCATTTTTCTCAGATGCATCTTTAATTTGGCGTATAAGTACATTTTCATTCAGAACTCGCTGCTCAGGCTGCGAATTGCTTCTACGGCCTTTCAGAATCAAATAAACGAAACCAAGTTTGAAACTCGTGGCCCTTGCCACTAGCCTAGTCAGAAAAACCCGCGTATCAGCTTGATTATTCGAATCGCTCGATCTTGCAATGTGTTCTTATACCACAGTTTCGCGCTCTATCGTTGTCTCACGCAGTTGAGACTTTCTCGCCAGTCTGGTTTAGAGGTGACCGCGACGGCATAGAAAACAAATGCCTGTTACTACAGCCTTCACATTGACTGCTTGAACGCGACCAGTCGCGATTGCAGAATGTGCGCCGCACTTGACACGCGGTGAACCACGTAGCTCAAGGGATGACTTACAGTGTTAGGCACACAACGAAAGAGCACGCTAAGCATTAAGGTACGACTGGCCGTCGTCGCGTTAGTGTTTTAGCGCAAAGCGGATAGCTGAGAAAACACGTCTCAACAGCTGCACATGCAGAGCGACAAGCCCTGATGCTAGGGCGGATCCGCTGGGACGACTTTCTCGCTGCTGAAGAGACAAGCTAGCTTCGCCTTAACAAGGTGAGCAGTAACTCGCAAACTTGTTAGATCTACAACAGGACTTCGCTTGTAGCTCGACTTCTGTTCTGGCATTTGTCCAGCAGGCTGAATCGTCCCGTAAACTGCTTAAGTGTGCCTAATAATCAGCCGCGTTAACGTGGGCGATGCTTGTTGCACACTCGTTTTAGAATGACTGACAATTTGGATCGCAGAAACCCGTATGAAGAAAACACGGTTAGTTGTGCAGAGTGGTCCAATCATCGTCGAATCACAAAACTGCCATGAAAGGTTGAAATGCGAAAGCTTATGCGTTGGCTGGACTCTTCGGTTATGGACTACTCTGTAACTGGCTCCACAGTCCGCTTCTTAAGGCAATGCCTGTGATTGTGTCAACTGCTGCGAGCACCCGGCATACATTGCTTGCAAACCAATCCTCAAAAGCGCATACCCGGGGGCGAGAAGATGAAAGACGAATATGACGTTATCGTGGTGGGGGCGGGGCCAGCAGGTTCCATCGCCGCCAGAAATGCGGCCTCCGAATGTGATGTGCTGCTTCTCGAGAAACGGCAGGAGATTGGGGAGCCTATTAGGTGTGCAGAAGGTGTGCCACTCTGGCAATCGCCCGTTTTTCCAAAATCGTTCACTGAATACGTTCAACCCGATGCAAAGTGGATTGCAAGTGAGGTACGACGAATTCGAGCTACCGGTCCTGACGGCTCGACCGTTGAAGTATCTGAGGACACGTTCGGAGTCGAAGGACCGCTCAGCTTTATCATTGAGCGAAAACTTTTCGATCGACAGCTTGCCAATGATGCGGCACGAGCAGGAGCTGATGTAATGGTGCGCGCTCGTGCGACAGGGCTGATCATTGACAATGACACGGTAAGAGGCGTCAAGGTAAAAAGGCTTGGAGACGACTTCGAGATGAATGCTAAGGTCGTGATTGCTGCTGATGGCATAGAGTCACAGGTTGGCCGTTGGGGCGGCATTAACACTACCCTTGAGCTTAAGGATGTTGCGAGCTGCGCCCAATATTACGCGGAAAATGTCGATGTGACCGAAGACACGATTGATGTCTACTATGGCTCGCACATTGGGGGGGGCTATGTGGGTGTGTTCCCTAAAGGTGACAAAGCGGCCAATGTAGGGCTCGTCGTTCCGGGAAGCAGATTGACCAAAAAACGGCCTATAGACTACCTTAACGAGTTCATGGGTAATTACCTCCCCAATGCTCAGCCTATCGGACTTGTGCTAGGAGGCACTCCAATAAGCGACGTACTTCACGAAATAGTGCGGAACGGACTAATGCTTGTTGGTGACGCAGCGCGCCATACTGACCCGCTGACGGGCGGCGGCATTGTCCCAGCACTTGAGAGTGGCTCTATTGCAGGGAGCGTCGCATGCAAAGCTGTGCGTATGAACGACGCCTCAGCGAAAGTGCTTCGCGAGTACGAAGCTAGATGGAATGCTTCATTTGGTGCTACGCGCAAGCTCAGGTATAATATTAAAGAGTTGGCAACCAGGCTGTCCGATGAAGAAATAAATAGGGTTATGCGGGTATTTCAAGGTATTAAGCCGGAAGAGCTGAACCTTAAGGGCATGATGATGCGCTTCCTAAAAAAGGATCCGGGACTCCTGCTGACGGTGAGACGAATTTTTTAGCGACGAAGCATTTGAAGATTAAAAGCCACCTGACATCGGTGACTGGCTAAGAGACTTAGTATTCTTTGAGTGGAAGCATCTTCAGTTCGCGACCAGAAGTCGGACCCCTCTCCACTAGCCCGTGCACGCGAGACTGCATTCTGCGTGCCAGTCCTGTCGTTGCACTAGAAGAGACAAGCTGCGCTGCCGTAAATACCTATTTGACCAATGTCGGGATGATCACTTAAGTCGCTAAGGCGACCCTCACACGGCCTCCGATCTTGTAGACAAAGCGAACATTGCACGGCGCGAGCAGCAGCAGACTTTCACGAAACCCGCAAGACGCTTCTATACATCGACTAGAGGCCGTCAAGACCTGTCGTGATGCGACTCGCGATAGTGGGATTGCTATGACCGTTCCAGAGACGCCAGCGGCTCAATTTGCCTTATTCAGCCGCTATTGCCTCTACTTGTCATCAAGATAGCGAATGCTCAAGCTACAAGTGACGCGCGCGCAATCAACAACCTTTTTTCCTAGAAAGGCATCGTTATTTTTGACCGCGAATATAGTCCACTAGTCACGCAGCAGCGCTTTGGACCTCCACGACGTCCGTCCCTAAGAAGTGTACGCAACGGGTGTCACAGGACGCGGGTTGACAAGATCTGATTTCCGGTATCATCCTAAGTAGTAACAAGGGTGAGAGTAGGATTTCTAATCGCGGTTCAACAAACCGCAAGATCTAGAGGTGAACGTATGGCAACAGGAATTGTGCTTGGTGGCGGGGGAACGCTCGGTGATTTCCAAGTCGGGGCTCTTAAATATCTGTATGAAAAGGGCATTTTGCCAGATATTGCTTGCGTCTGCGGCACCTCAATCGGCGCCATCAACGCAGCGATTGTGGCCACAGGCGAGGGTTGCGATGCCAAGCTCGAGAAATACTGGGTGAAGGACGTAAAAACCCGTGTCGACCTGATTCCGCAACACGAATGGTCTGAAAATATAGCTCCTGTTCTCAACACTATAGTCGACGGGTCAGCAGGTTCGTGGGTCAGCGCGACGACCAAGCTCATTCGCGCATCAGGCGAAGACGCACTAGCTGACGTTTGGAGTGGGATTAGGGACCTCAAGAAAATGTTCTCCTGCGTCAGAAATACGCGCGCGCTGTACTCGCCAGAGCTTCTTGAAGAAAAGATGAGGGACGATTTCCAAGATGTTGAGGCAGCTCTCAAGTCAAAAATAGCCTTGCGCATGTACGCGACAAATCTGGGTACGGGAGCGCAAACCTGTTTTTACAACACATCATGCGACACGGATCTCGACGAGGCGAACAAGGGTAAAAAAGTAAACAGTCTCTGTGAATCAAAAGAAAAGCTTATCAAAGCGGCGCTGGCATCAGCGGCAATTCCTGTAATATTCCCGCCGGTTGAAGTGGACGACAACTGGTATGTCGATGGCAGCATGAGAGAGGTTGTCCCCGTCCAAGGAGCGATAGATTGTGGCGCGGACATCATTTATGCGATTCTTTGTTTCCCGAGACTAACTCAAAGCGGGGATGACGGGAGTATCGATTCTCAGACGAAAGACTTCAGCACGAACAGTTTGTTCGATATACGGACGGACGACTTTGGCACGAGCGAAAAGGATTGGAGCAGCGGCGGTGCTAGTGACGTGCTCGACATCGCGAACCGCACCGCTGCGATTGTGCTTGATCAGATCACTTCAGGCGACCTAAAAGCCACTAGCAGACGAAATCCTGCGGCCACGTTGACAGTTATTGCCCCCCTGATCCCCGTTCACGGCATGGCAGAGCTTAACAAGGGACTCCTCACGATCAACACAGATCAAGGCTACATGCGCGCCTTCGACGAAGTTGACGCGCCAGATAAAAGGCGTGACCGATGCAGGCAACTCACTGGCGAGATCACATCCAGACGGGTCGCTATCTGGAAAAATGAGCATGAGCTCATCAGACAATGGGCGGAAACCGAAGACTCACAGTCAGAAGGTTTTTTTCCATTACCTCGATTTCACGTGCGGAGAATCATCCGTGATTGGCTAGATACCGGTCGGGTTAACACCGGGATTCTGCATACCATCCGTCAGCAAAAGAGAGAACTCAAGCCCTTTGTCCTGGAGCGACTGAAAATCGCTGGAAGTCCCCACGCACTGCCCGATAATTACGAAGATATGTATCTCAAATGGGAACCGCACGATCTGAAATACGAAATGCGGGACATCCCACTTCCGCCCAGTCCATGGGATCGGCTCGACCTCGGGTGCAATGGCTCAGAAGTCATTCTGAACGAAGCGCCCCCATAGACTTAGCGCTGGCGACTCTTTGAAGGAACCAGGACATTATTACATACGCGAAGCAAACCCAGAATCGTCGATCGCCACACAAATAAATGCTTAGAGCTATTCGCATATCGAATCCTCGACGCGTAATGTCGTCTTTCATTACGGTACAAGGAGTGTGCGTGCTGAAAAAGAAACAATCTCTGAAACACCTACTCGCACTGGCGACAGGTAGCGGGGCCGCGTGACGCACACCGTCCTTAAGGTTGGGGGCAGTCTGATTGCGGTCTCCAAGGATTTGATTAATTGCCTTATTGAGGCCCACCTAAACGTGCTCGTGGTGCCCGGCGGTGGGCCGTTTGCAGAGACTGTCCGACGCTATGCGAGTCGCATCGATGAGACCGCCGCCCATTGGATGTCCATTGGCGCGATGAACCAATATGGATTCTATCTTGCAACTCCGAGAGCGACTGTGGTCGAGAGCGTAAGCGCCCTTCAGCGAGGAACAAATATCCTTTTACCTTTCAGAATGTTATATGAAAACGATCCGCTGCCCCACTCCTGGAACGCCACTTCCGACTCTATCGCAGGTTGGGTTGCCCACCAGCTCCACGCCAATTTTGTCATAGCGACCGACGTCGACGGAATTGTCTTGGCCAACAAGTTGGTTCCGCGCATCGAAGCGCGCGAGCTCTTGACGGAAACGTGTGTCGATACGTTTCTTCCACAGCTTCTTGACACGCACCACCTGGATTGCACTATTGTGAACGGCCAACACTTTCAACGTGTCGTCGACGCTATCAGGAGACGCTGCACTATCGCCACGACGATCATTGGACGAAAATAGTTTATAAAGGTCGCTGCTCTATAGAGTAGAAGCAACTGACATGGCGATGCTTACTCGCTGACAAGACGCAAACGGAGACGTGAAATGATAGGAAAGACGTACATATCATGCGGCGCGCGAATAGCTAAGAATAGCGACATATCGGACCAGCGGCCCTTGTGCAAAGAGATGATCATACAGTGCAAGAATTTGAGCAATCCGCACCGATGTGCGTGTGGTTTTGGAGGCCCTTAGATGGGAGAAGTAGCCGCACAGATAAAGATAATGCCCAACGGCCCCGACGCTGACCTTAAGGACCTAAGCGCTCGAATTGAATCCCAGGTCGCCCAGTACGGACGCATCCACAGCTGCGAAGTGCAGCCGATAGCGTTTGGGCTTAAAGCGCTGCTGATCACCGTCATCGTTGAGGACAAAGAGGGCGGAACTGAAGCGGTCGAAGCGTCCCTGTCGGCAATCGACGAGGTAGAAAGCGTTCAAGTCGTAGCGGTAACCCGAATGCTGTGACGCCGTCGGTACTGCGTACGCGAGAATGCACCGACCGGGATTCGAACCCGGGTTGTGGGCTTTCTTCACGCGTTGGAAGGCCCAAGTCATAGCCACTAGACCATCGGTGCGCGACGCAAAACTACTTTAACAGAACGTATATTAATGCTTTGCACGGCGTGCTTAGAAAATGTCCCGACGACGAAAAAAGAAAGAGATTATCAACGACATCGTTTCGCAGCGCATAGACCGCTTGTTCGAAGCGGCCGCCACAGAGTTTCCGGCGCACGCGCAGCGAAGCGATCGCTATGTCGAGCTTGTTCGGCGACTGGCAACTAGGTACCGGGTGCCACTCGGAAAAAAGAAGATGCGTTTTTGCAGAAGCTGTGGGACGTATTTCGTCTACGGAGCGAACGCACGCGTGCGCATAAAAGACAAACGTACCGTTATAACGTGCTTAAAGTGTGGTGACCTGAGGCGCTATTGAACCGCAATCCAAAACACACATGATCAAAAGTGACATGCAAAAACTTAAGGCACTCTCAGCAGAGCTTATACCGACCCTCTGGATCGGCAAGAACGGCGCAAACGATTCGATCGTACTCGAACTGCGACGTCAACTCAAGCTGCAGAAGATGGTCAAAGTAAAGATGCTTAAGGCCGCCTTGTTCGAATCAAGTCGGGAAGAGATCGCGCACGAACTCGAGCACACCTCGGGTGCACGATTGGTCGATTTGAAAGGTGCCACCGCTGTGTATCTTTCGCCGTACCGCATCAAAAAAACGGCTCAAAACGACATCGCGCATCAGAGAAAAGGATATAAGTAAAAAAAACATAAAGACGCTTGATTCCAGTAGAGAAGTCCAATTAGGAGATTAAATGACGACGCTGTACGATGTTCCTGCAAATAAACTGATCGAACTTACTGCAACGAAGCTGAAGAGCGACGAACGATTAGCCCCCCCAGAATGGTCGTCGTGGGTAAAGACGGGGGTGCACAGGGAGCACCCGCCGCAGAACGATGACTGGTGGTATGTCCGCTGCGCCGCGCTGATGCGACGCATCGCGATGGACGGCCCCGTTGGCACGCAACGACTCCGCTCAGTCTACGGGGGAAAAACCGACAACTCGTCAGCACCCGCGCGGTTTGTCAAAGGGAGCGGCTCAATAATTCGAAAAGCGATGCAACAGCTTGAGAGCGCGGGGTTCGTTAAGACTACCCCAAAAGGTCGCGAGATCTCGTCACAAGGCAGATCGTTCCTCGACAACAATGCGTATGAGCTCGCACAAAGCGCATAGGCCACCCGGAGTGTGAGGATTATGGATGATGACCTTGAACAAATACGGAGGCGACGCCTTGAACAACTCCAAGCCCAGCAGAGCGGAATGCAAGGGCCGTCTACGGAAGAGGTAGAACAGGCACAGGCGCGGAAAAGCGCCTTGCTGCGACAGGTACTCACCCCCGAAGGTCGGGAACGGCTGAACAGCATTCGACTGACGCGTCCCGACTTTGCCGACTCAGTGGAGTCGCAGCTACTCGCCTTGTACCAAAGTGGCAGGCTCACGGGAACGATAACTGACGAACAGCTTAAGCAACTCCTTAAACAAATTGCCCCCAAGAAGCAGAACATACGCATCACGCGCAGATGAAGGTCGGCATTTTGTTCAGCGGCGGCAAGGATAGCGCGCTCGCAGCTATTCTCCTCAGCCCTTTTGCGCAAATTGAGCTCGCTACGGTATCTTTCGGAATTGTACCAAATGACGCCGCGTCAGTGGCGCGCGTACTCGGTTTTCCCCACGTGATAATCGGCCTTGAGGCGGCCCTCGCAACGGCCACCGTCGACGCGATGATCGAGGACGGATACCCCAACAGAGGCATCAACCACCTGCACAAAACGGCGCTCGAACGCGCCGCCGCACGTTATCAGGTAGTCGCCGACGGCACGCGCCGAGACGACAAGGCGCCGCTCCTGAACGTGCGTGAGGCTCGAAGTTTGGAAGATCGCTCAGGGATCGACTACGTGCGGCCGCTCCTCGGCTACGGGCGAAGGGCGATCGACGCACTTGCCGACGCGCACCTCGAGGTCACGTACGGGGAGTGCATCTCGTTTGACTACGAGGTCGAATTGCGTAGAGTTATGGAGAGTTCGTACGGCTCCGAGGCCGTGCAGGCCGTTTTCCCTCAAGAACACATCCAGTCAAGGGTCACAGGACGAAAAAGCGTGGTTTTTTGAGCCGTATTGGCGTAAACAATTATTAACGATGAAATGTAATAGGCTACTCTGATCGCGAGGACGTTTGAAAATGCCGAGCAATCCACCGAGATCCGCAACAGAGGAACTGTAATGAGCAAAGTAACTAAGGGGAAAAAGAAGCGACTCGCAAAAGCCACAAGTCAAAATAGGCGCGTGCCGGCTTGGGTTACAGTACGTTCAAACCGCAACGTGACGACCCATCCAAAAAGGCGGCACTGGAGACGCGGTCATCTCAAGGTGTGATCAGTCATGGCGAAAGACACGAAGGTGGAAGAAGAACGGGTGTATACCATACCACTGCGAGCGGTGAAACATACGCCCAGGTGGAGACGCAGCAAAAAGGCGATGTCGGAAATTCGTCAGTACCTCGCCCACCATTTGAGCGCCGAAGAAGATAAAGTCAAGCTTGATCCCTCGATCAACAAAAAAGTCTGGGAGAGAGGTTCGAGCAATCCGCCGAATAAGATCATCGTCCGGGCGATGAAGTTCGACGATGGTGTCGTCGAGGCAGAACTCGCGACCGAATCGTGATGTTCGTCTTCGCAAAAAGAAACCCACCTCTAGAGGATCCACCGTGGTCAAGCGCATCTCGATAGACGGAAGCGCCGTGCTCGGCGTCTTTGCTGCGTGTACCGAAGAGTTCTTGCTTAGTGCACCAGCGCCTACCGAGGAGGAGCAACTCAACTTCCTGCAGGAGCTGGACGTGACCTCCGTCCCTCTCCTCATAGGCTCGAGCGCGGTCGTCGGATCGCTCGTCGCTGGAAACTCGAACGGATTTGTCGTTTCAAATAACGCGCTCAGGCACGAGATCGCACAGCTCAAGGCGAGTTGCGGAGGATTGCCTGTGCGAAAGCTCCCCGGCAGGATCAATGCCGCTGGGAACGTCATCCTCGCAAACGATACCGCGGCGCTGATCCATCCCAACCTAATCGCTCGAGCCGAACGAGTCATTTCTGAGGCCTTAGGAGTGGACGTGCAGCGCGGAACGGTCGCCGAACTGAAGACGGTGGGAATGGCTGCGTGCGCAACGAACAAAGGCGTTTTGGCGCATCCAAAAGCGACAGAGGGAGAGCTTTCGAAGCTGGACGACACCTTCAGCGTTCCCGTCAACATCGGCACCGTGAACTATGGATCACCGCTCGTGGGATCTTCACTTCTTGCAAACACTAAGGGCTACGTCGTAGGCCTAGAGACGACAGGAATAGAGCTCGGGCGGATAGAGGACTCGTTAGGGTTTCTGTAGCCTTTAGACCGTCACAAACGCCGTGCTCGTCAGTTTGGATAGCTATTTAACAGATAACCTCGCGAATAACTCAATGATCGAGGATCCTCGGCAGTGAGGACGTCGACCTCATGTGCGCACGCCCAATGCGCTTATCACACGCTGATTAACGGATGGTGTAACTGTGGAAAGCAAAACCTTTCAAATAATGGGTTCCTTTAAAGCAGGACGTTCGTGGGAACGATTCACAAAAAAACTCTCGAGCAACAACGAGAAAAATGCAGCCGAAAAGCTCTACTCACTCATCGGCAGTGAGCATGGCCTAAAGCGGAAAATGATTCGAATTGAATCCATCGAAGCGGAAGAAGTGTGATAGCATGGCTAGCGAGCAAGAAGTGCGCGTGTTGGTCGCCCAACTCCAACAAGCAGAGGCAGAGGCGCGTGCGTACGAGCAACAAATGGAGGTCATCAGCTTCACCATCAACGAGATAGAAAACGCGATCACGGCTGTTGAAGCTCTTTCCAAGCCAAAGGTCGGCAAAGAAACGCTTATACCGATCGGGGCAAGCTCGTTCGTTTATGGCAGCATTCCTCAAACGAAAAGGGTTATCATCGGACTCGGCGCGGACGTCTCTGCTGAGGTGGACGTCACTCATGCTGTTTCGTACCTCAACGACCGAAAGAAAAAACTAACGGACATGCAAGGACAATTCGCTGCTCGACTGAATCAGATCGGCTCACAGATCTACGCGCTCCAAGCGAAATTACAGGAGTACCAATCGCAGTCACAGGCGGCACGCTAGATGTTTGAAGGCCTGCGGCAAAAACTCAATCAGTTCAAGAAGACTGTCGCTAACAAAGAGCACGAGCTTGATGACGCAGAGGTCGAGGCCTCTTCAAATGATGCAGCACGTCTAGCCGAAGGTCCACAAGAAACCGCAGGCGAGACATATACACCTCCCGCTGTTCACGATGACGAAGCAGTCGGACTCTCTCAATCAGCTGAATCAGCGACGCAGCGCGAAGTGCCAGGAGAGGCCACAAGAACCACAAGCGGCAGATCCCTGTTTGAGAGAGAAATAAAGGAAAAAGACCTAGAAGAGCCCCTATGGGATCTTGAGATTGCCCTCCTGGAAAGCGATGTGGCAATGTCAGTCTCTGAAGAGATCGTTGACACGGTAAAAAAAGAGCTGATTGGCACCAAGCGCAAGTGGCGTCAGGACGTCGGGGCACTGGTCGAGCAGGCGTTGCGCGACGGAATTTTAAAAGTGCTCGACGTGAACAGCCTTGATTTCGACGAACTTGTCAAAAAAGCACCAAAACCTGTGACCATCGTGTTTACCGGCATCAATGGCACAGGTAAGACTACAACCATTGCAAAACTGGCATACCGCCTCAAAAATCAGGGGTATGCAGTTGTGCTCGCGGCAGGGGACACGTACAGGGCCGGCGCGCTTGAACAGATTGAGCGGCACGCCGATAACCTGGGAGTGAAGCTCATCAAGCACCAGCAGGGTGCGGACCCCGCTGCTGTTATCTATGACGCGGTGCAGTATGCGCGCGCGAAACACAAGGACGTGGTGCTTGCAGATACCGCCGGGCGAATCCACACCAATGTTAACCTCATGAATCAACTGAAGAAAATTGAGCGAGTGATTGACGCGGATCTTGTAGTTTTTGTCGACGAAGCCCTCGCGGGCAATGACGCGGTAGAACGTGCGCTGCAGTTCAATACCGCAATGGCTATCGATGGATCAATTCTCACCAAAGTGGATGCCGATTCGAAAGGAGGGACAGCCATCTCAATAGCGCACGCTACGAACAAGCCAATCCTCTTTTTAGGACTCGGACAAAAATACGACGACATTGTCAAGTTCAACCCCCAGTGGCTTCTGAACAGACTGTTCGGCGAGGCAGAGACGTAAATGGTAATGGAAAACCTCGGCAGCTCACTTCGTGATACGCTAAAGAAGATAGCGCGAGCAAATCGCATCGACGAAAAAACGCTCAACGAAGTCGTCAAAGACATTCAGCGGGCGCTCCTCAGCGCCGACGTCAACGTCGCTCTGGTGCAACAGCTGTCGAAACGCATCAAAGACCGGGCGTTAAAAGAAGAGCTCTCCGGGAAGCTGAATCCGCGTCAGCACGTCATCAACATAGTGTATCAAGAGCTTGTCGCGCTGCTCGGTGAGCCAATCTCAGTGCCGCTCACCCGTCATACAGTAATTATGGTCGGCCTCCAAGGCAGCGGCAAAACCACAACTACAGCGAAGCTCGCACGATTTTTTCAGAAAAAAGGTCTAAAAGCCGCGGTCATCTGCGCGGACACCTACCGCCCTGGCGCGTACGATCAGCTTTCGCAGCTCTGCGAGCGAATTGGCGTCGCTTTCTACGGCGAATCGGAGAGCAGCGACGCGGTCGAGATCACGACCCGGGGCTTAGCCGAACTGAAACGCTATGACGTCATACTTGTCGACACCGCGGGCCGCCACGCACTCGAAACGGACTTGGTTCTCGAGATGGAGGCAATCAACGAAACGTCGAAAGCGGACCAACGCTTTCTGGTGCTCGACTCTGGCATCGGTCAGCAAGCGAGCGAACAAGCGAAAGCGTTCAACGAAGCAATCGGCTTAACGGGCGTTATTGTGACGAAGCTCGACGGGACTGCGAAAGGCGGCGGAGCGCTCTCTGCGGTGGCCGAGGTCGGAACGGGCATCGCGTTTATCGGCATGGGCGAAACCATTGACGACCTCGAGAAGTTCGAACCAGACCGATTCATCTCTCGACTGCTCGGCATGGGCGACATGAAAACCCTCGTCGAGATGATCGAAGAAGAACCCCCCATCGAGATGGAAGAAGCAGAGGCGATGCTCAAAGGCGAGTTTACGCTCAAAGACATGTACAAACAAATGGATGCGATACGCAAGATGGGCCCTCTGACCAAAATCGTTCAAATGCTTCCGCTCGGATCACTCGGCGTCGACATCCCCAACGGGGCGCTTCAATCAACGAAAGAAACCCTAGAACGTTTCAAAGTCGTGATGGACTCAATGACTGACGAAGAGCTCGAGCATCCACGGATAATTCGAAGTTCACGAATAAAGCGGATCGCGCGCGGTTCAGGAGTCACTTCTGACTACGTGCGCGAGCTCTTGAAATATCACAAAGCGATGCAGCGGGCGATGAAAGGTGTCCGTTCTCAAAAAGAGATGCAAAAGTTCTTGAGAAAACAAGGCGTCAAGTGAACGCTGCACAGACGTGCGCGATCTTAGAGGATTTCGAGTAATTCAGCTTTTCGTTTTTCGTACGCTTGGCTAGTAATGAATCCCTTTTCACGCAAGACGTCGAGCTTCTCTATTTGCTCGATTATGTCCTCCTTCATGCTCTGACGCTTCGTCTCCTCGGCCATCGTTTTTCGGATTGCCTTTATGGATGATAAACCTTATGTATTGTTACACCTAATAATATAGATTCTAAGTCTCGTCCTTCGAATAAGACTGCCATCCAAAAGGACGCGCCAAAATCTTGGCAAAAAGTAGCACTTTGGGCAAGCCGCCGGAGGGATTTGAACCCTCGATCTGCTGATAATTCTTTGAGCAGTGCTCAAATACGAATCAGCCGCTATGCCGAGCTTAGCCACGGCGGCCAAGCTTACTATGTTTAGACGTATATAAATGCTTTACATCAGCGTCGCAGGCACTTCCATGTCGGCCGCAGCTTCAGATCCCGGTGGTTGCTAATAGACGCTCTTCGTACAACACTTAGCCTGTTGTTACCTTTTATCAGGAATAAGCGTCATAGAGAGTTGCAAAGACGCGAACAACGAGAGAAGACCGGAGTGCTAGCGGATAGATCATGACGAATGAAGCTGACGAGATGCAGAGACTCGACGCAATCCTCGTCCGCTACGGCGAGATCGGAATCAAGAGCGACAGAGTCAGGAGTCGATACGAGCGCACGCTCGTAAAGAATATAGAAAGAATGCTCCGCTTTTGTGCGATCTCATATGATGCCGTTGTCAGGGATTTCGGCCGCATCTTTGTCAAGACACGTGATTCGGCAGCAGCTCCGGCAGTTGCAAGCGTTTTTGGAGTCGTTTCAACCAGCCCTGTCCAAACAAGCGTAGCAACTCTGGATGCCATGCAGTCAGCTGCCGTGCGAATTGTTTCACCGTTGCTTACCGAGGGAAAATCCTTTGGCATTCGAGCACGTCGGACGGGAACGCACGACTACTCAAGCAAAGACATCGGCGAAGTTGTCGGACGTGCAATTGAAAAAGCAACTGGTGCGCCCGTGCGATTATCAACACCAGACGTCCAGTTGTTTATTGAAGTGCGAGCGAGCTGCGCGTATCTCTACACTGAGGTCGTCCCAGGGGTCGGAGGTCTGCCTTTGGGAACCCAAGGAAAAGTGATTGCTCTCGTCTCCGGAGGAATCGACTCGCCAGTCGCGGCATGGCTTATGATGAAGCGCGGCTGCACGATCGTTCCATTGTTTTTTGACTGTGAGCCATATCTTGGTGACACCGGGAGGCAGCGAGCAGAGGCCGTCGTCAGAGCTCTTGCCGTGTGGGCGGGACGTCCGCTGGATTTCGCAGTGGTGCATCACGGAGCCAGTTTGAGTGAATTCAAAAAGCTGGCCCCGCGAATGACCTGTGTACTTTGCAAGCGCATGATGTACCGGATCGCCGCATCAATCGCAAAAGAAGAGAACGCGCACGGAATCGTGACTGGAGAGAGCATCGGACAAGTCGCAAGCCAGACCACTCAGAATCTCCTTGCAATCGACGAGGCCGCAAATGTTCCCGTCTACCGCCCACTAATAGGTCTCGACAAGACGGAAAACATCAAGCTGGCGCGACGCATAGGGACGTATCGTCTATCAACGGCCGGCGATTCTGCGGGTTGCACAGCCGCACACCGACACCCGACGACAAACGCAAACCAAGAGGAATTAAAACGGTATGAAGCTGAATTGCCGACACGCGAACTGAGTGACGAGGAGCTACGAAGTCTTGCCTGGCAACGGGTATTCCCTGATAAGTCACTTCGATGGGTGCTGAACCCCGAGTAGAAACCGCTGTGGTGCGCCGTGTCGCTTCAACGGAGCGCGCGAACAACCGCTGACTATTGCTCGAGTTTCGGCAGGGCGCGTGCGCGGGATTCTGCCACACCTGTTTCACATCTGAAAGTCGGTCCAGCTTCGCGTAACTTCGTCAACTCCTCTCCGCAGATACTTTTGCTGCAGCAAATGGTCGACGTCGACCTCGAGAAGATTGGCGATTGAGAGGGCACAAAAAACCACGTCTGCGACCTCTTCCGCCGCGGCTGCTTCCTGGCGTCGAATCGCGGTCGCAAGCTCGCCGCATTCCTCCAAGAGAACCGAAAGAAGGAAAAATGAACCAGATGCTCTATCGATCTCGCCGTACCTCTCTTGTATTTCCCTCTGAAAGTCCGAAAGATCCATCTTAGCTTCGCGATGCGGCCAAGCGGACGTCATCGACACGAATGGTTTTTCTCCCCGCGTGCTGTGCCAGTATTAAAGCCCTCTCGGTGAGATCAATTACATAGTTTTCCATAACATTGACAAGGGCTTCCGCTGCCTCTTGGCTTACACGTTCAGCGCCCGCTTTTCTTATAATCCTATCAACAGGAGCAATAGGCAATTCAGTCATTCAAACCTCCTAACCTCGTTTTTACCTTTCTTGTTTCGGTCCAGAGCACCACTGCGTTCTTTGCGCTATTTGAAGCTGGTATGCATCCAGTCCCACGGTTTCCCACAACGGATGTCCTGCATCTCGCCATTTATATTAGAGGGACAGATTGTGAGATCATTCCACGGACGCCGCTCCTCGTCAGGCGTCGTGTACTCGTAGAGCTTGTTAACGAAGTAAACTAAATATGCTCGCTTGTCACCAAGAACCCTAAATCCGTGCCAGTAATGTCCGGGAATCCGTGCTGACTGCGAGACGTCGCTGGTGAGAATGATCTCATTAAGTTCTGCGGTCGCATCATCATACGCACATAGCTTAATCGCCCCGCGCAAAACGACGAAGTAATCCGTCTGTCCCCTAATGTGCCTGTGCCAAGCTCTAACGACGCCTGGATACGTGATAGAAAAATTGCATTGCTGAAGGGAGTCATCAACGATCCAGTCTTGCCTGACTAATTCTGTGAAAAATCCTCGCTCATCTGCGTGTTTGGTGAGTGCTCGTGTCTCTATTCCTTGAAGCATGTCCAGAACACAACTGTGCGCTCTTAGTTTAACTTGTTTGCGTTTTTGAGCCGCGTATGGCCCTAATCCAGGTCATGTCAAGGCCCTTCCGCACAACAACAAAACGACGAGTGAGACGGTAAACATCGACGTAATCAGCATAACGCTAAGGGCACGGTTGACAGTGGCCCTCGTTATGTTATCTCGACCGTCGCCGATCTCATAGCTTGACGGCTTGATTAGCGTCACGCCTAATCCCCCTGCGAATAGGGCGACGGGGATTCCTGAGTTAACGGCTGATTTTTTGTGCCGGTCCGTTTTCAAAACGTTCCATGCCTCTTCGCAGGCCGATTTGCCAGAGACCATGCGAAAACCTAGCAGCATTGGAACGATCGCCAAGCGGGTCGGAAGGTAGTTGAAAATGTCATCCAGTCGGGCTGAAAACAAGCCAGCATATAGCCTGTGATCTCTGTAGCCAAGCATCGAATCAAGGGTGTTCACGGCACGATAACAGAGTGCGCCTGCTACTCCAAAAACGGCAAAGAACAGAAGCGGAGAAACTACACTGTCAACGGTGTTCTCTCCGACTGACTCACACACACTCGACAAGACGCGTTCGCGATCAAGATGCAACCTTTCCCTGCTGACGAGCGCGCGTAGGTGCAACCGCGCCGCATCGATGTCTGTGTAGGCGAGATCTGTCACCCTGATAGCCTCTTTTTGCAGCGTGAATATCGTGAATGATGTCTTGAGTAAGTAAGCACTGAGCCCGACGTAGCCCAAGAGCAGCACGACGTTTCCGCTTGCGATCTGATAGCCTAGCCACTGGAAAAGCGCGACCGGTACGGTAAAGGTTACGATCAGGCCTATCGCGAGAGCGACCCCCTTGAGGCGCTGTACACTAGCAGTCCCCCCGTACAAGCCTCGTTCCAGGATTGTGACGATCTTCCCCATCCACACAACCGGATGCGCCACGGCTGGAGGTTCGCCGAGAAACACGTCGAGTGCCAACGCAACGAAAAGAATCGAGATCTGAACGAGAAGCCAAGAAAACATTGATCATAATCCGATAATCGAGTATAGCGCTTCCATGTCCACGTGGTCGAGGACAACACCCGCCAGCTCATCAAAGGGATCCACACCTTGATCGGAGGGCAGCTGTCCCTTTAATGCAGTAGACCGCTGGGGAGCAGCGCGGCGTGGACCGTGTGGCTTTTCCATATGTTTAGAGTGCAGGTGCTCCAACAAAGCAGAGCGAAAGTTGTCGTTGTGGAACAAGCCGTGCAAGTAAGTACCTAAGACGAGGCCTGTGGCATCCTGTCCCCCATCATCGCCAAATATCGGAAGCGCAGATGTTGTGGTGCCCATGTGAATCTCGTACCCCCGCACGGTTTGATTCCTAAGGTGGTCGAGCACCGGCCCCGTTCCAGTGACACGTTTTTCCACCTGCTTCGTTCTTTTTTCAGAAGAATGGAAGACGGTCCGCGCATGCAGCAGCCGCAGCCCTTCTACGACATTGCTTTGGTTTTGAGTTCCCTCAAAGCCTTCGTCAGTTATTGTCTCTCCAAGCATCTGAAATCCCCCGCAGATTCCGATGATGGGGATTACTCCAGCACGCGCCTCAATGCGCTTATCCATGCCAGAGCGACGCATTGCGCTCAAATCGTCAACCGTGTTCTTCGTGCCAGGAATAATTATGGCATCGGGCTCGTCTAGATCACCATCTAACGGAACATATCGAACTCGCGCAACAGCTTCAAGCGGTTCAAAATCGGTGAAATTGGAGATATGGGGAAGCCTGATCACTGCGATGTCGAGCACGCTATGTGCGGCCGGCAGTGTGTCACCAAGCGAAACAGAATCTTCAGACGGCAATCGCACGTTCACGTATGGAATGACGCCCAGAACAGGGATCCCGGTGAGCTCCTCGAGCTGTGTTAGGCCTGGCTCAAGCAGCTTCTCATCGCCTCGGAACTTGTTGATGATGAAGCCTTTGATACGTTTCTGATCATCCTCTGCCAGCAATTGCACCGTTCCATAAAGGCTGGCAAAAACGCCGCCTCGCTCGATATCGCCGACTAGGACTACAGGGGCATCGGCACTGCGTGCGACGCGTAGGTTTGCGATGTCCTGCTCGTAGAGGTTGATTTCTGCCGGGCTGCCGGCGCCCTCCATTACGATGACCTCATATGAACGAGCAAGCGCTTCTAATGACTCGCAAACATGCTGAAAAATAGCTTCTGTTGAGTCATAATACTCGCCCACTTTTCGATCACCTAAGGGCTTTCCGTGCAGGATCACCTGCGACACCATGTCCCCCTTAGGCTTCAACAAAACCGGATTCATGTCTGCTGACGGCTGAATCCTCGCAGCCCACGCTTGCACGGCTTGCGCGATTCCAATTTCGTCGCCGTCCTCCGTCACCCACGAGTTTAAGCTCATGTTTTGGGACTTGAACGGCGCAACCTTGTAACCATTATTCACCAAAAGTCTGCAGAACGCAGCAACTAGAACGCTCTTGCCGACGTGCGATGCCGTTCCACAGATCATTACAAATCGTGCCATGCTTGATCAACACCTAACGCTGCTTCCTGCAAGTTCGTTTCTCAAGATCTGGAAACGGCCGAGTTCAAGCACTTTTTACCGCAGGCCGCGATAAATAGTTGTGGGAAATCGTTCGCAAGAAACTTAGAAGCGGTTCGGAACTCTTGTACGCGCTCCTGCCCTCGTTATGAAGGCGCAGCGAAGAGAGAGACCTTAGGGCAATGCGATGATCACAAAAGACGCGCTGGGTGGATAAATCCGCCCGCCAGCATTAAGTCCGCAAGCACAATAGCGACCATTGCTTCTGCCACCGGGACGATTCTGGGCAGGATACACGGATCGTGCCTGCCCGATACCGACAGATCGACTTCCTCTAGCGTTTCCAAATCGACTGAGGTTTGTCGCATTCCGATTGAAGGAGTCGGCTTCACCGCAATTCTGCTAATGATCGGCGCCCCTGTCGAAATGCCGCCGAGAATTCCGCCAGCTCTGTTCGTTTTCGGTTCTATTCGGCCATCCGTCGTGGTGAATTGGTCGTTCATTTCGCTCCCTTTTAGTTTTGCTGCGAGGAAGCCTACGCCAATTTCAACGCCCTTCACGGCGCCAATACTCATAAGGGCCCTACCCAATTCTGCATCGAGTTTACCGAACACCGGCTCGCCGACACCTGCAGGAACATTGAAAGCAACGATTTCGGCAATACCACCGACGCTGTCGCCAGCTTCTTTCATACGTTCGATACACGTAGCCATCTCGTCCGATGCGGCCGCGTCGCAGCATCTTACGATGCTCTTTTCAGCGAGGAGTAGATCTTCGGGACTCTCAAAGACGAACTTGGATTGTATCCCGTGGATATCGATAACGTGCCCGAGAACGCGGATCTCGCGATGCTCGAGCAGTTTCTTTGCCACCGCCCCCGCAGCAACGCGGGCGACAGTCTCTCGGGCTGACGCTCTCCCTCCGCCGCGGTGATCTCGCCACCCGTATTTCACGTGGAACGTGTAATCCGCGTGGCCGGGACGCGGCACGTGACGCAACTCATCGTACCCCCGCGAGTCGACGTCTTCATTCCGGATGATGATTGAAATCGGGGTGCCGAGCGTCTTGTCTTGGTAGATGCCCGAAAGTATGTGCGCGGTATCCTTTTCGGAACGCGGTGTCGTTATAGTGCTTTGACCTGGACGTCTTCGATCGAGCTCTTTTTGAATGTCCTCGTGGGTTATCCGCAATCCTGCCGGGCACCCGTCGATAACCGCTCCCACTGCTTGACCGTGACTCTCGCCCCACGTCGTTACCCGAAAAATGCGTCCCCAAGTGTTCATGAAGCAAGTCCCCCCCAGTGAGCTTTAGAGGGTCTCAATGCTCGTCTGCTCGAGATTTGCTCCGAGGGCGAAGATATCATCAAAGAAGTCCGGGTATGACACTTTCACCGATTCTGCATTGTCGATCTGGGTCTCTCCGTCGGCTCCCAGCGCTGCTACCGCAAGCGCCATAACGATGCGATGGTCCCCATATCCGCTCAAACTAGCTCCCTGCGGCTTTCCACCCCCGATTCGCAACGTGTCGTCCACCTTTTTGATATCCACCTGCATCTTTCTCAGCTCCGTTATTATGGCGACGAGTCGATCCGTCTCTTTGTAGCGCAGGTGAGCTACGTTTGAAATGTCGGTAGTGCCTTGAGCGTACGCGCCTAGAACCGCTAGTATAGGAACAAGATCTGGCACGTCACCTGCGTCAATCGCGATGCCCTGAAGCTCGGCACCGTCTACAGTGACGACATCACCCTCCCAAGAAATATGTGCCCCCATCTCTTTGAGAATGGGGACAATTTTCTTATCACCTTGTTTAGTTTCAGAGAGGTTGTGCACGCTCACGCGAGAATTGGTTATTGCTGCGGCACTCAAATGAAAGGCTGCCGACGAAAAGTCGCCGGGAATCTGAAAATCTGTATCTGCATATTGCTGGCAGCAGGGGATCATGAATTCATGATAATCGGTGCTTACGTTGACTTGTGCTTTGTTCAACAGTTCGAGTGTCATGTCGACGTACGGGCGCGACGTAAGGTTGTGAACGGTCAGCATACTATCTGCCTGACACAATGGACAGGCTATCAGAAGCGATGATAAAAACTGAGAGCTCATCGGATTCGTAAGCGTTGACTTTCCGCCTGAAAGAACGCCTTGGACGATCATAGGCGCGGTGCCATTCGACTTCGTCGAGAGAACTTTTGCTCCGAGTTCATTGAGAGCGTCGATAAGCTGGGAGCTCGGTCGAGTCCTCAGCGACGCATCTCCGGTCAAAACTGTCGTCCCGTCAATTAAGGAGCACACGCCCATCAGAAAGCGCAACGTGGTCCCGGAGTTCTGGCAATCTATAACATTCTCAGGCCTTTGCGGCTCTCCTTGCACGCCGTCGATGAAAAACGCATCGCCGACGGGATTTATCGTCGCACCGATCGTCTCACACGCGCTTACCGTTGCGCACGTGTCCGCAGAGACCAAAGGCTTGATGATACGTGAAGTCTTTGCTAAGCTGGCCATGACTATAGCGCGATGGGTGTAGCTTTTTGACGGAGGTGCGTCGAGCTTGCCGCGAATGATGGATTGCGAGACCTTCACGTTCATAATATATGAATGATTAGAATCAATTTATTTAAACGTGTGGTAGAGATGTTGGATCGACTAGAAAACGAGATAGAGATGCTTGAAAGGCACTTAGAGGTTTTAAACGCAGTCGTTGTCGGGGAGCCTGTTGGGATTTCGAAATTGTCAGAAGTGACTGGACATTCCAAGTACAAAGTCCGCTACTCGCTCCGAATATTAGAGCAGGAGGGCTTGATCAAACCATCACCGTACGGTGCAATTACGAGCGCGAAGATTTCAGAGTTTGTTCAGAACTACGAGCACCTTCTCGACCAGTTTCTCAAGAAGCTAAGTGAAGTCAAAGCCAACTACAGGATTAAACGCGATTGACGCCCAAAGGCGCCCACAATGAGCATCACTCGTCGCGCGAACGGTTCTACGACCTTAAAGCTTAAGTAAAAAAACAAACTAGAGAGATGTGTCAAGCCGCCATAACTCAGTTGGTAGAGTGCGTGGCTGTTAACCACGATGTCACAGGTTCGAGCCCTGTTGGCGGCGTCAGCGGGCCTGTAGCTTAGCCAGGTCAGAGCGCCCGGCTCATAACCGGGCGGTCACCGGTTCAAATCCGGTCAGGCCCATCTCTTAGATTCTGAGATTGCAAGGGCGGTTCACTCACGAGTCGCGTGACTTCGTAGCGTCTGGTCGAGTTCATCCATTACGGCGTAAGAAACCTTTTTTCCAGGAAGATCGCGCCAGCATAAACTGACCGAGTTGAGCTATCGCTCGTCACGCGCGGCAATTGGCTTTCTGGGCGCACAGAACAAATGGCACCGAGCTAAATAAATATGAGGTCCGCCATTAGGCGTATTACAGGCAAGACCACCGTCTATGTCCATAGCGTCTTTAAACGCGCATTTAATTCGACCAACGTGATCAATGTGAAGTTCGAACAAGTCATGAGCAACGTCGAAGAGGCCGTAACCGAAGACGAGCTGGCTGCCCTTCTCGACAATGAGACAAACATCACCGCCTATGCCGGCTACGAACCTAGCGGAGAACTCCATCTTGGACATCTTCTAACGGCGTATAAGCTCATTGATCTTCAGTCAGTCGGCGCTGATGTCATTGTGCTGCTGGCGGACTTGCACGCATACCTGAACGAAAAGGGCACGATGGATCAAATCCGCGATTGGGCGGACCACTACCAGAAGTGTTTTTCCGCTTTAGGCCTTGCTGAAGGCACGAGATTTGTGCGCGGCAGCGATTATCAGCTTGAACCGGAATACACCAAGCTGATTCTGAAACTAGCGAGGCACACCACGCTGAACCGCGCTCGGCGAAGCATGGACGAGGTGTCACGAAACGCGGAGGACCCGGTCGTCTCTCAAATAATCTATCCGCTTATGCAAACAGCGGACATAGGATACTTAAACATCGACATCGCCGTCGGCGGGATCGATCAACGCAAGATTCACATGTTGGCGCGAGAAGAGCTTCATTCCATGGGATTTAAATCCCCTGTGTGCGTCCACACGCCAATTCTGCTCGGCCTCGACGCGAACAAAATGTCCTCGTCAAGGAACAACCTTATTGCCGTCGAAGACTCGCCTGAGTCCATCAAGAGGAAGATCCAATCCGCTTATTGCCCGCCGCGAACACCTGAGGAAAACCCCATCCTCCAGTTGTACCGGTACTACGTCTTTCCTCAATTCAAGCACGTCGAGCTCGAGCGACCCCAAAAGTTCGGCGGCTCGATTTGTTACGAGGACTTCTCCGCGCTCGAGCTGGATTACGCCGCCGGCAAGCTTCACCCGCTGGATCTCAAAAACGGCGCAGCGACGTATGTCGAAGGAATCATAGGGCCTATTCGTAGCGCGCTACACGGCGACTAAACTGTTTCGACTGAAAGAAAAAGAGCCGTATTACGAACGAGGTGTTTCTCTGAGTCAAGAACCGCAGACTAAGATGAGACTTCCACAGAAGAAGGGGGGGAGATCCTCGGGATCGTAGAAAGCATGCTCGGCGCGAACAGGGTGAGAATTCGGTCCGTGGACGGCAAAACTCGCATGGGGGGAACTCGCGGCAAAATGAAAAGACGCGTCTGGTTACGTGCCGGCGATGTCATAGTTATGGTGCCGTGGAGTTTTCAAGACGATAAAGCGGAGATCGTCTGGCGATACCAAGGAACGCAAGTTGAGTGGCTCAAGAAGAGCGGGTACTGGTAGTTGCCGCGAAACGGCGGCTTTCTCAGCCCTCCAAACATCCATGACCGACCTGCCTGATTTCATTGACGATAAGATAAAGCGCATCGAGAGAGACGTTGACGAGCTACGGGTGCGCGATAAAGAAGCAGACGATTTCAAGGTTCGAGACGAAGTATTCGACGAGCTAACCCTGAAGGCTCTATATCGCCTCGCTAGCACCGGGCTTATACAAGCGCTTGGTGGCCCTATTTCGACGGGAAAAGAAGCGAACGTTTTCCATGCAATAGGGCCGGGCGGACGTGAGCTCGCGATCAAGATCTACCGAATAAGAACGAGTGACTTTAAGGCTATGCACGACTACATACAGGGCGATTACAGGTTTGCGAACGTCAGGAAAACCAAGAAGGACGTGGTATTCGCGTGGACAAAAAAAGAATTCCGGAACTTGACGCGAGCGCGTAAAGCACGCGTCCGCGTACCCGAGCCACTCAAATATAGGGAGAATGTGCTCGTCATGCAGTTTATAGGCCGAGACGGCGTCGCTTGTCCGCTTTTGAAGCACGCAGTAGAGAATTTAGAAAACGTCAAAGAGGTATACGACGCGACGATCGAATTCATGAAGAGACTTTATCAAGATGCACACTTGGTCCACGCCGACCTCAGTGAATACAACATACTTGTCGACGACCAAGCCGAGCCCGTATTCATCGATATGGGCCAGTCCGTGCTTGTACAGCACCCTCGTGCACAGGAGTTTCTGCAGCGGGACGTCGGCAACGTGGTGAAGTTCTTCAATGAAGCTGGAGTGCGGGCTTCAGCGATCACAGTTTTGAGAGAGATCACTAAATGAGGGAGTACCTAAAGGTTCCCAGAGACCGGATAGGGGTCATCATTGGCGTCGGTGGAAGCACGAAAGCGCAGATTGAGGAAAAAAGCACAGTGAAACTCGACATCGATAGCGCCGAGGGGACGGTCACCATCGAGAGCGATTCGCTTGGCATTTTGAAGGCAACAGAAGTCATTAATGCGCTTGCTCGCGGATTTAGCCCAGAAAAGGCCTTCCGGATTTTCGAGGATGAACAGATTACCCTCGACATCATCGATCTGTCAAAGGTCGCCGATACGCCGAAAGAGCTCAAACGGATTATGGGGCGCATAATTGGAAAAGAGGGAAAGTCGCGGGAGGCTCTTGAGAGTCTCACGGGCGCGAACGTTTCTATTTACGGAAAGACTGTGAGCACGATCGGGTACATCGATCAGATTCAGACGGTGAGAACAGCGATCGAAATGCTCGCAGAAGGAGCCAAACACGCTGCGGTCTACAGTTTCCTTGAAAGAAAACGGCAGGAACTGAAGCGTTCCCAATTGGATTATCTTGAGTGACTAATGCCGTCTCATAGAGAAGCATTTATACTTCATGCGGCACAGGCGCTGCAGGAAGCTGAGACACGTCTGCCGCGCGATGTTACGCGGGCACTTGCCAACGCAGCAAAGGTTGAGTCAAACGATCGGGCCAAAGAACAGATATGCACAATTCTTGAAAACGTCAAGCTAGCGGGTGCTGCGGGTCTTCCGATGTGCCAGGACACAGGCGTTCCTATCTTCTTTGTGGAGATCGGACGAGAAGCAAACATCGATTTTGGCCTGAAAGAGGCACTTGCAACTGCTGTACAGCGTGCGACTGACGCAGTGCCCCTCAGGAAACACGCGGTTTACCCGCTCACAAGAAGGAGCTGCGATGAACCGCTCTTCGATATGATTTGTGACGTCAGCGAGGGGAACAGGCTATCGGTTGCCGTACTGGTCAAAGGCGCGGGTTCAGAAAACGTAAGCGCTTTGGCTATGCTGGAGCCGCTTCAAGACGTTAGGCCGTTCGTCCTCAACACGATATGGGAAAGTGGCGGCAAGCCGTGTCCGCCTATCATTGTGGGGCTAGGCATCGGAAGCACATTTGACGGCTGCGCGCGTCTGGCGAAAAGAACGCTGTTGAGATCGTTAGAAGAAGAGCAGAGCCCCTTTGAAGCAGAGATCTTAGAACAGATCAACGAACTAGGCATCGGACCGATGGGCCTTGGCGGCGACACAACTGCGTTGCGCGTTTTCGTCGAAGAGGCCCCGTGTCACACCGCCATGCTTCCTGTAGCAGTGGCAGTCCAGTGCTGGGCCGATCGAAAGGCGAGATTCAGCATCAAGTTATAACGAGGAGTCGTAGCTTGGATCGATCAAACGCTATGCCAACCGTGCTACACGCCCCGATATCCCCAGCAGATATAGCTCCATTCAAGATTGGCGACGTCGTTTATATCAGCGGGGTTCTCTATACAGCTAGAGACAAAGCACACGATAGGATGCTAGCCGACCCGCACCTCCCGTTCAGTTTGCAGGACGCCTGCATTTACCACAGCGGGCCGCTCATCGTGAAAGAGGGGGACACGTATCGTGTTGTTTCGGCAGGACCGACGACCAGTGCGCGAATGAACGCGCAGACGCCCTCCATTGTGAAGCAGGGCGTAACGGCGATAATCGGCAAAGGAGGCATGTCTCAGGAAGTTGCCCGTTCGTTTGCTGGTCGTTGCATGTATCTCGCGTTCACGGGAGGCTGCGGGATGCTGGCACGCGAAAAAATCGTGGAGGTCTTAGATGTGTACTATGCGGAGCTCGGCGCCACGGAAGCTGTGTGGAAACTCAAAGTGCTCAACTTTGGGCCTCTTTTGGTAGCAATAGACTCTCGAGGCGACAGCATCTACGAAACCGTCCGTGCGCGTTCGCACGAACGTCTCCTACGCTTGATCGCTGAGCGAAAGCGCGCCTTGTGAGCCTACCGGCCGCATCAATCTTTTTTCTGGATGCCTATTGTTCGCTCGTGTTTGTACGCTTCAACAAGCGACTCAAGCCGGCGAAGCTGTTCCTGTTGTTTTGCGTTGGCGATTTCTGTTTGACCCTTTTCGATCATAAGCTCCAATGCATTCTTGTCGATCGTCATCAAAGTGCCAGAAAGATCCAATGCGAGCTCGCGTATCGAAAAAATAGGAATATCAGCTTCAAATAACGTTTTTCGAGCTACGTGCGACATTTCGTTTTTAACGACGACGGCGCGTATTCGTTTGTTGACCAAGAATTCAGCAGCAGCGATGCCGCCACCGCTTGCGTCCTCGAACAAGATGATGCCTTCGCTCAGCCCAAACTGGTCATCCGCGGCCTGAATCGCTTCTCGGTTGAAGGATTTGACGACTTTGACTGCCTTGACCGCTTTGTTACGCTCAGTTGCCCCGATTTGCTTCAGCTTACGGATGCGTTTCTGCAAGCCCTCATTGACCCTTTTCGTGCGTACAAGCTCAGCTGAAATGCGATCGATTTCCTTTTGCCTGAACGTAACTTCCCTGTCCCTTCTCAGGTTTTTTGCGTCTTGAGACCGAATGGTATTAATCTTATTCTGCAGCTTCAGCACCTTTTCTTGGTCTAACTGCAACGATTCATTCAGATCAGCCACGTAGCTCGAAAGCCGATTAATTTGCTCGTCTTGTCGTTTGATAATTGCCTTGAAGTAGAGAATGTCGGGACCTAGAAGATCCTTCTCTGGGGCTAAAATTTGGCGTTGCACGTGATTCTCCGTCGGCACTAGGGGCTTTTTGAGCAAATTGATCGCAGAATCAAACGTATGTCCGCGCAAAACCAGCATCTGAAGTTCGTCGAGTTCAACGTCGGCGGAAGCCCTCTTCTCCACACTTTCAAGCTTGTTTCTGAGGCTTCTGGCCGCGTCGATTGCAGCGGCGAGCGCATCTCGTTCGTGTTCGTTTGAATAGTCAAAGAGCTTCGTGTCGCGCCGCTTCTGTTCCAGCGAAAGTGATGAAGCAGGTGTGTGCAGAATCGCGTTAAAAGCTCGCTTTATCCGTTCGACAGTTCCCGGAGCTGGATTCTTATCCGTGGCGATGATAAGCGGGTGTCCCGATTCAATCAGCAACCCCACGAGCTCAGAAAAACCCCAAGATCTTGAGCTGCCGGTTCTAAGGAGTCCACCTTTCAAATCCAAAACGGCAAAAGCGGCGGTTGTTCCGGGATCTACGCCGACGATAGTGTACGTCCTCTTTGGCGCAACTAAACTCCCGCCGTTTTCGTTAGTGGTCGAAATTGCGTCGCACCTCCAACGCGCCCAAAAATAGGCCTCCGCTAGCCTGCAAAACGTTGTGCGGGACCGTGATCGCGTTGTTTTACGTATGCCAAAACATCTTCTGTTCGTCTTGCTATTTGATATTTTCTAGCAAAATACGATAGGACGGTGCTCACGTCTCTACGGAGCAATTCATCAGCATTGGGGTGCGACGCTGGTACCCATTGTGGCCAGTCGATCAGGGCGATGTTTCCGTCGGCACACACAATTACGTTGTATTCGCTTAAGTCGGCGTGAATGATGCCGAGCTCATACGTCAACTTAATCTGCGCAATGATCTTTTCAAGAATGACGACAGGGTCTCCTAGCGCAGTGTTGCTCATCTCTCGACCGTTTACAAGTCCCATGACGATAACGTGTCGGTTGCGCGCAATCGGCGTTGGAACGGCGACGTTCCCATAGAGAGTGGCAATGGCCTCATATTCTCTTTCTGCTGCGAGCCTAGAAGCAAGCATCCACGAGCATCGTTCGGCCTCACCGAAATATCCCCTAGATCGTTTCACGTGCCGGAAGGTCGTGCCTTCACGATGGAATTTCACAATCACGATCCGACCGCCTTCACGCTCGGCGTCGTAAATATCAGACTCCTTCCCGACACCCACTTTCGATCCGAGAGACTCTATGGCCCCGCGCCGAACAAGCGTATTGATGGCAAGGGCGTCATACCCACCGAAAGTTAGCTTGTAGCCGACGTAGTGGGCCGTTTTCCGCTCAACGAGCTTATATTTGGAAAGCCGCTTGATTCTGTAATCCACCTCGTCTCGCGGCAGTCGAGCGTAGTTAGGCAGATCATCGACTGGAACCCAGTCAAAAAAACGCATGCCGGTTTCGACCGCTTGCAGCACTCGGAAATCATAGCGCTCCAACTCCCTAAATTCGCGTGCAATATCTTGAAGCATCTTCACCGCCTTATAGCCAGACTTCGTTTCTCCCTGTGCTGCAGAACAGTTTATTAGTGTTCATCCGGAGATGTACACGAGATGAAGTGCGATAAATGTAGCGCGCCTGCCGTTTTATTTCAGAGATATTCAGGGCTACACCTTTGCAAGGCGCATTTCTTCGCCGACGTTGAAAAGAAGATCAAGAAAGAGGTCAGAAAGAAACGAATCGAAGGCACGCTCGCTGTTGCGTTCAGCGGCGGGAAGGACTCTGCCGTGGTCTTAGCCGTATTAAATGACCTTTTCTCACGCCGTGGCGTTGAAATTGTGGCCATCACTATCGACGAAGGTATTTCAGGATACCGCGACAAGGCTCTTGAATCAGCAGCAATGCTCATCGCAGAGCTCGGCGTTCGATGGCAGGTGGCTTCGTTTGAGGACTACTTTGACATCAGAATCGATCGCGTTCACGAGCGACCGTGCACGGTTTGCGGGATCCTCCGACGCTCACTCCTGAATCGGATAGCAAAAACGGTCGGCGCCTCGACACTCGTCACAGGCCACAATCTCGATGATGAAGCGCAAACAGTTCTGATGAATTATTTGCGCGGAGACATCGATCGGCTGCTGCGGCTTGATCACCCCGCCAAAGAAGGACTCGTCCGGCGTGTCAAACCGCTCAAATATGTGCCAGAAAAAGAAGTCGCGCTATACGCTGTTCTCAAAGGAATCCCCATCAGCCTTGACGAGTGCCGCTTCTCTGCTGGGGTGTTTCGAGCCGAGGTGCGCAGCGTGCTGAATGAGCTAGAGCCTAGGCACCCAGGCACCAAGTACGCGCTCGTCAAGGGCCTTGAAAGGATCTTGGGATTAACGCATCGTGAGCCGTTTCAGCTCGGTCACTGTGTGCAGTGCGGAGAACCCGCGGTCAAAGCGCTCTGTCAGAGCTGTGAAATCCTGAGAGAGCTGCAGTCGAGAGACTATAAAACGGCCAAATGAGCCGCGAGCCAGCGACGTGTTAAATGTGAAGGAGCACCTTAGAGGATGCTGTCGATCTCTCCGGATTCGAACTCGCGGGCGAAGTCTTTCACGCGCGATTCTTTTCTGGCCCCGCTGGCGCCTTGTTTTGCGCTTTGAAACTTGAATAGCTCGCCATAAGTCGGCCCTAACACCTGAGCAGATTGCACGCCAGTCACGATCGACATCACGCGCACGCGGCCCTCGTACCCTCTCTGAACCCGTGCACCCCAAATGACGTTAGCGTTAGGATCCAACTGGGAGGTCAAAGCCTTAGCGATCTCTTCGGCCTCTTTCAGCGTCAAGTCCGGTCCACCTGTGATATGGATCAATGCGCCTTTTGCCCCGCGGAAGTCAACTTCGAGGAGCGGATGATTGAAGGCCTCACGCACGACGTCGCGTGCTTTGTCTTGGCTTTGCGATTCACCGACTAGCATGGCGGCAACGCCGCCGCTATTCATGATGGTTCTGACATCTGCGTAGTCAAGGTTTATCAATGAAGGTTGTGTGATCGTTTCAGCGATGCCCTTCACGGTTTCTGCGATGATCTGATCCATCACTGAGAAAGCATGGTCAATCGGCAAGTTCGGCACGAATTCAAGCAGACGATTATTATCAAGAACAATGACCGTATCAGCATCTCTCCGCAAGTCTTCAAGTCCTTCTTCGGCCTTAATCAGCCGCGCGCGTTCCACGTTGAACGGAGTCGACACCATTGCCACGACGATTGCGCCGTGAGCTTTCGCGATCTGCGCGACGATCGGAGCAGCGCCTGTGCCGGTTCCGCCTCCCATCCCCGCGGTAACAAACACAAGATCGGTGTCTTTAAGAAGCGTTTCCAGCGTCCTGCGACCTAACTCGGTCGCACACCGTCCGACTTCAGGATCGCCGCCCGCACCCAACCCTTTGGTAATCGATTTGCCGACTAACACCTTGACGTCGGCGTCGATCATGTCCAAATGCTGTTTGTCAGTGTTGAGCGCGATGGTCTCGGCGCCGTCGACTCCTATGTTGTAGAGTCGGTTGACCGTGTTGTTGCCAGCCCCACCGCAGCCCACAATGAGTATCCGAGGGGCTCCAAATTCCTCTTCTTCTTCTTGAAGCATATGAGGTCGCTGCTTCTCCATTTCGCAGCGTCGCAAGGCCTCTTCGACAATACTTTGCATATATACCGCCACCTGTACTAGATCAAAACCGCACTTCGTTCTTTTCTGCTGAGGAGCTTCTCATAATGGGTATCAACCAGATCTCGAACAGCTGCACGGATTGCTTCGCTCTTCGAGGGGAATTCGCCCGCCACTACCAGCTTATCTATAAGTTCCAGCTGTTGTTTCGGCAATCTCAGGGTGATTCGCTCCATAGCAACCATCTGAATTTCTGTAGCGTCAGACGAAGAGCTGACTTCTGTCTGCTTCAGAGGCTACAAAAAGCTGTCCAGTGTCAGACACATGTCTGTTTTTCGTCTGACCGTCAATCACCCTACTGTAATATTAAACTTTTGTTATCGCTTTTTTATAAAAAGAACAGGATTAATCTATTAAATTAAGCCGTACACCATAACGCTCTCAAACGCCCCAAAACCAGAATCAGAACCACTCTGACAATATAAAGTCGCTCACCGAGCACAGTAAAGAATAAGTAATAACGGTCGCAATACTGTCGTCACCCGCCTTAACTCAGTCTGGCAGAGTGGTCGGCTGTAGACCGACATGTCCCCCGTTCAAATCGGGGAGGCGGGATTCACCCGCCAATGACGCTCCAGTAGCTCAGCCTGGGAGAGCGCCAGACTGAAGATCTGGTTGTCCCCGGTTCAAATCCGGGCTGGGGCATTCCCACTAGACGTACGAGTTTTTACTTTTTCTCTTGCTCCGGCAGCAGCGGCGTTAACCAGTCAACGAACATCTTTTCGCTCCGGCTTTGTATGTAAACCGTCCCTTCTCCGTTAAATTCGGTAACCAGTACCTCGCCGCCAAGAACAGTGGATTTAACGCCTCCAAAAGTCCCAATTTTCCATTCGAGGCCTTCAGTGAATCCAACAATGTGCCCGGTATCAACGCGAAAACGTCCGTTGATTCTTCGTTCTTGAATGGCGCCAAAACTTGAAATAAACACGTACCCAGACTGAGAGACTTTCACAAAGAAAAGCCCCGTCTCCGACAAGAACCCTTTGACGCCTCCCCACTTCGTGTCTAAATCTAAGCTTTGCGAGCCCGCTAAGAAACTGTCTCCTTGGATAAGAAGCGTCTCATCCCTTATCTCTCTGTACGCAATATCGCCGACGTAAGGGGGAGCGAGGCCAACGACCGCGTCACCTTGCGCCACGAACGTGTTCAGGAAAATGTCAGCACCGCCGAGCACCGTTCTCTTAAGCCCCCGGAGGACCCCTCCCTTGATTCCGGTGCTCACGCCAAAATTCGGACTCATGTAGGCCATAGATCGCCGATCAGCTTGAATACTTTCGCCATCTGAGAGTCTGACTTCTGCGAGGCTGTAGGTGGGTTTATACAAGATTTCATATTTCATAGGCTTCCTCTACGAATTTTCAGCTTATAGTTTGCGATCACAACGTGCTGCGCGACGACCCGCCGAACAAAGCAGGAGCAAACAAAAACGAAACGAGAGAAGCCGCGCGAGCAGCGTCGGTGCGCGTTTTATAAAGGATGAATAAGTTGTGAATAATGTGGTTCTTTGACTCGCATAGAACACCTGAAGATAATCCGACTAAAAATCGCAGAACTCAGCGAGCAGACGAATGCCGACGCGCTAAGCAACGCATTTTCAAATAAACATGGGGTCGCTAACGTAGAGATCAACGTCAACAACGCGACTGTCGTCATCGCCTATGATGACACGCTCACGTCCATCTTCGAAATTGAAGCCCTTGTTTACAAGCTGAAATTCAAGCTCGAAGGCGTAAGTTACCTAAGCTGACCTCGCAGTAATCGCGAGCTCTCCTTCGCTAAACCAGCGCGAAATGCCTTGCCGTCGCGCTGATAACTTTTATATAGATACCAACGCATGATCGCATGCTCGATTTTTGCGCTGGTAGTGTAGTGGTTATCACTGAGGCTTGCCAAGCCTCAAACCCGGGTTCGAATCCCGGCTGGCGCATCTGACGTGCCGAGGTAGCCAAGTGGACTACGGCGCCAGCCTGGAAGTCTCGTGATCGGACAGCTGGTGAGGCTTCTGCCTCGCAGGGGTTCAAATCCCTTCCTCGGCGTCTCGATCATCCCTTTTCTTTTGAGCGATGACGTAAAGCTCGTCTTTTTGCGCGCTAAACAGCTTAACAATTTTGAAGCCTTCATCCTCCATGCGCTTCATTAGATCTCCTACAGCTTGTTCTGCTACTTTCCCTTTAAAAACCTGCAAGACTAGCCCTCCTGTTTTGAGAACCGCTGACAACTTTGCGAGAAGCTTAAGTGCATCAGCTGGTTCCGCCGTTATATCATTTAGCAGAACGTCAAAACGCACCCCAAGACGGCCAAAATCAAAAGAAAATGCGTCAGCGTAAATGAGAGTTACCTCGCCAGGATACCTTCCTGCAACCGCCTCAAGAAATGGCTTGCATGACGAACTGAACTCAACTGCGTAAACTTCGTGCGCTAGTTCCGCCGCATACCACAAGAAGCCTCCCGCGCTCGCGCCAATGTCGAGTACGGCGTCACCGGTTTTTATCAGCTCAAACGCCTCTTGGATTCCTCTTAGTTTCCAATACCCAGCCGGTCTGTCGGCGGCAACGCCAACGGTAACCACTTGGTGACGCGCAATGTCAAAAGAAGCCTTGACGACAGTCCTTCCGTCAACTGTAACAAACCCACTTTTGATCGCCCTTTGTGCGCGTGAGCGCGATGCAATAAGCTTTTCCCGAACGAGATACATATCCAGCCGCATGGTGTGCGCAAGCTTCTTGTATGTATCATCCATTAGAGTACAAGCTAAAAAGCTTTACAAAGTCGCTTCTCATGTGGAGTGAAGTGCTCGCAAGGTTTGCCAGGTTTCCCGCTCAAGAGCGGGTTGCAGAGGTTTTGCTTGAGCACGGGTTCCAAGTGAATAGCGAGGGAGAGGTTGTCTCGGGCACCATTAAGATCCCTGACACCGAGATCTCGCGCGCAGCCAAAGTCGATCGGAGAGCGGTCGATGAGGCAACTGCCACTATTCTAGGCGACGACATGCTCAGACACTTTTTTTCAAACCTGAAAACGTTGATATTCCTCCGCGACGTTGCGCCCCTTCTGGAACTTGGCGTGATCGTCATAACACCTCAAGATGCTACTCACATAGGCATCATCGAAGAAGTTGCTGAAACCGTTGCAGCGTTTGATGTGCGCGTCAGGCAGGCCGTCACTGATGATCCTTACTTTATTGATGAGCCCAAGCTGACGATTATCTGCGACACGCGCGTTCCCGGTTCGCTTGTTGACAAGCTCCTACAACTTGCAAGCGTCAAAGGCGTTTCGATCTTCTAAAATAGGCGCTCTTTCGAATGGCTGAGAGGGTCACAGCAGCGCTAGCGAGCATTTCGGGCGCCTCTGACGCATGCCAGCTCTGATTCCAAGTAAGGGCCGATTTGCGGGACAAGGCCTGGTGCGTCCGTCCCTTTCTTACAGACGATAGAGTGCTCCAAAATGCCGAGCCTTTCGATCGCGTAGACATCTCGTGCGTGGCCACTCCGTTTCAGAGCCGCGTGGATCTGCGCGCGCGTAGCATTGTTGACATTTATCCGGTCGGTCCCTTTTCTCCACCGCCACAAAGCGTCGATTTGGTTTTTCGTAAACTCTGCATCAAATTCTCCTACTAGTCGAACCTGCAGAGGCAAACAATGAATCAGGCCAAATCTTGAGGCGATCTGTTCAACAGTGCCACGCCCGAACGGTTCAAGCCGGACAAAGGGCACCAAAACACGTTTACAGCCTGTGTCGAGGGCAATGCCATTATCGTTGATCCCCGCTAGCCAAGCACGTGCGATATCGCCCGGTTGGGGGTCGCGCAACTCGCCATATTGCTTCACCAGTAAGTCTCCGGCAACCTGTTCTTGACTCCCGGTGATAGTCACCGAGATCCACGAGGTAAGCGTGAGCGAGTATATGACGCGCAATCCATTTAAGTCGTTGCGCAGCATCGCGTCGAACGATCGGGCTGCCTTGCCTGCGTTGCCGCAGACGAGCTGCATAAGATGAATCGTTCTCATAATCGCTGCTTCGCACGCGTTGCGGGGACAGACCGTTTGGCGCCGCCAAAAACTTCGTCGTGAAGACTTCTTATGCGAATTGCAGCTGGATTTCCGTTGAGCTTAGCGTGGAAAGCAGCTTCTGCCTTGTCAATGGTGACCCTCTGTGTTCCTTCTATGAGGTTGTCGGCGGCAGTGACGATTTTTTCCTCGAGGGTCTCGGGGATGTAGTTTCCAGGGGGGAGACGCAAGCGTACAGCTTCTTTCTCTGTTATTCCAGCACCGACGTGTTTTTCAGCGATGTTCGCGACGCGTTCGTCGACTCCGAAGCTCCGCAACAGCTTTCCACCTACAATGCCGTGCTCAATGCCGTGAGTCTTGCATCTGCCGATGTCATGCAAAAGCCCACCAATCTGGACAAGCGCCACATCCGCATCCGCCAGAGATTCGGCAACTTCGACCGCGTACTTAGAGACAGCCTCTACGTGTCGTATGAGTCCATCGCTGCAGCCGCTTTCCTTGAGAAGTTGAAGCGCTCTGTCGTACGAGGGGAGGCTACTCGAAGGCACGTCTCAGCTCTTCCAGCTTTCTTCCTACGGCATCGACTAGAACAGAGTTATCTTGATGATCAAGCCCCGCATGGCAAACGGGGCAGACAAAATCATAGTCGCTTGCTGTCTCAAATAAAAAACGACCACAGCCGTTCTCGCACGTGTAGCAAACGTTCTGTCCTTCAAAGTCTAAACGCGTATCAAGTCTCCTAATAAGCTTCTGTGCCTCTTCGTCCATGTTGCGCGAAATGTCGCTCAAATCAACTTTCCACAAGTACGTAAGCCACCCACTGTCCTTGTCCCGCTCACGTCGGTAGTTTGCTAATCGGTTTTCATAAAGGATGTACAGGGTCCGCCTTACCATGTTAAGGTTTGAACCCGTCTCTTCAGCTATTTTTTCGTCGGTCAACTCGTTGATGGACGCACGCTCAATCATTTCCAAGCCGTCATCTCCGACAAGATTCTTCAAATAGCCTCGAACGGCAAGATCGTTAACCATCACATTATTTTTGTGCGTTAAGGTGTCTTATACCTACTTATGGTGTGTATTCATGCCAGAGGGGACCACTATAGTGCCACTCAGCTCTGGTAGGCCTCTTTTGCAGCTTCTATGTAATACGCGGCGTTGTTGAACGCAGAATCTCTCGACTTACCATATCCGATAGCCGAGATGATCGGCTTCGCGCGCTCGATATAAGCTCCTTTTTGGGGGATATCCATGTAATGCGCTCGGTTGCACGCTTTCGTGACTTGCAAATCTTGCTCCGCGAAACAGATCATGCGGCATGAGAATCTCCGATACTTTGCAATGGAGATCAGTTCGCCCTGGCAGCTTTTAATGTGAGCCTCGACCAGGTTGACGCCGAGTGACCCCTCGATCGTGTCGAGAGTTCCTTGAAATCTAGGATTGATCTCAATTACGACCGGGCCCCTTGGACCGATGATGAAATCAATCCCATTCGTACCAACCAAGCCCAGATCGACTGCTAGCGAGTTCGAAATGCTTTCGATTTCCTTCGCATAATTCGTTTTAAGCGGAGTCAAACTACCACAGAAGCTGAAGCGCCGCATCGGACCAAGACTCCTCAGTCCGATAAGCTGTTCGTTTATTGCGACGGTGACCGCCTCTGTGCCGGTAGACAACACCGAAGAGCTAGCATCTATCCCGCGAACGTATTCCTCAACGAGGAAGTCATCCCCCCACCCATTCTCGTGATACTGCTCAATGCTCCTCCGGAGTTGCTCTTCATCTTTGACTAGAACGTTCTTAAATCCACCCGCACCTCGCTTCGGTTTCAGAATGACGGGAAATGGCAGATTTTCTTCTAACCCGTAATGCTTAGGGACTGGATAGCCTAAGGATTGGAGCTTGTCCCTCATACGACCTTTGTCATTAACGAAGCTCGACAGCGATGGAGGATTTCCAGCCGTGCGCGGGATTTCAAGTGTCTCAAAACCTGCGGCTAGTATTGCGTGGTCGTAGTCCAAGCCTCTCACGAGCGCTTTTACGCCAGCATAGTCGGAGTCGGAGATTATTCCAGGGAACTCGTCTCTTATGAAACGCGTTACGTCACCGCATCTGATCAAGTCACGATCTTCGTAATGGCTTACGGACTCGACATAGTATCCTGCTCGCTTTGCAGAGCATATTATATGCCTTGTGTTGTATCCTATGACAAGGATCCGCTGGTCTCCACCGCTTCGACCGGCAGTGCTAGTTGATCTACTCAGAACGCTTAACACCTGCCTTGTTACGCGTGTTGCCGATGATCTTCATTTTCCCTTCGAAATCCGCCTTGAGCTCCTGCCCCCCCTGGAGGTGATCGAGAAAGACGCTTAAGGCTGCTATCTCCGAGTGTGGTTGATTCGTGACTGCTACGTTGTAATCCGCGAGTCGGTAGAGGTCTGGGGGTACCTTTTCCGCGCCTACGACGACCATAAGCTTCTCGCTTTCGAGTTGGCCGATCGCGTTTGGAAGGTTCTCTCCGTACATGGTCAGGTGCACGACCGTGCCCATTTCTCGCTTCCATTTTATGATCTCTCGCCTCCAGTTGACGTTATCACGAATCCAGAAGTTCCCCCCCCAACGTTGCACTACATCACGTATTGTTGAAACGACAGAGCGGTCTGAAGCTGCGAGAAGCATTCCTTGGGCTCCTAATGCTCTGGCACACAGACCCACGTGCGTGGTGACGCGTCGATCGCGATCGATGCGATGACCCATTCTCAAAACCACAATTTCCATAGCTGTTTGCGTACCCCGCGCTTATCGGGGGGCACAGTCTTAATAATTGGTGTATCGTACATAAAGATAGCAGTGCTCAGTTTGAAGACGAGCGTGAAGCTGATTTTACATCACAAGAAAGCTATTGCTGCCGTCTGGATCCTGCTGATTCTTTTTCCAAACACGATGATCTTGCTCGCAGACGTCTGCCGCTTCTATGAGATGCCGACCAAGCCTACAAACCATGTGAAACTCGTTGCAGCGTCGCTCCCGAGAAATGGGAGCGCAATCGAGCGATATGTCGACGCTTACGTTCAGTGCGCATATGATTTTCAAGTCTTCGGGGCCGTGCGGTACCTCCCACGCCGAGCGACGTGCTAAAATCGCAACAAGGAGACTGTAAGTCGAAAGCGGTCTCCAGGGCAAGCTTTTTTGAAGCGAAAGGTATTCCTTTCACGTTAATGGTTTCGCCTGTCCGTGTCTAGGTCGGCTGCAGCGGCAAGCCGTGAACCAACTTTAATGAACACTGCGAAACCTCAAGTTGCTTTCGTTGACAACGGCTAATCAAAGCTGCCAGACAAAACAAATGCGTTGCTTTATCTAAATACGTATAAAGATATAGTATGGACTTCGATGCCGTTCTTGAGAAAGATCGCGCTGATAAGTGGGCTAGCAATTATCATTCAATTTGGCTATTGTCAGCAGCCAAAGAAACGCTTGCGGCAATATCTCAGCGAGGCGGTATCTGAGCTGCCCTCAAACGCCCAGTTGAAAGCTTTTTTCGGTTCTCGGCGATGGCAGCAACACGTATATATCACGGCGTAAATCACACAGTTGGACGCCTTAAGCGCGGGGGTTGCCAAGCCAGGTCAAAGGCGATAGGTTCAGGGCCTATTCTCGTAGGAGTTCGTGCGTTCGAATCGCACCCCCCGCATATGGCCTCACGGCGATTATCCCTGATCGGCACGATCGCGAGAGGATCGTTCAATTGAACTATTGGCCGAATCGTTATAACGATCGCCAAGGGCCGCCGCATTTGTAACGTGATCGTCTCTCAAATAGACGTAAATCGTCAGTCGCCGCGCAATTTTCTCCACCACGTCTACGTCATTATCCGCAACGCGAAACTGCACGCGGTCATCGTCCGGGTGCTCGAAGCTCACTCCTTTTTCGACTAGCGCTGCTTCAAATTCAGCAGGCTTATCAGCATAAAACACTCTCATAGGCAGAAGCTGCTAGTTTGCATTTAACGTATCTCTTAAGTGCTCGTTGAGCCTTAATAGATTCACTCTGCCAGCGGTCCTCGCCTGCAAGAGTTTACTTCGAAAAGACCCGCTTTGCAGTACACCAATCAGAAATCCGGGGCCTTGAGCACCTCGCTCAAGCTTTTCCACGTGTGAGCGAGGAGGCAGAAACTGGCTAACGCGCCAATGGTCCGGCGCGATAATGCACGCGCGACAAAGCTTTTTTTAGCGCTTTCGTGCAGAAACTTACTACAAAAAATTCTGGCCCCCACCCGACGTCACGTGCTCCTGCACTCAAGTGTCGTAATAACAGTTTCCAATAACCTTAAGCGATACAACGACGCAAGACTCAGAAGGTGTTGAAGATGAGCAACGAAGGGACTACCGACGCTTCGCGTCTAACGGAGAAACACTGCGTACCGTGCGAAGTCGGCACGCAACCATTTGACCTGGAGACCATCAATGGACTTCTACCCATGGTGCCCAAGTGGAAGCTGGAAGACACAACAAAGATCGTGCGAAGTTTCAAGTTCAAAAACTTCATCGAGTCGATGCGCTTCATCAATGAAGTGGCACAACTGGCAGAAGCTGAAGGGCACCATCCAGACATTTTCGTGTCCTACAGCTACGTGCGAATCAATCTTACGACCCACAACATAGGGGGGTTGTCTGAAAACGATTTCATAGTGGCAGCTAAGATAGATGAAATATTTGCGAAAACCGCGCCTAGGCCAGAGTAAGCTCGTACCGTAGATACGGAACCCTTTAAAACCAAAAATACACGTACACTAAGGCTTAGCGGTTTCGGCCCATAGACCAGCCCCGTAAATTGGTGCACGCGGATAGACAGGGCCGGTGCAGCTGAACGTCAGAGCGACAAGAATGCGTATGGTAGTTGATTGTAATGAGTCCTGGAAGAAAGACTCAAAATAATGAGCTCGGCAGCGTCTTCGGAAAGCTGAAAAGCGACCGCTATTCGAGCTTTTTAGGAATTCAGATTACAAAAATCGAACGAGGCTACGCTCAAGCGAACCTGACAGTTGCTGAACAAATGCTCAATTTTAATGGCTTTGCGCACGGAGGCTTGATTTTTTCGCTCGCTGATGCAGCATTTGCAGCTGCTTGTAACTCATATGATCAGACGGCAGTCGCATTGTCGTTCCACATCGCGTACCGACGGCCAGTCCAAGTTAACACACAGCTGGTAGCAGAGGCTGTGGAGGAGAGCTCGGGAAAAAGCACCGCGCTTTATAAGATCGTAGTAAAAACCGACGATCAACGCGTCGTCGCCATATGTGAAGGTTTGGCGTATAAACTGCAGTCTCGCGCAGTCAAAAATGATGGGCCCGAGGCGATTTGAACGCCTGACCTCACGGTTATCAGCCGTGTGCATATTCTCCGTCCTGAAATAAAACAGGATGGAATCAAACCTGGCTAAGCTACGGGCCCATTCGTTGGCAGCGCAATGCCTATAGGTCAATGCATTATATAACAATTCTTGTGTGCTCCTTAAGACGGCGACGCGCGAATCTTTCTTTCTCGCAAAGTAATGCTTATATGCATTGAGCCAAAAACGCTGTTGAAGTGTTCGGGCAGTCTACTAAAGGCAAACTGAGCACAGAGAAGGGCCGGTAGATCAGGGGTAGATCGCTACCTTGGCATGGTAGAGGCCTCGGGTTCAATTCCCGACCGGTCCACTTTTTTTCAATAGGCGATTTTCCTCTTGCGCTTTATCTGCGAGTTCTGTTCATTCAGCTCGCCCTATGTTGGGCCCTTGGCCGCCCCGGCTTCTGCGATTTATAGATTCGCAAAGATCCTGTTTTCGGTTCGCGCTTTAACAAATTTGATTCGGCGCTTGAGCTGTCCAAGCTACAGCATTATATAACGCAGAGAATAAAACAAATGCGATGAGATTTCGTTGCCCGAGTTGCGGCAGCCTCTCCTGCGTGACTTCTGCCGAGCACGTCCTTGAAATTGCCCCTACAATGTACGCAAAGTGTCAGGCATGTCACGATTTGGTTCTTAAGAAAACAGATGAAATCAATTTGTCGGACATCAATTTTAACGATTTGACGTGCACTAACTGTGGAAGAAGGCCCCTTGATGCCGTGATGGCACACATACTCGCCACGTCGGTTCGGCGCAAAGATCGACCAAAGCTGTCGCTTCAAGAAGTAGGTACCCCGCTGTTGTCACCAGGCGTCCCTACATACGCTCCGCCACATATTGGATACCACAACCTGCTTCTCATGACCAATCAACGACTTATCGCAGATGCGAGCGACAGAATTCTCCGAGAGGTACCTGAAGTCGCAGGAGTGATCTTTGGAGATACAAAGCGAGTAATCGGTCTAGCTCACAGCCAAGCCCAGCCGCACACGTGTCGCGTGTTGGCGGGTTGCGACATCCGAGCCGACCTAGTCGCTTCAGCTTATGGGCGGATCCTAATATACAAGAGCCAATCAAAGATTCATATAGAATACGACAATGCGATCAAGATGGCAAAACTCGGAGCGCTTCCAGTATCGGGCCGCGTCGTGCTTGACGCACTCGCCGGGCCAGGTTCCCTCGGTCTTATGAGTGTGCTCATGGGCGCTCAAAGAGTAATTCTAAACGACGCTTGGCTGCCTGCGGTGGAGAATGCGTATCTCAACTTGCGGGTGAACAGAAGAATACTCGGCATACGGATGATAAAGCGCGCGTCAACGACCAAAAGAGAGTCAGATAAAACCCCTGAACTATTCTGCACAGCTACTACCGATAACGGCGTGATAGAGCTTTATCACGGTGATTTTCAGGAGTTCAGTATTCAAGATTGCGAAGTAGATATCATCTTAGTAGACCCGTTCCCCGGTACCGAGGGTAAGTTCAACGCGCTATGCGAGGAGCTTCGCAAAAAACACCCAAAGGTTCAAGTGGTCTACTTTTAAGGAGAAACAATCCAAAGGTGCCCCGCACAAGCGCACACCCTGCACAGCCTCAACAGGCGGCCCTGAAGACAGCAAAACGGATTACCGGGTTATCGAGGTTGCAAAGAAGAACTAGAACTCGCTTTTTAACCTATTTTTTAGCCGGACGATGCTTTTTAAGACTGGCGCTTTGATCAGGCTAGCCAACAACGTCGTAATTCCAACTTGCGTTGTTGCGATATTTCTGGGGTCTTCAGTCCCAGCATTCCCTCGAGGTCGAGAGCGAGATTCACACTAAACCGCCAGACTACAACGTCCTAGGTCGTAGTACCCATATCCAATTCCTAACAAACATTATGTAGAAGCTAATTCCATAGCTGGACTAATAATTCGTACTATAAATAGACAAAAATGCGAACTCGCGCAGCTGTCAGACGAAGTAGGTGCTTATAAATGTCCATGTTAGCATTTGTCGTCGGGACTCGGCCTGAAATAATCAAGATGGCCCCGGTGATCCGCGAATGTGAAAAACAGTCAATAGATGAATTGATTATACACACCGGGCAGCACTATTCGTACGAGATGGATAAGGTCTTTTTTGAAGAGCTAGAGCTTCGTGACGCAGACTACGCGCTTAGCGTAGGATCCGGCACAGACGCAGAACAAACCGGCAGGATCCTGGTTGGCGTCGAAAGGGCTTTGATTAAAGAGCAGCCAGACGTGGTTCTAGTGGAAGGAGATACGAATTCCGTTTTTGCAAGCGCGTATGCAGCGACGAAGCTGCACGTCGAAGTGGGGCACGTAGAAGCAGGCTTGCGAAGCTACGACAGATTCATGCCAGAAGAAATAAACCGCGTGCTTACTGATCATATCTCCGATTTCCTGTTTGCCCCAACTGCGAAAGCAGAAGCGAATCTCTTAGCCGAAGGAATTCCTTCAAACAAGATATCGGTGACGGGTAACACGATCGTGGACGCGGTCCACCAAAACCTCAAACTTGCACAAAAAAGGGCCCATATTCTTGAAGAGCTGAATATTGACGAGAGAGACTACTTTCTGACAACCGCGCATAGACGAGAGAACGTCGACAACAAGGAACGCCTTAGCGGAATTTTGAAAGGATTGAAAGCGCTGCACGATGAGTTCGACGCGCCGATAATATTCCCGATGCATCCACGAACCAAAAAGCGCGTTGCAGAGTTCGATCTAGCCTTAGATGGCGTCATATCGACTTCTCCTATCGGTTTTCTCGAGTTCTTGCTGTTAGAAGCAAATGCGAAGCTTGTTATCACCGACTCTGGAGGCGTGCAAGAAGAGGCGTGCATTCTAAGAGTCCCGTGCATAACGGTTAGAGATAACACCGAAAGGCCTGAGACGGTGGCAGTCCATAGCAATTTAGTGGTTGGTACCAACGCTGATCAGATCGTAACAGGTGCACGAGCGATGCTAAACAAGCCCCGCAACTGGGATAACCCATTCGGTAACGGCGACTCAGGGCAACGCATCGTGTCCATACTTAAGAGCGCTTTCGAAGCTTGTGGCGTCGACCTGTGACGCCAAAAAAAGCTTTTCCGCGCCTGCCGAAGCTCCGCGCCTTCCAGCTTATCGTACGTACGCCTCAACGACGTGCTATTTCGCTTTTAAGACGAGGCTTGACCTGCTTTTTCTGCTACTTCACGGCAGACCGCCAGCAATTCCTCACCGGCCTTTTCCCAGGAAAACTTCCGCGCTTGCGCTACGCCTTTTCTACTCATCTCCCTTTTTAAGTCATCGTCCTCGAGCACTTTGAGCATTGCGTGCGCTAGCGCTTCGACGTCATAAGGATCAACGAGGAGAGCTGCTTCTCCGACCACTTCTGGCAGCGAAGAAACGTTCGATGCAATAACCGGGCACCCGCACGCCATCGCCTCGAGTACAGGAAGTCCAAATCCTTCGTAAAGCGAAGGGTAAACAAAAACGTCAGCCTGCTCATAGAGGGCCAGTATATCGGCGTCTGGCAAGTAGCCCGCAAATGTGATTTTGCTGTTTTCATTTCGCACTTTGACATCTTGAAGGATGGTCTCCAATTCGGGAATAGCGGTTCTCATGTAACCTGCGATAACCAATTCCAACGGATTTTTAGATCGTTCTTGTACGAGCTCAAACGCCTTTATCAGCCGTAGATGATTTTTCCGTGGGGAGATATCAGACACGATTAAGATCTTATTGCTTCCAAAATCATCGCGAGGAGCTTTTGGAACGATGAACGGACCGTGGTGAATCACCGCAACTCTGTCCGCTTGCAGACCCCAAAAACGCATCGCGTCCTTCTTCGTTGATTGTGAGACCGCAATGTATTTTTGAGGTACGTCGCTGAAGTGCTTTTGAAACGTATTGAAGAGCTTTATCGTCCGCCTGCCTTGGATTCCGTCCTCAGAAAAAATGTAAGGTATGAAATCGTGTACTACTTGAACCCATCTTGACCTGGGCAGAAAGCCGTACTTGATGAGCAGAAGAAAAAAATACAAGGCCTCTAAGGGGTCGAGCACATCCCACGGTGGAGCCAAGAACAGTACCACATCACTTTCCTTATACAACCGTATGAGTTTCACCATAGTCTGAGGTGTGAGAAAACGCGCTATTATAAAAAGTGAGACTTTTTGATTAACGAGGAGAGAAGGGGTGAGGAAATCCATGCCTTGACGAGCGAGGACTGAAACCGCGTCCACTTCGGTTGCCTCGGATATTCTTTTGAGCAGCTCCTCGGCGACCCGTGGGATCCCATCTTTTTGTTGGGGAAAAGGTGCTATAATAGTAACTTTCATAATCTTTTATGCCGTTACAAGCTCCGACTCATAATCCCTTCTGAATCGAAGGTTGGAATGCGTGCACCTTCGATTTCGGTCGATCTTTCGTTCGAGCAGTTGGCTCTCATTTCAGGCGTGCGTCAACCGCCTTTGCTGAGCTCATATGGACGGTGCACGCTAAGCACTTTGAGCAACCATCTGTTCGTCATATTACAAATAAATACAGCTTCGTAACGTTTGCACTACTTGGTTCAAAAAATCCGCTTTCTCCGTTTTTGGTCGCTAAAAAATGGTCGATGACATTGAAAATAGCGCAGGTTTGCATTAGGTATCTCGCTCCTGGCGGCGTGGAAACGCATATACAAAAGATTTCAGAGCGGTTGGTGCAACGAGGTCACGACGTGACCGTTTATACAACAAACCTGAAAACACAGGTGCCTTGGCAATGCTTTGAAGATTACGCCGCAGAAAGTTACGTCAATGGAGTGCGGGTAGTGCGGCTGCCCGTTAAACGATACCCATTCCCTTACGCAGCATACCCAACTATTCCTGGCTTGATTAAGACTATTTTCGATGCTGAAGATGATGTCGTGCACGCCCATTCGCACCGCTATTACCAGATTTTTGCATGCGCTGCGGCGAAATTGAAACGGGGCCGTCGAAAAGGACGATACCAGATGCCACTAGTGGTCACCCCTCACTTTCATCCGCCGTCTAACGTGGAACCACTCGCGGCACGATTCTTCATGGGACTAGACGACATCCTTTTTTCGCGTCGCGTTTACAGAATGGTCGATAAGGTACTAGTTGTAACAGACAGTGAAAAGCCTTTCATCGGAAGATTTGCGCCCTTAACGAAGTGCGTAACCGTTCCAAATGGACTAGATATAGAAGACTGGACCCCTATTCCCGACGGTCGACTTTTCCGGAGGCGCTATAAGATGGAAGACGATGAGAAGATGGTCCTGTATACCGGAAGACTAGCCGATAATAAGGGACTGGAACACTTGATCGACGCGTCATATGACGTCGTTGCAAAGTACCCTAAAACAAAATTCGTGATAGTAGGGGAAGATTGGGGCGTGCTTAAAAGGCTCAAAAAGAAGATATGGGCAAACAATTTAGATGATTACTTCGAGTTCACTGGCCATATAGACAGTTACGAACTTTTTAAGTCAGGCTATGCTGCTGCCAACGTTTTCGTTCTGCCGAGCGAGTGGGAAGCTTTTGGCATCGTTTTGCTAGAGGCAATGGCGTGCGGTACTCCAATTGTTGCTTCAGACGTTGGAGGGATTCCCGACGTCGTCGGTGATATCGGCAGAATATTTAAGTATGGGGATACACGAGCTCTTGCCGAAAATATCATTGATATTCTTGATAATGAGGAGCAGGAACGAAAGAAGAGCATTCAAGGCAGGGCGAAGGTAATTGAGCAATTCACGTGGAGCGCCGTGGTCGATAGGCTTGAAGGAATCTATGGAAGCCTCGTCGACGCCAAATGATTTGCGCCCTGCCAAACCCTTCGAGTTTTGTGGGCTGCTATTTTGGTAGATTAGCAGACGTGAGCACATAAGAGATGGCACCAACTAATGACGAAAAAACAGCGAAGTTGAGTCGCGGGTCAGTGGTACGCGGCATAAAGAACAGCGTGCTTTTGTTTGGTGGAAATGCGATCTCTGCAGTAATCTCGTTTGTCATCACCGTTTACATCGCGCGAGTGCTGCCTGTCCCAGACTTCGGCTCTTACATCACGGTGATCTCGTTCGTCACCTTATTTGGCATCTTCACTGATTTCGGGATCAACACAGTCATAATCCGCGAAGGAGCAAAAAACCCTGAAAACACACACCATCTCATTTTTAGCTCGATGGGGATCAAGTTTTTCATGTCCCTCGCATCGATGCTGGCTGTGATCGTATTCGATATTTTCACGCCTTACACATTCGAGGTGAAGGCGCTCATCGTGTTAATGTCTATCACGCTCTTGATGGGCGGCATCGGGAGTATGTTCAGCGCTGTTTTCAGCATTTACCAGGACATGAAGTATATCTCGATCATTCAGATCGCTGAACGAATTACTTTTTCTTCGCTCGCGTTCGTCTTTCTGATCGCAGGACTTGGCGTACCCGGTGTCATACTTGCGATTATTATAGCCGCTTTTGTTAGCCTGATGCTGAATTTCGTAATCAGCCGAAGAATTCACTACTACAAGCTGAACTTCAGACCCGTATTAGATTATGCCATACTAATGCCGGCCGTGTGGTTTGGCATTGCGGGGGTACTTGGGACAATCTGGCAAGGAATAGACACAATAATGCTCTCACTGTTGGCCAATATGACGCAGGTCGGACTGTACACTCCAGCGGTCAGCTACGTAAATATAGGGGACATGGCTGTGCTCGCGCTCACCGGCGCGTTCTTTCCCATTGTTTCGAGGACCGTGCACGAGAGGAGGGTCTCCAAAAAGGAACTGTCGAAGTACCTGGGCTACTTCGCTGTAGCAGGACTTGTCATACTCGGCGTAACGTACGCGTTCGGGGGGCAACTTATGATCTTCGCCTTCGGCCCAAAATTCGCTGAGTCTATCGTGTTCATCAACATCCTTGTCATCGGATTTGCCGTGAACTTGGTAACCATCCCAACCGGCCTCTTGCTGGATGCAACGAACAATCAGAAGGTACACGTGCTGAATGCAACCTATTTGACGGGGGTGAACGTTGGGCTGAACTTGATTTTAATACCGGCTATGGGCGCTTTAGGTGCCGCATATGCGACGACTATATCGCAGAGTCTTGGTGCGGCTCTCGGCATACCTATTGCAATCTACGCCTTGAGGCGCTCACACTATCTATGATAAGTGAGTTATTATGATTGCCACAGCGTTCCTTTAGCGAGTCCCTCATGGATTACGCTCTTCTTTTCTTCCTCAACATACACATAGGTAGCTAAGAAGAATAACGAGGAAAAGGCGGAAATCTAGGATAAAATCGAAAAACTCTTTTACTGCTTCGACATTGCGCTGGCGACGAAGCATAAGTTTCACTGAACTGTCTGAAGCAAAATCGAACCACTATTTTCGTTAGAATCAGTTGTTCTTGGTATCTTGTTGCACAGCAAGATGTTCAAGCACGGAGATTGCTTAAACAGAAGCGGCGTGATTGAAAATCCATGTAGTGTTGAGTGCACGCGATACAAACGTTTATCGCGCAGTCGTTCTGGCTTTCGCTGGATTCTATTTCAGGGCGAATTGGAAGATAAAAACGTCAACGTACGACGGCATCGCAGTGGCGCCGTTGTCCATCTTGCTAGCCGCCATCCTTGTGCCGTCCTAAGATTCAGACGAAGTAATCGCGTGCGACAAGCCAGAGAAGACAAGCTATGGACACCGGAAAAGATAATAGCTAACTCAGCGTAACCACTATTTAGAGCACTACGTAACTCAAGAATTCTGTGCGACTTGGGCGAACACTTTTTGAAGATGGCGCTAATCGGAGGAGGTCATTCACTTGAAAACGATATCAGAGAAGATTCTATCAAAGCGCAGCGGGGTTGATGCTGCCAGTGGCGATATCGTCACCGTCCCAGTTGATTTGGTTTTCGCCCACGATGGTACATTGCCGCTTGCGATCCAGGAACTAGGCGGACACTCAGTGAAATTTCCAGAAAGCGTCGTGGCTTTTTGCGATCACGCATCACCCTCTCCATCTGAGAAAGTGTCCAACGTCCAAACGCTCATGCGGCGGTTTGCCCACACGTACGGAATGGACTTTTATGAAAATGGTGATGGGATTTGTCATCAAATTGTCCTCGAACGGTACGCGTCGCCCTATAAGATAATCGTAGGCGGGGACAGTCACACGTGCACCCACGGTGCACTCGGCGCTTTCGCCACCGGAATGGGTTCGACTGACGTAGCTGCGATCATGGCCTACGGAAAAACGTGGTTGAAAGTGCCAGAAACAGTACACGTAGAGGTTTCTGGAAAACTGCCGAAAAACGTTCACTCGAAGGACGTATTCTTAGAACTGCTTTCACGAATAACGGCCGACGGAGCCACTTATA
>Ga0208821_1000130_pt1 | contig 64023 bp, 51 predicted proteins | sample June2015DPH_20_5_FD_184720 | JGI IMG/M metagenome (GOLD analysis project Ga0208821, IMG submission 184720) | Peatland microbial communities from SPRUCE experiment site at the Marcell Experimental Forest, Minnesota, USA - June2015DPH_20_40... | ecosystem: Environmental > Terrestrial > Soil >...
AACCGCGCCGCCCGCAAGCGTCGCTGCTCCAGTGCCTGAAAATCTCGCCGCACTCCCGCCGGATTTCCCATGGGCCGACGATAGCATACCCAGCTAGAAATGTCACTATATTATTCAACAATCAATAGAAACGTATTCTGATCCCCACTCTTCTAACATCGCCTTAACTCGCTTGCGCTCCGCGGCCCAGCAACGACCCTCAGGGGGATAAACAGGTTTGCCCGTGAATGGCGACTGCACGGCATAAACCTGTCCATAATGGGTTTCTGCGCCCGGTCCCGAGAGATCCGCCGATTTCCACGGTTCCGGATCACCGTCCCACGAGCCATATCGAGCATTCATACGTTCCGTGCGATCAAGGAGAGCGGTCTTAGCTAGGTCAATGCTCTTCGTGTACACCAGCACGTATTCGGTAGCGGTCGAAACCTGAGTCTTGCCACCGGCATTGTTCTTAGGCGAATACGTCTTTTGCCAATTGATGATGGCAATCCGATTACTCTCATCGAAGATCTCATCAAGCATTGCGCCAAGCCGGAACAATTCGCGTTGGTCGATGCAGATTGCCAGCACCCCCGAAGGCTTCAGCATAGACTTCATCATGTATAAGCGTGGCCACATGAACCGCATCCACTTCGTGTGGCGGGAACCGTCTTCTAAGGACACTAAAGGTCCCAAGTCCGGATCGTTCGGGTCATCATCCCAACGGTCGTTGTATCGAAAATCGTTGCCGGTGTTGTATGGCGGATCCGCAAGAATCAGGTCGATCTGGTTCTTGAATTTGTACAGTGTCACCATTGCCTGCAGATTCTCGCCCTCAATAACCATGTTTCGGCTTTGTTCTTCCGGTGTGCCGACGTGCAAGTCCGAGATCCTCCGCGTGACGCGCGGCCGAACACGCTTTGCAATCTCCATTGCGGAACGCTTCCCGTAAAAATTCAGAAAGATGCCGCCCGTGGCCATGTTCGTTACGAGCTTTATGAGATCTTCCTGGTCGAGAAGTCCAAGCGAATCTAAATCCAATGTGGGCATATAAGCGGCTCAAACCAACTTCGCGATCTCGATTATCCTCCGCTGCGTGTCAGCATCCAAAGGTCGCACTGCAACCAATTCGCGAATTCTGCGGACCGTGTCGCCTTCTCTCAACTGTGTTTCAACGGGGGGGGAACAGAGGATTATAGAACAACGGGCACGCCCTCACTTTGGAGCAGGTCGCTGGGGTGGTGCAAAAGGCTGCCTGCACCTCTGAAACGCCCGAGCCGCCCATGAACCCTCCGGATACAGATGTCAGCAGAAGGGCTTCCAGAAAGGCATATGGAACGGCGTCGTCTCTGCCTCAACTCGCGAGCGCTTTCGCTTTTTCCGGCGCGACTTCGGAAAGCAAGCCGCAGAGCGCGTTCAGAATGTCAGGGTGGTGCTTGCTGAGGTAGCGTTCAACCGTTCAACCCTACCATTCTCCAACAGCCGTTCAATGTATCTGCACGACATCTTAAGAATAAGGATGTCCGTTCCGTAGGAATCCTCAACTGCCTTGAGGTCCCTCAGCAGGAAGTCCGTTTTGTGGAGTGAGGCTGGGACTCAGGAGCCCCAAGGTGATAAATGCTACGAATTAGCTTCTTGCTCTTCGACGAGCGGCCCGGATCCTAGAAGAGGTTTTGTTGGTCTTGGCCCATCTGTTGACACCACGGGCAGTCCCGGCGGCCCCTTTCGACACGGTGCGGTCATCACTTCGCATTGCAACCGCTATAGCATGGGCCTCTCCACGAAGCTTTTTCATGATCCTCACCCGCATGCCCGACCTCGACTTTGGCTGTTCAGCGAGGAGAGCAAGCAGAGAGGCATCCCGTGGAGATATAGACTTCATATAGTGACTCTAGACCCTTGCGGAGGAACCAGTCAAGATAACGAACTCTCAGCGAAAAGTGCAAGGACAGCCCTATACGAAGCCGTACCCCTCTAGGATGGGGTAACCCGTTGCCCCATAATCATTTCGACCATCCGCGGTATACTCCTTCTGCTCCTTCACATTTACCTGCAAAACTATACCCTCCCGCGATTCGGGGAGCTGGATTGCCTCTGCTTGACCACCTCCACCGTTTCTCCACAGAGCCACAAATCGATAACCGGGATCCTTCTTTCCCAACGGGCAGCTTAGGTTGGCCATTCCGATGCTGGTGAGCGTCAGAACCGAACATCCTGGATCATCAGCCAGAGCGGCCGCGTACCGAGCGGACCATCTGGAAGAAAGCTGGGGCCCGTCTAGAAGCAATGAGACCACCAGATTGGGTCCTACCGCTCTAACCACATCACCGACCGGGTCAGGTCGCGCCAAGTCCTCACAAATCAGAACCGAAACCGACAGCCAGGGGCGAAGAGCAACAAAATATATACATCTATCCTCGATCTCGATGTGTTCCCACAAGAACTTTCTTGCCCCAAGTCTGCCCTCAAGGCCGTATCGTGCCACTTGGGATCGGTCCAAACGCCAACGATGATGCTTCGCTTGGCGTATGTGCACGCTGTGAAATTCGTTCGGAAGCGGAAGATCAAAATGGACACAGTTGCTCTTACCGCCGTGGCTGGATTTTCCGGCGGCGGCAACTCCTGCCATCAGAAATGCAGATCTCGACAAAACGACCTTGCGCACTTGCAGGTACTGCCGCTGGGTTAGCGCTAATTCCGGGAACACAACTCCGTCGATGCGACTATATTTTCTTCGTGCGCTGTCAAGCAAAGAGGCGGTCTTCAAATCGATTCCGATGCTACTGTCATCCGGCAGATATTCAAAAAAGCCGTAGTCGGGCGGCATCTTTATTTCACCCGACACCTTACGAAACCAGTTTTTCTCTACAAGGTAAGGCCAAGGAATTAGTAGCAGGTTGAGTTTGTGCTTGTCTGGATTGCTTGGTACTGTGACCCATTCCGGGCGCATCTCGTTACTCAGGTAGAGGGCGAGATGGAGTGAAAATGACCTAAACGTCAAGCCGCTTTGTGGAGTGTGCATCTTGGGGAGTACTCGCGCCTTCGACGGATGAATGTTTTCGCAGAGTGTCGCACCGTGTTCAGCGTTGGTCAGCAACTCCGTCGCATGGATGTAATACTTGTCGAATTCATCGCCACTCGAAGGGGGTATGCCGAGGGAAAAGGAAGTCTCGTCTGCAATTGCACACAGCTCGACCAGCGTTACGCATAGATCACGATTGTCCGAGATGCTTCCTAGCGCAGTACCTCCCAGCGCCAGAACGCGTTGCCAAAGCGACCGAACCTCTTCAGGAGCAGCTCTGCCCTTATTCCATCGCCCACGCCACTTTTTGGCGATCCTTCCGACTTTCGCTTCCCACGAAGCTGAAGGTGGCCAAGCTAGCATCGTCTGTCGGTAAGCCCCCGATTTCAGGAGGAGGGAGCCAGCGAGCGCGAACACGTCGGGCGGCCACGCGGGCGGCGTTCGCAGAGAGCCCTGATCATAGAGGTAGTACAGTTGATCAATAACTGTATTTCTCTCCAGTTGATGTTTCATTTCTGAATTGGCGAACGAGAGGCGGTAATCTGCCGAACCCGCAACAATTCTACTCTGAAGGTGACACCATCGAGGTTGGGAGGACTGATGCGTGACACCTGGCCTCGACATGAGCTTAGAGACCTTGTCTCAGGTGAGACAAAGTGACGTAGTCGAAGAGCCTTTCGCTGGTGCCGTCGTCGGAAGTCCCTTCCACGTGGAGCGCCGTTGCTCCGTAATGACAAACCGGATGCCCGCAGCTTGACATGGCGGATCAATTGCGGTGCAGTGTAGATGCTCGATTCTCCGTTGAACCGTCTCATGAGTGACCAATCCAAAATCGAATGGACTGACGCGACGTGGAATCCGGTCCGTGGCTGCACGAAGATCAGCCCGGGCTGCAAGTTCTGTTATGCAGAGCGATTCGCAGAGCGATTCCGGGGAGTTGTCGGCCATGCCTATGAGCGTGGGTTTGATCTCCGGTTAGTTCCGGAAAAGCTGATGGAACCGCTGTACTGGCGGCACCCGCGCATGATCTTCGTCAACTCTATGAGCGACCTGTTTCATGAGCAGGTGCCTGACGACTACATTGCCGAAGTAGCCACGGTCATGGCGCGTGCAAACTGGCACACGTTTCAGGTACTCACGAAGCGCTCCCGACGCATGATGGAGCTGCTCAACAATCGCCTACGCAATGCGGCGAAGCTTACTCATATCTGGTGGGGAGTCAGCGTTGAGAACCGTAAACACGGCCTGCCACGTGTCGCACATCTGCGCTCGGCTGCCGCCCGAGTCCGCTTCCTGTCTATCGAACCCCTGCTTGAGGACCTTGGCGAAGTTCCACTTTCCGACGTGTCGTGGGTAATCGTAGGCGGGGAAAGCGGTCCTGGTGCACGTCCGATGCAAAAGGAATGGGCTCTCTCGATTCGGGACCAATGTCATCGCGCCCGTGTCCCCTTTTTCTTCAAACAGTGGGGCGGGGTCCAGAAAAGCCGCTCGGGGCGACGTTTGGCGGGGCGAACATACGACGAATTCCCCGATTTCTCCAGTATCCAAGCTCCTGAAAACGAGGTACGATTGCAGCACGTCAGAGAAGCTGAAGAGGCAAGCCTTCGATTCGTATGAGTATCGTAGATCCCGCCTACTTTGGGCGGGAACAGACTGCTGTCAAGCATCGCATTCTTGAGCGTTACCTCACGCCGCTGCCACTTATCGTCGGACGCACCTGGGTGAAGGACGTGACGTTCGTTGACTGCTGCTCGGGTCCCTGGAACACGAATACCGATGATCAGTCCGATAGCTCCTTTGGCATTGCAGTCCGCCAACTCCGCCAAGCGCGAGACACATTGGCGTCCGAGGGGCACGCGGTCAACTTCCGCTGTCTCTTCATAGAGAGGGATCCGGGCGCATACGCTGAATTGGAAGGGTTCTGCAAGACCGTTGCAGACATTCAGGTCCAGCCGCTTCTCGGTGATTTCGTCGAGCTTATTCCTAAGATTCTGAGATTTGTAGACCAACACGCAGGTTCGTTTCCGTTCTTTTTCATCGATCCCAAAGGTTGGTCTCCGCTCAAGATTCGTCAGTTGACGCCGTTGCTGCAGCGCGCACCCGGTGAAGTCTTGATCAATTTCATGACGTCGCATATCCGCCGTTTTCTGGAGGATGAAGGTAAAGATTTCGGGGCTCTAGTCGGTGCTCATGCTTTAGAGAAGATGCGCGGCCTTAGCGGTCAGGAGCGGGATGATGCAGCCGCTTTTGCCTATGCCGACCAGGTGGCAAGGGCGGGCAATTTTGACTATGTTTGCGCCACACTCGTGCTGAACCCGCAGCGAGATCAAACGTACTACCATCTAATTTATGGTACTCGGCACCCAAAAGGCGTTGAGGTATTCAAGCAAGCTGAGCGCAATGCTAGTGAATTCATGGCGCTGGCTAGGGCCGACGCACAACAGCGGCAGCGAATCGAATCAACCCAACAAACAGAAATGTTCTCGGTGCTAGACTTTGGCGCCGGATACGACAATCATTTGCTCTGTTTGCGGAATCGATATCTGCGACTGGCCCATGAATTAGTTGAAAAGCAACTGACCGTCCATCGGCATCGGCCGATTCCATATGAGGACGCGTGGAGAACTGCGTGCCGTTTCCCGTTGGTCTGGGAAAGCGATCTGCACAGTTGGATCAACCGAGAATGGCGCGACAAGATCAGCGTGATCGGGATGAGACCGAACCAACGCGTACCGAAGTGTCAAGCTGGGAACTCGCTAGTCTGGACGGCGTAACATCTCCAGCCGACGATTGAAGGGGAGAAGGAGTCGACCGTGGACTCGTTCTGGGCTTGGGTTGAAATCAAAGAGATCAGTCCGACCGCATTCAGGTGACGCGCCACTAGGACTCCCGTCAACAGCTGACGGCAGAGAGTCCACTGGGTGCATGGGTGCAACTGAGTCTGCACCCGAGATTCGTAAGCGATACCAGACCAATGAGTTAGCTGCTGACTCTACTGAGTTCGGGACTAGCTCGGTGTTCGCGACTGACATTCCAACAGTCGTGGGGCTTGCCAGCCCGCTCATCTCAACACCTTCGCTGTGCCACCAGTGTGCCGGAACATGTTTTGTGCAGGCGTTAGTCGGCTCTTGAACTTTGCACCGATGTTGCTCACTCTCGTGCAGCGCTGCCCCGTAAGCTTCGCGACACAGACGAACTTGGACGATGGGACGCGACACCCGCAATCGCCCAGTGCACATGTTCGACCCATAGGCGAAGTACTGCATGGAACGACCTCCTAAACCGCCTACGACGCACGGCATCGATTTCGGTACAGTTTCGTGGCTCCCGTAATCTTGATTCGATACTCAACCAATTGCGTCGAAACGTCGTACGCTTCAGCGATGTCAGGAACAGGAGTTCCTGCATCGAGGTCGTGGTAAAACGTGCTCCACGGCAACAGTGCCGCGGCACCGACGCCGTACGCTTCCGCCTCCTGGGCGTGATCGTACGTACGCGTGCGAAGACCCGGCATGACTTCGTGCAAACCCGTCGGCACGTGGTTCCGGTACTTGTGGACGATCTCCTCCATGAGTGTTATCCGATTGCGCCTGCGGTGGTGTTTCGGGTTGAGGATGCAAACGCACTTCCCGTCAGGAAGAGGTGTCGGAAGGACGCCACCGGACCACTGGTCGCATGCCGTCACGAGGAGATGCCGTCTATCAGCCTCGGAAAACCCTTCCAGCGCGAAGTCAGCGTCGATGAGGCGCAACCCGACCTTGGCCGCAAGATCCTCGGGATCGAGGAGCTCGCCGTCGCGGATTCCCGCAAGGCGACGAAGAGCGGTCGCAACCGATTCCCATGGTCGTGCCTGCGTGCTGAACGGCAAGAAAGTCATCGTTCACTTTGTTCCTGCCGTACCTTCTTTGGCCAGCTTCTGGTAGGCAGCCTTGAACATCTCTGACAAAAGCGTTGACGTTCGCTGATCCAAGTTCTTGTCAGCGCGCAGGTACAGTTCGACGGCCTCCGGGGTCGAAGCTGGGGCTCGCTTCCCTGGGGGTTTTGGGGGTCCCGCGTCAAGCCTGAAATCCTCGGGCTTCGCCCCCATCCACTTGCACAGACAAACCAAGGTGCCTGCGTCGATATCCTTTGATCCGCCGCGTTCGATCCTCGAAAAGGTGGCGACGCTCACTCCGCCTGCCTTGGCCGCCTTTTCCAGTGTGACGCCGCGTTCCGCGCGGACGCGCCGCAGACGCTGACCGAAGCGTTCTACATCGATAGGGTCTGGCATGTCTTTCGCCTCTGCCCCAAAGCTTACACCAGCCGCGCCTTCTCACGGACGAGAAATTCCCCTTGACGACAATGGTTCCGGCATCCGATAATTCTCGTGTACGAGAATTTCTTGCCTGTGCCATTAAGACGACCAGGAGGAGGATGAAGGCTCGGCAGGTATCGACAAAGTGAAGGATTCCATGGAAAACCACAAAGAACACAAGCACTATACGATCGTTGTAAACGGCGAACAGAAGACCGTATCGAAAGACGTATTGACGTTCGTCGAGGTTCTCGACCTGGCGTTTCCGCCGCCGCGACCGATCCCGGACAAGGACTACAGCATCACGTTCAAACACGCGAAGTGCGTGCCGCACCACGGGCAGCTGCACGTGGGTGGCACGGTCGAGATCAAGGACGGCACGAGCTTCGATGTCACTCCTACAACTAAGTCGTAGCCCTGATCTGCTGCGGCTGCGGGACGAGGGCTACAACATCGAAATCCGTGGGGGGTATCTTCTGGTGCGGGATATCCCCTACGTGAGTTCGGCGAAACAAGTCTGTCGCGGGATTCTCGTCATGGCCTTGGATCTCGCGGGTGACCGCACGGCCGCGCCGACGGACCACACCGCGATGTTCTGCGGCGACATGCCGTGCCATGCCGACGGCACGCCGATGGACGAGATCAAGCACCAGAGCATTGCGACGGAGATCGCTAAGGGCCTCGTCGCTCACCACGGCTTCTCGCGGAAGCCCTCCCGCGGGCACTACGTGGACTACTTCGAGAAAGTCCAAACCTACGTCTCGCTGATCGCGCGAGAGGTGGCCGCGATCGACCAATTGGCCACCGCCTTGACCGCCCAAGTCGTTGAACCGGAGGACGAGGATTATCCCTTCAACTATCTCGATACGGCCTCCGCGCGCGCAGAGATCAATGCCATTTCCAGCAAATTGGCCGACGAAAAAGTCGCCATCATCGGCCTGGGCGGCACGGGATCGTACGTGCTCGACCTAGTGGCCAAGACGCCAGTGAAGGAGATCCATCTCTTTGATGCCGACAAATTCCTGACGCACAACGCGTTCAGGGCGCCTGGCGCTCCGTCGGTCGAGGAACTGCGGGAACAACCGCGGAAGGCCGCGTACCTGGAGAGCCGCTACGCCAAGATGAAGCGCGGCATCGAGGCGCATGAAGAGGATATTGATGCTTCCAATGTCGATGCGCTGCGGGCTATGACGTTCGTGTTCGTCTGCATCGACCGCGGGCTGGACAAGAAGATCATCATCGACAAACTCGAAGGATTCGGCCTTCCCTTCGTTGACGTGGGGATGGGAATTCAGCGGCATGGCGATTCCCTCAGGGGGCAGCTGCGAGTGACGACGAGCCTCCCCGAACGGCGTGGCACTTCGCGTGAAAACATCCCGGTGTCCGGCGGCGAGGCGAAGGACGAATACGACAAGAACATCCAGATAGCCGACTTGAACGCCCTCAACGCGTGTCTTGCCGTCATAAAATGGAAGAAGTTACGTGGCTTCTATCTTGATGATGAACACGAACAACTGACAACCTACACCATCGCGTTCAATCAACTCACGAGCGGAGACACCCCATGAAACGCTCACGCAAACTCCGCCACGAGTTCGTCGAGTTCATCCCGAGCGTCAGAGAAGACGGCGTGGTATACGTGTCGATACCGTATGCGACGGCGGTCCACAACTGCTGCTGCGGATGCGGGAGCAAGGTCGTGACGCCAATCAGTCCGACTGACTGGAAATTAACATTCGACGGCGAGACGATCTCCCTCTACCCTTCAATAGGGAACTGGAGTTTCCCCTGTCAATCGCACTACTGGATCATCAACAATGTCGTGAAGTGGGCGCCGAAGTGGAGCAAAGAGAAAATCGAGTGCACTAGGCGCGAGGACGCGCTGAGGAAGGAAGAGTTTTACAAGAGAAAGCATCGATCTCAATAGACCTATGGCATTCCTGTCCACGTTTGTCGGAGTCGGAAAGCACACCGATCCGAATGTCCGAGATTTGATCGGGTCCACGCGGGACGCGATCGCCTTGCACGCGCTCTTCGCAGACACATTTCCGGAAAGCAATCCGCAACTTCTACTGGACCATGACGCCACCCTGGCGAATATCCGGGTCGCGCTGCGGGAAACACTCGGCAAAGCGACCGCGGACGACGTTGTGGTCTTTTTCTTTTCTGGCCATGGTTCGCATGACCACAAACTCGCTGCATCGGACACGGAATTGTCAAACCTGGCTCGCACGACGATAGGGATGGACGAGCTCGCGGCGTTCTTCCGATCCACCAAGGCTCGTGCGGTGTTCTGCATTCTTGATTGTTGTTTCAGCGGAGGAGCGCCGGCGAAAGTGTTGGAGGACAGTCCCGTACCGCGTGACACCGCCGCACCGCTGGAGACACTCATTGGGGAAGGCAGGATATTGCTTGCGGCATCGGGCATCAACGAATTGGCGTACGAGATGCCGCAAGCTCGTCACGGAATACTTACGAAGGCGCTGCTTGACGTTCTCCTCGATGCGACGGGCCCGGTTGACATTCTGTCATCGTCATCGGAGGTCATGAGCCGCGTGAGAGCCGAGGCCGCACGGCAAGGAATCACACAAAACCCTGTCATCCTCGGCACGGTCAAGGGCGGACTTGCTATCCCGAAGCTGACTCCCGGCAAGAACTTCTTTGCCGCGTTCCCCGAACTCAAACACGTCAAAGTATCCCCCGCGATCAACGATTTGTTGCAGCTCGGATTTCCGCCCGCCACGGTAGCTGCCTGGAAGGAGCGCTATGCCGGCGGCCTCAATCCCCTGCAACTCGCCGCGATCAATGACAAGGGTGTCGTCGACGGAAACTCGCTCCTCGTCATCGCCCCCACGAGCGCGGGCAAGACGTTTGTGGGCGAACTTTCCGCGGCAAAAGCGATGGCTGAAGGAAAGAAGGCCGTGTTCCTCCTTCCCTACAAGGCTCTCGTCAACGAGAAGTACGACCAATTTACGGAGCTGTATAAAACTCAACTGGGTTTTCGCGTCATCCGTTGCTCAGGCGATTACAGCGACCAGGTAGGGGCGTTCTACAAAGGCAAATACGATCTGGCACTGCTGACCTACGAGATGTTCCTGCAGCTGGTCGTAGGGACTCCCTTTTCGCTCAACCAGATCGGCCTCGTCGTCCTCGATGAAGCGCAATTCATCACCGATCCCAGCCGGGGCATCAGCGTGGAGCTGTTACTCACCTTCATCCTTGCCGCTCGGGAGAAAGGAATCAGTCCGCAGATCATCGCGTTGTCGGCAGTGATCGGCGATGCGAACAATTTCAACCGATGGTTGGGCTGTGATCTCCTCTTCAGTACCGAGCGGCCCGTACCGTTGCTCGAAGGCGTCATCGACCGCAACGGAACATTCCAGTTCTTGGACGAGACCGGCACAGAAGGTACTGAGCAGATTCTCCGGCCGTATGAGGTGCAACAGCGACGGGAAAAACCGAGCGGGCAGGACCTCTTCGTCCCGCTCGTCAAGAAGCTAGTTTCCGTGGGCGAAAAGGTGATCGTCTTCCGCAACCAGCGGGGTTTCGCACAAGGAGCCGCGAATTACTTGGCCGAGGACCTCGGGCTTCCACCAGCGACCGACGCATTGCGTCAGCTGCCGGAAAGCGATCTCTCAAGCGCATCGGCGGCATTACGGCGCTGCCTGCGCGGCGGTACCGCATTCCACAATTCCAACCTGACAAGAGAGGAACGCATCGTCGTCGAACAAGCATTCAGAGACCCCAAGAATCCTCTGAGGGTGCTTGTCGCGACCACCACCGTTGCCGCCGGGATCAATACTCCGGCGTCGACCGTGGTACTTGCGGAAAACGAATTCGTTGGCGAAGACGGTCGGCCCTTCACGGTCGCGGAATACAAGAATATGGCGGGTCGGGCGGGACGCTTAGGTTTTAACGAGAAGGGCAAGTCCATGATCTACGCCGAGACGCCCCACGAACGGCAACTCCTCTTCAGAAAATACGTGAGAGGACAGCTGGAACGGCTTCACTCGTCATTCGATCCGGGCCAGATCGAAACCTGGCTCGTGCGTCTCCTCGTTCAGGTCGAAAAGCTTGAGCGCGACAGCGTATCCACCCTTCTCCTCAATACCTACGCGGGGTTCGTGGAAACCATGAGAGACCCCGGATGGCGCGATCGGATGCGAGCGCACGTTGACCACCTCGTAGGCAGAATGATTTCGTTGGGCTTGATCGAGGTCGAGGGATCAGCTGTCCGCCTGAGCCTTCTCGGCAGAGCGTGTGGCCGCTCGTCGCTTTCGTTCGATTCGGCGATGCGTCTCATCGAGATCATCAAGAACGTGCCGCCACACTTACTCACTGCAACGAACTTGATGGCCCTGATGCAGGGCCTGCCCGCGGAAGAGATGGGCTACACGCCGCTGGTCAAAGGAACGAAAGAAAATGTCCGAGTCAATCAGGCATCACTCCGCTTCGGCCACGAAATCACCCGCGCTCTCCAGAACCGGGCCCGCGACATTCTTGAATTCTATGGGCGGTGCAAACGGGCATCGGTACTGTTCGATTGGATATCGGGGAAGAGATTGGACCAGATCGAGGCCGAGTTTTCGACGAATGCGTATTTCGGCCGGATAGAGTACGGTGATATTCGTCGCTTTGCCGACACGACGCGATTTCACCTGCAGTCGGCATCCGATATCATCGCCATTCTCTTGTTGGACAAGTATCCTCAATCCGAACTTGCGGCACTCTTAGTGCAGCTCGAAGTCGGCTTCCCGGCGCATGCGTTGGGCCTTCTCGAACTTCCTATGACGTTGACCAGGGGGGAATATCTCAATTTCATTTCGCTAGGAATCACGACTCCCGATCAATTCTGGGCAGTAGGAAGAGAGATAATCTCCAAAGCTCTCGCCGAATCCCGAGTACAGTACGTCGAGAAGTTTCGGCCACAGAAAGCGTCTGCCGCCGCGCAGTGATTAGGCACGTTATGCGGATCTCAAGGAACTATAAGGCCGAGCACTGGAACGCTCTCACCTTTAACAGGGAGGACGACTGGCAAAAAGGGGTTGAGATCTTCATGGATCGGCTCACCACCCGATATCTTCTGCATATCCAACGGTTGCTTCGTCACAGGACCAGCGGTTTTGCGGTTCTCACGCTCGACTGCGCCCTCATTGAAACACTGGAGCAGTTCCGCCGCGGCGTGTCGAAAACTCCGCGCGGGCAAAGCCAGGAGTACTTTGCGACGTTTCTGACCGGGACCTCATTTTCTCAAGACTTCAACACCGAACGCGCGATCATGTTCTATAAGGTCATACGGTGCGGCCTGCTTCATCAATCGGAAGCCAAGTCGTCTCTTGTGAAACGTAGCGAAACCCTGCCGCTAATTAAGCTCACTGAAGACCGGGAGGGCTTGATCGTCAATGCGAAAGCGTTTCATGCGAAATTGGAACGGGTCATTGGCGAATACGTTTCCGTTCTCCAAAATCCTGAGTCCAAACAAGCAAGGGCAGCGTTTCGCAAGAAGATGGACTCTATCTGTAAGGTTTGAGGAATCTATACGGAGGGACTTCCCAGGGGGCGTTCTTGCTTATCTATCCAGATAGGCCGAGCGAGAAACGGCACCCCCAAGCCCTTCTGCTGAACACCTCACCTGCATAACTCTTGACACTTCTATGGCTGACTGTCGGTCTGTCAGAAATCGGTTGTTCCGCCCAAGTTTCGAGCGCGTTGCGCGCCGAGTGTGTGCTGATACCGAAGCGGCAATCTTCAAATGGCCGACACGGCCCCAGCGATCACAAGAATAGTTAGCTCGCTGCTATCCCAGCAGATCTCTCACAATGGCGAGCCACTCGGTGTCGAGTGGTTCTCGGCAAACAGGCTTGCCGGCACGACCGTACCAATAGCCTGCGTTGCCCTGGTCGCCTTCCTTGCGGTGCAGGTAGGCGTGAACACACGAACCTCCGGGGCCTTCGTCCTGCTGAGCAGATTCGTGGGCCCTAGTCCAATCACCTTTGGCATCCCACCATAGGCCGGCGAGAGCGAGCGTGAGTTCCGCCGGCGGTTTGCCGCCGTCAGGGATTGACGAAAATCGTCCGCAGTCATGTTCGTTACTCCGTGTCGCAATGGCCGGATGCTGCCACCCTCAGCCCCGAGAACACATTATTGATCTTCCGCATAGTCCGCTCCGCCCATTGGAACGCGGGCCGCCACGAGCGACTCGGTTCTCGGGCTGGACAAGGGCTGCCCGCACCTCTGAAACGATCGAGCCGAGCTGAACCCCTCCGGCGGGCAAAGCCCCGCAGAATGGCCTCCCTGAAGAGTATCCAAACACCGTCTTCGCAGTCACAGAGGGTGTACCAGAGAATTGGGACTAAGTGATGGGACTAGCCTCAGTAGGTTTCCATCGGGATCTCTGTGCTGAAGCAACGCCGAATCAATGGTTTGGATTCGAGATCCTTTGGTTCCGTAGTGTCCCGAACCAGGTGCTCTACCAGGCTGAGCCACTCCCCGACTGACGACTGGATGACGGCCGCCAAGGAACGACGTGGCGACTCGAACTCAGACAGTATAGCATTCTGCGGTCTGGTGATTTGTTCGCGCGGGCTGCATGGTGCTGTCTCGATCCGACGCTATTTTCTGTGCTGCTATTGCAGGCACCGATTTCGGGGAGTGTCGAGTTTCTGAGGCTACCATGCTGCACCGTGCCATGCTGTAGCGTTTCATTGGGATATTTGCCTGTCGTGAAAAGTATTGTTCGCCGACGAGGCATCGGATCGTGTCTGCCGACGGGCGCGCAAAGGCTGCTACAATCTTGGTCACAGTCGTTTCTTACCGCTATTAAAACGTTTCTATGCTGGCTTTTACTGCTGAAAGGCTGTTGACTCCGACTGACGTCGTCGAGCATCCTCTCGTGCTCGTCGAGCAGGGACGCGTCCTCGAAATTTCCCCTCGGAGCAGCCGGCAGATTCCCGCCCGAGTTTCTGTGTCCGACTTCGGCGATCGCGTGATGGCGCCGGGTTACTTTGATCTTCACATTCACGGCAGCGCCGGATATGACGTCATGGATGATACCGCCGAGGCGCTGCCGGCGATCGAACGCCTGCTCGCGCGGCATGGGGTCACGAGTTATTTCCCAACCACCGTCACCGCTTCGATGGATGCGACTTTGCGCGCACTCGAAGGGCTGGCGGATGCGATCGAAAAGCGCGAACGACAGAATGCGGATGGTAAGAGCCGAGCGGTCCCGCTCGGAATCCATCTTGAAGGACCATTCATCAGCCATGCGCGCCGCGGCGTACACCCGCCGGGAAATTTGCTGGCTCCGACGCTGACCTTGTTCGAGCAGTTCTGGCAGGCGGCGCGCGGCCGTATTCGCATGATGACGATTGCTCCCGAATTGGAGGGCGCGCCAGAGGTCATTGCCGAAGCCGCGCGGCGCGGCGTTTGCGTGAGCCTGGGACACTCCGACGCCGACCTTGCGGCAGCCGAACGCGGAATCGTGGCGGGAGCGCGCCACGCGACGCACACTTTCAATGCCATGCGTCCGCTCGACCATCGCAGTCCCGGTATTTTGGGGGCGGTGCTCACGGATCGTCGCATGAGCGCGGACATCATCGCCGACGGCGTTCATCTTGATCCCACAATCGTGAAGCTCTTTGCTAATGCCAAAGGCCCGGAGCAAACTGTGCTCATCACGGATGCTACGTCCGCGACGGGCATGCCTGATGGCCGCTATCGGCTTGGGTCTTTCGAAGTAGATGTTCGAGATGGCAAGTGCATGGCGGACGGCAAGCTGGCTGGAAGCGTTTTGACCATGGACCGTGCCGTACGCAATCTGGCGCGTTTCGCGGAATGGGATCTGCCCCGGGCAGTGGCGGCCGCCAGCCAGAATCCGGCGCGGGTGGCGCGAATAGCGAACAAGGGTGTTCTCGCGGTGGGAGCCGACGCGGACTTCGTGATCTTAAGCCCGGAAGGCGAAGTGTTGCGGACTTTTGTTGGCGGCGTGGATTGCTCCTGGTAACGATTTAGAGCGCGCTGGTTAGAAGAATGATGGTTAGAAAGAATGATGGTTAAGGAAAGTAATGGCTGAGACGCGCAAGTTTCCGCATCATCTGATTCGAGAGATTTTTGAGCAGCCCGACGCCTTGCGGCGAACCATTGAACCACGCGTCTCGCTGGCCGAAGGATTGGTTCGCCTGGACGAAATCCATATCGCGCGCGAGGAACTGCGCGCGCTGCGGCGGATTAACATCGTGGCTTCCGGGACCAGCCGTCACGCGGGTATGACGGGCCAGTTCATGATGCAGGAACTGGCGGGCGTGCCGGTCGATGTGGACTACGCGAGCGAGTTCGAATACCGCAACCCGATGATTGGGCGGGGAGAACTCAGCATCTTTATTACTCAGTCGGGAGAAACCGCCGACACGACCGCAGCGCAGCGCGAAGCCCGGCAGAAGGGGTCGCGCACCATCGCCATTTCGAATGTCGAAGGCTCGACGGTTGCGCGGGAAGCCGACGGTTTCATCTACACCCACGCTGGTCCGGAGATCAGCATCGCCTCGACCAAGGCATTCACCGCGCAGATGGCGTGTTTGTTTCTCTTCGCGCTCTACCTCGGCGAAATCAAGGAGAAGGTTTCGAAGGCGCTGGCCCAGCGCTACATCGGCGAACTTCTGGCGCTACCTCAAAAGACGGAAAGGATTTTGGCGGCGTCCGATCAAGTGGAGAAGCTGGCCGAGCTTTACTATCGCGTGGACGATTTCATGTTCCTCGGCCGCGCCATCCACTACCCGATCGCGTTGGATGGAGCTCTCAAACTGAAAGAAGTTTCGTACATTCACGCGGAAGGCTATCCCACCGGAGAAGCCAAGCATGGGCCGAACGCGCTGATTGATTTCCGCTTGCCGCTGGTCATGATCGCGACCTGCGACCGCAATAATAACGACGCGGGCTCCGTCTTGCGCTACGACAAGAACGTGAGCAACATGGAAGGGTTCAAGAAGCAGGGTGCGACATTGATCGCGCTGGCAACCGAAGGAGACACAACCGTACCGCAGCTAGCGAACCACACCGTCTTTATTCCCGCGGCGCCGGAACTGCTGTCGCCGATTCTCGAGATCGTTCCTCTGCAGTTGTTTGCCTATTATGTCGCCGCCAAGCGCGGCCTCGATGTGGATCATCCGCGCAACCTGGTGAAAGCGGTGACGCTGGAATAGGAGTGGTCGTTGGTCGTTTCGCTGTTCGCAAACGCTTTGACTAACGACTATCGACCAGCAACCGACGACTGATTTCGCCCCGCCCCCAGCAAAATTCCTCCCGATTGCTTATGATGAGCAATTGCGGTGTTATTCGTGAGGTCAGATTGGCTGAGACGCAACCGACGAACGGAATCGAAGTCCTGGAAACGCGCGAGTGGCTGGACTCGCTCGACTATGTGCTCTCGCATGGCGGCCCGGATCGCGCGGGGCGGCTTTTGCAGCAACTGGCGCTGCATGCCCGGCGCGAAGCTGGGATCAACCTGCCGTTCTCGGCGACGACCCCCTACCAGAATACGATCCCTTCCCGGCAGCAACCCCCATTCCCTGGCAGCCAGGAAATGGAGCGCCGCATCAAGAGCCTAGTGCGCTGGAACGCCATGGCTATGGTCGTCCGCGCCAACAAGATTCAAGAAGGCATCGGCGGACACATCTCTACGTTTGCGTCGGCGGCTACGCTCTACGAAGTGGCGTTCAATCACTTCTTTCAAGCATCCACGGAATCCGGCGACCGCGATGTTGTCTATTTCCAGGGACACGCCGCGCCCGGAATTTACGCCCGCGCCTACCTCGAGGGCCGTATCGCCAAAGAGAAATTGGAGAACTTCCGGCGGGAGTTGAAACCGGGCGGCGGATTATCGTCGTATCCGCATCCATGGCTCATGCCCGACTTCTGGGAATTTCCGACCGTGTCGATGGGATTGGGCCCGATTCAGGCGATCTATCACGCTCGGTTCATCAAATACCTGGAAAATCGCGGGTTGAAAACTTCCACCGGCGGCAAAGTCTGGGCGTTCCTGGGCGATGGCGAAATGGACGAACCGGAATCGCTCGGCTCGATTACCCTGGCTTCGCGCGAGCGGCTCGACAACCTGATTTTCGTCGTCAACTGCAACCTCCAGCGCCTCGACGGACCGGTACGCGGAAACGGCAAGATCATCCAGGAGCTGGAAGCAATTTTCCGCGGCGCGGGATGGAACGTCATCAAGCTGATCTGGGGCGGCGATTGGGATCCGCTCATTCAGGCCGATCGCGATGGCCTGCTCGTCCGGCGCATGGGCGAGATCACCGACGGCCAGTATCAGAAATATTTCGTCGAGAGTGGCGCGTATTTCCGGCAGAATTTCTTCGGCACCGATCCCCGGCTACTGAAGATGGTGGAACATCTTTCGGACGAGCAACTCGCCCGCATGCGGCTCGGCGGTCACGACCCGATCAAAGTGTACGCCGCGTTCAAGGCGGCGGTTGAGCACACCGGATCTCCAACTATCGTTCTCGCCAAAACCATCAAGGGCTATGGACTCGGCGAAGCGGGCGAAGGCAAGAACATTACGCACCAGCAGAAAAAGCTGAATGACGATGAGTTACAAATCTTCCGCTCGCGCTTCGGCATTCCGATTCCAGACGGCGAGCTTCACAATGCGCCGTTCTATCGCCCGGCCGACGACAGCCCGGAAATCAAGTACCTGCAGGAGCGCCGGAAACAACTGGGCGGCTACATGCCGGTGCGGAGGGTGCGCGCCACGCCGTTCAAGCCGGTTTCTGAATCGCTCTTTGAGGAGTTCTACAAGGGCACTGAGGGTCGCGAAGCTTCCACCACCATGGTCTTCGTGCGCATGCTCTCGAAGTTACTGCGCGACCCTGAAGTGGGCCGCTTTATCGTGCCCGTGGTTCCCGATGAAGCCCGCACCTTCGGCATGGAGGCGCTCTTCCGCCAGGTTGGCATCTATTCGAGCGTGGGCCAGCTCTATGAGCCGGTCGATATGGCTACGCTCCTCTATTACAAGGAGGCGAAGAACGGACAGATTCTGGAAGAGGGCATCACCGAGGCGGGATCGATGTGTTCTTTCATCGCCGCCGGCACCGCGTATGCCAATCACGGCATCAACACGATCCCCTTCTTTATTTATTACTCGATGTTCGGACTGCAGCGCATCGGCGACCTGATCTGGGCCGCGGCGGATATGCGCTGCCGTGGCTTCCTGATCGGAGGCACGGCGGGCAGAACAACGCTGGCGGGCGAAGGACTGCAGCATCAGGATGGACACAGCCAGGTACTCGCTCTCCCAGTGCCGAACCTGCTGGCTTACGATCCGGCGTTCGCCTATGAGATCGCAGTCATTATTCAGGACGGCATCAAGCGGATGTATGTCAAAGGCGAATCCATCTTTTATTACTTGACGGTCACCAATGAGCCGCTGCCGATGCCCGAGATGCCCAGCCAGCCGGGCGTCCGCGAGGGCATCCTCAAAGGCTTGTACCGCTACCGGACTTCCGAAGAGAAAAATGCGAAGCTGCGCGCGCAGTTACTGGGCAGCGGCGCCATCATGTTTGAGGTGCTCAAGGCGCAAGCGATTCTGGAAAAGGACTATGGCGTAGCGGCGGACGTGTGGAGCGTGACCAGTTACAAGGAGCTTTATCGCGAAGCGAACGACTGCGCGCGCTGGAACATGTTGCATCCCACAAAGCCAGCCAAAGTGCCATATGTCACTCAGACACTGAAGGGCGCATCCGGCCCATTCATCGCGGCATCGGATTACATGAAGATTCTGCCGGAAAGTATCGCGCGGTGGGTTCCGGGCAAGTTGGTGTCGCTCGGCACGGACGGTTTCGGGCGCAGCGAGAATCGCGCATCCCTGCGAGATTTTTTCGAAGTGGACGCAAAGCACATGGTGCTCGCCACGCTGCATGCCCTGGCGGGCGAAAAGTCCGGCGAGAAGAAGGACGGCGCCGAACGTGTCAGTGCGAAACTCCTGGAGAAAGCGATCCGCGATCTTGGAATCGATCCGGAAAAACGCAATCCCGCCACCAGCTAGAGGGAAAGAGCTAGAGGGACAAGGAAGGAATGGCAACGGAGTTTAAGCTGCCCGAACTGGGCGAGAATATCGAGAGCGGCGACCTGGTCCGCTTGATGATCAAGCCCGGCGCCAGCATCACCGAAGGCCAGCCTTGCATGGAACTCGAAACCGACAAAGCCGTGATCGAAGTTCCTTCCTCGATCAGCGGCGTGGTGCGCGAGATCAAGGTCAAAGAAGGTCAGAAGGTCAAGGTTGGTGAGGTCATCTTTACGCTGGAGGGCGGTGCAGTCGCCGAGGTGCAACCTGTTCGCAGGCACGAACCGGTGGAACACATCTCCGGACAGCAAGCGGCGCGGCTCGCGTTCCAGTTGGCGATGCGCGCCGAGGGCAAAACTGAAGAACAGGCGCTGCCACCGGATCAACCGCAAGCCGCGATACCGGCGTTCAGCATGCCCGTGCAACTGGGCAAGGTTGCCGGCACAGACCGCGATCCGGTGCCGGCGGCGCCGCACGTGCGCCGTCTGGCGCGCGAGATTGGAGTTGATATTCGCAGTGTGCCCGGCAGCGGCCCGGGCGGGCGCATCAGTGAAGACGACGTGAAGCTGTGCGCCAAGAATGCTCTGGCGGCGGCCGCCGCTGCGGCACAAACTCCACGCGGAAGCTTCGTCGAACCTGAACTGCCCGACTTCTCCAAGTGGGGCAAAACGGAACGCGTTTCGATGCGCGGAGTGCGGCGCAAAACCGCTGAACACCTTCGTCAGGCGTGGAACACGATTCCGCATGTCACCCAGCAGGATCGCGCCGACATCACCGAACTCGAACAGTTGCGCGCCCGCTTCGCGCCGCGGGCGGAAGAAACGAGCGGCAAGATGACGGTGACGGCGATCGCGCTGAAAGTCTGCGCGTCGGCCCTGAAAGTATTTCCCCAGTTCAATGCCTCGATTGATATGGGGAAGGAAGAAATCATCTACAAGCAGTACATCAACATCGGCGTTGCGGTGGACACCGATCGCGGACTGCTGGTGCCGGTCATTCGCGACGTAGACAAAAAAAATATTGTCGAGCTGGCGGCGGAGATGACGCAGCTCTCGAAGAAGGCGCGCGACCGCAAGCTCACTCCCGAGGAGATGGAAGGCGGCACATTCACCATCACCAATCTCGGAGGGATCGGCGGCACTGGGTTTTCTCCCATCGTGAATCATCCCGAAGTCGCGATTCTCGGCCTTTCGCGTTCGCGGATGGAGCCGGAGTGGGTGAACAACAAATTCGAGCCGCGCTTGATTCTGCCGCTCTCACTCTCGTACGATCACCGGTTGATCGATGGGGCCGATGCCGCGCGTTTTCTGCGCTGGATCGCGGAAGCCTTCGAGCAGCCATTTCTGCTTTCGGTTCAGGGATAAATGAATTCAGGGTCAAACAAATTCAGCAGTAACTTTAAGGTAGATAACGAAATGACGAACTCTTCGAATCTCCGTGTGGCTGTGATTGGCGGCGGACCCGGCGGTTATGCTGCCGCATTTCTGGCTGCCGACCTGGGCATGAAAGTTACGCTGATCGATCCGGAAGTGAACCCCGGCGGCGTCTGCCTGTATCGCGGCTGCATCCCTTCCAAGGCCCTGCTGCACGTGGCTAAGCTGCTCGAAGAAGCCGAGCAGGCGAAGAACTGGGGCATCGAGTTTGGCGAGCCCAAAGTTGACCTGAACAAGCTTCGGGGATGGAAAGAGAGTGTCGTCAAGAAGCTGACCGGCGGGCTGGGGCAATTATCCGAGCAGCGGTCGGTCCAGTTGGTGCAGGGCAAAGCGACATTCGTGAATTCGACGACGCTGAAAGTGACGAAGACCGCAGCCGGCGGCGAAGAGAACATGACGTTCGACCGCATCATCATCGCGACCGGATCGCGGCCGACGGTCGTGCCCAGCCTCAAGCTCGACAGCCCGCGCCTCATGGATTCGACCGGCGCTCTCGATCTGCCCGACGTTCCCAAAACGCTGTTGGTCATCGGCGGCGGCTACATTGGATTGGAACTGGGATCGGTTTACGCCACGCTCGGCACCAAGGTGACCTGCGTCGAAATGATGCCCGGCCTGCTGCCCGGCGCCGACCGCGACCTGGTGCTGCCTCTGCACAAGCGCCTGGAAAAACTTTTCTCCGCGATCCTGCTGAATACCACGGTCAAATCGCTCGAGGACGAGAAGACTGGCATTCGCGTAACGCTCGAGGGTCCGGCTGTGAAAGAGAAAGAGCAGGTGCAGGTGTTTGATCGCGTGCTGATGTCGGTCGGGCGCCGGCCGAATTCCGAAATCCCCGGTCTCGACCAGACGAAAGTCAAAGTCAACCAGAAGGGATTCATCGAAATTAACGAACAGCGGCAGACCGCGGATCCCACGATCTACGCGATCGGCGACGTCGCCGGCGAACCGATGCTGGCCCACAAGGCGATGCATGAGGGCCGCACCGCCGTTGAAGCCATCGCCGGACACAAGGTTGCTTTCGAACCGAACGCGATCCCTGCGGTCGTGTTCACCGATCCTGAGATCGCGTGGGCTGGACTGACGGAAACGCAAGCCAAGGAACAAGGACGCGAGATCACCGTCGCCAAGTTTCCGTGGGCCGCTTCGGGGCGCGCCATCACGCTCGATCGGCCCGAAGGTCTCACCAAGCTGCTCATCGATCCGAAGACGGAACGCGTGCTCGGTGTCGGCATCGTGGGCGCAGGCGCGGGCGAACTGATCGCCGAAGGCGTGCTGGCCATCGAAATGTGCGCCCTGGCGGCCGATGTTGGCATGACGATTCATCCGCACCCAACGCTATCGGAGACGATGATGGAATCGGCGGAGGTCTTCTACGGACAGGCCACCGACATCTATCGTCCAAAGAGGTAGTGGCGTAAGTAAGCTGCGAGCTTCGAGCCGCGAGCTGCGGGCAAACTGGTTTACTCGAAGCTCATAGCTCGTAGCCCACTACCCATACTGGAATCTCGATGAAAAAATTGGTGTTGTTGGTTCTTCTCGTTTCCCTTTCTCTCCATGGGCTGATGGCCCAGTCAGTGGCCCAGTCAGTGACCAGCCTGCTGCCGGGTGGGGCACAGGCTCAGGCAGCAACTCCCGCGGCCGCCGATGAACTGGGACGTGGGACGCCTTCAGGAACCGTGCTTGGATTCCTGCAAACCGCGCAGGCCGGAAATTACCAGACCGCCGCCGATTACCTGCAAATGAGCACCGCGCGCCGCCAGTCGCAGGGTCCAGACTTGGCCAACCAGCTGAAGATGCTGATGGACCGCACCTTCGTGGGCAGTCTGCGGCGGCTCAGCACCAGTCCCGAAGGCAATCCGGATTACGGTGTCCTCGATCGGCAAACTGTCGGCGTTTTTTCCTATGGGGATGCGGATGTTCCCGTTGTCCTCGTCCGAGTCGGGGATCCGAATTCCGGAAAAATCTGGCTCTTCTCTTCCGAGACGCTCAGCAAAGTCCCTGAGTTGTATGACAACCTCGAGGCTCACCAGGTCGAAAGCAAACTCCCTCAAAGCCTGGTTAGAAACGTATTTCTCGGGATGCCGCTGTGGCAATGGCTGGCGCTCTTCGCCGCGATTCCAGTGGCGCTCGCGATCGGCTGGGCGATGGTTCTGCTGCTGGCGATTCCGCGCCGGATTTGGCTCAAGCTCAGACACCGTCCCAACCTGCACCCCTACAGCCGCATGTCCAAGCCGCTGCTGGTCTCATTCAGCGCGCTGGCTCACCGCGCGATTGCCGGCTACCTCGGCCTGCCGTTGCTGCCACGTCTTTATTACTACCGGACCATCGGCGTTCTCATCAGCATCGGCTTCTTCTGGTTTCTGCTCCGCGCCGCCAGCCTCACGATGCAGCGCCTGCGCATCCACGCCATCGGCGCGGGCCGCACCGGCACCGGAACCCTGATGGTGCTGGGCGAGCGGCTGCTCGCAGCGCTGGTGGTGATCGTCGCCATCCTGACGGCGTTCGGCATACTGGGCTTCAACCTGACCACCGTGCTCGCCGGCCTTGGCATCGGCGGCATTGCCATCGCATTCGCGGCCCAGAAGACGCTCGAAAATCTTTTCGGCGGGGTTTCCGTTCTGGCCGACGAAGTCATCCGCGTCGGCGATTACTGCCGCTTCGGCGATCGCGTCGGAACCGTGGAAGACATCAGCCTGCGCTCGACCCGCGTTCGCACCGACGCACGCACCGAGCTTTCTATTCCCAATGGCGCCCTCGCCACCATGAACATCGAAAATTTCACCCGGCGCGACAAAATTCTGTTCAATCCTGCGCTCGCGATCAGGTGTGAGACCACGGCGGACCAACTGCGTTATCTGCTGGCGGAAGTTCGCCGCATGTTATACGAACACCCGAAGGTCGAAAGCGAAAGCGCATATATCCGCTTCGCCAATTTCGACAACAGCGCCTTGCGCCTTGAGATCTTCAGCTACGTGCTCACCCAAGACTCCAACGAATTCTTAGCCATCCGCGAAGACCTGTTGCTGCGCATCATGGAGATCGTCGAGAAATCGGGCAGCGGCTTCGCCTTCCCGTCGCAGACCGTATATTTCTCGCGCGATTGCGGACTCGACAAGGAAAAAACCAGCGCCGCCGAGCAGCAGGTCCAGCAATGGCGGGACCAACACCAGTTGCCATTCCCCGATTTTGCGCCCGCCGACAAGTCCGCCTTTCGCGGTTCGATTGTCTATCCTCAGCCGGAGTCGGCCGTCGGAAAAAACCAGCGGCTTCCCTAAAACTATAGGGAGCCACCCACTTACCCCCGTAACTTGCGGCTTTCGACAGCGGTTCCTAGCATGGGAGAGCTATGCCCCATGCCCTACTGTTGTCGCCGGACGACCAGGCAGTCAGCGCAATTACTGGCGTTTTGGAAGAGATGTCAGTGACTTGCGAGCGTCCCCTGGACGGAGCCTCCGCTGCCCAAAAACTCAATTCGCACAGCTTCGACCTGGTGTTGGTCGATTGCGAAAATCTGCCGGCAGCCAAGCTGATCTTTGACGTTTGTCGTCGCGGAAAAAACGGCAATAACCCTGTCCCGATTGCCATTGTCGATGGCCGCGCCGGTCTACCAACTGCTTTTCGCCTGGGCGCAGAACTGATTCTGACCAAGCCGGTCGCGAAAGACCAAGCCCGGAGCACCATCCGCACCGCAGTCAGCCGTGTGCGAAAAGACGTCCAGACAAACGAGAGTGTTCCCCCGCAGACCATGAGCGCGGCGGTGGCCAGCACGGTCATGGCCGAAGAACGCGCGCAGGCAGCCGCAGTCGCAGCCGTTTCTTCGCAACTGACGAACTTTGCGGAGCCCGCTCCAAGCTTCGTTCCAACCTCCGCTCCGACCGCCGCTCCAACCTCTGCTTTAACCGCGACGCTCTCCGCGCCAGCCCTCACGACGAAAATGCATTCCGCAGTGGACGAAATCGATGCCACGCCAGATTCTCCAAAGTTGAATCCGCAGTCCGCATCTTTTTCAGCATCATCATTGTCAGATTTGTCAGAGTCATCTTCGGCTCGAGCTGCTTCGGTAAATTCGAAACCTGCGCGCCCAGTAAAACCTTCCGACGATCCGGTACTTGCGGAACTGGAGAGAACGGAACTGGAAGAATCGGAACTGGCGGAAGCACAACTGGAAAGCTCGAGACTGAACAAAGCAGCGCCGGATCAACCGGCAGCCGAATCTCGCGCCCCGGGCCTTTCATCCTACCATCAAGGCCAGCAGAAAAGACGCAGTCCACTGGTCGCGTTGCTAATGCTCGCGCTCGCCGGCGGCGGCTTCTATGCCGCGTGGACGTATCAGCCCGGATTCCGAGCCATCGCCCAACCGCAGATTGATCGCGTGCTGGCCCTCGCCGGTATGGCGCTGCCGCCGACTCGGGCGCCAAATCCCACGAAGCCTTCAGCGCAGCTGGCTCCGGCCACAACCTCGGCGCCTGCGCCGGAATCGCCAACCGCTCCGAATCAGACACAGTCAAAGGTCCCAAATTCCGCAACAGGTTCAGCAACAACGTCCGCCGCCGCGACTGTTCCTTCCCAGCCGGCAGCGACTCCAGGCACGGCAGTTGCGACGCCAACTTCCGGGTCCACAACCACAGCTCGACCTGTTGTCACCAAGCCTGAGGTTAACAAACCCATCGCCAGCAAACCCAGCGACAGTAAGAAGGACGCCGCCGCTGCGACTTCGTCCGACACCCAACTGCCCAGGGAAAACAGCGCGATCATTCTCTCTTCCCAGGGTGCGGAGAAACGGCTGGCTCACAGCGTTCCGGCGAAATATCCCGTCGAAGCGCGCTCCGGGGAAGCGCAAGGAACGGTTGTCCTCAAGGCGGTGGTTGATGAAACCGGCAAGGTTGAGGGTCTGCGACTGGTCGAGGGAAACGCTACCCTGGCAACCGCCGCCATCCAAGCCGTGAAGCAGTGGCGCTATCGGCCCTACGTCCGCGACGGAAAGGCTCAGCCCTTCCAGACCGTCGTGATCGTCGACTTTCAGCGGCCTTGACCGCAGACGAGTCAGAACGTCGTTTAGTCGTTAGTCGATGGTCGCTCGTTGATGGCCAACCAGTACCATGCTTTCCGGGTGATCCGACAAGCCGCGAACGACAAACGACAAACGACCATCGACGCCCCACGGCCATTCAATTACCCACGTAACTTGCTGGTACCCACGACATTACCTAGGATGACCTCATTATGGGTTACCAAGCTTTACTTTTCTGTCCCGATGAAAAACTGGCTCGCGTCGTAAGTCAGGTGTTCGGCGAACTGGACTTCACCATAGACCCGGTTCAGGAACCGTTTGCTGCGGTCAAGAAATTGATGGCGCAGCGCTACGACGCCATCGTCGTGGACTGCGAGAACGAACAGAACGCTTCCCTGCTCTTTAAGAGCGCAAGAAATTCCAGCTCCAATCAGAGCTCGCTGGCCATCGCTTTGGTCGAAGGACAAGCGGGCGTGGCCAAAGCCTACCGCATCGGCGCCAACCTTGTGCTCACCAAGCCGATCAACGTCGAGCAGGCAAAGGGAACGCTTCGGGTCGCGCGGGGACTCTTGCGGAAAAACTCTGACGCTGCCGGCGCCAGTGCTACCAGCGCTGCAACTCCCGTAATGCCCGCAAAAACAGCTCCTGTATCCGTCGCCAGTTCATTCCAATCGGCAAGTCGTAGCGCTGAAGCGATTGCTCCACCACCAAGCCCTCCCGAGCTTCCTGAATTTGAAGCTCCGCTGCCGGCGATGATTCCGGCGGCGTATCCGGCAATGACAGCGTCGGCAAAAGTTGAGGACAAACCGGCGGTTGTTCCCGAGTCCGCAGCGCAAAGCAAGACTACGATCGTGGCCGAGCCAGCAGCGGCAGCGCGGCAGCCCGCGTCCGCGGGTGTAATCAAGAACGACGTAGTCAGAAACGAAGCGGCAAGAGTCGCCGCCGCGTCCGTACCAGCCCAAGATGCGAGTTCCGCTTTCACGTCTGCCCCAGGGTCAGCCGCAGCACCGGCTCCGGCAAAAAAAGTAACAGCTCCGCCAGCGAAAGAGAACAAGATCGTTGAATCGGAGCCCGACAATCCATCGCCCGACAATGCGTCGCATGACGCTGCTCCCGCTCCAATGTTAAATTCGGCGAGCATTACCGATGCCCCGTCTTTTGCCGCATTGGGCGAAGAAGATTCCGGCGGATCGGGCGGCAACAAAAGAATCCTGATCGCAGTTGTGGCTGTCCTGGTTCTGGCCGTGCTCGGCTACCTTAGTAATGGGAAGTTAGGCAAGTCCAGCACAACCCCAGCTCCGCAACCCGTAAGCACGCCACAGGACTCGGGGCAACCCGCTCGTGCTCTGGCACCCATGTCCTCCCCAGTGGTGGCACCTTCGACGAGCACGCCCGATCGGGCGAGTTCCACAACTCAAACCTTAGCTCCCAAAACGGCTACAGCGACACTGCTCGACAAGCCGTCGGCTGGTGCTGGAAATTCTCCAGTGATTCGGATCGCCGCGAACTCTGAGCCGGAAACGAAGAAACCCGATTTGGCGCCCATACGAGTGAAGTCGAACGCCGCGGGAACCAAAACACAGGCCCCAGCCGAGGAGTCCGCGCCTCCGCTTCCCAGTCCGCTCGCCGTTGCATCCGCGAACGATAGCAACTTGAGCGGCCTGATGTCTTCGGCATCGTCAAGTCTTACCAAGCCCTCGCTGGCAACGCTAAGAATTTCCCAGGGTGTGTCCCAAGGACTTCTGATCAAGCGGGTACAACCAAAGTATCCGCAAGCCGCGCTCGCGGTTCATGCCCAGGGCGCAGTGCAGATCGAAGCCACCATCAACAAAGAGGGCAACGTCACCAATCTGAAAGTGCTCAGTGGAGACGCAGTTCTTGCGCACGCCGCGGTGGAAGCTGTCCGCCAATGGAGATACAAGCCGTACTACCTCGATGGCGCTCCAGTCGAGATCCAGACGCAGATCACGGTCAACTTTAAAGCGAACTAGGAAAGGCAGGTCTCAGGTCTCAGCTATCAGTCTTTACCGTGGAGGAAGAAACCTGAGACCTAAGACCTGAGACCTGACCTAATTCAACTGCTCGTCCAGAGGCCGGTGCCGCGGACGCCCCGGATGAGCACTGATGCTGCGGAACTTGTGGTAAAGTGCGTGCAAGTCTTCGCTCAGCAGCCGCACCACCTGCATGCAGAAATCGCCGTGCTCACGCAGAAACTCCAGAAACTCCTGGCGCGGAATGAAGCCGGCCGTCGTTTCGTCACCCGCTTCCGCGGTGATTCGATACTTTTCCCCGGTCATGCTCTCGCTCAGCCCGAGCATGGTTCCCGGACCGACGACCTCCAGAAGCTGCTTTTGACTCTGACCGGTCGGCAGCAGGACGCGAACCTCGCCGCTCTCCACCAGGTAAACGCCCGTGACCGCGGAACCCTGCTGAAACAGCGTGGAGCCTTTGGGGAACAGCTGAACCGATTGGATTCCGTGAAGGGCCTGCAACAGATCGGGGCTCAACTTGCCCGGCGTAGGCTGCGACGACACAATGTCACTCCCTCTTGCCTTAGCCTAATTCTGCATCCACTCGGCACCGCAGACTGTGATTTGGATCACGGCTCTAAGCGATAGGCGACCGGCAGCCGCTGGCTCCAGATTACACCCAATGAGGGCGGCTGGCGGCTTATTCCTGATTAAGTCTTTCGATTATCAGTTATGTAGCGCTTTGCATCTGGGTTTTTCGCGAGGGAAGCCGAAGGAGATGCCCGCACCACACCAGAAGTGTGAGCAGAGACTTGGCGAATCGCCGCTTATTGCCGGTCATTGCCGCTCGAGGATTTCGTCGATTGCGGCCTTGCCGCCTTTGTCGACGCTGACCACTTTGTGGATTGGCTTGAAACCGGTCAGCGTGATATCCACGATGTAGTTCCCCGGTCCCAGCATGATGTCGACTGGCGAGGTCTTATCAAGGACCCGCTGGTTGATCGCGACCTGTGCGCCTCTCGGCAGGGTGCGAATGATGATGGAACCCATGCCCGCCGTGCTCTCTCCGCCGCGTCCAAACAACTTGTTGAACTTGCCGATAGTGCGCATGTCCTCAGTATTGCCCAGCGCTCTGAGCGCAGGCGAGTACTGGAAATTCTGAGCGGGACCGAGATCGGCAGTGACGGTCTCGTCGAGATATCCCTGCTTGCGCAACAGAATTGTGTGGCTTCCTTTTTCCACTGCGAACTGCGCCGGGGTCACTCGTCCGGTAGGCTTGCCGTCCATGATGACGTCAGCGCCGGGCGGCGTGCTGTTCACCACCACCAGCGCATTGACCGGCGACAAATGAAGCGTCAGAGACGATTTGCTGCCGGCAGCAACATCGACCGACCGTATCTCGGGCGAATAGCCGGACTTGCTGGCAGATATGATGTGCTTACCAGGACTTAGGCCCATCACACTAAACGGCGTAACCCACGACGGATCGCTCCTTCCATCGACCTGAAACTGTGCGCCCTGCGGGCTGGAGTCAATCAGGGCCTCGCCCGGGATCACGACCGGCACCGGGGCCGGAGCGGGCGCCCGGCGCGTGCTGTTCGAGCTGCGCTTTTCGACTTGGCGTACCGTCAGGGTCGGTTGAGCTTCCGCAACGGGCGGGGCGGGTGGAGTTGCCTTCTCGATTTGCGGCGCCACCGGAGTCTGGGCAGCGGGTTGGGCTGGGCTTACGGCTTTCGTCGGCCGCGGAGCAGCCGTGGAACTATCGTCTTCCGAGCGAACATGGAAAAAGAGCGCGATCACAATCACGAGGATGAGTCCAACCGCGCCCAGGATTGAATAGAGCATCAGCCGCGGCGGAAGGGTGGCGATTTGATGAATTGCTTTTTTCGCGACTTCCCGCGGCTGGATTTTTGGTTTCTCCTCTTTCTTCGGGGAGATCTGTGCCACGGGACGCGACGGCTCAGCCGGCTCGGGAACTGACGGCGCGAAAACGGGTTCCTTGAGTGGAGGCATCTCTGCGAGGTCAGAAAAACTTCTGCCGGATGAGCTCGCCATTGGCTCGGACATCATTGGATCAACGGCCACGCGGGGCGAATGCCGCTCAGTTTCTTGCTCCACCGCCGCCGCCGATAAAACCGGGCCGTGCGCGGCCTGGGATTCGGGACTACTTACTTCAAATTCACCCATGAGCCGCACGCCAGATTTCGAATCGGAGTTCGAGTCAGAGTTCGAATCATCAGAGGCATTGGACACGCGCGTGGCGCTCCCTCCGCTCGCCGCGCCCGCAACTGCCGCGGCGGCTTTGGTTTCGGCTGCTGGCGGATCGGTCTGAGAAAACACCGGCACGTCGATTCGCGGAGAAACAGGAGAAACAGGTTTGGGCGAAACGGCTTGAGCGGAAGCCTCGGGCGTGGCCGCGCTTGAGGCTGCCGAGACAAACTTGCTGGCCGCCGCCGCGCGAGCCGCGGAACTCACGGCAACTTTCGGCGCCTGGGTCGTCTGTTTGGGATCAGTGGCGGCTTTCTTGCCGTTTTCCTTGCACTTCTCCAGGTCATCCACCAGTTCGCGCGCGCTCTGATAACGCTCCGCGGGATCTTTCGCGAGCGCTTTCATAATCAGCGCGCTCACCCCCGGTTGAATCTTGGAATTCACCGAAGACGGGCTGGCGGGCGTCTCATTCTCAATCTGGCTGACAAGCGTAACCGGATCTGCGGCGTCGAAAGCCTGCCGGCCAACCACCATCTCGTAGAGGATCGCGCCTAAGGTAAACAGGTTCGAACGCAGGTCGATGGCTTCTCCACGAATCTGTTCGGGAGAACAGTAGGGCATGAGCCGGCCCAAACCTTTTCCCGATTCCGCTTCAATGAGGCCCATGTTGGAGATGCCGTAGCCGAGGATTTTGACCATCCCGTCCCACTGCACCATGATCTTGGCGGGCTCCAGCGAACAGTGGGCCACACCCTTCGAGGCAGCATGCTCCAGGCCAGCGCAAACCTGGCGCGTAATGTCGAGCAGATCCCAGATGGAGAAGCCTTCTTTGCGCGCCAACATGGTGGCAACGCTGTTCCCCTGGATGTACTCCATCGCCGCGCAGAACTGGCCGTCGATCTCGCCTGCGCCGTAGAGAAGTGCAATGTTCTGGCTGACGAGATCGCGCGTGCTCTCGCCTTCGGCGATCAGCGTGTCGACAAACGCGTCCGCACGGTCGCCAAGCGGCTCCAGACTCTGCGTCTTGAGCGCCACAACCTGGTTGGTTTCCGTGTCCATCGCCTTGTAAATCAAGGCGGTCTCTGACTTGGAAAGCTCACTCTGGACTTCGAACCGGCCAAACATCGTCGCCATTACAATCGTCCTCGCGGTGACAAGCCGCACTACACCCTGAATATGGATTTAAGAATCAGGGGGAGAATCAAACCTTAGGATACCGCCTTCAACTGCCCAACTGAGAGTTACGAAAGTACTGAAAAATGGCCGGGAAAATCTGTCGCTTGGACTTGATACTGAGGTGAGTTCCGCGATCGGGGCGAACGCGTCCCCTGAACATTGCCACCTCCATAACAATAAACACGTTGAGGTTGTCTGACCCGACTCTTCGACGAAAAGGATGTTCTCGAAAGGAAGATCAAAGTCCAGTTGTCCATACCGCGACCGCTGCTTTATCCTCAGGGCTAGCGTAAATGGGATTGGCTGTCCCTCTCGGGAAATTTTCTTGTCAACTGGTGGGCCTTCCGGAGTCGCATGACATTAACCCGCTTCGTGACCAAAAGCGCGTTTCGCAACAAGCGCCGCAGCATCCTGAGCGCGATCTTACCCGCTTACCACGCGGCAAAGTTGGATATTGTGGAGGGTCTGCGCTACATCGGGTAGCGAAGGAACAGCATGGCGATTCCGATCAGCTATAACATTCGCAATCTGAAGCTGCGCAAGGGCCTCACCATCATGACGGCTCTGGGCATTGCGCTCACGGTAACCACCGCTGTTTTCCTGATGGCGCTGCTGGCGGGTCTGAAGAAGGCCTTCATGGCCAGCGGGGATCCTGTGAACGTGCTCGTCATGCGCAAGGGCTCAACGGCGGAACTTTCGGGAGGCTTCGACGCCAATCTTTTCCCGACGTTGAAGACGCTCCCTGGGATTGCCAAGGACAGCCAGGGAGAACCGCTCGCCTCCGGCGAATGGGTGGTGGTGGTCGTGCTGCCCCGCAAGGATGGAACCGGTGAAGTGAACGTTTCAGTTCGCGGCCTGATGCCGGCGGGCCTCACTCTGCGTCCCAGCGCAAAGCTGGTCGAAGGCCGCTGGTTTGCGCCAGGACAGCGCGAAGTGGTGGTCGGGCAGTCCATTCACAATCGTTTTTCTGGCGCGAACGTCGGCGACAGTCTTGACTTTGCCAAGGGGCAGTGGAAGGTCGTGGGCGTGTTCGATTCGGGTGGCACCGCATACGATTCGGAACTCTGGGGCGATGTCAACCAGATCGCCGCGGATTTCGATCGCCAGGGAGCCTATTCTTCTGCTTATCTGCGGGCAACCGACCCGGTTGCGGCGGACGCGCTGAAACATCGCGTCAGCGATGATCAGCGGCTGAAGCTCGAGGGCACGCTCGAAACCGAGTATTACGAGAAGCAAACCAGTTCTGGTGGAGCGATCAAATTTATCGGTACGTTTGTGGCGGTCATCATGGCGATCGGTTCCAGCTTCGCCGCCATGAATACGATGTATGCGGCGGTGGCGTATCGCTCGCGCGAGATCGCAACCCTGCGAATCATAGGATTTTCCCGGCCCAGCATTCTCACGTCGTTCGTGATCGAGGCGTTGCTGCTTTCGCTGCTGGGAGCGTTTGTCGGGATTGTTTTGATATTGCCGTTCAACGGCATGAGCACTGGAATCGGCAACTCCCTCACCTTCAGCGAAACGGTTTTCAGCCTGCACCTGACTTGGGGAGTCGCGATGGCGGCGGTTATCTTTGCGTTGATCATGGGCTTGCTGGGAGGCTTCGCGCCCGCCTGGCATGCGGCGCGGCAGGATATTCTGACGTCGCTGCGAGCCTAGGTCGAACTTTGTCGTACATAGTTTGTATATTGTTCGTGCAATCGATTTTGCGTCAGTAAAAACGGGGAGCGTACCTTCACCAATGCCCGCGGACATCGGACCCACGGATACTAAACACGAAGACCTGCGGAACCTGCGCATCGATCATTCGCTACGCGACGGAGGCGGAGAACCGCCCGCGTGGTCGCGCCGCTTCATTCTGGGTGGAATCGCTCTGGTCGTCCTGCTGGGAATCGTCGCGCTGGCTTACCGTGTGCTCGCCTCGGACACACCGGAAGTGGAAGTCGCGCGGGCAACGGCGGAAGGCAGTGACGTCGCCGGCAGCACCGTGCTTTCGGCGAGCGGATACATTGTCGCTCATCACAAAATCAGCGTGAATTCGAAGGTCACGGGCCGCGTGGCGTGGATCGGCGTGGAAAAAGGCGACAAGGTAAGAGAAGGACAAATTCTGGTGCGGCTGGAGGACCAGGAATTTCGCGCCCAGTACGAACAGGCTCGAGGGGCAGTGGAGAGCGCCAAGGCGCGGCTGCTCGAAAATGAGCATGGGTCGCGCCCGGAGGAGATTCAGCAGGCGGATCACAATCTATCGGAGGCGCGAGCTACTGCGATGAATGACAAGATCAATCTGGACCGCACGCGCGATCTGTTTGCGCAGGGAGTTGTCTCCAAGCAAAATCTGGACGACGCCAGCGCCCGCTACGATGCTTCGCAGCAACGAATGAATTCGCTGGAGCAGTCTTTTCGGCTGGCGCAGCTCGGGCCGCGGTCCGAAGAAGTTGAGCGTGCCCGCGGTGACCTGCTGCAGGCCGAAGGCCAGATGGCATACGCCAAGTCTCAACTCGATGCGACGGTGATTCGTGCGCCCGTCAGCGGCACGATTCTGGAGCGCACGGCAGAGAAGGGTGAACTGGTCACCGCCCAGTTCGCCAGCGGCGCCGAAGGCGGCCCGCGCGGATCGGTGGTCGCCCTGGCGGATCTGGAGGACATTCAGGTCGAGCTCGATATCGCGCAGGATGATTTCGCGAAACTGTCTCCCAAGCAGGAAGGCATCGTCACCCTGGATGCGTTCAAGGATCGCTCCTACAAAGGCGAGATCGCTGAAATGTCGCCGGAAGCGAATCGGCAGAAAGCGACAGTCCAGGTCAAGGTTCAGATTCTGAAACCCGATTCCTACCTGCGGCCGGAAATGAATGCGACCGTGCAGTTCAAGGCGAAGGCGAACGACGATAAAAACGCCGGCGCGAAGCAGAATTTTGTCTTTGTGCCCACCGCCGCATTGCGCGATAAGGATGGGAAAAAGTTTGTGCTGCTCGCTTTCAACGGCAAGGCGCTCCGCCGGGATGTTCATGTTCAGGGCCAGCGTTCGGGAGGCTATCTGGTGGACTCGCTGGTGGGCGGCGAAAATGTAATCACGGCGGGGCCCGCGGATTTGCAGGACGGGCAAAAGATTCGTATCAAGGGACAATCATGAATTCAGTGACGCCGACAACAACAACGACACAGCCGGCTGTGGGCAGCAAGGTCGTCCAGGCCCGTGGGGTGAGCAAGATTTTCAAGCGCGATGCTTTTCAGGTGACCGCGCTCGACAACGTCTCCATCGACATCGCCGGCGGCGAGTTTCTGGCGCTGATGGGGCCTTCAGGATCGGGGAAGACGACCCTGCTGAACATGATCGCTGCCATTGACCGCCCCAGTTCCGGCGAACTGCTGGTAATGGGCGAAAATGTTTTTTGCCTGAACGATGGGCAGTCGGCCAAGTGGCGCAATACTCACGTCGGATATGTTTTTCAGACTTTCAATCTGATTCCGGTGCTGACGGCATTTGAGAATGTCGAATTGCCACTGTTGCTGACCAAGATGACGCCGCAGCAGCGTCGCGATCACGTGATGACCGCGCTCAAACTCGTCGGACTTGAAGATCGCGTCGATCACCTTCCAAAGCAGCTATCGGGTGGACAGGAGCAGCGTGTGGCCATCGCTCGCGCCATCGTCAGCGATCCTACGCTGATTCTCGCCGACGAACCTACCGGCGACCTCGATAGCAATTCGGCGACCGAGATCCTGGAGATTTTGAAGCGGCTGAATGAAAGCTTCAACAAGACCATTGTGATGGTGACACACGATCCGCACGCGGCCCAGTATGCGCACGTGACGCGGCATTTGGAAAAAGGACGGCTGTTGCCGGCTTAGTCTCTACCCTCTATGAATTGTCATCCCGAGCGACCGGGGCCCCCAGCGCACCCGCTTTTGGCGCGATGGGGTGGGGAAGCGAGGGATCTGCAGTTTGCCAGCGGCCGAGATTCCTCGCAGTCTTCGCTCATCAGGCCGTTCTCCTGGAAGGCATCGCGTCCGCCGACGGCTCGGTGTCGCTGATCCACTCCCACACTCGGCGGCCGCGGTCGTTGCTCAGGCTGCGTGCCTCGCCATAATCCACCAGACGATTCAGAACGGTTGTGACCGAGGCCAGTGGGTCCTTGTGCCGCGCCAGGATTGCCGGAGCATATCGTCCCAGCTCCACGCAAACCTCGCGGGCTCCAAGCGGACGCCGGACATCCATGAGTACCCTTCGGCACGCCTTGGTGAAGCCGGGCTGACGGCCATTGGGCTTGCGGTCGATCAGTTCCAGTAAATCGTCGCCGAGAACCTGCTCGCCGAAAAGATCCGCCAATCCGGCGATGGTCTGCTTCACCGTGCCAATGCGCTTCATGATCTCGGCACGCTGCCGCATGAGTTGGAGGAGTTCTTCGTGCGCAGCCTTCACCACCTGCTGCGCCGAAACACTATTGGCTTGAGCATCGATCGCGTGCAAGCTATCGCCGCTATTTTTTCCGACTTCCATAAACGCCTCCTCCAGGACAAAAACAATGACGAGGATCCCCTCGACTCTCGTCTTCTAATACGGGAAAGGATCCTCCGAAGTTCCATCGGGAGTTGGACTCGTCTGGTGAAGAAAGGTCAACGGAAAAAAGGGGTGGGTGTGTGGCGCGGACACTCTTGTCCGGCGGGGCTGAGAACAAAGTCAGCGAAACCGGTCCGAGAATACCGCCGTAGTTCGCGGACAAGAGTGTCCGCGCCACACTGAGCCTTCGTGCGCTAGCCAATGACCGTCTAGCCCATCACGTTCGTATGCTCCGGCCGGATTTTGTAAATCACCCGAACCTCTCCCGGCTGGGCATGGGGATACTTGTCGACTCCCATGTACTTCTTCGCCATCTTGTCGATGTGTTGGGCGGCGCCGTCTTCGGTGATCTCAACCACGGTGCCGCGGATCTCCAGATAGCGATAGGGATTGTCGGGATCGACGATGGCCAGCGCAACCCGCGGATCGCGGCGCACGTTGCGATCTTTTTGACGTCCGCGGGCCGAGTTGAAGATGACGTGCTGGCCGTCGAAGTCGCACCAGACGGGAGTGACCTGCGGTCGTCCGTCGGGCATGAGGGTGCCAAGACTGGCGAAAGCGCGCTTCTGGAAAAGGTCGATGTATTTTTCAGGAATGACGTTGGACATCGCTAGCTCTCTCCTGTATTGATTTATTTCCGACTGATCATTGCCGCCCCGATTATAGATGCCGGAAGCGAAACGATGGCGCATCGTTTTCTCTTTTCTGTCGCCGGGTCATGAACCGCAGTTGCGTTTTTCTCAATCCCTAATAAACTAGTAATCTTTTCGGAGAGCTCGACTTTATGCGGATGGCACTAACTCCGGCAGGAAAATCGGCACGAATATTCTGTTTGTTGTTCGTCGTCGCGGCGACCGCCTTTCTACTTCTGGTCGCGAGTCCTCTTCTGGCGCAGCAATCTGCCGTCGAACCTCCGCCAACCGTCGTCTTCATGACCGATTTCGGCGTCCTGGACGATTCGGTGGCTCTCTGCAAGGGTATTATGTACGGCATCACCCCCAACCTCCGCATTGTCGATCTCACGCATCAGGTGAATGCTTTTTCGATTCGAGACGGCGCTCGCTTCCTGTTCGGCGCCACACCCTATTTCCCGGCCGGAACGGTATTCGTGACGGTCGTCGATCCCGGCGTGGGCAGCTCGCGCAAAGCTGTGGTCGTGAAGTCGAAGCGCGGGCAATTCTTCGTCCTGCCCGACAACGGCCTGATGACTTTGGTCGAGGACCGCGATGGCATCGAAGGCATTCGCGAGGTCACCAACCCTGATTGGATGGTCGGCGCCAAAATTTCCTCCACCTTCCATGGCCGGGATATTTTCTCTCCCGTCGGCGCTCACATCGCGCGCGGCGACGACTGGACCCAGGTCGGACCCGCCGTCAAGGAACTGGTCCGGCTCGATCTGAAACCCGCAACCGTGGACGACAAGTGTCTGACCGGAGAAGTGATCGCCCTGGATGGTCCGTTCGGCAACCTGATCACGAACATCAGCGCCGACGATTTTCTGAAGCTCGGCTATCGGCGCGGCGATAAGTTGAAGGTCACGATCGCAGGACGCGAAGTCGAGATGCCGTTCGTCAGGACGTTCAGCGATGTGCCGCTCAAACAGCCGTTGCTGTTCATCGATTCGCGCGGACGAGCCAGCTTTGCGCTCAACCAGGCAAGCTTCGCAGCAGCGTACGACATAAGTCCGCCGCAACCTGTGTTCATACCCCGCAAGGGACGCTGAGTTCGAAGTAATCGACGACGGACGAGTTAGTAGAGACGCGACTTGACGCGGCTCTTGTTTTGCGAGGCAAACTTAGCCCGGCTTCTGCAACTCCGTTGCTATCCGCGGCAGCACGGCCCGCAGCAGTGCGGTGAACTGTCCCATCACTCGCCGTCCCACTTCGAGCACTTCTTCGTGGACGAGTGCCTGATCGAGAATTCCGGCGGCCATATTCGTCACGCATGAAATTGCCAGCACGTTCACCCCCATGTGCCGTGCGGCGATTGCTTCTGGAACGGTCGACATGCCTACCAGATCGGCACCAATTGTGCGCAGGTATCGAATCTCTGCCGGAGTTTCATAACTCGGGCCGGCAAGCGCCGCGTAGACGCCCTCGCGCGGCGGAATCGAAAGCTTCTTCGCTTCCTCCAACGCTATCTCGCGATAGCGCTTGGCGTAGGTATAAGTCATGTCGGGGAAGCGCGGGCCAAAGCGCTCGTCATTCGCGCCCGTTAGCGGATTCTGTCCCTGAAGATTGATGTGATCGCGAAGGATGACCAGCGCGCCCTGTCCATACTCGACGTTAATGCCACCGGCGGCGTTGGTGAGAATCAAAGCGCGTATGCCAGTTCGCCCGAGCACGCGCGTCGGAAAGGCCACTTCGGCGGCCGAATAGCCTTCATAAAGATGCACCCGTCCCTGCATCACGGCAACGGGAACGTCGCCGGACTTGCCCACCACGAGTTGTCCGGCATGACCAATCGCAGTCGAACGCGGAAATGTCGGGATGTGGGCATAAGGAATGCGGACGGCTTCGGTGAGGTCGTCGGCAAAAGATCCGAGGCCGGAGCCGAGAACGAGCCCAATCTGCGGACGCAGCTTTGTTTGGGAAAGAATGAATGTGGCTGCGGATTCAGCGCGGGTAAAGACGTCTGGGTTCATGGGCAAGAACGTAACTGTAGTGTCGTGCAAGGGTGGTGGCATAGATCCACAGCCCTACGGGACATGACATTAGAACCTCTTCTCAAACTCGGCAAACGCTCGCTCCAGTTGCCACTGCACGCGAGCGCGCTCACTCGCCCCAATCAATTTCTGACATTTTCCTGAGACGCGATCGCCGGACACCTTGTCGTCCTCGCACGCCGCAGCGCGCCGCAACTCGCGTCCACCGCTCCACAGACTATCACCCGAAATAAAACTATGTTCCAGGCTCTCGCGCGCCATGCGCTTCAGCTCGCCATACGACAAGCCATACGTCTCGACCGCCCGCAGATATTCGTGCGTTATATCGCTGCGCGAGACGCCCTCGTCGTCGGTAGCCAGCGCCACCGGCACTCCGTATTTCATATACACCGGCAGCGGATGGCGGTCGCCGCTGACGCCCAGAATCACATCATTGGACGTCAGGCAAATCTCGACCAGCACATTCTTCTTGGCCATTTCCTGCAGCAGCCCGATCGGGTCATCTTCGCTCATGACGGCCACGCCATGCCCAATCCGTTCCGCGCCGCCGCGCTCAATCGATTCGCGAATGTGAAATCGCAAGCCCTCGGGTGGAACCAGCCCCATCGCCAGTTCGTCGGCGTGTAATGACACATGCGTCGCCGGATAGAACTTGTGCAGGGCCTCGATGATCCGCATGTGCAGATCGAAGTCGTGCATCGGCACGTAATAATCTTCGGGCATCACCAAGTTGAAGCCGACGAAGCGTGGATCAGCCTTGGTCAACTCGAAGCCGAGCAATATCTGCGCGAACACCTGCTCGCGAGGCAAGCCCCGCAGCACCTGGTACAGATAGTGGATCGTGACCTCGCATCCCGGAGCAGCCTGCGCCGTCCCGCAATGCAGCACTTCTTTCTTACGGGCTTCATCGGAGTCGAGTTGGCCGCGGACCGACGCCACAACCTCCGCCATTCCGCCGGCGAGCAGTTTGTCGCGGAGTTTGCTGAAGTCGTCCCATCCAATCTTGTCGCCCAGAATGGCCGCCTGCGCCCCGTCGGCCGTGTGCATCACCTCCACATATTGCAGACGATCGGCCGCCGCGCGCAACGCCACTTCGGCTAAAGCCTCGCCGATGTGATTTTCCAAAGCTGGACCAAACTTGTCGAACGTAGCGAAGAAATGGTCGTGGCCCGATTCCTCCTCGCGGTGCCAGTTGCGCATCGACCAGGCGTCCACGAGCTGGTTGTAGAGAACGTGATCCTGATAGGCGCAGCGCACCGACGGCTTGTTCTTATAGGGCTCGCACGAATCGCACGACGCGTGCATCAGCTTCGAGGTGCTGCGATCCACGCAGAGAGCGCTCTCCGAGGCCCATTCAATCATGCTTTCCGCATAGATCGCGCCGCTCAGGTGGACATGCAGGTCGCCGCCCTTGGGCATCTGCTGGAGAAATGCCAGCAGCAACCCCGGCTGATGCCGCACCGATTCAAGATACTTTCCTGTCTTCTCTTCAGGGCTTTGCGCCCGGGGGATTTGCGCCAGAGAAAGAACGGTCAGGAAACAAACGATAGCTGCCAAACGCAGGCTTCGCATCACAAAAAGGCCTCCAACCACGAATCCCATTCACGTTGGGATTGTAGAGAAAGCAATTCGAGGACGTAAGTATCCGCATGAGAACCGGAGGCGGGTTGCGAAAAAGAAGCAGGATTCATGCGGATGAAGCGGCGATTTGCACAGCCGCTGTCCTACGTGCACATCGGACAAAAACGGGAGTTTTTCGGGCAGAAACCGCGAAAAATCGCATGGATGCTGGGATTTGCGGCCCAAGTGCCGGCAATTGCCCAATTCCTGTGTCACCGGCCTGTGCATGAGCTGCACTCGATTGATGAATAAGAAGTTACAGGTGCACGAATTTCGTTGACGTAGAAAACGAGAGTGGTAAAAACATAATCGTTCTTTGACACGTTCTGAAGTTTTCCCGGTTGGTGCGGCGTCCGGGGCTCAAGCGAGGTCACTCAGACCACCGCGAGGTGAGTTTGGGAGGGCTAGCAAGGGTCTATAGCTAAGCGCTGGTTGAGGAGAACAGGAGCTAATGTCGAAGGCAGGATAGAGTCCCGAGGCGTTGGACTGATTTATCCGGTTGGGCAGTGAGCCCGGAGCCCGAGCAAGATCGGCTTACAATGAAACCCGCAAGGGAGTTGTAGGAATAAGGTCAGCAAGGGTCTAAACGCGAGCTACTGGCCGAGAGGAATGAGTTCAACATCACCTCGGGACTCTCTACGTTTGTAGTCAAGATCGTGTAGGGACGGGCGCCTCGGCCGTCCAAGCCGAGCGAAGCTCGGCAGCCGCCGCGAAGTCAGCATTACCCCACCGCAAGCGGCAAAACCTGAAAGCTCTTCCAAAACTCCTCAGCCCAAGCAAGGCAATCCGCTCTTTCAAGCGATCGACCTGTGTGGGGACGGGCTCCCTCGCCCGTCCAAGCCGAGCAAAGCTCGGCAGCCCGCCGCAAAGTTAGCGTCATCCCAACTGAAGCGGCGAAGCCTGAAAGCCTTTCCCGAACTCCTCAGCCCAAGCAAGGCAATCCGCTCTTTCAGGCACAGGCCTTAGAACGCGCTCCGGATACTCGTCATAAGTGCGCCCATCGAGCAATCTGCCGTTCTTAGCTTTTCTCACACCGCCCCATTGCTTAAAGAAGAAAGGCACGCCCTGCATTCGGCACTGCTTCCGAATGGAGACGACCCACTCCCGCTTCATCGGACGCGCCCCAGGCCCACTCTCACCGCCGACAATCACCCAGGTAATGCCTGACAGGTCGATTTCACCAAGGTCTTCGAGAAGCGGCTCGATAGACAGGAAGCGAACCTTCGCGGGAGCCTGACGAAGATGATCCACGCGTGGTAAGCCATGTTTCCGATCCTCAACGCTGACGCCCCACCAGATGTTTTCTTGCTCCGCCGCAAAACGTAGCCTGCCCTTAAGCAACTGCAGCAGCCTCTCCGACCTCTTCGTCAGCACCTGATAAGTGTGCCAATTCGCGGTCGTCATCACGCGCGAGACGGCCTCCGCGTAGTCATCCGGCACTCCCGCCTGAAACAGATCGCTCATCGAGTTCACGAACACCAACTTGGGAGATCGCCAGGCAAAAGGCTCCGTAAGCTTCTCCGGCACCAGCCGCAGATCAAACCCCTGCTCATAAGGATGCCCCTTAACCCCGCGAAACCGCTCAGCAAACGTTTCGGCATAGCAGTGCTTGCAACCGGGACTAATCTTGACGCACCCGCGGACGGGGTTCCAGGTCGCGTCGGTCCATTCGATGTGGGAGTTGAGAGACATAATCTAGAATAAGCGGAGTTGATCGTCGCTGTACTTCAGCGCCTGATCCCAAAGAGTATAGGCAAGCGGGTGACGGGAAAACAATCCGAGAGCATAGAGCGGAAAGTTCTTTTCGTAAAAGAAGATTTTACGCATTGAATAGAAAGGCGGAGGAATATACCCCATCGTCGCCATACTGGAGGTGAACTCGTCGCTCAGATTCTATGAGTCTTGTCACATTGGCTGCGAAGTATCGCTGCCGAAGTACCAATGGAGCAACTCGCCGTCGACACATGGGGGTAGTGTCTGAAATGTGCGTCGGTGGAAAACAGCGAGGGCGAGCGGGCCTTTTGCTGTCGCTGTATTTTCCCCGCCTATTGTACGGCTGACGCTTTCAGGTTCCTCCAAAATTGCCAGCACTGTATAGAACACAAACTCGCGTGGGCAACATATACACCCAGACCGCAAGGTGGAAGGATGACCGGCGAACCGCCAAAACATATTGAGAAGCTAAGCGACGTGTTCTGGCTATTACCCGGGATCTACCATGCTCACGCGGCTGGTCTCTGCGCGTTCCTTGCAATCATCTGCGTGGCGTTTTGCCGAGATTCGTGGACTTGGTGGTCGCACTGCTACGTAGCGATTTGCGGCTCGGTCATATTTTTGACGGGCGTCGCCTTGGTCTTCTGGGTTAATGTCCACTACGTGCGCAAGTTCCAGAGAGAAATGGCAAGACCCGACAAAGTATGACCCCAAGGCCAACCAAACTCTTGCTAGTGATGGGCTGTCAACCATCTAGAACCTCTCAACGCACATTTCAGACACTACCTCTGGATTCGCTACTTGACACAAGAGCTATAATAGAATTTAGGTTGTAGCCCAGTGCGGCGGTGGCCTTTTTACGTAAGTTATTTGAAATCTATATTTTACGCGACTTAGTAAGTCCAACTCCTTGATTCTAAAGACTAAGTCCGAAAAAGAGGCCAGTAACTCCTTTGTTATGAGGATTTTACATTAAGTCCTTTAAAATGAGTATTTTAATAAAATAGGGGGGGTGGGGGGTACCCCAGTCGCTCGGGACAAGCCGCTCCTACTGACAGCTGAGAGCCGAGAGCTGACAGCTATCTACAGCGGTATATTCCCATGCTTCTTAGGCGGGTTCTTATCCCGCTTGGTCTCGAGCATCTCCAGCGCCTGGATCACCTTCTTGCGGGTCTCGCGCGGCTGGATCACCGCATCCACGAATCCGCGGTCGGCGGCCACGTAGGGGTTCGCCAGCCGCTCGCGGAATTCTTCGATCTTCTGCTGGCGCATCTCTTCACGGTTCTCGGCATGATCGAGTTCGTGTTTGTAGACGATATCCACCGCGCCTTCCGGCCCCATCACCGCGATTTCGGCGCTGGGCCAGGCGTAGTTCACGTCCGCGCGGATGTGCTTTGACGCCATAACGCAATACGCTCCGCCGTAGGCCTTGCGCGTGATCACGGTGACTTTCGGCACGGTCGCTTCCGCAAACGCATACAGCAACTTCGCGCCATGCCGGATGATTCCGCCATACTCCTGCTGCGTGCCCGGCAGAAATCCAGGCACATCTTCAAACGTCACCAGCGGAATATTGAAGCAGTCGCAGAAGCGCACAAAGCGCGCTCCTTTCACCGAAGCATTGATATCGAGCGTGCCCGCAAGCATCGCGGGCTGGTTGGCCACGATCCCGACCGGCTTCCCGTTAAAGCGCGCAAATCCCACGACGATGTTCTTGGCATAGTGCTCGTGAATTTCGAAGAAATAGCCGTCATCCACGACCGTGTGAATCACGTCTTTCATGTCATACGGCATGTTCGATTGATCGGGGATGAGCGTGTCCAGCTTCTCGTCCAGGCGATCGATCGTATCGGTGCACGCCTTGCGCGGCGGGTCTTCCAGATTGTTCGATGGAACAAAACTCAACAGCTCGCGCACCATTGACAGACATTCGGCGTCATCGCGGCACATGAAGTGCGCCACGCCTGAAGTTTCGTTGTGGGTGTGGGCTCCGCCGAGCTGGTCTTTGGTGACTTCTTCGTGCGTCACCAGCTTGATCACGTCCGGCCCGGTGATGAACATGTACGAAGTCTGGTCCACCATGAAGATGAAATCTGTGATGGCGGGCGAGTATACGGCGCCGCCGGCGCATGGGCCCATGATGGCTGAGATCTGTGGCACTACTCCGCTATAAAGCGTGTTGCGCAAAAAAATGTCGGCGTAGCCGGCCAGCGACATCACGCCTTCCTGAATGCGCGCGCCACCCGAATCGTTCAGTCCGATGACCGGGGCGCCCATCTTGGCCGCGAGATCCATGACCTTGACGATTTTTCCGGCGTTGGCCTCGGAAAGCGAGCCCCCGAACACGGTAAAATCCTGCGCAAAAACAAAAACCAGCCGTCCTTCCACGCGGCCGTAGCCGGTGATGAAACCGTCTCCGTAGTATTTCTGCTCAGCCATGCCGAAGTCGTGGCAGCGGTGCGTGACCAGCTTATCGGTTTCCTCGAACGTGCCCTCATCGAGCAGAAATTCGACGCGCTCGCGGGCCGACATCTTGCCCTCTTTGTGCTGGCGCTCGCGCCGTTGCGCTCCGCCGCCTTCCTGGGCCATCTGGTCTCGTTTTTTCAGTTCGGCAATTTTCTCTTCAAGTTTCATAGGGAGACATTATAGGCGAGCGAGTCTTACGCCCGCAGGGTCGCGGAGTCAAACAGATTCAGAAATTCTATTTTCTTTTCTGGCGGCAGGAAGGACGCCTCGAAGGAATTGCGCGCCAATTCTCGCAGGTGTTCGTCGGTGAAGCCGAACGTCTCCTGAACCAGATGGTACTCGTCGACCAGCGACGTACGAAACATGGCGGGATCGTCGGTGTTGAGGGTCAGCATCAGGCCCTGGTCGAAGTAGCGGCGCACCGGATGTTGCGCGAGTTTGGCGCAGCAGCCCGTCCGCAGATTGCTGGTCAAGCAGATTTCAATCGGAACCTGGCGCTCGGCCAACTCTTCGATCAATTCCGGATCCTGCCCGGCGGTAAGGCCGTGGCCGATGCGTTCCGCTTTGAGGTTCAGCGCGCCCCAGATGGATTCCGGCCCGGCGCTTTCACCGGCGTGGGCCGTGAGATGAAGACCGTGCTGCGCGGCGCGCGTGTAAACTCCGGCGAACCACTCCGGCGGGCCCGCACGCTCGTCGCCGCCAATGCCGAAGGCAACTACGTTGCGATTGCGAAACTGGATGGCGAGATCGAGCACGCTCTGCGCTTTCTCGGCGCCGAACTGCCGGATGGCATCGAATATCCACAAGAGCGAAATGCCGAAGTCTTTCTCGCCGCGCTGGCGGCCACGTTCTAGGCCCTCGAAAATCGCGGGGAAATCCTGTTTGCGCCAGAGACAGACACCGGCCGAAACAATAACCTCCGCATGCAGAACGTTCTGCGATTTCAGCCGCTCCATCAGCCGGTAAGTAATCAACTCGTAGTCTTCCGGGGTGCGCAAGTGTTCCGTCACATCCTTGAAAGCCGCGAGAAAGCCCGTGAAGTCCTTGTAGTTGTAGAGCTGCTCCACTTCGGCGAGCGAAGCCCCTTCCATCCCGTGACGCTGACGCAGTTCCAGCAGCGTGGACGGCTTGATCGAGCCTTCGAGATGCAGATGGAGTTCGGCCTTCGGAAGCGCGACGACGAAGCGGGAGGGCTCCGAAGGCATGCAGCGATTCTAAAGGATCGGGTGATCCTTCTTGCAGAACTCGCTATGGTGGCGGCTGTAGAAGATGTAAATCACCAGTCCCAGCGCCAGCCAGATCACAAAGCGCAGCCAGGTAATGAGCGTGAGCCCGGTCATGAGTCCGCCGCACAAAATCACTGAGATCAGCGGAAACCACGGCACAAATGGCACGCGGAACGCACGCTTGCGATCGGGCTGATTGCGTCGCAGGAGAATCACGCCAAGCGAAACCAGCACGAAGGCGAACAGCGTTCCAATGTTGGCGAGGTCAGCCGCATCCCCAATATCCACGAGCCCGGCGGGAATCCCCACGGCAAAACAAGCGATCCATGTGGACCAGTACGGCGTCTTATATTTCGGGTGCACGGCGGAGAACAACTTCGGCAACAAGCCGTCGCGAGACATGGCGTACCAGATCCGCGCCTGCCCGTACTGAAACACGAGCAACGAGGAAATCATCCCCGTTAGTGCTCCAATCACGATCACCGACCGGAAGAATACGTGCGCTCCCAGATACTTCAACGCGTAGGCGACGGGAGCTTCAGCAGCTTCTCCGGAAACGAAGGTCGTGTACTTCATCATGCCGAGCAGCACGACGGCGACCCCGACATACAGCAGAGTGCAGACAATCAGCGACGCGATAATGCCGAAGGGCAAATCTTTTTGAGGATTGCGCGATTCCTCCGCCGCGGTTGAGACCGAATCGAATCCGATGTAGGTAAAGAAAACGATCGCCCCTCCGGTGACGATTCCAGCAAAACCAGAAGGTGCGAAGGGCGTCCAGTTCGCGGGCTTCACCAGCATTCCACCGACAACCAAGAACGTCAGGATGGCGCCGATCTTAATCGCGACCATGATGTTGTTCGTCTCCGCCGATTCCTTCACCCCGCGCACCAGGAGCAGCGTGAGAATGAATACGATCAGGAAGCCGGGAAGGTTGAAATAGGCGCCCGTCCATTGCCCCCCGGCCCAGACGGGACTCGCCCATTTGTCCGGCAAGTTGAGACCGAATGCCGCCAGCTGCGCTTTCGTATAACCGGCGAAGCCCACCGCCACCGCTACGTTGCTGACCACATATTCGAGAATCAGGTCCCAGCCGATGATCCAGGCAAAGATTTCGCCCAGCGTCGCATACGAGTAGGTGTAGGCGCTGCCGGCAATGGGGATCATCGACGCCAACTCGGCGTAGCACAGTCCGGCAAAACTGCAGGCGATCGCCACCAGGAAAAACGAAATTGCAATGGAAGGCCCCGCGGGCGGACGGCCATGCATGAGCGCTCCGGCGGTGCTTCCGGTACGCAGGAAATTCACGATCAGGTCGAGCGCCTGCGCATGCAGGAGGGAAGGCGCCTGGAAATATTCTCCGGCCGCTGCCGTTCCCGTAAGCACGAAGATTCCCGAACCGATGATGGCGCCGATCCCGAGCGCCGTCAGCGACCACGGCCCTAGCGTTTTACTGAGCCGGTGTTCCGGGTTCTCCGACTCCGAGATCAGTTTGTCGATGGACTTACAACAGAAGGCCTGGCTGTTGGAAGTACGGATCACGCCGGTTGCTGGCTCAAGAGTTGATTGCGACAAGAGAGGTTGTCTCCTCACAGCGGAAGTCGGGCATGGGCGCCTGCCCCATGCCCGCCACTGGACGCCGGTCCCTGCTCAGGCGAACGGCTTACCGTTTCGCCTGACCGCGTGCCAGCTTTTTCACCTTGCGCTTCTTCGATCCACGCGCGTAATCGCGGGGCTTCTTCGGCTTTTCCGCTTTGATCTTCTTGCGGGCGGCTCGCTTGGTTTTCTTGCGTTCGTCTTTGGTTAGGTTCTTTGTATTTGCCATCAGTGCGTTTCTCTTCTCTCTTCTTGTATTGTTAGTCCGAGCTTCTTCTTTGATTGTCATCCCGAACGAAGCGAGGGATCTGCAGTTCCTGCCGTCCCTAGGGGATTCTTTTGCTCTGCTTACGCCTTCTCCAGCTGGGCATACCTCTCCACCAGCTTCTTCAAACCGAAGCGAGGGAATTGTACCGTAATCTTGGCGTCTTCCCCATCCCCTTCGCGCCGATACACTGTCCCTTCCCCATATTTCGGGTGCTTCACCTTCTGCCCGGGACGGAATCCCCGTCTGCCTTTGGGCTCCTCGGACGGCATTTTCGGAACATTGAACTTCTTGCCGCGTGAGGCAAAGAATTCGGCAATGTTGTCGATGGAGTTGTAGTTCCCGAGAGGAGTCGCCGTCTTCGGCTTGACCCGCGCCGGGTTCCAGGCGGCGCTCTGGTCTTCGTCTTCGTACGAGTAGTGGGTGTTTTCGGCGGCTGCGGGGCGGAGCCTGCCCTGAGCGGAGTCGAAGGGCCCCGCTGGACGAGCGAGAGCGCCCCTCCCCACACGATCGCCGTGTGGGCGCGGGCGACTCGCCCGCGCTTTCGCCCGCGATCCGCCCAGCTCTTCCACCAACTGCGGCGGAACTTCTTCCAGGAATCGCGACGCCACGCTAGCCTCCGGCATGTCCGTGCCATAACGCCGTCGATAAACGGCGCGCGACAAAATCAGCGTATCCATGGCACGCGTCATGCCGACGTAGCAGAGCCGCCGTTCTTCTTCGATCGAATCCGGCTCGAGCATGGTGCGCGAATGCGGAAACAGGCCTTCTTCCATTCCGGCGAGAACCACCAGCGGGAATTCCAACCCCTTGGCCGCGTGCAGCGTCATCAGCGTGATCTGCGCGTGCTCGTCATACTGGTCGGCGTCGCTAACCAGAGCGGCGTGATCGAGAAACTCATCGAGCGTCTCCCCGCGATCGCGCGAATCCATCGCCGCGTTCACCAGTTCGCGCAAGTTCTCGATGCGCGAGTAGGATTCCGGCGTGTCTTCCTCTTCCAGTTGCTTGATGTATCCCGTGCGATCGATCAGGAATTTGAGAATCTCAGCCGTATTCGCCGCCGCGCCCGGTGTGCGGAAAGCCTCAACCGCCTCATCGCCCACCTCATCGGTGGAGGGACGGGCGTCCTCTCCCGTCGAATCGCTGGCGGCAAAATCAAAGCTGAAGTTGCCCGGATCAAAATCGGTGTCGTCCCCAGGTTGTGTGTGGACGGGCGCCTCGCCGATCCCAGCCGAGCGAAGCTCGGCAACGTCGGCTCCCGCATCGCCGCCCGACTTCGCCGAAACCGTCTCTTCCACCCGCTCCCTAAACGTCCCCGCCAGCATCGCCCGTCCGTCTTCGATTAGCGCCCAGAAGCTCTTCAACGCCGCCAACGCTCGCGCCGGCAACAACTGCCGCGTAATCGCTTCGCCAACCGCGCCCCACATCGATAGTCCGGTTTCGAGCGCGAGCCGCTCCAACATCTCGATGGTCGTCTTGCCAATCCCCCGCACCGGCGTATTGATCACGCGCAGCAGTGAAACCGAATCATCCGGGTTCTGGATGACCTTCAAGTAAGAGATCATGTCCTTGATCTCGGCCCGCTCGTAGAACGAGAAACCACCCACCACGTGATATTTCAGCTGATAGCGGCGCATCGCCTCTTCGAACAGTCGCGATTGCGAGTTCGTCCGGTAGAGCACCGCCGCTCGGGCCGTTTCGCCATTTTCGCCCGCCTGCCGCACGTAGCGGTTGATCGTATCGGCCGCAAACAGCGCCTCATTCTCGCCGTCCGGAGCCTCGTAATATCCGATCTTTGCCCCACCCTGCCGTGCCGTCCACAGGTTCTTCCCCTTGCGCCGGACGTTGTTCGCAACCACTGCCGACGCCGCCCCAAGAATGTTCTGCGTCGAGCGATAGTTCTCCTCCAGCCGCACGATCTTCGCTTCCGGAAAATCGCGCTCAAACTCCAGAATGTTACGAATGTCGGCCCCACGCCACGAGTAGATCGATTGATCTTCATCGCCCACCGCGCAGACGTTGTGCCCGCCACCCGCCAGCAACCGCATCAGTTCGTACTGCGGACGGTTCGTGTCCTGATATTCATCGACCAAAAGATACTGGAATCGCCGGTTGTAGTATTCGCGCACCGTCGCCACCGACTTCAGCAGGCGCATGGCTTCGAGCAGCAGATCGTCGAAGTCCATCGCATTCGCCTTGCGCAGTTCCTTGCGGTACTCCTCGAAAATGTGCGCGATGCGCTCGGTCTTCGGATCCCCCGATTGCAGGTAGATTTCCTGCGGATCGAGCATGTGATTCTTGGCCCAGGAAATCCGTGAAAGCACGTTGCGCGGCGTCAGTTGCTTATCGTCCAGCCCCAGCCGTCGCATGACGCCCTTGACCACTTGCTGCTGATCGCTCTCGTCGTAGATCACGAAATTCTTCGTGAGCCCGATGGGCGGCTGTCCCGGCACGGTAGAAGGTATCCGCAAAGCCTCGATATCCCGCCGCAGCACGCGCACACAAAACGAATGGAACGTCGAAATCAACGGCTTGGCAACGCTGAGGCCGCCGACTAGCTTCTCGACGCGCTCCACCATCTCGGACGCGGCCTTGTTGGTGAAAGTCACGGCGAGGATCGATTCCGGCATCACGCCCATGCGCTCGATCAGATAAGCAATGCGAAACGTGATGACGCGAGTCTTCCCGCTGCCCGCCCCGGCTAGGATGAGCACCGGCCCGTCGGTAGTCTCGACCGCCTCGCGTTGTTGCGGGTTTAATTCGTCCAGAAACGACAAAAGACAATAGCTCCCAATGCGCTAGATGGATTTTACAGGAGGCGATGAGAACTCTTGGCAGCAGGTCAGCGGGGAGATGGTGGTTCCTGCCGTCCCGGCGAATGCCGAACTAGAATAGTCTGAAGCGCGTTGGCGTTAACCGAGGAGTCTCATGAAGGCCGCTGTCCTGACCTCACCGCAAGATGTTTCGAAACACCCACTGCGAATTGGCCAAGTTCCGAAACCTAAACTCAAGCCAGGGCACGTTCTCCTTCGCGTACGTGCGTGTGGCGTTTGCCGGACCGACCTGCATATCGTCGAAGGCGAACTGCCGCCCCGCCGCAAGAGCATAATTCCCGGCCATCAGATAGTCGGCGAGATCGTGGACGGAGCTACGACGGCGATCCCTGCCGGCACCCGCGTCGGCGTCTCCTGGATCGGCGGCGTTGATGGAACATGTTGGTATTGCCAACACGGTCTCGAAAATCTTTGCGATTCTCCCACCTTCACCGGATACACCGTGAACGGTGGCTATGCCGAATATGCACTCGCACGCGCCGATTTCACATTTCCCTTGCCCACCGCCCTCGATGATCTTCAGGCGGCGCCTCTTTTATGTGCCGGTATCATCGGCTTTCGGAGTCTTCGTGTCGCAGGTGTAGAACATGGCGAGCGTGTGGGGTTGTTCGGGTTCGGCGCTTCGGCGCATCTCGCGATTGCCGTCCTACGAGCCTGGAAATGTGAAGTGTATGTCTCAACTCGAGGGGCTTCTCATCGCAAATTAGCCGCCGCGCTGGGAGCTGCCTGGGTAGGGAAAGAGACGGACACGCCGCCGGTCAAGCTCGACCGGGCTGTCACCTTTGCACCGAGTGGCGATGTGGTCGTCGCCGCGCTCGCCAGCCTGCGCAAGGGGGGCGTTGTTGCCATTAACGCGATTCACTTGGACCGCATTCCCGAGTTCGATTATGATCGCCTGCTCTGGGGCGAGCGTCAGCTTCGCAGCGTCACGAATATGACCCGCTCCGATGCTCGAGATTTTCTTCAAATCGCGGCTGAGATCAACCTGCGGCCCAAGATAACGGTATTCCCGCTTGACCGAGCCAACGACGCCCTGGTTGCGCTGAAAAATGATTCCATTGACGGGGCAGCGGTTATCGCTCCGTAGACAACGCCTGACTGGCGTGTTTGCGGCCGCGTCAGCGCAACAATCTGCTGGGCATAAAGCTGCAGAGCATGACGCGATCAATCGGGGCCCGTTCATCGTGGACTAGACACCCTGCGCCGGCGAATTTCCCCGCTCAGCGGCACTTCCTTACGGCAGACTTCCGAACGTCGTTCCGAAGAAAGTTGTGTCTTCACTCTGCGCAAAACGGCAGCTTCTTTTGTCTTCAAGCAGCCGGCTCACGTCAGGATTGCCCACTGAAGAATGGTTCGCTGAAGAATTGTTCTTCGCAGGAGTCTCAGCGGACTGCGGTGCGGCCCCGCCACCTTTGTCGCGTTCCGCCGAGTCAGCTGGCGGCTTAGCTGACGGCTCATACGGAGGCCGAGGAACTTCGGCTTCGACATGCGGCAACTCGGAGGCCGACTCACAAGGCCGAGAAACCACATCGCCAGACCCCGGATTTCCACTCGCGCCGGAGCTTGGGTCAGTGCTGGAAGCAGTATCACGCGCGTCAGAACAGGGACTCTGGCTCGCAACCGGATCATCCAGCGGAGTACCTTCCGGAACCGCGATCAGCACGTCCGGCACGCCTTGTGGCGCGGACGTTTGCGAACCAAATTGCGGATCGCGCGGCGCACTCGGAGCCTGGGCGCGGCTGTTGTTCGGCTGCGCCAGAACTATCGCTGCCACGCTCTCCATTTGCAACTGCACGGTCGATTGGCCCGCACTCACCGTGATGAACACATAGCACGGGCCCACGCTTCCGGCAGAGGGCACGATGGAGGCGAGGCCGTCCTGAGTGCTCACGACCTGTGCCTGCGACGATCCGAGCAGAACGGGCATTCCGTTTCCCCCGACATTGGAGTCGCCATCCTGTTGGCCTCCGGGGTCTGGACTGACCCGTGCCAGCGTGGTCTCAAAGGTGACGTTCACTCCCATCACCGGATTCGAGGCCAGCGAGCCGTCGGTCACTCGCACGACCAGCGGCTGAAAGGACTGCCCCGTGGGCACAACCTGCGGCGATCCACTCACCGTCTCCAGCGTCCACCGCGAAGCCGGCGTGGAGAACAAAGTAAAAGTCTGGCAGGGCGCATTGTTCGGAGCGACGCAAGCACTGACCTGTACATCGGCATTCTGATTCGTGAGATTTGCAGTGATGGTGGCGTATCCTGAGCCGTTGGTGGTTCCACTGCCCGACGAAAGCGAAGCCGTACCCTTGGTGATTGCGAAATTGACCGCTACATTCGCCTTAGGCACGCCCAGGTCTAGCGCTTCGACCGTGAGCGGAACAGCGAGCGTCGCGCCTTGCCCAACCCAGCGCGCCGGTGCCACCGCAACCAGGTCGAGCGTGGACGAGGTTCCCACCACCGTGGCCTGTTGCGACTGCGGCGGCGAGTACGACGCTGGCGCCAGAGCTATCGTGATCGTGCTCTGTCCGGTCGCGGTGGGAGTCACCCCGCTGGAAGATTCCCCCGCTTCATCGCTCAGCACCGAGCAGGAGGAAGCTCCGCTGCACGCCGAGAACTGCAAGCCGTTGGTCGCGCTCCATGCAATCGTCGCCCCGCTCACTGGCGTAATTCCATCGGCGGCAACCGCACGCACGCGGATTGCATTGGCGGCTGCAGACCCAACTGGAGTTGCCGGCTCCGCACCTTGCAGCAGAAGCAAGAGATCCGTGGCCAGAGCGCCATAGGTCAGCGCACCGATCATTTGGGAAAAAGCGCCGCTTACCGGATCCGTGACCTGGATCGAAGCAGTTCCGTCCTGCAATCCGGAAGGCATTGCCACCTGGATCTGGCTCGCAGACGCAGAAAGAGTGCTGCCGTTGTTGCCAGCAACGCTCACCTGCAGTCCCGGCTTGAATCCAGTGCCATTGAGAGTGGTGACGCCGCCAGCAAGACTGAGGCGCGCCGGCGTCACCGTGTCCGAATAAAGGAGAAACGCCTGGTAGAAGTAGTCGGGACGGCCGTCGCCACGGTAGTCGGCCACCCCCACTCGGTATGTATCTGACGCGCTGAACTGCGCATCGAGGCGGGTCATTCCAAAAGTCATCGAGTTGAATGCCGAGGGCGTGGACGCTGGCGCGGGATTTTGGCTCTCGTCGCTCAATTGCCAAATCCCAATTACGGGCAACAGTTTGGTTTCGGTCGGCTGGCCCGTTTCGTCGAGGGCGGTCACCGAGACCGAGGCCGTCCGGTTGGCCTGCGCTGTGAGCTCGAACCAATCGGTGCTGCCGTAACCGGAGACCCACGACCCCCATCCACCGCCCGCCGGAAGCGCCGCTGGGTTCGCGTAAGTCGACCCCCTGCCGGGATGCGCTTGCGCGATTTCATCCTGCAACATCAAGATGTCCCGCTCCGCATTCGATCCATTCGACACCGTGACCACAACCGGAGCGAACAAACCCGACGGCGTCACCTGTGTGGGAGCGTACGGTTCGATGTCCAAGGACCAGTTCGGGTCCAGCGCTTCCACGCTTAACTGGTACTCGGCGATGGTTTGCCCGGTCGGAATCATCAGTTGCCCCAGATCGTAAAAACCTTCGAGCGAAGGATCATCGGAGCCCCACCGGTCATAGCGAAGATCATTTCCGTCCACGTATCCATCGATGATGTTGCCGGCGTTGCCGCAAAACGCGAATCCAGAAACGGAAGTCACAACGTATTGCCGCGAAGGCTGGCCCGAGGCGATCAACCGGGCCACCACGTTGACGCCCTGCATTGGCTGCACCGCATTCCCCGATGCATCGGTAAAGTACACGCTGCCGTAAATTCTGCCGGCCGCTTGCGTGTTCCCGCTGACTGGATAAAGCCGCGCGAGCGCGTCCATATCATCCATTTTGGGTACGGCCGCGTTCGGATAGCAGGCGCTGATGGGCACGCAGGTAATCGGATCGGTAAAGTGCATTACCGGAAATCCCGCGAAATCGGCGCTGGTTGGAGTCGGTATCTGCGTCAACACGTTCAGGTTGGCTTGCGACCATCCCAAGCCAACAATGCGCCCCAAGACGCGCACCAACCGGTACTGAATGTCAGGCAGTTGCGCACTGGTGGCCGCGCAGATTCCGTTGATCACCACCAGCGCGTGCACGATGTTCCCGCCCGTGGAGAAGTTATCGGGTCCGCCGTAGACGGCGTTGGTGAAGCAATCCTCCAAGCCTCCAGCGCCTTGGCCCAGCAGCGCATCGGTGACCGTTCCGTCGTAGTCGTAAACAATTCCGACGGGAGTACCCGTGGCTGAAGATGTAATGTCCGCCGGGGCGGTGATCGTTCCGTTGGCGGCGACTACGATATTGCTGCCGTTCACGTCCTCGGCAAGATGTCCACCCTGCGATGCGGTAAGGGCAACACCTGAAATGCTGGTCCAGGCGCTGAAAGCGGTGGCAACAAAAGCATCGGCCTGCGCGCCGGGGAGGATCGGGCTCAAGTCCCCCTGATCGGTGAAGTACTGCACTGTGCCATTCGCCCAGATCAGAGCTTGGCCTTCGACTCCGGCAGCGTAGCCGGAGCCCGCGATAAAAGCCGGGCCTCCGGCGCGGCTGGCAACAGCACTGCACATCAGAAGAACGGCAACCGCCAGAATTCGCGAGCGCATGCTCACTCCTCTCGGGCGCTGCGGATGGCCCGCTCCAGTTGAACAACGCTCACGCCCCCGGTATCGGTGGTCACACGCAGCCGCGGAGACGACGCGTTTGGGACGCCAATGGCTGCGACAGGCTTCTGCTCGGCCACGTTCTTCCCGCTCGGATCGAGAGCAACTTGGCCGAGTGATCCACCCACTGGGCTGGTAAGGCCCAAACGACTCGGCGGATATAAAAAGATCAAAATGTGCTGGCCGCTACTCATCGGGCGATGCATGGACCATGCTCCCGCCCACTCGTGAATCGTGAGAACTTGTCCCCGTTCGACCCCAGCAATCGCCCGGTCCACGCGAAAACTCAACTGAACCGCCGGAGTCACCGCCGGAACCGCCCGATCGGTTGCCGCCGTCGGCGGCGCGGCTGCGAGCACCGTGCCGGCGAATATCATCCCGGCCCGGCGCGAAAGCTGTTTCCATTGCGGACCGAGAACACGCTCAGCAACAACTTGATCCGATTGCTGCGCCGCTGCAAAGCTCGACAAACAGGCAAGAGCAACGACCAACACGCGTCTTGACGCACGCATAGCGAGTCTCTTTCTGGAGGGAACTGGACCGGGAGAGGTCCTGGGAGCGGAATCAGCGTAGCGCGTTATGGATCAGGCAGATGTGCGAGCGGTCACTGTGTATTTGTGATGAATCGTCAGATCGTGCGGGCGGACGCCTGAGGAGATGCAACTTTCGATGTCGCCGTTGATTTGACCGGTTCCCGCCAGAGAACCTACCCAGCGCTTCGGCCTCCTGGACGCATGAAGAGGGACGACCTCAGCCACCGGCTTGCCGAAACACGTAACCAGAACTGTTTTCCCGGTTTTGTGATTCCACATTGGGGATCGAGTCATCTGGTGATGTGGAATTGTGGAATGTGGACTGGCGCGAGTCGCTTTAGGGATTTTGGCGTCGTTTTCCGGACGTTAGCACCAATCGGGAAAGGGAGTTGTCGCAGTGCCCTTTCCCTTCATTTCTGGGCAAACTGCACCAACGCGAAAGGCTATTTCTTATAGCGACGGTTCGCCTTTTTGGTTGCCTTCCGTTGCGCCTTCGCGGCTTTCTTCGCGGCTTTCCGCTGTTTCTTGTTTGCCTTGTTTAGAAATTTTTGCTGCTTCTTGGCCGCCTTCCGGGACTGGCGCGCATTTTCTTGGGGACTGATGCGTTGAGCTTGAGCCGGTATCGCCCCCGCAAGACTTAAGGAGACCAGCAGCATGAAAGCGGCAATTCGTTTCATAACGTCACCGAACGGAAGATCCTGCAGTGATCTTACACCGAAGCTGCGCCCAGTATGGCACACAAGGTGTTACTTCTGTAATCTGACCTCTGGCGGGTGCCCCACTCATCGCGTATTTTGCGATGGTGGGAGCCCGCTAGTGAATCGTCTTCGTCTTTCGCGACATGTAATCCATCAGTAAGTATTGGCCCAGCGTGTATGGCGTGGTGAAGTAGGCCTTGCCACGGCACATCTGCGTCACTTTCTGGACAAACTGCACCAGTCCATAGTCCGACGCCAGCATGAACGTATTGATCAGCACGCCCACCCGCTTGCACTTCGAAACCTCTTCGAGCGTCTGACTGACCACCAGCGGATCGAGCCCAAACGCGTTCTTGTAAATGCGTCCGTCTTCGAGCGTGAGCGCGGACGGCTTGCCGTCGGTGATCATGACGATCTGCTTCATGTCCTTGCGCTGGCGCTGCAGGATGCGTTGCGCCATGCGCAGGCCTTCGCGCGTGTTCGTGTAGTACGGCCCAACCTTCACGCGCGCCAACTGCGAGAGCGGAACTTCTTCCGCCGAATCGTGAAATAGCACCAGCGACAGCGAGTCTCCGGGATACTGCGTCCGAATCAACTGCGACAGGGCCATCGCAACTTTCTTCGCCGGAGTGAAGCGGTCCTCCCCATAAAGAATCATCGAATGCGAACAGTCGAGCATCAGCACCGTCGCGCACGACGACTGGTATTCGCACTGATGCACCTGCAAGTCGCGGTATTCGAGGTTCAGAGGAAGCCCGAGCCCTTCGCGCTGAATGGCTGACGAAAGCGTCGCCGTGATATCGAGGTTCAACGTGTCGCCAAACTCATACTGCTTCGAAGCGCCGCTCGCCTCGATGCCGGTCGCCATGTCGCGCGTGTCATGACGTCCAAAACTCGACTTGCCCAGCGACCCCAACAGATCGCGCAGCGCTTTGAATCCCAAAAAGTCGAGGCTCTTGTCGGTGATCTCAAACTTCGCCTGCTGCTGCGCGTCGCCTACCTGTCCGCCAACGCTCGACTGCTTCTCCGGATCATGAGGTTGACCGATCGAGATGTAGTCTTCCTGCTGCATGCGCTCGATCAGCTTCTCGATCAGATCCTCGAGTTCGCCCTCCATCTGCATCTGCTGCAGCCGGTCGCGCATTTCTTCGTCGAACATCTCGCCGTTGAGCAACGCTTGTTCGATGGCGCGCTTCAATTCGTCCAGGGTCTGCTCACCTTCCGGCAGCTGGTACCAGAAATTGTCGTTGAACCCGCTCTGCAGAAAATAGTCCGAGAGCGCGCTGAGCAGGTCTTCCATGCTCATCTCGCCGGCGGGGTCGGGAACGTATTTGGAGTAACGAATGCGTTTCATAAAAGCAGGTCTCAGGTGTTAGGTCTCAGGTCTCAGGAAACCCGTAAAGGCAGGCGTTAGGTCTCAGCGAAAAGCGGCTTTCCTGAAACCTGAGACCTAACACCTGAGACCCTTAGTTAAAACCTCTCTTCCGTCCGAACCCTGGCTCGTCCCGTTCAAACGTTGGCTGCTTCTCAGCGACCTTCATGGGGTTCTCGCCCGCCGTGAACACGCGCTCCTCGTTGCGTCCGATTTTCTTGTGCGCGTGCAGGCCTTCGAGGACAAACTCCGCTGCGGATACCTGCATCTCGGCGCTGTCTTTCTTGTTCACGTTCAGCTTGCCAAGTTTTTCCATCAGCCCCTGAATCTGGCTCAGGCCTTCGAGCGCTTCCTCAGCGGCGGCATTGTCGCTGAGTTGAATCTCGCCGCCCAAATCGAACCACTGCACCACCTGATTCATGCTGACGCCGTGCAGATAAGTGTCGAACGTCTTCGCGATCGCGGTGCGGATCAAATCGCGACTCACATAATCCGCGCCCTTCATTTCGCCTTCGTACTCCAGTTCCAGCTTGCCCGTGATCGCCGGCAGCGCCGCGTAGATGTCGCTGATCCGCGGCACGATAAATTTCTCCCGATGCGTCAGCGCGCGCCGCTCGGCATTCGATACCACGTTCTCGATCGCCGAAATCGGCAGCCGCTGGCTTACGCCCGACCTCTTGTCGATCTTCTTGTCGTCGCGAGCCGCGAAAGCGATGCGCTCGATCACTTCCTGCACATACTTCGGAATATGCAGCCGTGAGCCGTCGCGGTCATTCTCGCGAGCATTCTCGCAATCGATCTCGCGATCGAGCCAGGCTTCCTGTGCGGTAATCGCGATCCCTTCTTCCACCGTCGCCGGATAGTGGGTGCGAATCTCCGACCCGATGCGATCCTTCAGCGGCGTAATGATCTTCCCGCGCGCGGTGTAGTCTTCAGGGTTCGCGCTGAACACAATCGCGACATCCAGCGGCAGCCGGATCGGATATCCCTTAATCTGCACGTCGCCTTCCTGCATGATGTTGAAGAGTCCGACCTGAATCTTACCCGCCAGATCCGGCAACTCGTTAATCGCAAAAATTCCGCGATTGGCGCGAGGCAGCAGCCCATAATGCACGGTGAACTCGCTGGATAGTTCGTGCCCGCCACGTGCCGCCTTGATGGGATCGATGTCGCCGATCAGGTCCGCGATCGTGACATCCGGCGTGGCCAGCTTCTCTACGTAGCGATGCTCGGGCGTCAGCCAGGCAATCGGCGTGGCGTCTCCTTCTTTCGCCACGAGTTCGCGGCACCGGCGGCAGATCGGGGCATACGGATTATCGTGGATCTCGCAGCCCTTGACGTAAGGCATCTCGGGATCAAGCAGCGCAGTCAGCGCCCGTAGAATTCGGCTCTTCGCCTGTCCGCGCAACCCGAGGAGAATAAAATTATGCCGCGAGAGGATCGCGTTCACGATCTGAGGCATCACCGTGTCGTCGTAGCCAACGATGCCCGGAAATATCGGGCCGCCCTCGCGTAGCCGCGACATCAGGTTCTCGCGCAGCTCATCTTTTACCCGCCGCGAATCGAGACGCTGTGCAGTGAAAGCACTTTGGCGCAACTCGCCGAGAGTCCGGGCAACACTCATGGTGGAACCCCCACAGGAAAAACCTTATGCGGATTATACCGCCGAAGAACGCTGTCAGCTCTTAGCCGTCAGCTGTCAGTAATAATTAATTTAATTGAGAGCTGACAGCTGACAGCTAAGAACTAGTTCCACCGCGCCTTCGCCGCCCGCCGCAAACCGGGCAGAATCGCTTCGAGATAGCCGACCACCGCCTCCAGACGTTTTGCTTCCGACAGAGTGGAGAGTAGGTTCTGCTTGAAGTCGAGGTCGAGCGGAAGCGATCCCGCGAGTAAGAAGGAAAGATTGCCGGCATGTTCGTCCGGCCCAGAGGGCTCTGCCCCGGCTAGTTTCGCGATCTCTGCGTGCAACCGCACTGCTTGCGTTACTATCTGGGCTGCCGGCTTGCCGGGTTCGTCTTCAACTACCGAAATCTCGGCCTGCAAAAACGGTCGATCTTCGTTGACCTGGATCACCTCAAACCGCTCGACCCCACGCGTCAAGATGTCCATGCGCCCATCGTCATATTTCTTGGTGACTGACATGATCTCGGCCGTACAGCCGATGTCGGCGACTCCATCGGAAGACGCCCGCACCACCCCGAACGGCTTTTTCTGTTCCAGGCATTCCGCGATCATCTCCTTATAGCGCGGTTCGAAGATGTGCAGAGGCAGCGGAACGCCCGGCAGCAGCACCAGTTCGAGCGGGAAGATGGGCAACAACGAAGTCACGGCGCCTCCAGTGCAGACGATTTTACGCCATGAGTTAACTTGCTGGCATGGCTTGCTGATATTGACTTGCGGCCCGCCACGCGATACAAGAGTCGCCATGGAGATGGACGGGAAAGTCGTGGTTGTGACCGGGGCCTCCATGGGAATTGGGGAAGCCATCGCCAAAGTTTTTGCCGACGAAGGCGCCAGCGTGGTGTTGCTGTCGCGCGATGCCAGTCGCGCCGAGGCCGCCCGCCACCGGGTAGGCCACACCGACCGCACGCTCGCCCTGGCCTGCGATGTTCATAATCGCGAAGATGTCGACCGCGCGCTTGCGTTGACGCTGCACCACTTTGATCGCGTGGATGTGTGGGTCAATAACGCGGGCGTGGGCATCCGCGACTCAGTCGCTGACATGGAGACGTCCCCATGCCGCGAATTGTTCGAAACTAATTTCTTCGGCACGATCGCCTGCATGCAGGCGGTAGTGCCCGCCATGCGCGAAGAAGGCGCCGGGACCATCATCAACATCTCGAGCGTTGCGGGGCACATTCCGGTGCCGTTTATGACTTTGTACTGTGCCAGCAAGTTCGCCGTGAACGCTCTCGGGAAAGGCGCCCGACTTGAGTTGAAACGCGACAACATCAACGTGCTTACCGTCTGTCCCGGCTACGTGAGCACCGATTTCGGCGAGCACGTGGTTGCCGACTGTCAGGGCACCGTTCGTCCGCAATCCGTGCGCGGCGTCACGGCTGAGCGAGTGGCGCAAGCGGCCTATCGCGGGTATCGCCAAAGAAAGCGTGAGGTCGTCGTACCCTGGACCATGATTCCAGTTATAAAGCTGTACCAGTTGTTTCCGGGATTGGTCGAGTGGGGAATGGCCAAGGCCATGCGGAATTCGCGCGAAGGTAAAGGTAAAGAAAAGTAAATTCGGCTAACCTTCATACGCCCGCCGCATCGAAGGAAATAGGCAGAACTGCAGTCTTCCACTCCCTCCGAAAGGCCGTTTGCACGGCGGCTCTGGGGGTGGAAGCTGCCGTTAATTTTTCTGTGCCCCTTTTCGTTAGAATAGGGTTTATGAGATTCCTGTCCCGACCTGCGCGGTTGACACTCCCCTTGCTTCTTTCTCTGGCCGCACTGTTTAGCGTCCTGTTGCCCAGGTTGGCACGCGCGCAGGAAGGCCCCCTCGACAAATCAGAACCCAAGGGGACCACGGTCGAGGAAATCATCAAGCGCTTCGCCAATAAAGAAAAGGAGTTCAAGGAAGCGCGCGATCAGTACACCTACCGGCAGGACGTCAAGGTCATGACGCTCGACGGCGACACTCCGGACGGCAGCTACCAGCAAGTGTTCGACGTGACCTTCGACGACAAGGGACGCAAGATCAAGAACGTGGTCTTTGCGCCGCAGCCCACACTGCAGCGCCTCATGATGACCGAGGAAGATTTTGACGACATCGAGAACCGCCTCCCGTTCGTGCTGACCTCGGATGAAATCGGGGAATACGACATCCTCTACGTCGGCCAGCAGAAACAGGACGAGCTGAACACTTACGTCTTCGATATTGCCCCCAAGCAGATCGTCGGCAAGAAACGCTATTTCCAGGGCCGAATCTGGGTGGACAACCACGATTTTCAGATCGTGGAAACTTATGGCAAGACCGTGCCCGACATCCGGAAGAAAAAGGGCAGCGAGAACCTGTTCCCCAAGTTCACCACCTGGCGCGAACAGATTGACGGCCAGTACTGGTTTCCCACCTACACGCGCGCCGAGGACACCCTCAAGTTCTCCATGGGGGACATCAAGATCCGCGAGATCATCAAGTACACGAACTACAAACGCTTCGGATCAAAATCGAGGATCACCTACGAAGGCCAGGAAGTGCAGAAGGCCGAGCCGAAGCCGGGGGATCAAAAACCGCCCGAACCGCCGAAGCCGCAGTAGAAGCTCTCAGCCGTCAGCTCTCAGCTGTCAGTAAGAGCATCGCCACTGATAGCTGATAGCCGACCGCTAGTAGAACAAGTACTTTCTCCACTTATCATCCGAGTGCCCCATCAAGCGCATGATGTGGCGACTGGTGTGGAGATTGAAGGAGCGGGGTTCGCGCGCGGGCTTCATGTTGGCTTCGTGAGGAAGTTGGTTGCCTTTGCGGCGGTTGCAGGGATGGCAGCAGGCAACGAGATTCTCCCAGGTGGAGAGGCCGCCGCGCGAGCGTGGAATCACGTGATCCAGCGTAAGTTCGCCGGAGGGAAGCGTGGTGCTGCAATACTGGCAGGTGTTGCGGTCGCGCAGCAGGATGTTTTTCCGCGAGAGCGCGCGCGACTGGTGCGGAATCCGGCGATACTCCAGCAGACGGATCACCGAGGGCACGCGTATGGCAACGCGGGCGGCGTGCAGGAAGTGTCCGTTTTCTTCTTCGGTCATGGCGACACCCTTCAGCACCAGCACGATCGCGCGGCGCGCGGCACAGACGTTGATCGGCTCGTAGGAGGCGTTCAACACCAACACGGGCTGATGCAGCGCGTGGCCATCACCTTCGTGGTGCGTCCCGGGGGCCAGCATCGCCGCCGGAAGGTGCGACCACAGGCTGCCACCGAAATTGTGCAATCGCAACGACATGATTTCTACCCGTGAGCCGCCACGCCCAGGCGATCCTCGCTCCCTCCCTCCGACAAAATCTCTGGCAAGACGATTCCATCGGAAATCTTCAATGTCCGCGCCACTGTCGCTACCCACACCCGTGCTGCTCCCGCGCGGAGAAGTACCCGCGCGCACTCGGAAGCCGTAGTCCCCGTGGTATAGACATCATCGACCAGTAAGATGTCGCGGTTCAATATTCGCGTTGGATCGCTCACCGCAAAAGCGCCACGCAGGTTCTCGCGCCGTTGATGACGAGTCAGGCCAATCTGGCTTCCGGTCTCGCGGCGGCGCACCAAGACTCCCGTGCACAGATCAAAATTTTTCGGACGCGACAGTTGCTTCAGCGCGCCCCGTGCGATCATCTCTGCCTGGTTGAATCCGCGCTGCGCTTGCTTGCGCGTATGCAGGGGAACGGGGACCACCGCGATCGTCCCCGCGGGCATCGCCTGTTCCAGGTTGGCAATCGTCTCTGCCAGCATGCGCCCCAGAACTGCAGCCGCGGGACGAACCTGCTGGAACTTGAGCAAATGGATCAGGTCGCGCAATTCACCGTCATAGCGACCGTAGGCGACCGCCCGCTCGAACGGAGGATCCACGCGCTGACAGAGCTGGCACCGCGTCTCCCCGCGACCCGTCTCTCTGCGATCCGCCTCTAAGCGATCAATGTAGGCTGGGAAGTGCAAGGCTTCTCCGCAAACGGTGCAGTACGACCCCTTCAGCGGTCGAAGCGCGATCAAACAGGTTTCACAAACGGGAAGTCGGGAAACTCTGACCAGTGGGAAACCACAGATACGGCAATCGGCGGGAAAAAGCGTGAAGAATAAAGTCGCAGCAACGCGCTTGGCAAAGCCGGCGAACCCATGATCCGCCGCTTGGCCCTGGGCAGCCCGTATTCGAAACCCAGTACTGCTGAAGACGGCCTCCCGCACCCGACAAGCCGATGACGCTTCGCCGGGCTACACTAAGTCAGTATAGCCGCGGTGTACGCCCTATGCAACGCGGCTATCGGACTTCGAATCGCTTGGCGGTTGACTCTGTGACTGCTTGCGCTCGGGCTGAACCCGTTCGCGCGCCGGAATCGTGCGCAAGACGTAGCCCCGGTGATAGCAACGCTCACAGCGGACCGCTTGCAGTAACAAAAACGGAAGCACATGTTTTTCAAAGAAACCGCGAGGGCGGGAGCGATATGCTTTTCGTGCGCCACATCCCCGGCAGTGGAATTCCTCGAAAAACCGGCTCAAAGAGGGTCTGGCAAGGGGGAGTCACGGAATACCTCCTGGGAAGAAGTATTCTAACTCCGTCTAAGAAATCTTCAACCTTTCGCAACAGGGATTCGCTCGGGCGACTCTGAAAACCCTGCTCGTGTCGTCCCAGGAGTCGACCAAAGGCAACCAAGTTACCCTCGAACCTTTCGGACTGCTGATCGCGGAAGTGAATCAATGATGTCAATCAATGAAGTTCTATAAAAAGGGATGTCAAGAAAAAAGTTCTGCCTCGACCGGAGGCGAGATTTCTTTCTCGAGATCCAGCCCACTGAAGTTTCGGTTCTCTGGAGAAGCTTGGCCGATTGCCCATGCTCATAAGTTTCCTCCGCGTATGGTGGCGATGCCATCGAGTTCGAGAGAG
>Ga0208821_1000131_pt1 | contig 63664 bp, 63 predicted proteins | sample June2015DPH_20_5_FD_184720 | JGI IMG/M metagenome (GOLD analysis project Ga0208821, IMG submission 184720) | Peatland microbial communities from SPRUCE experiment site at the Marcell Experimental Forest, Minnesota, USA - June2015DPH_20_40... | ecosystem: Environmental > Terrestrial > Soil >...
CGCGCGGCAGACCGCCCGTGATGTCCTTGGTCTTGGTGGTTTCGCGCGGGATCTTGGCCAGCACGTCGCCCGGAAACACCGTGTCTCCGTCCTGCACCATGAGGTGAGCGCGCGAAGGCATCAGGTAGCGCTTGCTCGCTTTGCCCTTGATTACGATGGCCGGCTGACGCTTCTCGTCGGGCGAATCCGCCACCACGTGGCGCGACAGACCGGTAACCTCATCCACTTCCTCGTGCAGCGTGATGCCTTCCTGCAGGTCCTTGAACTGCACCGTGCCGCCAATTTCGGTGAGGATGGCAAACGTGTAAGGATCCCACTCGACGAGAACCTGGCCGAGTAGCACGGGCCCGCCTTCGGTGACTTTGACCTTGGCGCCATACACCACCGCATAGCGCTCGCGTTCGCGGCCCTTCTCGTCCACCACCGCGATCGAGCCCTGGCGATTCATGACCACCAGATCACCCGTCTTGGACTTCACGGTCTGCAAGTTGATGAAGCGAACCAAGCCGTTGCTCTTGGCTTCGAGGCGTGACTGTTCCGAAACTCGCGACGCCGTGCCTCCGATGTGGAAGGTGCGCATGGTGAGCTGCGTTCCAGGTTCGCCAATGGACTGCGCCGCAATCACGCCGGTGGCCTCGCCAAGTTCGACCAGGCGCCCGGAAGCCAGATTGCGTCCGTAGCACATGACGCAAACGCCGCGCCTCGACTCGCACGTAAGCACCGAGCGAATCTTCACCCGCTCGATACCGGCAGCCTGAATCGCGCCCGCCAGATCTTCGGTGATCTCGTGATTCACGTCAACCACGACCTGGCCTTCATAGTCCTTGATTTTCTCCAGCGACACCCGGCCCACGATACGGTCGCGTAGCGGCTCAATGATTTCGCCGGCCTCGACAATGCCGGAGACGAAAATTCCGTCCACGGTGCCGCAGTCGTATTCGCTGATGATCACGTCCTGTGCGACGTCCACCAGACGGCGCGTCAGGTAACCCGAGTCGGCCGTCTTCAGAGCCGTGTCGGCCAAGCCCTTGCGGGCGCCGTGCGTCGAGATGAAGTATTCGAGCACCGTCAACCCTTCACGGAAATTGGCCGTGATCGGAGTCTCGATAATTTCGCCAGTCGGCTTCGCCATCAATCCGCGCATTCCGGAGAGCTGACGGATCTGCTGTTTCGATCCGCGGGCGCCGGAATCGGCCATGACGTAAATCGGGTTGAGTTCGCCTTCTTTATCCCGTTTCTGCATCTGGTTGAACATTTCATCGGCAACTTTTTCCGTAATGGCCGACCAGATTTCGATGACCTTGTTGTAGCGTTCGCCGTTGGTAATCGCGCCGTCCAGGTACTGCTGCTGCACGTTGATCACCTGCTTGTCGGCGTCCTTTACCAAAGTCTTCTTGTTGTCCGGGATCACCATGTCGTCAATGCCGATCGAGAGGCCGGCGCGCGTAGCATACTTGAACCCGAGCGACTTGATCTCGTCGAGCATCTTGACGGTGACTTCGAGGCCGAACCGCAGATAGCAGTAATTGACCAACTGGCCGATGCCCTTCTTCTTGAGCAGGCCGTTGATGTACGGCATGCTCAAGTTGACCCCGGGCACTGCCTTGGGCAAATGGTCGTTCAGAATGGCGCGGCCGACGGTGGTATTCAGGAACTCGCGTTCAACGTGCACGGGCTCCGTATGATTCACGTCCTGATCGTCGTAGGCCTGCGTCAGGTCAATGACCTCGCCGGTATAGCGCAGGCGAATCGGGGTAAGCGTTTCCACCTCACCCATTTCGAGCGCGATCACTACGTCGTCAATATTGGCGAAAGAACGGCCTTCGCCCTTCGCACCCGGTTTTGCTTTCGTCAGATAGTAGAGACCGAGCACCATGTCCTGCGTGGGCACGGTGATGGGCTGGCCTGATGCCGGCGACAGGATGTTGTGCGAAGACAGCATCAGAACGCTGGCTTCCACCTGCGCCTCGGGCGAAAGCGGAATGTGCACTGCCATCTGGTCGCCGTCGAAGTCGGCGTTGAACGCGGTGCAAACCAGCGGGTGGATCTTGATCGCCTTGCCTTCCACCAGCACCGGCTCAAACGCCTGAATGCCCAGGCGATGGAGCGTAGGCGCGCGGTTCAGCATGACCGGATGGTCCTTGATGACCTCTTCCAGAATGTCCCAGACAATCGGTTCCTGCTGCTCCACCATTTCTTTTGCTTGCTTGATGGTGGTGCAGTTTCCCGTCTGTTCCAGCCGGTGATAGATGAACGGCTTGAACAACTCGAGCGCCATCTTCTTCGGCAAGCCGCACTGATGCAGCTTGAGCTCGGGGCCAACCACGATCACCGAACGTCCGGAGTAGTCCACGCGCTTGCCGAGCAGGTTCTGGCGGAACCGTCCCTGCTTGCCTTTCAGCGTGTCGGAGAGCGACTTCAGCGGCCGGTTGTTGGCGCCGCGCAGGACGCGCCCGCGGCGTCCGTTGTCGAACAGAGCGTCGACCGCTTCCTGCAGCATGCGCTTCTCGTTGCGCACGATGACTTCGGGAGCGTGCAGATCCATCAGCTTCTTCAGCCGGTTGTTCCGGTTGATGACGCGCCGGTAAAGATCGTTCAGATCGGAGGTGGCGAAGCGCCCGCCATCCAGAGGAACCAGCGGCCGCAGCTCCGGTGGAATCACCGGCAGCACGTCCAGGATCATCCACTGCGGCTTGTTGCCGCTCTTGCGGAAGGCCTCGACCACTTTCAGGCGCTTGGCATACTTCAGGCGCTTCTGCAGCGAGGTTTCATGCTTCATCTTCTCGCGCAGCTCGGCAGCGAGCGAATCGACTTCAATGCGTTTCAGAAGTTCCTTGATCGCTTCCGCGCCCATCATAGCCTTGAAGCCGGCAGGCCGATATTGCTGATCGAGCTCGCGGTACTTCGCTTCGTCCTTGATGACCTCGCGCTCTCTTACCGGGGAGTCGCCGGGATCGACGACCACGTAGGCCTCGAAGTACAGAATCGCTTCCAGATCGCGCAGGGAAATGTCGAGCAGATGCCCAATGCGGCTCGGCAATCCCTTGAAGAACCACACGTGCGAACAGGGCGAAGCCAACTCGATGTGCCCCAGGCGCTCGCGGCGGACTTTGGACAGCGTGACTTCCACGCCGCACTTGTCGCAGATCACTCCGCGATGCTTCATGCGCTTGTACTTGCCGCAGAGACATTCCCAGTCGGTGACCGGGCCGAAAATGCGCGCGCAGAACAAGCCATCGCGCTCCGGCTTGAAAGTGCGGTAGTTGATGGTTTCCGGCTTGGTCACTTCCCCATGCGACCAGCTCCGGATTTTTTCCGGGGACGCCAGGCTGATGCGAATGGCATCAAAGTCAGCTACCGGATTTGCCATATCGAACGGGCTCGAACGAAACATGTTCCTCCGCTTTCCTCGGCTGTACGCCGCCGCGCGCGGCCTTTGAAGAAGTCGCTAGTCGCTGGTCGTCAGTCGCTAGCTCAATCTCTGACCCGCAGCCTCAAAGGCAATCCTGCGAGTCTCGTTTCCTAAACCTCTGCGTCGAGCGCCGCTGGTCGCCAACGACTAACGACCAGCGACCGACGACTAATCCGCTGCCACAGCCACCGGCTTCTTCTCCGTGGCCTTGATCAACTCGACATCCAGGCAGAGCGCCTGCAATTCGCGAATCAGCACGTTGAACGACTCGGGCACGCCCGGCTCCATCGCGGCCTCGCCTTTGACGATGGCCTCGTAGATTTTGGTGCGCCCGTACACATCGTCCGACTTCGCGGTCAGCAATTCTTGCAGGATGAACGCCGCGCCGTACGCTTCGAGAGCCCATACTTCCATTTCCCCGAAACGCTGGCCTCCGAACTGCGCCTTGCCACCCAGCGGTTGCTGCGTGATCAGCGAGTACGGCCCGATCGAACGCGCGTGAATCTTGTCGTCCACCAGGTGCGACAGCTTCAACATGTAGATGTAGCCCACCGTGACCGGCAATTCGAACTTTTCGCCCGTCATGCCGTCGCGCAGAGTGGTCTTGCCCGACGTGGGCAGGCCCGCGCTCGTCAGCAACGCCTTGATTTCCGTCTCACGGGCGCCGTCGAATACGGCCGATCCCATGAACACGCCCTTATTAAGGGTCGGGGCCACCGCTTCGAGTTCATCTTCACTCATGTCGGCGATGGTGTCGGCCAGCACGGTGTCCTTGAACAAAGCTTTGAGATCGCGGCGGATGGCTTCTGCGCGAGTGTTCTGCTTCAGCAACTCCGCGATCTTCAGACCCAGTTCATGACCCGCCCATCCGAGGTGGGTTTCAAGAATCTGTCCCACGTTCATACGGCTGGGCACGCCGAGCGGGTTCAGGACGATCTCGACTGGCGTTCCATCCTCGAGGTAGGGCATGTCCTCTTCCGGCAGAATGCGCGCAATCACGCCCTTGTTGCCGTGACGTCCGGCCATCTTGTCGCCGACGCTGAGCTTGCGCTTCATGGCGATGTACACCTTGACCAGCTTGATCACGCCTGGCGGCAGCTCATCGCCCTTGGTCAGCTTTTCTTTCTTTTCGTTGACGATCTTCTTGAGCACATCGATCTGGCGCGAGGTCATTTCCTCGATCTCGTCGATCTGCTCGTTCACCCGCGGATCTTTGTCGGCGTACTTGATCCGCTTCAGGTTGCGGGTCGAGATGCGCTCGATGGCGTCGCGGTCCAGAATCGTGTCCTTGGTCAGCAACCGCTTGTTGGTGCGCTCGTCGTGCAGATCGACTTGCACTTCCTTGCCGCCCAGCAGGCCTTCCAGACGTTTCAGGCGCTCGTCGGTCAGAATTCGGATCTCATCTGAAAGGTTTTTTTCCAGCTTCGCGATCTGGTTGCCTTCGATCGCCTTGGCGCGCTCGTCCTTCTCCTGGCCTTTGCGCGAGAAGATCTTCACGTCCACCACGATGCCTTCGATTCCAGGCGGGCAGTACAGCGAAGCGTCGCGCACGTCGCCGGCTTTTTCGCCGAAGATCGCGCGCAGCAGTTTCTCTTCCGGCGTCAGTTGAGTCTCACCCTTCGGCGTAACTTTTCCGACGATGATGTCGCCCTGCTTGATGCCGGCGCCGATGCGAATCACACCCGCTTCGTCCAGATTTCGCAGCGTCGATTCACTCACGTTCGGAATGTCGCGCGTCACTTCCTCGGGACCCAGCTTCGTGTCGCGAGCTTCGAGTTCGAACTCCTCGATGTGAACGGAAGTGTAGTAATCCTCTTTCACCATCTTTTCCGAAACCAGGATCGCGTCTTCGAAGTTGTAGCCGCGCCATGGCATGAACGCGACCAGCACGTTGCGTCCGAGAGCCAACTCGCCAAAGTCGGTGCACGGACCGTCGGCAATCACTTGCCCTTTCACAACCCGCTGGCCTTTCTTCACGATCGGCTTCTGGTTGATGCAGGTGTTCTGGTTCGAGCGCTTGAATTTGGTGAGTTGGTAAATGTCGCTGCCCACTTCGCGCGAAAGCTGCATCGGATGATGCTCGCCCTCGACCCGAACGATGATGCGTTCGGAATCGACCGAATCGATGATTCCGTTACGGCGAGCCAGCACGACCGCGCCCGAATCGCGCGCGGTAACGCCTTCCATCCCCGTCCCCACAATCGGAGCCTGAGCCCGCAGCAGCGGCACCGACTGGCGCTGCATGTTCGCGCCCATCAGCGCGCGGTTGGCGTCGTCGTGCTCAAGGAACGGCACCAGCGATGCGGCCACCGAAACCAGCTGCTTCGGGCTGACGTCCACATAGTCCACTTCGTCGCGGTTCACCAGCACGAAGTTGCCCGCCTTGCGCGCGTTAACCAGTTCGCCGGCGATGCGGCCCTTTTCGTCCAGTTCGATGTTGGCCTGAGCAATAGTGTGACGGTCTTCTTCCCACGCGGAGAGATAGAAGGAAAACGGTTCGACCTCGACCGGCTTTTTGCGCCGCTCTTTCAGGTCAGCGTTCACCTTTTCCATCTCGCTTTTTTCGGCATGGTCACCGACCTTGTAGCTGCTGTCACCGGCATTGACGACGATGACGTAGTCCACCACGCGCGAGTTCTTCACCTTGCGATAAGGCGATTCGATGAAGCCGTAGTCGTTGATGCGCGCAAAGCAGCTCAGCGACGAGATCAGTCCGATATTCGGACCTTCCGGCGTTTCAATCGGGCAGATGCGTCCATAGTGCGTCGGGTGGACGTCGCGAACTTCAAATCCGGCGCGTTCGCGCGACAACCCGCCCGGCCCCAGGGCGGACAGACGCCGCTTGTGCGTGATTTCCGACAGCGGATTCGTCTGATCCATGAACTGCGATAGCTGTGACGATCCAAAGAACTCGCGAATCGCGGCCATCACTGGCTTAGCGTTGACCAAGTCGTGCGGCATGGCCGTCGACATTTCCTGGTACACGCTCATCTTCTCCTTGATCGCGCGTTCCATGCGGACCAGGCCGATGCGGAACTGATTTTCCAGCAACTCGCCAACCGCTCGCACCCGGCGGTTGCCCAGGTGATCGATGTCGTCGACCGCGCCGATGTTTTTGCGCAGCTTGAGCAGGTACTTGATGGTCGCGTAAAAATCCGTGGGATCAAGCGTGCGCTGTTCCAGGCTCGTCGCCGCCTGGTTTTCGAACAGCTTGATGTTGAACTTCAACCGGCCCACGCGCGAGAAGTCATACTTCCGCGGATCGAAGAACATGCCTTGGAACAGCGCCGTTGCCGTGTCCAGCGTCGGCGGATCCCCGGGACGCAGCTTGCGATAAATCTCGATCAGAGCTTCCGATGGAGTGGCGACCGAATCGCGCCGCAGGGTCTGGCTGATCACCGTGCCCACGTCGTCGCGCTCCGGAAAGAACACGCTCATCTCGATCACGCCCGATTCCAGAATCTTGGCCAACTTGTCGGCCGTGATTTCCGAGTTGGCCTCAAGCAGCACTTCCCCTGTCGTCGTGTCGACGATGTCGCTGGCCGCCCACGCGCCTTCGAGATCGCTCGTGTCCACTTCGATTTCGCTGACCTTCGCCTTCTGGATTTCCTTCAGGGTCGCAGCGCTGATCTTGCGGCCGGAGTGCGCAACTTCGTCGCCCGACTTTGACTTGATACTATGCGCCAGCTTCATGCCCAGCAGATTCGTGGGCTTTTCGCTGGCCGGATCCAGCGTCCAAAACAGCTTCTTGTCGCGGACAACCAGGCGGTCTGTGGTATAGAAAGTCTTCAGAATGTCTCCGCCGGAACGCAGGCCGAGCGCGCGCAGGAAAATCGTGCCCAGGAACTTGCGCTTGCGGTCGATGCGCACGTACAGAATGTTCTTCTGGTCGTATTCGAACTCAACCCAAGAGCCGCGGTAGGGAATGATCTTTCCCAAAAAGTAAGTGCGGTTGGCCGCCGTCTCGAAGAACACGCCCGGCGAGCGGTGCAACTGGCTGACAATGACGCGCTCGGTTCCATTGATGATGAACGTGCCATTCTGCGTCATCAGCGGGACGTCGCCGAAAAAAACTTCCTGCTCCTTGATGTCGCGAATGGAACGGTTGCCGGCCTCATCCTTGTCCCAGATGGTGAGCCGCATCGTCACTTTGAGCGGCGCCGAGTAGGTCATGCCGCGCTCTTCGCATTCCGCCACGTCATACTTCAGTTGCAACCCAACCGGATCGCCGCACTTGTTGCAGAAGTCGGGAGTGTTCGCGTTGTAGGTGCCGCACTTGTGGCAGAGAACTTCGCCGGGATGAAACGGGTCCGTGATCACCGTCGATCCGCAATTCTTACAAGTCGTGCGCAAGTGATGCAGCCCTTTCAGGTGGCCGCACTTGCACTCCCAGTTGCCAATCGCGAAGTCCACAAACTCAAGCTGGGAAACGTTGCGGAAGTCGGTAATCGGAAACACCGACTGAAATACTGCTTGCAGTCCGCCGTCTTCGCGCTCGCTGGGCAGTTTATCCATCTGCAAAAAGCGATCATAGGAGCGCTTCTGAACTTCGATCAGGTTCGGGATCTGGATGGTGGCTGGAATCTTGGAAAAATCGAAACGCTTGCGATGGATATTGTGCTTTGTCATTCTCAGGAACTCCTGCTTTCAGGCAGCCCGGGGCTGCGGTATCAAGCGGAATAAGGGCGCAAAAAGTGGCGCCAAAATACTGCTAACGAGCGGTGTACACGGAAAAAAGACAAAAGCCCCCGCAGGGACATGCCTGTCCTCGGGCGCCGCATGCGACGCTTAATCCTGGATAACTTTTAAAGTTCCGCGCCAGTTCACTCGGCCTGTTCCGTCCCGCCGCCCGCGGGACCGGCTGCCATACTTCTATTCCAGCGACCCGGTTCCGTTCCGCTTCCTGGGTCTATTTGGAGGATGCGGGTCGCCGTCGCCTCGCAGTGAAGCCAGGGTAAGCGGGTTATTTATTAGATATTAACACCACTCCCCAGGATTCAGCTACTGTTCGGTCAAATAATTGCTAGCGGGGACAGCTCGTGTGGTGACGGGGCTTTGCCCCGTCCAAGCGGGGCAAAGCCCCGCTTCCACACACCCGCCGCCCAAATTACTTGACTTCGACAGTTGCGCCCGCTTCAGTGAACTTCTTCCTGATGGTCTCGGCCTCGTCCTTCGAAACCCCTTCTTTGATGTTCTTGGGAGCGCCGTCCACCAGGTCCTTTGCTTCCTTTAGGCCAAGGCTCGTAACCTCGCGTACTGCCTTGATTACGTTGATCTTGTTGGCTCCTACTTCCTTCAGAACGACCGTGAACTCGGTCTTTTCTTCCGCCGGAGCTGCCGCTCCCGCACCTGCTGCACCACCGGCAACCATCACCGGGGCCGCTGCCGCCGCCGAAACGCCCAGACGCGATTCCAGTTTCTTGACCAGTTCCGCCGCTTCCAGCAACGACAGGCCAACAATCGACTCTTCCAACTGCTGTAGATCCGCCATGTGAATCTCTCCGCTTTATGTAAGATTTGCGATTTCGCTATCGCTGTGCCAGGTTTCCAGTGCGACCAGGTCTTCAACTCCGGCGCCAGACAACACCAAAGTTTCCGACTGCGCCACCCCTTGCCTAGCAATAGCTAAATCTTTTTCGGTCAGCTCTCACCGACCCGAACTTTTTTCGGTGGAGCGCCGGGCGCCCTCGCCCGGCACCCTCATACTGGACAGGCGAGGACGCCCGTCGCTCCACCCGAGGCTTTACGCCTCTTTGAATTTCTTCTGCTCCACGCCCTGGCTCATGACCACCGCCAGGTTCCGTCCGACCGCATTCATCGCCGTAACCAGACGCTGCGATGGAGCGTTCAACAGGAACAACAGCTTCGAGTAAAGCTCGTCCTTCGATGGCATGGTCGCCAGCGACTCGATCTCCTTGATCGTAATCACGCGGCCTTCGACCACACCGGCCTTGAAACTGAATTGCGGATTGTCCTTGGCATACTTCGCAAGCGCCTTGGCCAGGGCCACCGGATCGCCTTCGGTATAGGCGATCGAGGTCACACCCTCAAGGTTCTTCAGCGCTTCCTCGACCTTGGTGCCCTTGCCGGCGCGCTCCGCCAAAGTATTCTTCACCACGCGATACTTCGCCCCGGTCGGACGCAATGCCTTCCGCAATTCGAAGTCCTGCGCCACCGTCAGCTTGGAGTAGGTGGCCACGATCATGCTAGAAGCGTTCTTCAGCTCGCCACCCAGCTTCTCAACCTGCGCAACTTTCTTAGCTCGAGTAACCGCCATGTCAAAACCCTTTCAAAACTCTTGATGTCTAGTGTGGGGACGGGCGACTCGCCCGTCCGCCGGGCAAAGCCCGGCAGCTACGCCTTAGCCGCAACCTCGATCGGGGTCGTGTCCAGCGCGATCCCCGGCCCCATGCTCGAACTCAGGTAGCAGGCCTTGATGTACTTGCCCTTGGCGACCGAAGGCTTCGCCTTGATCACGCTCGAGATCAGCACGGTCGCGTTGTCGATCAGCTTGTCGGGCGTAAAGGAAATCTTTCCTACCGGCACGTGCACCAGCGCCGTCTTGTCGGTACGGAACTCGACCTTACCGGCTTTGACTTCCTGCACGGCGCGCGCAACGTCCATGGTGACCGTGCCCGTTTTTGGATTCGGCATCAGACCCTTCGGCCCGAGAATCTTTCCCAGACGGCCGACCGATTTCATCATGTCGGGCGTGGCAATCAGCGCGTCGAAGTCGGTCCAGTTTTCTTTCGTGATCTTCTCGACCATGTCCTCGCCGCCCACAAAATCCGCGCCCGCCGCCTCGGCCTCGCGCACCTTCTCGCCGGTCGCGATCACCAGAACCTTTTTCGACTTGCCCAGTCCGTGGGGAAGCACGACCGTGCCCCGCACCATCTGATCGGCATGCTTTGGATCGACGCCCAGCCGCAACGTTACTTCGACCGTCTCGTCGAATTTCGCGTATTTCACTTTCTGCAGGAGTGGGACCGCTTCCTGCAGCGTGTAAGGCCGCGGCTCGACTGCCTTCCGCGACTTCTCGATATTCTTTCCTGACTTCTTCATGTTCCCCTCAGTCTCCCACCGCGCTTCCTTTGCTCCGAAGAGCCGTGGTGTTTGTGACAATAACTGCTCGTGTGGGGACGGGCGACTCGCCCGTCCAAGCGGGGCGGAGCCCCGCTTCCACCCAAAACTTTATCCAACCACTTCAATCCCCATCGATCGCGCCGTGCCGCGCACGCTCCTGATGGCGGCATCGACCGACGCGGCGTTCAGATCCGGCATCTTCTGCTTGGCAATATCCTCGACCTGCTTCAGCGTCACCTTGCCGACCTTATCTTTATTGGGAGCACCCGATCCCTTGGCGATGCCGGCCGCGCGCTTCAGCAATACCGAGGCCGGCGGCGTCTTGGTGATAAACGTGAACGAGCGGTCGCTGTACACCGTGATCACGACCGGAACAATCAACCCTTCGAGTTCCTTCTGCCCGGTGCGGGCATTGAACTGCTTGCAGAACTCCATGATATTGACTTGCGCCTGACCGAGCGCCGGTCCTACCGGAGGCGCCGGCGTAGCCTTGCCCGCCGCAATCTGCAACTTAACCGACCCTGTAGCTTTCTTTGCCATGATGCCTTTCCAGTACCTGAACTGAGCGTCAGCCCTGAGTCTAGGATTTTCGGCTCAGCGCTTTGCAACCCGTGCTTCGTATGTAGAGACGGAGCTTGCCCCGTCTCTACAGAAAATCGCTACGCGACTTTCTCCACCTGCCCAAATTCCAACTCCACCGGCGTCGAACGCCCAAAAATCGTGACCATCACTTTCAAAGTCTCGCGATCTTCGTTCACGTCGTCGACCACGCCCGTAAAAGTTGCGAACGGGCCCTCGCCGATGCGCACCGTCTCGCCCTTTTCGAATTTCACCTTAAGCTTCGGCTTTTCCCGGCTGTCGGCCACTTTGTAAACGATGTGGTTGACTTCTTCTTCCGACAGCGGAGTCGGCTGCTGTCCGGTGCCCACAAATCCGGTAACCCGCGGCGTCGACTTCACGACGTGCCAGACGTGATCGTCCATGTCCATTTCAACCAGCACGTAGCCGGGATAGAACATGCGCTCCGAGGTGTACTTCTTGCCGCCTCGGACTTCGGTGACCGACTCGGTTGGAATCAGCACCTTGCCGATCTTGTCCTGCAACCCGAACGCCTGCACACGCGATTCGAGCGACTCCCTCACCTTGCGCTCGAATCCCGAATAGGCGTGGATGATGTACCACTTCATCTTCGGATTGCGCGGGGGTTCGCCACCCGGAACTACTTCCGCAGGCGATGGAGGCGGCGACTGCTGGCCAGCGCCTTCTGAGCCAGCGCCAACCGCGGCGCTTTCGTTCTTTTCTTTACTCGTATTCGAATCCGTATCCGGCATTCAATCGCTTCTTTCGCTCGCCGCCTAACGGCGCGAGAAATAATGCAGCATCCGTTCCAGGCTGTTGCTGATCGCCAAATCCACCAGCCAAAAATAAAACGCAAACAGGAACACAGTGATGATCACCACCGTTGTCGTTCCCTGTACTTCCTTGCGCGAGGGAGAAGTCACCTTCTTCATCTCTGTACGCACGTCGTGGTAAAAAGACCTGATCCGCTCGGGCCAGGACCTCAACGTGGTTGCAATCGCGTTCTGTTCTACCGCTGTCGCCATACCTTCCCGCTTTCCTCGACTGCTCCCTCTCGGGCCCAAATTCTGGCAGGGGCGGAGGGATTCGAACCCCCAAGTTCGGTTTTGGAGACCGACAGTTTAACCGTTGAGCTTACGCCCCTAGAACCAATTGGTAATTTTGTAATTCGTAATTTTGCAATTTGAAAACCAACAGCACGCGCTTTTCAATTACCAAATTACCCGATTACACAATTACAAAATCTACTTCACTTCTTTATGCAGCGTGTGCTTGCGGCACCGGCTGCAGAACTTCTTCAGCTCCAGACGGTCCGGCGTCGTTTTGCGGTTCTTGGTCGTCGAATAGTTCCGCTCTTTGCAATCACCGCATTGCAACGTAATGATCTCTCGGGGCATTTCAACCGCTCCTAGCTTCCGGCTGCTAGCCTTTAGCTACCAGCTTGAACCTTAAGGTTTTTACTTCTGCACTCTTACTTCTGACTTCTGACTTTACTGAATAATCTCCGCGATCGTACCCGCGCCCACCGTGTGGCCGCCTTCGCGGATCGCGAACCGCAATCCCTTTTCCATCGCCACCGGCGTGATCAGCTCGATCACCAGGCTCACGTTGTCGCCCGGCATTACCATCTCCGTCCCCGCCGGCAACTCCGCGATCCCCGTCACGTCCGTCGTCCGCAAATAAAACTGCGGACGGTAGCCCTTGAAGAATGGCGTGTGCCGTCCACCTTCTTCTTTCGTCAGAATGTAAACTTCCGCCTTGAACTTCGTATGCGGCGTGATCGATCCCGGCTTCGCCAGCACCATCCCGCGCTCCACGTCTTCTTTCGCGGTGCCGCGCAGCAAGAGCCCGGCATTGTCGCCCGCCATGCCTTCGTCCAGTTGCTTCTTGAACATCTCCACGCCCGTCACCACCGTCTTGCGCGTCTCCCGGAAGCCGACGATTTCCACTTCTTCGCCCACCTTGATCTTGCCGCGCTCGATCCGGCCCGTCACCACCGTGCCTCGCCCCTGAATCGAAAAAATATCTTCAATCGGCATCAGGAACGGCTTCTCCAACTCGCGCGCCGGCTGCGGAACGCTCTTGTCCACCGCCTCCATCAACGCGTCAATCTGCTTCTCCCACTTCTCTTCCCCGTTCAACGCCCCCAGCGCCGACAGCCGGATCACCGGCACGTCGTCGCCCGGAAACTGATAGCTCTTCAACAGTTCGCGAACTTCCAGCTCCACCAGATCCAGCAACTCGGGATCGTCCACCGCATCGCACTTATTCAGCGCCACGACAATGTACGGAACGCCCACCTGGCGCGCCAACAGCACATGCTCGCGCGTCTGCGGCATCGGTCCATCCGTCGCCGCAACCACTAAGATCGCCCCGTCCATCTGCGCCGCGCCCGTGATCATGTTCTTGATGTAATCCGCGTGCCCGGGGCAGTCGACGTGCGCGTAGTGCCGGTTCGCCGTCTCATACTCAACGTGCGCCGTGGCAATGGTGATGCCGCGCGCCTTCTCTTCCGGAGCGTTGTCGATCGAATCGAACGACCGGAACACGATCTTCGGGTTGTGCTTCTGCAATACCTTGGTGATCGCCGCCGTCAACGTCGTCTTGCCATGGTCAATGTGACCAATCGTCCCTACGTTGCAGTGCGGCTTTGTCCGCTCAAATTTTTCTTTCGCCATTTTGCTTTCCTTTGTAGCGCCGGCGTCCCGCCGGCTGTTTCGCGAATCAATCGTCGTCCTGAGATCCACTCAGTAGTATTGATACAGCTTGTGAAACTTCGCCCGCAGCGCCGGGTCGACTTCTTCGACCTTTGAGAGATAAAACTCTCGCAGCTGTGCCTGATCGGATAGACTCAGGGACCCGTAAAGCCGCCTCGCACCAAAATCCGCCCGGCCCGTCATCGCTTCCAGCGTCTTCGTTACGATCACCGCATCGAAATCGCGGATTCGAATCCTGCCACGGCGCAGACTTTTCAGAAACCTCTTGACGTTTTCCGCCGACAAGGCTTCTTCGATGGCACGCCGCAATTGTCCAAATTCCTCGGCCTTCTCGATCTTTATCTCAGCCTGTTCGAATGCCACGCTTCGTATCCATTCATCTCAAACTCTGGAGCGGGAGACGGGGATCGAACCCGCGACCAACAGCTTGGAAGGCTGTGACTCTACCACTGAGTTACTCCCGCTCAGCCGAACTCCTAGTAGAGACGCGGTTTGCCGCGTCTCAGACGGGGCAAGCCCCGTCTCTACAGCAACTCTGGAGCCGATGATCAGGATTGAACTGATGACCTCTCCCTTACCAAGGGAGTGCTCTACCAACTGAGCTACATCGGCTCACGCTATCGCTCAATGCCAAGAAATCAAAGCCGCCGAATCAATCTTCAATCTGTCGGCTTCGCGCCTGCTCGCTCTTCCTCGATCCGGGTCCGCCAAAAATACAATGCCGCTCGAAACGCGAACAGTCCCAAGATCAGCATCGTCCCGCTTCGCAGCTTCACGTTCCAATCGAACACTCGAATCGGCTCGTCGGATAGCGTGGTCCAGGCTAAAACGCCCAGCACCGCATACGCGATAAGAGCCAGCACGAACTTCTTTTTAATCGTCAACTTCTTGTTACCGCCTCAGGCTCGTCAGCCACTGAAGCATCGCCACTTCTTTCGGCCGCGTCTTTCATCACTCTGGTGCACAGGGGAGGATTCGAACCTCCGTACCTCCTGAGAGGGACAGATTTACAGTCTGTTGGCTTTAACCACTCACCCACCTGTGCAAATCCGAAAACTGCCCAGCCGCGCAAACACAGCACCGACACTCTCCAGCATTTCTCAGCTCGGGAAACGAAATGCGAGAACCCCCGCCTGACAATTACACTCGCCGAAAAATACTCTGATGGATGCCTTAAATGGAGTGCCTCAAAGCTGCGCCGCCAGTGCGCGTTGCCGCGCCAACCTCTTCATGTTTCCGGAATCTTGTTTTTCTGGAGCTGGCGAAGGGAATCGAACCCCCGACCCTCTGATTACAAATCAGATGCTCTACCGACTGAGCTACGCCAGCAGGTGGAAGCATGTCCCTTCGGGCACAATACTTCCCTGATCCCTTCCTGAAGTCCGGGACAATTATTTAAGTTATCACAAGGGGAAATCACGTGCAACCGCAGGCCGGCTCAGAATCCTCACGAAACTCCGCTGTGCCTCCAGTAGGTCGCTCTGAACCAAACCACCATCGGGACCGGTGGTATCATTAGCAGGCTCAGCTTCTGTTTACAGCGGATGAGCCGAGACCCCCGAAATTCGATGCGCATTCGACGCCACCTCCCCATCCCCCTGGCCGTTTTGCTGATTGTGGCCGCCGTAGCGTTGATCGTAACCCTGCGCAAGCACGCTCCGCCGGAAGCGGCCCGCCTGCTCCCGGGCGCGGACGGTTTCTTCTACATCAATCTGAAGTGGATTCGGACCTTCAACGCCAGCGGGCAACTGCCGCCGGTTTCCCGCGACCCCGAATACCAGAGATTTGTCGAGGAGACGGGCTTTCAATTCGAGCGCGATCTGGACCAAGCCGCCTTCGCCATTCACTATCCGCAGAGTTGGGGGGGCGGAACCGCCGGATCGGCTTCAGAACCGCGCTTCTCAGAGGTATTCGTCGGCAAGATCGACTCCGGCCGGCTGACTGCCTACCTCAAGAAGATCTCCTCTTCAATCGACGACTATCGCGGTTTTGACATCTACAGTATCCCCCTCGAAGGCCGCACGGTTCGCGTGGTCATTCTTTCATACGACAGTGTCGCGGTTTCGAACCATCCGGACCCCGGCGTGATTCGCGGCATGCTCGACCGCTCCCGCAAACTGGCCTCGCCCTTTGGCGGACCCAGGTTGCTTCGAAGGTTCTACGGAAAAGTTCCCCTGGCAAGTCTGTCTTTTGCGATCCTGCGCGTGCGGCCCGAAACCAGTTCCCTGGGCGGACTAGGCAGTTGGAGCCTTTTGTTTCCCCATCCTGCGGTCGCCGTGATTTCCGCACGATATCTGCGCGCTCTCCACCTGCGGGCGGAAGCGTTCACCGACAGTGAGGCGGACGCGCACGCCATCACCGAGCAGACCGCCGCCTTTCTCAGCCTCTTTCACGCCGCCGAAGGCAGCGTCGGCACACAAGGCACTGATGCAGATGTAAAGGCGTTTTTCGACAGCCTCAAAGTCGAGCAGTCCGGAGATCGCTCCATTCTCACCGCAACCGTGCCGCTAGGATTCATCCGCAAGGTTTTGAGCGAAGCTCCACCCGAGACCGTGGCGCCCGCCGCGCCAGCCAAGGAGCCACCCGCCCCGGAACGGCCACAAAAGCCCGCGTCGCGATGACGACGGTTGCCGATGGAGCGCCGGGCGTCCCCGCCCGGCCCGCGAAAATGCTGCGACAAATGCTCTCTTCAACGCATCTTGTAAATAGGCAGTGGTGGGACTCTGCCCTGGTATCAGGGCATCGCTTCAGCGATGCCGCAAATCCTCGAGACGGGGCGCCCCTTCAGGGGCTGGAAAGGTGCGGAATTCTCCCGCTCACAATAGTGTCGCTACAATAGAGAAATATGACGAGTTTGCCATTACCGCTCGCCGCCTTCGTCGCAGGACTGATCTCGTTCTTGTCGCCCTGCGTGCTTCCGCTCGTGCCGGGATACGTTTCCCTGATCTCCGGCGTAGGCGTCGAGCAACTGAAGATGAAAGAAGGACACCTCTTCCATAAGGTGATGCTCAATTCAGCTGCGTTCATCATCGGCTTCAGCATCGTCTTCATCACGCTGGGCGCGATCTCGACGGAAGTGGGCCAGGTCCTCGCGCAGTACAAAGCGCTGCTCGCCCGCATCGCTGGAGTGATCATCATTCTCTTCGGTCTTCACCTGACCGGCGTCTTTCAGATCAAGCCTCTCCTGGCCGACACGCGGCTGCACGGTCTCAAAGGCAGTTCTTCCGCCTGGGGCGCGTTTGTCATCGGCTTCGCTTTCGCCTTTGGATGGACGCCGTGCGTCGGTCCAATCCTCGCGGTCGTGCTCGGATTCGCTGCCGCTCAGGACACGGTCTGGAAAGGCATTTTTCTTCTGGCCATCTACTCGGCCGGACTGGCCGTGCCTTTCCTGCTGACTTCGCTCGGCATCGAGCGCTTCCTGAAGTTCTACAACCGTTTCAAATTCCACATGCACGCCGTGGAAGTAGCAAGCGGAGTCTTGCTGATCGGCTTGGGTATTCTGCTTGTGATGGGCCGCTTCGCGCTCATCTCCGGCTATTTTTCGTTCTTGAATAGGTTTGCGCTGTAGCAAGGCTCGCTTTGAAGGGGCGCGGCTTCAGCCGCGCCGTAAGTGTCGCAAGATAGATGGCGGCTTTAGCCGCCGAGGTAACCCGTGAAAAGAAATCCTCTAATTCTGTTCTTCATCGCCGCCATCGTCGCGGCTATGTTATTCGCCGGCATTCGTATGGCCCGCAACAACCGCGCCAACGGTCCCGCCAAGGGACAACTCATCGGCCAATTGGCGCCTGACTTCGAACTGCCCGCGCTCGACGGCAAGAACCTCAGGCTCTCCGACCTTCGCGGCAAAGCCGTTCTTCTCAATTTCTGGGCGACGTATTGCGGCCCCTGCAAGATCGAGATGCCGTGGTTTGTCGAACTGCAAAAAGAATATGGCCCGCAAGGCTTCCAGATCGTCGGCGTAGCCATGGACGACGCCAGCACCGAAGACATCGCCAAATTCGCGAAGGAAATGGGCGTCAACTACCCCATCCTGCTCGGCAAAGAATCCGTTGGAGAGAGCTATGGTGGCGTCGGTGTGCTGCCCACCACTTTTTTCTTAGACCGCGACGGCAAGCTCATCGCCCGCGAATTCGGTTTGCAGAGCCGCAGTGTCTTCGTGGACCATATCAAAAAGGCCCTCAGCCAGGGCCAGCCGGTACAGGCTCGGAAGTAACTACGAATCGCGCCTGACCTCGAGTACTCTGGAGCTGGGGTAGCCAATGAAAATGCTTCTGGCGAGCGCGTTTCTTCTGTTCTCCGCGTGGGCGTGGGCGCAGGATGACCTCGGCCCGCAAGGCCCTGCCGTAAAGATGGCGCCCGCTCCGGTCCTGACCGTCGTGCAGGGCAAACTGGCTACTGTCCCGCTCTCGTTCCGCGTTTCGAGCGGCTACCACATCAATTCCAACCGCCCAAAGTCAGAGTTCCTGATCCCGACCGTGCTCAAGATAGGAGCCACCACCGACATCGTCGTCGGCAAAATCACCTACCCTGAAGGCCAGGATATGAGTTTTGCCTTCGCTCCCGATGAAAAGCTAAACGTCTACACCGCAGACTTCAAAGTGGATGTGCTGGTGCATCCTCTGCGCTCCGTGCAAGCCGGTAAATATATCGTCCGTGGAACTTTAAAATACCAGGCCTGCGATAACGCGGCGTGCTATCCACCAAAACAGCTGCCGGTCAGCTTTGATGTGAAGATCGCCAAGGCTCCTCCGGCGCCCACCAAGAACCCCGCACAGAGTCCCCACGCGCACTAACTCGTGTAGTCCAAGCCGAGCGCAGCTCGGCAGCTGCCTGCAGTCACAGCAACTCTGGATTCGCTATTAAGGTTAACTCCGACTGTTAAAGCACAACCGACCGCGCCTGATCCAGTTGCCGCGTCAGCGTGTCAATCTGCGCCTGTAGCACGTTGCGAATGGAAAGCATCCCCAGCAACCGTCCATCATCGTCGACGATCGGCAAGTGCCGGTAGTGGCGCTCCACCATGGTGGCAAGCGCTTCGCCCGCCGTGGTAGCCCGGGTCGCCATCTCGACTGGCGTCGTCATGATTTCTCGAACGGAAATTTTTCGCGGATCGTGTTCGCCGAGCGACAGCCGGCGCAGCACATCCCGCTCCGTAAAAATTCCGGCGACGCGATGGTTTTCGTCAATCACGGCGACCGCTCCCACGTCTCGATCCAGCATCGTCCGGATCGCCCGCTCGGCGGTCGCTTCCACCGGAACCGAAGCCGCTTCCGTATCACACATTTCCAGAATCTTCATCGCTCACCTTCTTGTCGGCAGAATAGTCCAGCGCTTCACTGCAACCTCCGGAAAGGCTGGATTGTACTCCTTGCGGCCAGTGCCATCCGGCAAAATTTCAGGGTGACGTCATCAGGCTGAAGTCATTCGGCAGGAGCGCCGACCCGGCGCGGAATGCGAAGAACGAATCCAGGATGCTCGACTCTAGCATGATCGACCCCAGTATGACCGTCGTCGCCGTCGCCGAACGCTAGCGACGCTCCGGCAGTTTCGAGCACACGGCTGGCGATCGCCAGCCTCACCCGGCACAACGTTGATACTGATACTGACGCTGATGTTGCCCCAACCAGATTGCGCTTCGTCTGCGTTGCGCTTCGTTCCAGCTCGCGAAAACCGCGTGCGCCTTCCACTCGCAGCACCGCTCCCGCCGGGCTCTCCCCCAGCAGAAGCATGACTTTGCCGCCCACCGGTTGCGCTTCGATCATGGGCGCAATCAAATACTGCAAAGCCAGCCGCAGCCGCGACTCCGGCACCGGCACCGCCGCCGTACATGTACCCATCAGGCGCAACTGGACATCGCGCACCTCCGCGATCGAGGATAGTTCTTCGATCACGCTCCTCATTGCCGGCGCCAGCGCGACCGGGTACGCTTCCGGCCCGGGCTGCTCGGCGTCCAGATACTCCCGCATCAACTGGATCATCCCAATAACTTTTTCTGTCTGTTGCAGAGCTGCCGAAATACTTTCCTGCTGCTGCTCCGCGACTTCCTCGATTGAGAGTTCGAGCGGGAGTTGCAGCGAAAGCTCGAGCGAACAGCGCAAGCCAGTCAGAGGCTGGCTTAACGAGTGCAGCAATTCGCCGAGCACGTCCGAACCTCGGGGCAGCCTCGGAAAAGAATGCGGACTCGCGCTCATGCCGATGCGCCGTCAGGACACATCTGATACCCCACCCCGCGGACCGTGTGAATCAAAGATGGCGAGAAGCCGTCGTCCACCTTGCGCCGCAGGTAGTTGATGTAAACATCCACCACGTTCGTGGTGGAATCAAAGGTCAGGTTCCAAACGTGTTCGATGATCATCGCCCGAGTCAGCCGGCGACCGGCATTGCGCATAAGGTATTCGAGCAAGGCGAATTCCTTGGCCGTCAACTCAATGTGATGCCCGGCGCGCTCCACTTTGCGTTCCACTCGATCCAAACGGAGATCACGGACGGTGAGAACCGATTCCGATGGCAGGTGGCTGCGCCGCAGCAACGCCCGCGCCCGCGCCGACAGTTCGAGATATGAAAAAGGCTTTATCAGGTAGTCGTCCGCCCCTGAATCCAGGCACTGCACGCGGTCTTCAACCCGGCTGCGCGCGCTAAGAATCATCACCGGCAAGTTCGCCTTATGCTGCCGCAAACTTTTCAGAACCGACACCCCGTCAACCCCCGGCAGGTTCAGATCAAGCACAACCAGATCGTAATCAAACTCGATCGCCATCGAACGGCCCTGGTTCCCCTCGCTGGCAACGTCCACCGCATGATGTTCTGCTTCCAGTCCCTTCCGGATAAAGCTGGAAAGTGCCGCATCGTCTTCCACAATAAGGATTCTCATGAGCTTCTTCCAAATCAGATGACTCTTAACCGATTCTCATTCTCGACGCACTCGCCCGAGCACACAAGATAACCAGCCCGTACAAAAGGACGTGCTTCCGGAAGTGAAACAGAGAGTTGCAAAATGGGTCAGGCTTGTGTGGGGACGGGCTTTGCCACGTCCAAGCGGGAGTAGCCCATTAACCTGCTAACGGATTCTAACCAGTAGATTGAGTTATCGCCCCGTCAGCATTTCTCGTATTCTCTTTACATTTTCCGCTACGCTATGGCTGGCGGTGTCGACCACGATATGCGGGCGCTCCCAAGGCTCGTATTCCCGTGAAACCACTTCCTGCCAAGTTGGCGGTCTTAGCCCTTCGACGTCGGAGGCTCGTGTTTCCACTCGCCGTTTATGCTGTTCAGGATCGGAACACACTACTTCGACTTCAACCGCGCTTACCTGCGCAAGGTCCGCGACACCAATCCAAGCATCGCGGGTGATCTTAAGTGGATTGACTGAGTCCGCAATCACGGTTCGACCGGAACGGAGATTGTCCTCGGCCACCGCATAACCGGCGCGATACCCCGCGTCATTGAGAGACTGGCTAACCACTCCCGAATCCCGGATCGCTTGCTCGATCGAGTCAATGCGCAGATACACCGCGTCGAATTGACGAGCCAACTCCGAGGCGATCATCGACTTCCCAGTGCCCGGTAGCCCGCCGAAGATGATCAATATTGGCTGCAACTTGTTTCGTTGTGAATCCTCGTCTCCACGCTCTACGCGCCCAGTTCCGCCCGAATCGCCCCGACAATCGCTTTCGCAAGCCGATCCATCTCCCGCTTCGACTCCGCTTCAATCATCACCCGCGCCAGCGCTTCGGTGCCGGAATAACGCACAACCACTCGGCCATTGCCGTCGAGATCCCGCTCCGCTGCTGCAATCGCCGCTTGCACCGCTGGAATATGCGCGAAGGGAATTTTTTTTCGCACCCGCACATTCTGGATCGTCTGCGGAAACACCTTCAGATCGCCCACCAGATCGGCCAGCGGCTTGCCCGTCCGAACCATGATCTCCAGCACCCGGAGCGCGGTCAGCAGTCCGTCGCCGGTGGTTGCTTCCCCATCGCGAAAAAGTATGTGGCCCGACTGTTCGCCGCCGAGGGTAGCTCCAACGCGCTGCATTTCTTCGACCACGTACTTATCGCCGACATCGGCCCGCAGCATGCGAATGCCCGATCGCTTGAGCGCCAACTCCAGTCCCATATTCGACATGGTCGTCGCCACCACGGTGGCCTTGGCGAGCGCGGCGCGCGACTGCATGTCACGCGCCGCCAGCAGCAGAACCGCATCCCCATTGACCACTCGCCCATTGGCGTCACAAAAAAGCGCGCGGTCGGCGTCGCCATCAAAGGTAATGCCCACATCGAAACGTCCCTGCTTCGCGGCAAAGCTCTCCGCGACAAAGCGCGCCACTATTTCCGGATGCAGCGCGCCGCAATTCTCGTTGATGTTCTGTCCATCCGGCGCGGAGTGCAAGAAGGCCGTGTTGATCTTGAGCGCCCCGAACAGCTCTGGAGCTTCCGCGGTCGCCGCGCCATTGGCGCAATCGACCGCCACGCGAAGCCCGCTCAAGTCGTTAGAAACACTGCCCACGAGCCAGCGAACGTAAGCCTGCCGCAGGCCTTCCTCACCGGGAAGGCTCGAAACCTCTAGAGTGGAATCCGGGGCCGGAACTGCATCCGAATCAAGAAGCGCAAAAATCTCTTTTTCAATCGCCAGTTCGCGCGCGTCCGGCAGCTTGTAGCCATCGCCTGAAAAAATTTTGATCCCGTTATCGGTCCACGGATTGTGCGAAGCCGAAATCACGATACCGGCATCGAACCCTTGCGAGCGCGCCAGGAAGGCGACCCCCGGCGTGGTGATCACGCCAGCGCTGCGAGTTTCCACGCTCACCGATGCAAGCCCTTGCAGAAATCGGTCGGCGATCCATCGGCTGGAGATGCGCGTGTCCTGTCCAATCACCACTCGCGCCTTGGCATTCGCGCGCGCCAGATCGTGCCCCAGCGCCCGCCCAATCCAATAAACATTGTCCCGCGTCAGCGGAAATTCCTCCGCCACGCCGCGAATCCCGTCCGTACCGAAGAGTTGTCTGGTTTGCGTCATGCAAGGGCTGGGGAAGAAAAAATACTCCTTATTTTTTCTCGTCTCCCAACCGTTCCATGATAACCGTCACGCGAATCGGGGTGGGGTGCACAACTTGGATCAGAGGATCGGGAACATAGGCCTGCGTGACAAAAGACGCCCGCGTCACGGCTCCGCTGACATCCACCGGATCGGTGGTGGCGGCCTCCACTGCGTCGACGCGACGGCGAGGCCCGGTGATCTCGACATTCGGCGGATCGGCGGTCACCCGCGCCATTCGCATGCCGCTCGCAAAATTTCCGGTCACACGCGGTCGAACCTCAACCATGCGGGTCTCGCGATTATCGAAGGAGAGGTGAAACTGACCGGGTATGACCTGCACCACTTCCACCTCCTGCGGCACGTGAACTTGGCCGCCGGTTAAATCGAACGTCCGTTCCCCCGGGTGGACGCTGGCCAGATCAATCTCCGCACGCACATCCGCAGCCTGCAGGCGATGAATCACTCGCTCCGGTCCCCGTACCCTGATCTGCGCCTCGGTAAAGTTGGCGGAATCGATCTCCAGATTGTCGGGAAGATTACGGAACTCGAGCGGCACCTTCATTTCAACTTCGGCGGGGGGATCGTGCGCCACCGCCAGCCACAGGCCGATGGCGAGTAACAGGGAAATTATCTTGAGCCTGATATTGTGAACGAAGGTGCGCTGGAAAAATCCCGGCATCGTCACTCATCCCTTCCGGCATCCTGCCTGCGGGAGATCTGCGAACTGGGCGGCTCCTCTTCGATAAAGCTTTCCTCCACCGGACTCGGCAGCGTGGGCGCGGGAGCGTAGCGGCGCAGCAGAGCGCTTAAACGCTCACGCAGACGCTCCACCGTCAACTCGCGTTCAATGCTGCCCGCCACCGCAATGCTGATCGCGCCCGTCTCTTCCGAAATGATGACCGCGACCGCGTCGGTTTCTTCCGTGATCCCGATCGCCGCGCGATGCCGCGTCCCCAGTTGGGTCGAGAGCACCGGGTTCATCGACAGCGGCAGGAAACAAGCGGCGGCCGCGATGCGGTCCCGCTGCACAATCACGGCGCCGTCATGCAAGGGAGCGCTGGGACGAAATATCGTCGCCAGCAGGTCGTACGACAGCCTGGCATCCAGTGACACGCCGCTTTCGATGTAAGTGCGAAGCCCAATCTCGCGCTCGATCACGATCAGCGCGCCCGTCTGATTTTGCGAAAAAAGATTGGCCGCCAAAACTATGTCATCGTAAACGTCGGCCACCGAACTCGAAGACCGCATCAGCGAAACCCGGCTCCCGAGGTTGGCCAGTGCGTGCCGGATCTCCGACTGGAAGACGACAATCAGCGCGAACACAACGTACGGCAGCAGCGTGCTGAGCAGCCAGTTCAGGGTGCGCAGTTCCCCCAGCCGCGCAAAATAAAAAGCCAGCCCGAGCGTAGCCACCCCGAGCAGCATCGGCGCCGCCCGCGTCCCCCGCACCAGCGACAGAAACTGGTAGATCAGGATCGCGACCAGCACGATGTCCAAAATCGAAATGACCGAGATCGCCGAGATGTGCGACCAGACCAGCGACGGCGTCACGCCACCCTCACGTCGGAAGTTGAGTTGGCTTTCATTCTAATGCAGCCTCGCCGGATTCCCGCCGGATTCGCGCCTGATTATGGTTCGCCGCGCTCGCTAGCGGTCACGCGGGCACGAACCCGTCCCCGAGCCAGGCGGGCCGACAACTCGTCCCCAGGTTTGAATCGCGCCGCATCTTTCACCAGCCGGCCTTTTGCATCGAACACCAGCGCGTATCCGCGATTCAGAATCGCAACCGGCGAAAGCGCTTCCAGGCTTGCAGTCCGGCGATCCAGCGCCCCGCGGCTCTCCAGCAAGCGCGTGTGCGTGGCGGCGGCCAGGTTCGCAACTTGAGCCTCCAGTCGCTGCCGCACCGCAGCCAGACGGCGTCGCGCGTCATAGTGCCGGACGGCCGCGGAAACATTGTCGCAGCGCCGGTGACATCGCTCCAGAAGCTGCCGTTCCGCCTTTTCCAGCCGGAAGCGCTGTTCGTCCAGCTTCTGCTGTCGCCGGTGGATGCCGTCCATCATGCGCGCAAACGCTCCGTGTTGGGCGCGCTCGGTCAGTTCCTGACGCGCCATCAGCAGCCGGTACCGCAATGCGCGCTCCATTCGCCGATATAAATCCTCGGCCTGGGCTTCGATCTCCTGTCGCGACCGGATTACCAGTTCCGCCGCCGCGGATGGCGTAGGCGCGCGCAAATCGGCGACAAAATCCACGATCGTGAAATCCGTCTCGTGGCCAATCGCCGAAATCACTGGAATCTTCGAATTCGCGACCGCTCGCGCCAGGCCCTCATGATTAAACGCTGCCAGGTCTTCCGCCGAGCCTCCGCCACGAGCAATGATGATGACCTCGACCGCGCCGCCGCGACCGAAGTCTTGATGGAAGCATCGCAACCCGGCCATCACCTCGCCCGGCGCCGCGTCCCCCTGCACCTGCGCCGGATAGATCAGCACATTCGCCGAGTGATGCCTGCGCGCCAGAATGTTCAGGATGTCCCGCAGCGCCGCCCCCTGCGGTGAAGTGATGATGCCAATTCTTTGCGGCAACGGCGGGACCGTTTTTTTTCGCGACGCCTCGAACAATCCCTCCGCCTGCAATCGCGCCTTCAATTGTTCGAACGCCAACTGCAGCGCGCCCGCGCCCTGCGGCTCCATGAATTCCGCGGAGATTTGCAGCTCCCCGCGATCTTCATAAACGGTGATGCGCCCCCGAACCGTGACGTGCAATCCGTTCTCCGGGCGAAACCGCAGCAGCTTCGCCGACGAGCGGAACATCACCACGCGAATCTGCGCGCTTTCTTCTTTCAGCGTGAAATACAAATGTCCGGAATCGGGAATGCGAAGGTTAGAAATTTCGCCTTCCACCCAGCAATCCGAATACTCGCGCTCGATATGCGACCGCACTGCCGAGACCAGCGCCCGCACCGTCCAAATGCGCCGCTCCGGAGGACGAAACTGGAACCCGAGTTGGTCCGCCATCTCCATGAAGTTTCAGGCAAGAAGTTCACTTACGAAGTTGTACCTTGTGGCATATACCCATATTGTCATCCTGAGCGAAGCGAAGGACCTGCGGTCTCATACACACAAGAAAGCAGATCCTTCGCCTCGCTCAGGAATGACAATCACGCATGCCGCGAACTTGCCGGACGACGCACTACCGCTTCAGTCGACCAATTAAAAAGAGAACAATAGAAAGCACGATACTAATCAGGATGCAACTCGCCAGCGGAAAATAAAAAGTCATGTTCTTGCCGTGATACACAATGTCCCCCGGCAGCCGTCCAAGCGGCAACCCCGCCCGCCCCAGCAACATGACGATGCCCCCAATCACCACCAGGGCCACACCGAGTATCACCAGAATCCGTCCCATCTCGCCCATGCTTCAAGTTTAACCCCGTCGATTGCTAAATTACATTCGGGCTCGTTAGTGTAAACGCCTTACATGCGCGTCGATGCCACCGCGCACACCCGGCCTGATTGCAGGAATCGCAGACGGGTTTTAGAATCGAAACCAGGCCGACGTAGCTCAGTTGGTAGAGCAGCCGATTCGTAATCGGCAGGTCATCGGTTCAAGTCCGATCGTCGGCTCCATTCTTTCAAGCACTTAGCGATCAGTTCACCAACCCTGCTGCACATGCTGCACTTTGGATTCTCCGCTCAAGCAGTTGCATGGCGTCCTTCACGTCTTGATGGGCAGTTTGGATGTAGAACTTCTGCGTCGTCGAGACATTCTCCTGGCAAAGGATCGCTTGGATCACGGTGTCTGGGAGCCCAAACTTCTTGAGGTTCATGGCTAGTCGGCGACGATAGTTGCTGGAAGTGCGGAGAATCCGGTCATGCACTTCCTTTTATACGTCTTTGCTCCGATCATCTGAACAGCACAATCGCCGCAGACTCTCCGCAGCAGCGGATTAAGGCCGGCACGGCATCGTTTCCTTCGGGCTGATGATTCCGTGTGTTGATGGGGCGAGAAAGCGGCGGGGTGGGGGCTGAAAGATGATTACAGACAGACGTAGTTGCCTGCGGCATAAGGTGCATGGGCCGGTCTTTGCCAGTTTCGATGGCGTCACCGGCGGCATGATTCTGGACCTCAGCGAGCAGGGCCTCTCAATGCAAACGGCCGTCCCCCTGGAAACCGGCGGCCAGGTTCAGCTCCGCCTCGATCTGCCGGATTCGGACACCCACCTGGAGACGACGGGCTATATCGCATGGGCAGATGCTCTGGGTCGCGCCGGGGTGCGATTTTCCGAACTCCCCGAGGGGGCCCGCCAGCGCCTCGATGAGTGGCTGGTACTCAATGACACAGCTCCCGGTCGCAAGGCACCGAAGCTTACCTTGGACCGAGTGCCTGGGCCGGGCCGGGGCAGCAAGTCTCTAGGCAATGGAACTTGTGAGCCGCGATCCATTAACTTGGAAGCGGAAGCTTCCACAGCAGAGATCCATGGTCGAGCACCTGTTTCGACCTCAATTCAGTACGAGTTCAACTCGCTTGGATCGGATCTGAATACTGCGCTGCGGGTGATCAGCGAACGCGCGCGGACGCTCCTACGCGGCACTGGCGCCGCCATCGCGCTCGTCGACAGAGGTCCGATGATGTGCCGGGCCAGCGTCGGAATCGGCGGCCCACCCCTCGGAACCCATGTAGATGTCAACTCGGGTTTTTCCGGGGGGTGCATACGTACAGGAAAAGCCCTGCGTTGCGACGACGCCGAGACCGATTCCCGCATCGACGCCGCGATCTGCCGGCGACTCGGCATTCGCTCGATAGTAGCCGCACCCATCCGGTACGAGCGTGAGGTCGTCGGATTGGTTGAGGTTTTCTCTTCGCAGTCCTTTGCTTTTGACGAGGGCGATCTCGCGGTTCTGGAGCGTCTGGCACAGACCGCGCTCCTCATGGTGAGCCAGACGCAACCTTTCAAGCGCGGTTAGCGGTCGATATGCTGAGTCTCTTACTGTGTTAACATTCCCCACGTCGTTCACCATTAACATTTGTCGCATGCCTGAGCAGCCGTTGCACATCGAAGATCTTCCCGGGTCGCGGGAGGGAATCCGCATTCTGCGCCTTGCGGGACCACTGACGCTTTCCAACCTATTCGGCTTTCAATCCAAGTTGCGAGCCGACAACTCGCGAGCGCTCATTCTGGACTTCACGGACGTCCCATTGGCGGATTCCGCGGGAATTGGGGCGCTGGTCGGGGCCTATGTCACTCGACAAAAAGATGGACGCAGCCTCGGGTTGGTAGGCGTGAATCAGCGGATCCACCACACGCTGGAAGTCACACGGGTGGAAAACTTCTTTCATTTTTACGGAACGGTCGCCGAAGCGGAGCAGGCGGCGTGAGGTCGTGGGGAAAGTTTTCTCCTTTCTCCGTGGCAGTAATCCAGCGCAGTTATCCAATCTGCCAAAAAGAAAAGCGACCTTTGCGGGCCGCCCTTCTTTTTCCGAATTTTGGTTGGTGGCCTAGACGCCCTTGACGTTCTCTGCCTGCCAGCCCTTGGGGCCTTTTACCACGTCGAACTGAACTTGTTGACCTTCCTGCAGGCTGCGAAAACCGCTTGCCTGGATGGCGGAGAAGTGAACGAAAACGTCCTCGCCATTCTGGCGGCTGATAAATCCATAGCCCTTGGCATCGTTAAACCACTTTACTGTTCCTGTTTCCATGATGTTGCTGTGTTCCTTTGGTGTTGAAATGTGCGCCGGAACTCGCAGGATAGTGCAGGCAGGTCACGCTGTAGAGCGGGGTACTGCTGACGACTGCAAAGATCAAACGCATCTAAATTGTACATATTCGCGGGCAAATGGCTAGAAGATTCTGCGCATACGGAGGTACTACAGATTGCCTCATGTCTCGCTGGCATCTTCTCGAAAGTTCCCCGACTGGGCCTTCCATTCTTTTGTATCGAGCTGAAAAATAAGGCCCATCGCCAGCCTGTTGCAACTTCCCGGAGCCTCATTCATCATCAACGTCATGCGTATTCAAATGGGGACGTGGGCGCTGGTTTGCGCCGGGATTCTCCTCTGGGTTCCCTTATCTGTTCCCTCGTCTGCCCAAGCCGACCTGGTCGGAGATGTTCGCGCCCAATTGGCGAAGAATTCCTTTTCCGCGGCCGAGTCGGAACTTCGCACCTACAAGGCTCAGCATGGCGTCACTCCGGAGTATCTCGAAGCCCTGTCGTGGATGGCACGCGAAGCGGCCTCGACGAAGCGCTGGGACCAAGCTGATGCCTACGCCACCGAGACGCGCCGGCTCTCGGAGCAGCAACTGACGGCGACGAAGCGCAAACTCGACGCCGAACCTCATCTGCCCATCGCCCTCGGTGCCGCGTACGAAGTCCTCGCTCAGGGGAGAGTGGAAAAAGGGCAGCACGCGCAAGCGGTCAGCCTGCTGCGCTCGGCTTTGGCGCGCTATGGAAATACATCCATCCGAGCGCGGCTCCAGAAGAACCTCAACCTGCTCGCTCTGGTCGGTCAACCCGCGCCGCCCTTACAAGTAACTCAGTATCTCGGAGCCAAGCCGCCGACGCTGGTGTCGCTAAAAGGCTCGCCCGTTCTTTTGTTCTTCTGGGCGCATTGGTGTGTGGACTGCAAAGCCGAAGTCCCCGTCATTGCGCGCTTGCGGCAGGAGTTCGCTCCGGAGGGCCTCGTCGTCATCGGGCCGACTCAGCTCTACGGCTATGCGGCGCAAGGAGCCGATGCCGCGCCCGAACAGGAGCGGACGTATATCGAAGCGGTCCGTGCACGATACTACGGCAGCCTGCAGGACATGCCTGTGCCGTTGAGCAAACAGAATTTCAATGCTTACGGGGCGAGCACGACGCCGACTCTGGTCGTCCTGAATCGCGCCGGGCAAGTGGCGATGTATCATCCGGGTGTACTCTCGTATGACGAACTGCGGTCTGCTTTGCAGAAGGCGATCGCTGAATGCTCGCATATAGCGTGGTGCACGGCTTAACAGGCTGCGGAAAAGCACTGGTTTTCGGATCGCAAGAAAGGAGTACCAATGAAAGCCCGCAATCTTGGACGTTCCGGTCTCAAAGTTTCCGCCATCGGCCTCGGCTGCATGGGCATGTCGGAGTTTTACTCCGGACGCGATGACGCTGAATCGATCGCGACCATTCACCGGGCGCTCGAACTCGGCATCAACTTTCTCGATACGGCCGACGTATACGGGCCGTATAAGAACGAAGAACTCGTCGGACGCGCGATCAAGGGCAAGCGCGACCAGATCGTGCTGGCGACAAAGTTCGGGATTGTCCGCGATCCCAGCAACCCCAATATTCGCGGCGTCAGCGGCAAGCCCGACTATGTGAAGAAGTCCTGCGAAGGAAGTTTGAAGCGGCTAGGCGTGGAGCACATTGACCTCTACTACCAGCACCGGGTCGATCCGGATACGCCGATTGAGGAAACGGTTGGCGCCATGGCGGAACTGGTAAAGGCAGGCAAGATCCGCCATATCGGCTTGTCAGAAGCCGGGGTCAACACTCTGCGCCGCGCTGCGAAGGTGCATCCCATCGCGGCGCTGCAGTCCGAGTATTCGCTTTGGACGCGCGATCCGGAACAGGGAATCCTGGCGGCCTGCCGCGAACTCGGCATCGGCTTCGTCGCCTACAGTCCGCTCGGACGAGGCTTTCTTACCGGCCAAATCAAGAAGTTTGAAGACCTGGCGGCGGATGATTATCGCCGATTCTCGCCGCGCTTCCAGGGCGAAAACTTCCAGAAGAATTTGAATCTCGTAAAAAGAGTTGAAGAGATCGCGCGCGAAAAAAGATGCCAGCCGTCACAATTGGCGCTGGCATGGGTGCTGGCGCAGGGCGACGACATTGTCCCCATCCCTGGCACGAAGCGACGCAAGTATCTCGAGGAAAACGCCGCAGCGGTGGATTTGAAACTGACTCCGGATGACCTGCGCCGCCTGAGCGGAGTCTTTCCCTCCGGCGCGGCTTCGGGATTGCGCTACCCGGAACACATGATGAATCTGGTCAACCGGTGAGTGAAAAAGGTTTTCAAGCAAGGTCAGCTGCCGCCAGGTTTTTCGGCAAGCCGCGTCTCTACAGGGGCGGACTTCTTAATTCCGACTTGACGCTAAGGCCGCCGTCCGTTCCGTCCGCCGCGCCTCGAAGCCGTCCAGCACGGCCCACAAAGCTTTGGCCGCAGTCTCGGCGGCAGCCAATGCTTTCTTGGCAGTCTCCGGATTGGCCTCGACCCTCTTCTCGAGCTGGGTGCGCCACGCCTGCGCGTGTCGCACGTCGGCGGTGGCGTGTAAAGTGAAATAGCCGCGCGTCTTCTCATCGGCGCCGTACCGTTCCCGCAGGACGCGATCTTTCTCCTGCGCCAGGCGCGGCACCTGCGATTCGTAGGCATAGAAAGCCGCCAGCGCCTCTTCCGGAGTGCCTTCGCTCGAGATACGGTGGAACCAGGAGATGAGCTTGCGAACTGCCCCCACCGGCCGCCGTTTCGGAATGCGGCGTCCACCCACACCTTCCACAAAGTCGAGCCACAGTTCGGAGTGCGAACGTTCCGGCTCGCCGAAAGAATCTTCGCCGCCCTTCTCATCGGTCATGTTGGCGAGAACGGCGTGGCGCAGTTCGCCTTCTTCAAGGCGAATGCCAAGCTGCGCCAGATAGCCCGGGAACGCCTCCACCTGAGGGTAGTAATCCTCGGCGTATTCGCGCAGATCGTCGCGGGTTAGCTCGCCTGCCGACCAGGCTTTGTAAAAGGGATGACAGAGCAAGTCGTATGGATGAATGCGTTCGTCCAGCAGAGACACAAATGCTTTCGCTTCCGGGATCTTCGTTTCCATGATTGCCTCGATACCTCTTCACTATACCGGTCCGGACCAGAGGATCACAAGACACGCCATCAGACCGGTGGTTATGCTTCACGGACTTTCTTCGCGCACTCTGCGGCTCATGGAATCCGCAAAAAGCTTGACGTCATCCACTCGATACGCAGTATTGCGAAAAGGGCTAAGCTCCGGCATAATAATGGTTCGTCTTTACTTCGCCGGACTCTTCCGGGCAAAGGATACTGAAGTCTGTGCTAATGATCCGACTGGCGCGCTTTGGTGCGCGCAAACAACCGTATTACCGAGTGGTAGTGATTGAGAAGGAGCACGCTCGCAATGGCCGCCCGGTGGAAGTGGTGGGGACGTACAATCCACGCACCAATCCGGCCACTTTCGACCTGAAACGGGAGCGCATTGAGCACTGGGTTTCGAAAGGCGCCCAATGTTCGGACCGGGTCAGGAAACTGCTTGCTCTCCCCGCGCCGGCTGCGGCCGCTTCGGTCGCCTAGCCGTGACCCCAGGATGAGTCCTACGGTGGAGAGACGGGCGTCTCGCCCGTCCAGCCGGGCGGGGACGCCCGGCGCTCCACCAGCAAGATCAGGAGAAAGTCAATGATCGAGCCCAGCGCCAGCCCACGCGCCATGATTGAGTACATCGCCAAGGCGATCGTCGAGGCCAAGGGGGAGGTTTTTGTTGACGAGTACGACGACGGAGACGAAACCGTCATCGAGCTCGAAGTGGCCGAGGCCGATTTGGGCAGAATTATTGGACGCTCCGGCCGCGTGGCCCGCGCCTTGCGCAACCTGCTCAGCGCGGCGGGCTCGAAGCTGAACAAGCGCTACGCGCTCGAGATCATTGAATAGAAGATCTCGAGTAGGAGATCATCGAATCGCGGCACCGGACATAAGCGGCGAATGGATTACCCTGGCGGTCGTGATCAAGACACAGGGACGCCGCGGAGAAGTAGCGGTCGAACTGCACACCGATGTTCCCGAGCGCTTTCGGCACGACATGCGGCTATGGGCGCTCGCGAAAGACGGGCAGCGCCGCGAAGTGACGGTCGAGAATCTCTGGCCGCATAAGAGTTTTCTGGTGCTGAAGTTTCAGGGCGTTGAAACGATTTCCGATGCCGAGCCGCTGGTCGGAGCCGAACTTCAGCTTCCGCGCAGCGAACGCGCTCGGTTGGAGCCGGGCTGGACGTACCTGAGCGACCTGATCGGTTGCACAGTGTTCGATGGCCAGCGCGAGATCGGCGAGATTGAAGACGTCCAGTTCGGGGCGGGAGAAGCTCCGCTGCTGGTGGTACGAGGGAAAGAGCAGAAGGCGAAGCTGCCTTACGAAATCCCGTTCGCCGAGGCGTATCTGGAGAAGCTGGATCTGGAGCGGAAGCGAGTCCGGATGAAGTTGCCCGAAGGTTTGCTGGAAGTGAACGCGCCGCTGGCAAAAGAGGAAAAGGGAAGAAGTCGTTAGTCGTTGCTGTTCGTCGTTCGTAGGGCGCGGGTGGTTGATCTTTAAATAGTTTACTCGGCGAACTCTGCGTCTCGGCGGTGAAAAAGGTTTAGTCCGCAAATGAAGATCGACATTCTCACGATCTTTCCCGACTTCTTTCGCGGACCACTGGATTATGGAATCGTCCGCCGGGCGCGGGAAACGGGCCTGGTGGAAATCAGCATTCACGATCTGCGGGCATTTACGAAAGACAAGCACCGCACCGTGGATGACCGCCCCTTCGGCGGCGGCGAGGGCATGGTCCTGAAGCCGGAACCGATCTTTGAATGTTTGGAGTCGTTCGGCGACGTGGCGTCGCGTGAACTCCGCTTGAACCCGGGCGCGAAACAGTCGGTGATTCTGCTTTCCGCGCAGGGACGCAGGCTCGACCAGATGCTGGCAGCGGAACTCTCGGCGCTTGACCGGATCGTGCTGATTTGCGGACGTTACGAAGGCGTAGATGAACGAATCAGCGAGCACTTGGCGGATCGCGAAGTTTCGATTGGCGACTATGTGCTGAGCGGCGGCGAACTGGGCGCGGCGGTGATTGTGGACACGGTCACGCGGCTGATTCCGGGCGCGGTGGGCAACCAGAATTCGACGCGGCAGGAATCGTTCACTGAACATGCGGAGTTGGCCGGCGACGGGCCGAGTTCGACCTGCGTTTCCGGCGGATTGCTCGACTATCCGCATTACACGCGGCCCGCGGATTTTCGCGGCATGGCGGTGCCGGAGGTACTGATGAACGGCAATCACGACCAGATTCGCAGCTGGCGCCGCAAGATGGCTTTGGCAAAAACGCTGTGCAACCGTCCTGACTTATTGGAGCGGGTTGCGCTGACGGCGGAAGACAAGGAATTGCTGGCCCAGATCAAGCTGGCCCAGATTAACGGCAAGAGTTAGGAAGGAAACGTAATGCGCAATCCGATTATCGAAAAGCTGTTGGCGAAATCGCGCCGCACCGACATCCCCAAGTTCGGTCCCGGCGATACGATCAAGGTGCTGGTCAAGATCAGAGAAGGCGAAAAAGAACGTCTGCAGGCATTCGAAGGCGTCGTCATTGCCCGGAAGCGAGGCGCCCAACCCAGCTTCACGGTTCGCAAGATCAGTTTCGGCCAGGGCGTGGAGCGCATCTTCCCCATCGACTCCAAGGTCATCGACAAGATTGACGTGGTGCGCTCGGCAAAAGTCCGCCGCGCCAAGCTTTACTACCTGCGTGGGCTCAAGGGCAAGGCCGCGCGGTTGAAAGAAGTCGAACAACAGTAGGTTGCGGCTGCTTCCCGCTCTCGTTCGTCTTGTCATCCTGAGCGAAGCGAAGGACCTATGCATCTGCCCGCAGCGCTGGAATGCATGGATCCTTCGCTTCGCTCAGGATGACAATTAAGGATTGTGCGTTGCAGCCCGGCAATGGACGCTAACTTCTCCTCTTGCTTCCCACCATTTCTTCGGCGATGATGCTGATCAGCCTCCGTGTCCAAGTCAGGATTCAAGTCCGCGCCCACATCGAACACTTCGAACGCAGATCGGATTTCTGCCTCCGCCGTCAAGTTGCGCCTGCTGAAAAAACTGCGCTGCACTCTTAATTTTGAAAAGCGGGCGTGGACCGCGGGCGCTCAACACGTTGCCGGAGTCGATGAAGTGGGCCGCGGATCGCTATTCGGGCCAGTCGTTGCTGCCGCCGTGATCCTCGATCCTGCATACCGCATTCGCGGCCTGCGCGATTCCAAACTGCTCCCCGCCGAGCGCCGCGAAGAACTTGCGCTCCGCATTCGCCAGCATTGCATCGCCTGGGCCGTTGCCGCCGTAGATTCCGCCCGCATCGATCAAATCAATATCTACCAGGCCTCGCGCCTCGCTATGCTGCATGCGGTGCAGCAACTCGCACCTGCGGCGAGCTATCTTCTGGTCGATGCGGTGAGACTCGATTGCGAGCTTCCGCAACAACCGATCATTCACGGTGACGCGCTCTCTGCCTCCATCGCCGCAGCCTCCATCATTGCGAAAGTCGAACGCGACCGCATGATCTCCGCCTGGGACCCGGTCTTTCCCATGTACGGCCTGGCATCGAACAAGGGATACTGCACGCCGTACCACCTCGCGGCCCTGCGCGAGCACGGCCCCTCACCGCTGCATCGCCAGTCGTTTTCGCCGGTCTGGAGCGTGCCGATTCCGCAGGAAGTCTTGGGATTTATGCTGGACGAGTCCGCTCCCGAAGTTGCTTCCATTGAGGGAGAGCCCGTGGAGGTGATTTCGGGGACGTAGCGGCCGCCCGTGAATTCGCAGCGTAATTTGGATTGTCATCCTGAGCGAAGCGAAGGACCTGTGTATTTGTTCGCAGCGCTGGAATGCATAGGTCCTTCGCTTCGCTCAGGATGACAGATTATTTGTATCAGGAAGCAGCCAGACTTCCTGTTCCTTTACTTCGCCCGATAAATTTCCGTCAGCAGATCCGGCTTGGACTCGTCCCGCACCAGGTGTGGATACTTCTCGCCACTGTGATAATCCAGTTTCACTACGCGAAAGTAATCCGTGTTTTCCACGATCAGCTCAATCGGCGACGGACTGGTCTTGGCGGCTCGGATGGCGTCGTGCCATACATCCGGCGAAAACCTGCGGCCGTCCACCGCGACAATCTTCATTCCCGGCCCGATCCCGGTCTTGGCGGCAAGCATGCCCTCGACCGTATCTCGAATCACGCCATCGCTCCCGGCCAACAGTCCGATCGAGTAATGCGCGTTGATGTTCTTTCCGTCGCGATCCTGGGCGCGATCCAGTTCCGAAGGGTTCTCATCGTACACCAGTTTCCATCCGCTGCCTTCGACTCCGCCGAGCGGGGCGCCCGGGCCATGGTTGGACAGCCGTTCCGTCCAGAACCCGCGCCAGTCATAGGAAGCGACCTGGTTCAGCGCGTTCACGACATCGTCGAAGGTGTAGGTCTTCACCATGGGCGGACCGCTTGGCGCGCCATAAAACAGTTTGCAGAAATCGTCCAAAGATTTCGCGCCCTTGCTTTGCTGACGGATGATCACATCGGCCCAAAGCCAGTTGAGCACGTCTTCATCGTAATAATCGACCGGCCGGCGATAATCTTCCCAGGCGCGGGGAGCATTCTGCATGTCGGGAACGCCATCTGCCGTATCCTGCAGATTGCGCCAGACACGGCCCGAACGATGATCGAGATCCGCCGCCATCTGGGCCAGCGCATCGCGGGCCAACGCAGGCGCCCGCTCGCCGCTACGCGCTGCGAGCATATCTCCCAAGTATGACGTCAAGCCCTCATACACCCAGAGCAAGTCGGTCTGCATCGGCTGTTCGTAATCGGGCGTCGCCAGATCCGCCGGACGCCGGTACTTCCCGTTCCACGAATGCACGTACTCGTGCGGCAGAAGTCCAGCGGTCAGTTTCCGTCCGTCCTCTTCGATCAGCGCCCGCTCTTCGGTTCGGCTGTCATTCGATTCGTGATGCTCCAATCCGAAATGCGCGACGTGATCGCTCAGGGTCAGCAGGAAGTGGTAATCGGTGTAGTGCCGCGCCCCAAACAAAATTCCCGCTTGCTTCACCAGGTTGCGGTAATGTTCCCAGACTTCTTCCGGAGCATCGAGCGCGCCGGCGCTGTCGGCCGCAATATCGAGTTCCGCGGGAGGATTTTCGGCGGGCGGCGTCAGTGGCACCACCTTCAAATATTCGCCTGCGATCACCGGACCATCCACCAGCATGGTCAGCGAAACGGGCGCAAAATGGATGTCGCTGCCCACCTGATTGGAAACATGCAGCGACGTCCCAAACTTCCAGCCCGCGGGTAGCCGCAAGCTCGCGCTATACGTAAGTTGATCAGAACCGTAACCCGCGGGATACAGCAACAGCGCGTTCCAGTTGACGATGTACAACTTTTCCGTCGCGGACATTCCGGCGCTATATCCAGTCTCATACGACGCGGGTGAAGCGTAATCGAGATTCGCGGTGACTTCGTTCTCGCCCGCCGGAACCTCCACGTGAAAAGTAAAGCCGTCGAGCAGATCGCGCCGCCATTTCAGCATCTTGCCGCTCGCTGTAAACTTCAGGCCCGTCAAATCGGTGATCGGACCGGTCGGCCCGTGCTCCCCGGGAATCCATTTCGGATAGTAGAGGGTGAGTGTCCCGGGCTTGGCCGGAATGCGCAATTGCGCGTGGAAGATCTTGCGCGGCGCTTCCGACGCGTCCACGGAGAGCGCGATGGTAGGACCATTTGCCCCAAAAGCTGAAAATGATGACAACAGAAAAATTGTTACGCAAAGAAAGTTTCTTACCCCAAAATGTGAGCCCATTAACCCTCCAGATTGTGGTTTCGCCTCACAGCGATGCAAATAGGACAGTACGTTTGAATATATCAGTCTGCGGGCCCGAGTCGCCGCCCGCAGGCACTCCGAGGCCGCTTCCCGACTGCTGCCATCAACCGGCATCCCAGCCTGCTATCATCCCGACGTGCCCGCGCGCGGAAAATTTATCACTTTCGAAGGTCTCGATGGCAGCGGCAAGAGCACCCAAATCGAGAAACTGGCTCGTTCCCTGCGCGCCCACGGCCTCTCCGTCACCATCACCCGCGAACCGGGCGGCACGGCCGCGGGCGAAAAAATTCGCGAAGTGCTGCTGCACTCCGCCACCTCGGGCCTTTCTCCGCTCACGGAAATGGCGCTCATGTTCGCTTCGCGCGCCCAGCACATTCACGAGGTCATTCTGCCCGCGCTCGCCGAGGGACGCATCGTGCTCTGCGATCGCTTCACCGATTCGACCGAGGCTTATCAGGGTGGAGGCCGCAAGCTGGGCACGAAGCCGGTGCTCGAGATGCACGAAATCCTCTGCGGCAACATGCAACCCGATCTGACCATCCTGCTGGATAACGAAGTGGCGTTCAGCGTCGAGCGCGCCCGGCGCCGCAACCGAAAAAACAAAGGTACCCGGTCAGAAAAAGGTTCGGAAAGAGACGAGAACCGCTTCGAGCAGGAAAACCGGGCTTTTTTCGGACGCGTCCGCCACGCCTACATGGCCATCGCGGCCCGCGAGCCCCACCGAGTGCACGTAGTAAACGCCCGCGGCACTCCCAGCGAAACGCATGCGGTTATCATGGAGCTGGTGCGGAAAAAACTGAAGATCTAGTGGAGGGACGGGCGTCTCGCCCGTCCTGCCGGGCGGGGACGCCCGGCTCTCCGCCGGTAAAGTTTCCTTATGCCATTTTCTGATTTCGCAGGCAACCCGGAAACCGTCCATCGCCTGCGCGAGATGCTGGCGCGCAACCGGTTTCCGCACGCCGTCATTCTTTCCGGTGCGCATGGATCGGGCAAGTACACGCTCGCGCTGATGCTCGCCCGCGCGATGAACTGCCTGGAGCAGTCTTTTGTCGGAGGCACCGGAGGCACCAACGGCTTGCCCGACTTCTGCGGACGCTGCTCGAACTGCACTCGCATCGCGCAATCTGAAGACCTCGACTCCCGGTTCGCCGAAGCCGTCGAGGCTCGCGAAAATCTGCGCGACACGGATAAGAAAGAAACCCGGCTCTTCGTCCAGACTCACCCTGACGTGCTGATCATCCCGCCCGATCCGCCGCAACTGATGATCAAGGTCGATCAGGTTCGCCACGTCATTCAGACCATCTACTATCGCCCCGCCGAAGCCCGCGAACGCGTTTACGTCTTCACCAGTTCGGCCTTCATGAAAGAGGCCGCCAACTCGCTGCTCAAAGTTCTGGAGGAGCCGCCCGAGTTCGCCACGATTTTTCTGCTTGCCGAAAACCCCGGCGAATTGCTGCCCACGATTCGTTCCCGTTCCATGACCTTCAACCTGGGAGCGCTCGCTCCCGCAGAGATCGAGAGCCGGTTGGCCAAGATTCGTCCCGATTGGAATGCCCGCCAGCGGGCGCTGGTTGCCCGTCTCAGCGAAGGCGCCATCGGACGTGCTTTGTCTTTCGATCTCGAAAGCTACATTGCCGCTCGCAACCACGCCCTCATCATGCTGAAATCCGCGCTCGGCGGCAACGACGACAACAGCGCCCACACCGAGTTGTTCAAAACCACCGAGAGCTACCGCTCTGGCGCTGAAGGCCGCGAGAAAATCGAAAACCTTCTCCGCACCCTCTACTTGTTGCTCGAAGACCTGATGTTTCTGCAATCCGGCGCGCCGCAACTCGTCCGCAATACAGATATTCTGGGCGAACTCAAGAAAATGTCCGAATCCGCCGACTTCGCCTGGGTGCAGCGCGCCGCGGACGGTCTCGGCGAAGTCGAGCGCGGACTGCGCCGCAACCTGCTGCGCTCCCTCTCGCTCGATGCCTTCGCGATCGCGCTGGAACGCGTTTCGTAAACTGACCGGTTCCGCTGTAGAGACGTGGCTTGCCGCGTCTCCCGCCGCATACAAAGGAGACGGGCAAGGTGCGTCTCTAGAGGCGGAATGCGCACTGATAAGGCTGATGCACCAAAGTCACTGCACAAAATATTGTCATCCCCTGCCCGCTGTGATACCGTAACTCTCAGTTCACACCTCTGGACCCACAAGCACAGGCTCAAGTGTTGTGGTATATTCTGCCCGCCCGGCGCGCAGGTGGTGCGATTTGAAAGATACGCTCGACTCCATACCAGCCGAACAACCCGCGGATCAGGAAAGCTTCGCGAATCGCAAGCTGATCCGCCCGACCCTCAATCGCGCCGATCACGCGCACAATAACCACGGCCCCAACCACGCGCCCGCCGAACGCAGAGACCGGGATCGGGACAGAGATCGGGACCGCGACCGTTCCGCCGCACCTGCCAAGAAGACCGCGCCCACCGAGCAGACCAACGCCGAAAATTTTTATTATCAGAAGCAGATGCAGAGCAAGACTCCCATGGTCATCGTGTTGCGCGACGGCGAGGAAGTCCACGGCTATATCGAGTGGTACGACAAACATTGCATCAAGCTGAACCGCTCCGGCTCCGCCAACCTGATGATCTACAAGCCCGCCATCAAGTACATGTTCAAGGAAGGCGAGAACGGGAAGAAGTAGGAGTTCGGCTCTGGGCGTTGCGCGTCTGCCCAGAGCTGACAGCCCAGAGCTCCTAGAGTTTCGGCAACACAATCCCCTTCTGCGCCTGGTACTTTCCCTTGCGATCCTTATAGCTGGTCTCGCAAACCTCGTCCGACTGGAAGAAGAGAATCTGGCACAGGCCTTCATTGGCATAGATCTTTGCCGGCAGCGGCGTGGTGTTCGAAATCTCGAGCGTGACGAAGCCTTCCCACTCCGGTTCGAACGGCGTGACGTTCACGATTATGCCGCAGCGCGCATAAGTAGACTTGCCCACGCAGATGGTCAGCACATCCCGCGGAATCTTGAAGTACTCGACCGATCGCGCCAGCGCAAACGAATTCGGCGGGACGATGGCGACATCGGCGTTCACGGTGACGAACGAGCGCTCGTCGAAATGCTTCGGGTCGACAATCGTGCTATTGACGTTGGTAAAAATTTTGAATTCGTCGGCCACGCGCAAGTCGTATCCATAACTCGACACGCCGTAGGAAATCACTCCCGCGCTCACCTGCTTTTCCGAGTACGGATTAATCATGTCGTGCTCCTGCGCCATGCGCCGGATCCATCGGTCACTCTTGATCATGAAACTCCTTCGGCATTTGTGATTGGTAATTTGTCATTGGTAATTTTGCGCTGGGATCGAACTCCGATCAGACGGAGTTTTCAATCGCAAATTACAAATTACCAATTACAAATTGCTTAGGCTGGTGTGCTGTCATCTTACGAGACAACAGGCACGGTTGACAATCCGCCCTATCCCCCTTAGCATCAATAACTTGAGAAACACCAATCCAGGCGAAACGGGGGATACCCGTGATTAAGCTCGACATCATCAACGAAGTGGTCAACCGCACCGGGATCACCAAGACCAAGGCGGAGCTCGCCGTCGAAACCGTCTTTGAGAGCATGAAGAAGGCGCTCTCCACCGGCGACCGCATTGAACTGCGTGGTTTCGGCGTGTTCAACGTGCGTCCGCGCAAGACCGGCATCGGACGCAATCCGCGCACCGGCGCCGAAGTTTCCATTCCGCCGGGCAAGGCCGTCCGCTTCAAGCCCGGCAAGGAACTGCAATCGATTGACTAGATACCGCCTGAGCAGGTAGCCCCGGCCGCCGCCGGACTAGCGATCCGGACTGACGATGCGGACACCCTGCATCCGGGCCGCAGTGGGTTGCATCTGAACCATGGCCCGATACCGTATGTCCGAACCCACATCCCCTTTTCCGACCGCCCTCGAATGGGAACCACAGCCCCAGCCCAGTGTCTGGGTCAGCCCGCCGCCGCGCCAGCGCTGGTGGCTGCATATCCTGCTTTTGGCCGCGACCTTCTTAAGCACGCTGGTGGTGGGTGCACGCTTCTACGCCAACTTCGACATTCACCAACCGGCTTTCTCGTTCAGCAATGACAACATTCCCATGTTCCCAGTCGAGTGGATGTGGCAGGCTCCAGCGAAACTGATGCATGGTCTCTCCTTTTCACTCACGCTGATGTTCATCCTGCTTGCACACGAGATGGGACATTACTTATACGCCCGGCATTATCGCGTGTATGCGACGCCGCCGTTCTTTATTCCATTTCCGAGCTTGATCGGGACGTTCGGAGCTTTCATCCGCATTAAGGGCCCGATCCCCAATCGCGCTGCATTGTTCGATATTGGGATTGCGGGTCCGATTGCGGGTTTTATCCCCTCATGTGCGGCTGTGCTAGTGGGACTTTCGTTGTCCCATCCGCTGATGTTCGGCAGCGCACCACTCGAGAATGAACCGGGATTTCCCCTCGCCTTTCATCTTGCAGCCCGCCTGCTGCGCCTCGACGTACCGCTAGCATCACTGTCCTTGCATCCGATCGCAGTCGCCGGGTGGGTGGGAATGTTTGCGACTGCGCTGAACCTGTTGCCCGGCGGCCAACTCGATGGCGGGCACATTCTGTTCTCGGTGTTTCCAAAACTGCACCGCTGGGTTTCCCTGGCCGTTGTGGTCGCTCTCGTCCCACTTGCCAAGTACTGCTGGATCGGCTGGCTGATTTGGGCCGTAGTGCTGTGGCTGACCAGCCACCATCCGCGGATTCCGAGCCGTCCGGGAATCTCCGCGCCGCGAAAGTCGCTCGCTGTGCTTGCGATTGCAATGTTAGTACTGGCTTTTACTCCTGCGCCCTTGACGCACAGCTCCGGCCGAGAATTATGGCGCGAAGTTCGGCCAGAGCTCCGCGACGGCGTTCGCCACCTGTTCCATCGCAAGTGATTCTTTTCAGGATCTAGCAAGCTGCGCAAATAGCTGGCAGCTGCTGGCGGACCCTTGGGAAAAAGGAATAAGGAATGTGGACAAAGGGAAGCCGGTCGAAGCAACTGCCTTGCCTGTCTCGGGAAGTCGTGAGCTGAATCGCGGCTAGCGGTCGGCCAGAGCCGAGCGGCGAATTGTACCGGATGCGCAGTGACCCGGATCACATAACGCACGTTAGATCCAAGCTAGGGTGAAGATGGAGCTTTTGATGTTTACCGGACGCCTGACACAAGCCACTCTACGCGCACTGGACTGGCTGGCAGCAAAAACGCTCTCGCCGGAGGATATGCCAGCGCACCAGCGTACTGGCCGACGCGGTGAGGAAGACGCCTATTTCTACCTTCGCCGGCGGGGCTACACGATTATCTCCCGCAACTACCGCTCCCCGCATCATCGCGGCGAACTGGATCTCGTCGGCTGGGATCAGGATTTCCTGTGTTTTATCGAGGTGAAAACTCGGACGAAGCGTGACCTCAAGCCCGCCGAAGCCGCCGTAGATCGCGATAAACAAAGGGAGTTATCACTGGTCGCCCGCGACTTCCTGCGCCAGATGCCCTCATCGTGCCAGCCGGGTCCCCAGCCCGCGCGCCTTTCGCGGGATGGGGTGAAGTGGCGGTTCGACGTGCTCGCCGTATACTATGAGCGCGGCCACAGCCGGCCCTCATTCGAGCTGTTTCAAAATGCGTTTCCCCTATCGTACAATCGTAAGTTTGCGGACTCCAACTGAAAGGATTTAGTACGTGCCTGAACTAAGAAAAGACCCCATCGTGGGCCGGTGGGTGATTATTTCCACGGATCGCGCCAAGCGGCCTACCGACTTTGTGCGCGAACCTGTGAAGATCAGGGGCGGATTCTGTCCTTTCTGTTATGGCAATGAAAGCAAAACTCCGCCGGAGATCCTGGCGTTCCGCCCAAGCACCAACGGCAATCCTCCGCAGAGAGACACTCCGGGTTGGACCGTCCGCGTCGTTCCAAACAAGTTCCCGGCGCTCGGCATTGAAGGGAATTTGAATAAGCAGGCCGAGGGCATGTTTGACAAGATGAATGGCATCGGCGCCCACGAAGTCATCATCGAAACGCCCGACCACAATGCCACCCTGGCCTCGCTTCCGCCGAAAAGGATCGAAGACGTTCTATGGGCCGAGCGCGATCGCATTCTCGACCTCAAAAAAGACCGGCGCTTCAAGTACATTCTGCTCTTCAAGAACCACGGAGAAGCAGCCGGCGCGTCGCTCGAGCACGCTCACTCGCAACTGATCGCGCTGCCGATTGTGCCCATCTACGTGGTTGAGGAACTGCAGGGAGCCAAACAGTATTACATCTACAAAGAGCGCTGCGTCTTCTGCGACGCCATCCGGCAGGAAACCGAAAGCGGCATCCGAGTGGTGGCTGAGAACGAAGATTTTCTGACTCTCGCCCCGTATGCTCCGCGGTTTCCCTTTGAAACCTGGATCCTCCCCAAGAGCCACGAGTCTGCCTTCGAGAACTCGTCGTCGCGCATGTTTGAAAACCTCGCGAAAGCGCTCAAGTTGCTGCTGATGAAAGCGGACCGCGTGCTCGACAATCCGCCGTACAACCTGGTCATACATACGTCGCCGGTGCAGGATCCCACCAACGAGTATTACCACTGGCACATCGAATTCATGCCCAAACTGACTAAGACGGCGGGATTTGAATGGGGAACCGGTTTCTACATCAACCCCACACCGCCCGAAGAGGCTGCGAAGTTTTTGCGTGAGGCGAGCGTGGAAGACGCGGCGCCCAGCACAGTGGCCGTTCGCTGATTAGGGGTGCTTGTGGAGCGACGGGCGTCCTCGCCCGTCCCGCCCGGGGTGTTCGGACCAGGCGCACCAGCGCGGCACCTTATCCCTGGGTTCGGTCGAGAACCTCGGCATGCCATGCCATCTGGATCGCTTCCAGCTTGGCTTCGCTCGATTTCGTGGGGTCGTCTTTGAAGCCGGGGAGCGCGATTACATATTTGTGCAGGTCGGTGAAACGGACCGCGAGCGGGTCGAGTTTCGGATGGGTTTCAGAGAGCAGAATCCCGATGTCTTCAGAATCGCTCCAGGTGAGTTCTTTTGGCATGAATGATGACTCCTCATGGTCGTTCGCGCTTAACCAATCCTGATCTCGGTTTGGCTAAGAGCCAAAGGTAAAAGCGGGTTTGTTTAATGCTCTTCCGAAACGTAATTCCGGTTCCACGCCGGGATTTCGACGACCACTTTGCCCGGCTTCTTGATCACGGTCTGGCATCCGAGGCGCGAGTTTAGCTGAAGATCGGCGGCCATGTCGAGCTTGTCGGCTTCGTCGTCTTCCATCTCCGAGATCAGGTCGGCGCCTTCTTTCACCCAGACGTGGCAGGTCGTGCAGGCGCAGTTTCCTCCGCAGGCATGATCGAGATGAACGCCGAAGTTTAACGCTACATCGAGCAGCGACTCTTCCTTGCCATGGTCTTTGTACGGCAGCTTGCCGTGTTCGAAGGTCACCGTCTTGCCTTCCGGAAGGAAGGTAACCTGAACCGTGTTTTCATCGGGAGCATCCACTGTGGTTGTTCCAGTTCCCTGCTTTTCTTCTTCAGACATGTAAGAACCTGCTTTATTCAAATTCTGCCTTCGCCACGGGATGGCCGGCCTTCGGGCCTTCCTCAAGATCCGTATCGTTCATGGCCTTTCCTTTTAGTGCTGTCGAAACGGCCATATCCATCATTAATTCCGCCAAACGCATCGTGGCCTCGTTCAGCGCGTCAATGCCTCCGCGGATCGCGTGATAGTCGTCGCCATCCTTCACCGTAACAAGAGCGTTCTCCAGCGTCTCTACTTTGCTGCGTTCCTCGCTCGTGAGCTCCTGCCAGGCCGGATTCTTCTTCGCTTTCGCGAGCGCCGTCAGGATCGTGTCTGCTTCGCGTCGCGCTTCAATGACCTGCCGCTGCCGGAAATCCTCTTCCGCATAGTCGAACGATTCAAGCAGCATGTTCTCGACCTGTTCGTCGGTGAGGCCGTAAGTGGGCTGGACGTCGATCTCAGCCTCTTTTCCGCTGCGCTGCTCGCGCGCCGAGACGCGCAAGATGCCGTTGGCGTCGATCAGAAACTTCACTTCAATGCGCGGCAGGCCGGCGGGCATGGGTGGAATGCCCTTCAGGTCGAAGCGCGCCAGCGACCGGCAATCCCGCGCCAGTTCGCGTTCGCCTTGCAGCACGTGAATTGCGACGTTGGTTTGGCCATCCACCTGGGTCGTGTAATACTGCGTCGCCGAAGCCGGCACTGTCGAGTTGCGCAGGATGATTTTATCGGTCACGCCGCCCGCCACTTCAATTCCCAGAGAAAGCGGAGTTACGTCGAGTAACAGCATCTCTTTCGTGATATCAGAGCCGCCGCCGAGAATATTTGCCTGCACGGCCGCGCCGAGCGCCACTACTTCGTCCGGATTTAAGTCCGTGTGCGGCACGCGTTGAAACAGATCCTGTACCAACCGCCGCACTTTTGGAATGCGCGTTGAGCCTCCGACCAGCACTACCTCGTCGATTTGTTCGGGCTTCAGGTTTGCATCTTTGAGTGCCTGCTTGCAGGGGCCGACGGTGCGGTCAATGATCGGTTGGATCATCTGCTCGAAAACTTCGAGCGAAATTTCCCGCTGATACTTCTTTCCACCGGGGAAATCGACATCAAGTCTTGCCGCAGGCTGCGACGAAAGAGCAATCTTGGCCTCAATCACGGCCTGGCGGATGCGCGCCACCGCTTCGCCGCTGCGCCGGACTTCGTTCTCGAATCCGAGCCCGAACTCGCCGCGAATGTCGTCGAGCGCGATCGCGATCAGCAGGTTGTCGATGTCGTCGCCGCCGAGATGCGTGTCGCCATTGGTGGCAATCACCTCGAAAATGCCGTCGTGCAGTTTGAGAATCGAGATGTCGAACGTGCCGCCGCCCAGATCGTAAACCACAACGACGCCGTGCTTCTTCTTGTCCAGACCGTAAGCGAGCGATGCTGCCGTCGGTTCGTTCACCAGCCGCAAAACATTCAGCCCGGCGATGCGACCGGCATCTTTCGTTGCCTGACGCTGCGCGTCATTAAAGTATGCGGGGACAGTGATGACCGCCTGGGTTACGGGCGCACCGAAGAACCGCTCGGCATTGCGCTTCAGTTGGCGCAGGATGAAGGCCGACACTTCCGGTGGCGTGAAGGTTTTTTCACCCAGCTTGATACGGATAACTTCCCCTGACTGCAAGTCGTCCGCCAACTGGAACGGAAACAGCTTCAGTTCGTCCTGTATATCCTCGACGCCGCGCCCCATCAGACGCTTGACGGAGTAAACCGCCCGCTCCGGCGTTTCGATCAGATACTTGCGCGCGGCGTTGCCCACCACGATCTGGTTCTTCTCATCGAGCGCCACCACCGAGGGCACAAGGTTCAGCCCGTCTTCTCCGGGAATGACGACAGGGGAATCCCCTTGCATGTAGGCCACCAGCGAGTTGGTGGTGCCGAGATCGATCCCGACGATGTAATCAGTAGCCATCTTTTTAATTGCAGAATTCAGAAGTCAGATTGCAGAAGTGAAAACCAAACCCACGCATGGTTTTACTTCTGCAATCTAACTTCTTACTTCTGACTTAGTCTTCCAATGCCTCATTCACGTCGCGTACCAGGTTCCGGATATAGTTCCTGCGGTTCAGCACATCCAGCATCCGGTCGAGGATCTTCCGCCGGTCGGCTTCGGTTCCGTTGTCCACGAATTTGTCCCAGTTATTCCATTCGGTCCTGAGTTCGTTGAAGAGCGCATCGTATTTTTCCTCCAGCGAAAGCTTGGCCTTACCGATTTCCTCAAGCAAAGCGGGGTCATCTTCGCCCATCTTTTTCTGCATGCGCAGTTCTTCCAGATGCATGTTGAGTTCGAAGACTTCCTCCAAAAGATCGGGAGGCACGACCTGCTTCTTCAATTCCCCGGTAGCGCGGGCCTTTTCCGTCGCCTGTTTCGATTGCTCTTCCAATTCGACGCCCTCGAGGCGTAACAGGTACTCCGTGCGCTTGATCGGATCTTTCAGCGTGCGGTAGGCGTCGTTGAGCATCGAACTTTGCTCCAGGCTAAAAGCACGTTCCTCGGGATTCGCCTGCGCAAATAGGTCGGGATGGAGCCGGCGACTCAGCGCGTAGAACTCTTTTTCCAGCGCGGCCGTGTCCAGGTTGAGCTTGCGCGGAAATCCAAAAAACGCGAAATAGTCCACCGGAACCGGCGGCTGCACTTTGCCGCAGGAGTTGCAGAAATGCACCGCGCGCATCGTGCCGCACGACCAGCAACGTGGAGTTGCCTCTCCGGGCGATTGTCCGGGAATGATCAAAGACGATTTGGATTCGGTCATTTTGTAATTTTGTAATCGGGTAATTTTGTAATTTGAAGGCAATCGGCCTTGCAGGTTTTAAATTGCAAATTTACCCGATTACCAAATTACAAAATCATCTCTACGAGAACGAACTCCCGCAGCCGCAGGACTTGGTCGAATTCGGGTTCACGAACACGAATCCCTGCTGCATCAGGGTTTCCTGGTAATCGAGAGTCATCCCGTGCAGATAGATGAAGGACTTCGGGTCCACAAAAACTCGCACATCTCCGAACTGAAACACACGGTCGCGCTCACGCGGTTGCGTATCGAACCGTATGTTGTAAGTCAGGCCCGAGCATCCGCCGCCCTGCACGCCCAAACGAAGCCCACCCTGCTCCGGCGAAACATTTTCTTTCACCATCGCTGAGCGAATCTTCTTGAGCGCGTTGTCGGTCACCTGAATGCCCTTGGCCGGAGCCGTGGGCGCAGCGGTTTTGACCGCTTCGTCTTTGACTGCTTGATCCATGGTTGATTCTATTTTCCCGTAGAGACGCGGCTTGCCGCGTCTCCTTGGCGGCGGGAGACGGGGCGAGCCCCGTCTCTACGACAATTGACTTACTGTGCCGTCTGCACTGTCGCAGGTTTCCCGGCTTCCTGTTTCTTCTTCCAGTCGCCGATCGCGGCTCGGATCGCATCCTCGGCCAACACCGAGCAGTGAATTTTCACCGGCGGCAAGGCCAGTTCCTTCACGATCTCGGTGTTCTTGATCTCCAGGGCCTGGTCAACGGTTTTGCCCTTGACCCACTCCGTCGCCAGCGAAGACGACGCAATCGCCGAACCGCAACCGAAGGTTTTGAACTTGGCGTCTTCGATGATGTTGGTCTGCGGGTTGACCTTGATCTGCAGCTTCATCACGTCGCCGCACTCCGGCGCGCCGACCAGCCCGGTGCCCACATCGGCATCCTTCTTGTCCATTGAACCCACGTTGCGTGGATTGTTGTAGTGGTCGATCACCTTATCGCTGTATGACATTTCTTTTCACCCCTTGTTAAAGACCCCTTCTTAAAATTTTCAAAGTTGCACCAAAGCCACCGCCTCTAGTGCGCTTCCGCCGCCCACTTCACACTCTTCAAGTCCACACCCTCTTTCGCCATTTCGTAGAGTGGCGAGAGTTCGCGCAGACGCAATACCGTCTCAACCACGCGGTCGGCCACGTAATCGATCTCGGCTTCGGTGTTGAATCGTCCGATGCCGAACCGGATCGAGCTGTGCGCCAGATCGTCGCCCGTGCCGAGAGCCTTCAATACATAAGATGGTTCAAGTGTCGCCGAGGTGCATGCCGATCCGCTTGAAACCGCGATATCGTTGATGCCCATCAAAAGCGACTCGCCCTCCACATAGGCAAAGCTGATGTTCAGATTGCCGGGCAAGCGATGTTCCATGGAGCCGTTGATATACACTTCGTCAAGCCGGCTCATGATGCTGTCTTTCAGCCGGTTGCGCAGGCCCGCCATTTTACAGGATTCCTGCGGCATCTCTTCCTGCGCGATGGCGCACGCCTTGCCGAGGCCGGCGATGCCGGGAACATTGAGCGTTCCGGAGCGCATGCCGCGCTCGTGTCCGCCGCCGTCAATCTGCGCCACCAACTGCACTCGCGGATTCTTGCGGCGCACGTAAAGCGCGCCCGCACCTTTCGGCCCATACAGCTTGTGCCCGGTGATGGACGCGACATCGAGGTTCATCTTGTTCACGTCGATCGGCACCTTGCCGATTGCCTGTACCGCGTCGGAGTGGAAGATCACGCCCCGTTCGCGACATAGCTTGCCGATTTCCGCGATCGGCTGTAGTACGCCGATCTCGTTGTTCGCTGCCATGATCGTGACCAGGATCGTCTTCTCGTCCATCGCGCGCTTCAGGTCATCGAGGTCAACCAACCCGTCCTTTTGCACCGGCAGATAGGTCACGCGAAAGCCGAGTTTCTCAAGATGCTTGCAGGTGTCGAGCACGGCCTTGTGTTCGGTGACCGCGGTGATGATGTGGTTGCCTTTCTCGCGGTACATCTCGGCCACGCCCTTGATCGCGAGGTTGTCGCTTTCGGTGGCGCCCGAGGTGAAGATGATCTCTTTCGCGGTCGCGCCGATCAGCTTTGCGATTCGTTCGCGCGACAGCTCGACCGCCTCTTCCGCCACCCATCCGAACGGGTGATTGCGGCTTGCGGCATTGCCGAACTTCTCCATGAAGTAGGGCAGCATTTCTTCCAGAACGCGCGGGTCCATGGGCGTGGTCGCGTGATTATCCATGTAGATGGGCAGCTTGATTCCATCGGGAGCCGCATGCTGTTCCGCACGTTGTTCCACACCATGATTGGTCGGGGTCGCCTGGTTGCCATTCGTACTCATGATTGCTTTTCTCCTTAAAAAGCTTTAACTCGAAAATGCCTTAACTCGCGGCCGAAAAGCCGTCGTCAAGAAATCTGGTTACGAAATCGTTACCAGCTCCGCCGGCTTCCTGGTCTCCAGCTTCTTGGTGTCCGATTTCTTTACATCGATGACTTCCGGCTCTTCCTTCATCTGCGAAATCATGATGTTCTTCAGCACCTGCTCGATGCTTTCATTCACTTTCCGCAACGGCTCGCGAATCGTGCATCGATCGCTCTGCCCGCATTCGCCGCGCACGGTCACGCACGACGTAATGAACAGCGGTCCGTCAATCGCCTTGATTACTTCGAACGCCGAAATCGCCTTCGGATCTCGCGTCAGCGTGTAACCGCCGTTCATGCCATGCTGGGACCGTATCAAACCGACCTTCGCCAGCCGTTGCAGGATCTTCGCCAACGCTTCCTGTGGGATGCCATAGGCCTCTGCCACATCCTTGGCGCTGCATGCGCCCTGGTCGGCGTGCTCGGCCAGATGCTTCATAGCCATGAGCCCGTAGTCCGCTTTTTTCGTTAGTTTCAACATGCCGGCGAATGCCGACCTATATAGTCGGATTAAACTCCGACTCTTTCGGTCGCAATTTAATTCTAATTGCGGCGGCGATTTAGCGCAAGGCCTATCAGGCATCGGTGCGATTTCGTGATTAAACGGTAAGTTTCAGCAGGTAAAGGGCTTAGAGGTTGGGTTGTTCCCATGGTCGGAGGTGCAGTTCGTGGCAGTTTTGAGCGCGCTCTAATTTCCGGCCTGCGGCCGGCGTTTCAACCCCTGCAGCACCAGTCCGCAAATTTCGTCAGCGAAGTTTTCGTCGAGCTTGTCGTGGCGAATCAGAAAGCGCATGTAAATCGGCCCGTAGAGCGAGTCGAGGATGAGGTCGAGGTCGCTGTCGGCGGGTAGTTCACCTCGGTCGATGCCGCGTTGCAGAGTCTGATAGGCCTGTCTGCGTCTCGGCCACAGGAACCTCTCGCGAAAGGCCTCGATCAACTCCGGATCCGATTGGCCTCCGGCGACGAGCGCCGCCACGACCTTGCCGCGCTTGGAGCGGAAGATGCGAATCACGCGCCTCATCTGCAGGCTCATGTCAGTTTGTACGGAGCCGGTATTCGGGAAGCGCAGTTCCTCCTCGGCACTGGCGGAGAAGGCGTCGGCGACCAGAGCGGCCTTGGTCGGCCACCAACGGTAGACAGTTGTCTTGCCAACGTTGGCGTCGGCGGCGATGCCCTCAATGCTCAGTTCCGGGAATCCACCATCCTGCTTGAGCAGCTTCAGGGTGCTGCGCAGGATCGACTGACGCGATTCCTCGCTGCGGGGCCGGCCGGGCGGACGCTTCCCGTCACCTCGATTACTTCCGTTCCTGGCCTCGGCCCTCCGGGTATGATTTTGCGCCATGGCTAAAGTCTAATATAATTTAAATCCGAAACGTACTGTTTTGAATCTTACGGGGAAGTTCGCAGGCCAGTATGGGGCCGCGGCTTCGGCAATACAGGTTTCCGCCAGTATCGTTTTCAGCGTTGCCAGTTTTCGTCAGTCCTATGTGGATTGTTGCGTTAGCGCTTCGGCGTCCTTACACGTTTGTGGTGATGGCACTGCTCATCATCATTCTTACGCCCATCACCATTCTGCGCACCCCGGTCGACATTTTCCCCGACATCAACATTCCCGTCGTCAGCGTGGTGTGGAACTTTGACGGTATGTCGCCGAGTGAGATGGCGGACCGGATCGTGACCAACTCCGAGCGCGGATTGACGGTCACGGTCAATGACATCGAACATCAGGAGTCGCAGTCGCTGAACGGCAAAGCCGTGATCAAGATCTTCTTCCGGCCCGGTGTCAATATTTCCATGGCGGTGACGCAAGTGACGGCGATGTGCCAGACCGTGCTGCGCGGACTGCCTCCGGGCACGACTCCGCCGCTGGTCGTCACTTACTCGGCATCCACGACGCCAATTGTGCAACTGGGCTTGAGCAGCAAGACGCTGCCCGAGCAGCAGTTGTTCGATCTGGGGCAGAATTTTCTGCGTACGCAGTTGACCACGGTCCAGGGCGCGGCCACTCCCTATCCTTACGGCGGCAAGCCGCGCCAAATACAGGTGGACCTCGATTCCGCCAAGCTCCAGGCCTACGGTTTGGCGCCCATCGACATCGTCAATGCGGTGTCCGCGCAGAATTTGATTCTGCCGGCAGGTACCACCAAGATCGGGCCGACTGAATACAACGTGGAGATGAACGGCACGCCGCAGACCGTCGCCGAACTGAACGATCTGCCGGTGAAGACTTCGAACTCGTCCACGCTTTACCTGCGCGATGTGGCGCACGTGCGTGACGGATTTGCGGTGCAAACCAACATCGTGCGGCAGGACGGCGTGCGCGGCGTGTTGATGTCGATCTATAAACTGGGCGGAGCTTCCACGCTGACCGTCGTCAATTCCATAAAGGCGATGGTGCCGCTGGCGGCACAGTCGCTGCCGCGCGACCTTAATATCAAGGCTCTGTTTGATCAATCGCTTTTCGTGCGCGCGGCGATTCAGGGAGTCGTACGGGAAGGCCTGATCGCCGCCTGTCTTACCGCCGTCATGATCCTGATCTTCCTCGGCGATTGGCGTCCGACTTTGATCATTGCGGTATCGATTCCCTTGTCCATTTTCGTCTCCGTAATTCTGCTGAGCGCGCTCGGCGAGACCATCAACATTATGACCCTGGGAGGACTGGCGCTCGCAGTCGGCATCCTGGTCGATGATGCGACGGTGGAGATCGAAAACATCGAGCGCAATTTGGCCATGGGCAAGGAAATGAAGAAGGCCATCCTCGACGGCGCGCAACAGGTCGCTGTGCCCGCGTTCGTATCGACGCTGAGTATCTGCATTGTGTTTGTGCCCATGTTTTTTCTGACCGGAGTCGCGAAGTTTCTTTTCGTTCCGCTGGCGGAAGCCGTGTCCTTTGCCATGCTGGCGTCGTATCTGCTGTCACGGACCCTGATCCCGACCATGGTGATGTTCATCATGCGCGGGCACGAGCACCGCGTCGCCGAGCCGAAAAGCTTCCTGGGAAAATCCCAGCGCCGATTTGAGCGCTGGTTCGAAAGATTCCGCGACGGCTATCGGCAACTGCTCGAAACCACGCTTGAGCACCGGAAATTATTCTCCCTTGGCTTTGCGGCTTTCTGTTTTCTGTCGCTGGGGCTGGTGTTCTTTCTGGGGCGGGACTTTTTTCCGCAGGTGGATGCGGGCCTGATTCGTTTGCACGTCCGCGCCCGGCCTGGCCTGCGTGTGGAAGAAACAGCGCGTCTGTGCGATGAAGTGGAGCGCGTGCTGCGCAGCGAGATTCCGAAGGAAGAGTTGCAGACTGTACTGGACAACATCGGCGTCCCGTATTCCGGCTTGAATCTTTCCTACGGCAGTTCGGGCGTAATTGGGACGGGTGACGCGGAGATTCTGATTTCGCTGAATGCGGAACACCATCATCCGACGGCGCAGTACGTGCGCCGGTTGCGCCGCGAACTCCCGACGCGTTTTCCGGGCGTGGAGTTCTTCTTCCAGCCCGCCGATATCGTGTCGCAAATTCTCAATTTTGGATTGCCCGCGCCGGTCGATATTCAGGTAGTGGGCGCCGATATGCGCGGAAGCTACGACATTGCGCAGGGCATCGCAAATCGGCTGCGCCAGATTCCCGGCACCGCCGACGTACATGTGCAACAGATGATGAGCCTGCCCACTCTCTACCTCGACATGGACCGCACGCGCATCAATCAGGTCGGACTGAATGCCCAACAAGTCGCCCAGAGCGTGCTGATCAGCTTAAGTGGGAGCTTCCAGACGGCCCCTAACTTCTGGCTGAATCGAAAGAACGGTGTGAGTTACAACATCGCCATCCAGACGCCGCAGTATCGCATGACATCGGTGCAGGACTTGATGAACACGCCGGTGAACAGCGCGAGTGCGCAGGCTCCGCAGGTGCTCGGCAATCTGGTTCAACTCACGCCGGTGGCGCGTCCCGCCGTGGTCAACCATTACAACGTGCAGCCGGTCATCGACGTGTATGCCAGCACGCAGGGGCGCGATCTGGGCGGGGTTGCATCGGACATCATGAAGGCGCTCAAACCATTCCAGGACCATCTGCCGCGCGGAACGCAAATCGTGGTTCGCGGGCAGATTGAGACCATGCGGTCCTCGTTCTTCGGCCTGGGCGTTGGCCTTCTGGGCGCGATCGTGCTCGTCTATTTGTTGATCGTGGTCAACTTTCAATCGTGGCTCGATCCCTTTATCATCATTACAGCATTGCCGGGAGCGCTGGCGGGAATCTGCTGGTTCCTGCTGATCACGCGCACCACGCTCAGTGTTCCGTCGCTGACCGGCGCGGTCATGTGCATGGGGGTTGCGACCGCGAATTCGATTCTGTTGGTCTCGTTTTCTCGCGACCGCATGAATGCGGGAGCGCCCGCACGGCAAGCGGTGCTCGAAGCGGGCCACACGCGCATACGGCCGGTTATTATGACAGCGCTCGCCATGATTATCGGCATGGTGCCGATGGCGTTGGGTTTCGGAGAAGGCGGCGAGCAGAACGCGCCGCTCGGCCGCGCCGTGATTGGCGGCCTGCTCTTCGCAACTGTAGCCACGTTATTTTTCGTGCCCTGTGTGTTTACGATGATTCACGGGCGCCGCGAGGCACACCTGCAGTCGGAACAGAAGTAGACCGCAGCAAGAGTAGAGAAGAGCAAAAGTTCAGGCGGTCGCATAAATGGTTTTGGGAAGGGCGCGGCTTCATAGGCTGCTGAAAGACTTGGGTTTTGACTTTGTTTTGAAAGGGCGCGGCTTCAGCCGCGCCGATACGGAGCAAAAAGACGGCCGGCTTTAGCCGCTGGGGTGAGCCGCTGGAAGCATCCCATTGTGCGGAAAGGCGAGTATGCCACGCCCGGCCTCAGGGGCTAAAGCCCAATTTTCGCGTGCGACGTGGCGCGGCTGAAGCCGCGCCCTTTCAAAGCAGGCTTTATGAATAATGCAGGCTAGAGAAAGTTATTGGAGACCGCAATTATGCCAGTACAACCGCCGCCCGGAACGACCGAGCAGAACGAGACCGAGCCCGTGCGCCCAGACGACTATCGGCCTTCCGATCTGGGTCCGGCTGCGGTAGGCCGGGCAAAGCTTCTGATTGGCGCCGCGCTGCTCGTCCTGATCACCGCCGGAGCAGTTACGTTTCTGAACCGCAACACCGAATCCAACGCGCTTGCCAAGGAAACCGAAGCCGTCTCGATTCCGACGGTCGCCGTGGTGCAACCCCAATCCGAGCCCGGGAACGACGAACTTGTGCTGCCGGGAAATTTGCAGGCCTTTGAAGAGTCCCCCATTTTTGCTCGCACCAACGGCTACCTCTTACGCTGGTATAAGGACATTGGAAGCAAGATTCAGAAGGGTGAGTTGCTGGCGGCGATTGACACTCCGGAAGTCGACCAGGAACTCTCCCAGGCCCGAGCCAGCCGCGAGCAGATCAAGGCGGCGCTGGCGTTGGCTAAGATCTCCGCTGACCGTTGGGCGAATCTGCGCAAGACCGACTCGGTGTCGCAGCAGGAAGCCGACCAGCAAGCGAGCGGCTACCAGCAGGCGCTGGCCAACCTGGCGGCCGCCGATGCCAACCTTCGCCGCCTCGAAGATCTCGAATCCTTCAAGAACGTGTACGCCCCTTTTTCCGGCGTGCTTACCCGGCGCAACGTTGATCCGGGCGCGCTCATCAATTCCGGGGCGGGGGCAGCGGGCAAAGAGCTGTTCGATATCGCGCGCGTCGATCCGCTTCGGGTTTACGTCAGTGTGCCGCAAGCCTATGCGCCGAACATGAAAGTTGGTATGAAGGCGAACGTTACGCTGCAGGAATTTCCCGGCCAGAAATTCCTGGGAACGGTGGCTCGCACCGCCGATGCCATCGATCCCGCCACGCGCACCCTGAACACGGAAGTTGATGTTCCCAACAAAGACGGCAAGCTGTTGCCCGGTTCTTTCGGCCAAGTGCATTTTGCGACCGGGACTTCTATTCCAAGGATTACGATCCCGGTGAACGCCATGCTGTTCCGCTCCGAGGGGCCGCGGGTCGCGGTCGTCGACAAGGACGGCAAGGTGCATTTGCGGCCGATCAGCATTGGGCGCGACTTCGGAGCTACGCTCGAAATTCTTGGCGGGCTCGACGTAAGCGATCAGATCATCATCAACCCGTCCGACTCACTCGAGGAAGGGCAGAAGGTGCACGTCGCCAAACCGAACGCAGGAGATGCCCGCTCGTGAAGCGATTGCCGCCAGTCATCAAGAGTGACTTGAAAAGCGCCTTGCTGACCGCCGTGCTCGCGGGCTGCAGCTTGGTGTGTACTCTGGGCTGTACCGTCGGGCCGGGATATAAGCGCCCCGCCGCGCAAGTTCCCGATACGTGGAAAGGCGAAGGACCGTGGCAGACGGCGGCTCCGAAGGATGCAATTCCCAAGGGCGCGTGGTGGCAGCTATTTCATGACGCGGAACTCGACCGGCTGGAGCAAGAGCTGCTTCAGGCAAACCAGTCGCTGGATGCGGCGCGGGATCGCCTCTCGCAGGCGCGGGCGCAGGCGCGGATTGCATCATCAGCATACTTTCCCACGCTGAGCGCCGATCCCAGTGGGCAGCGAATCCGCCTCTCCGGCAACCGTCCGCTTGAGGGCGGCACGCTTCAGAGTGTCAAGGTCGACACTGAGAACGAGTTTACCGTTCCGTTTTCGGCCAGCTATGAGCTTGATTTATTCGGACGCGTGCGGCGCAATCTGGAAGCGGCGAATGCTTCGCTGCAGGGGAGCGCGGCCGACCTGGAAAATGTGCGCCTGGTGTTGACCGCCGAGCTCGCCGCCGACTATTTCAACCTGCGCGAACTTGACCGTGAAGCTGGAGTGGTGCGGCAGTCGGTCGAAATCCAGCAAAAGGGACTGGACCTGGTCAACCATCGTCACGAAGGTGGAGTTGCGAATGGGCTGGAAGTGGCGCAGCAGGCCGCGTTACTGGATTCGACTGCGACACAGCTTCAGCTCGTACTGCAGCAGCGGGCGCAATACGAACATGCCATCGCCGTGCTGACTGGGAAGTCGGCCTCGGCTTTCAGCCTGGCTGAGGCGCCCTTCGACGCCGCCCCTCCAGCGATTCCCACTGGAGTTCCCTCGGAGATTCTGGAGCGTCGGCCTGACGTTGCCACCAGCGAACGCCAGATGGCATTTAAAAATGCGCAAGTCGGTCTGGCGATGGCTGCGTTTTATCCACATATTACGCTAGCCGGGAGTGGCGGTTATGAAAGCCGCGACATCGCCACCCTGGTAAACGCTCCCAGCGCTTTCTGGTCGCTGGGTGGCGATCTGCTGCAGCCGATTTTTAATGGGGGCCGCAATCGCGCCAACCTGGCGGCCAGCCGCGCCGCCTATGACGAATCGGTCGCCAACTATCGGGAATCTGTGCTGGAGGCATTTCAGCAGGTGGAGGATGGGCTCTCCGGTCTCGCGTTGCTTAATCAGGCCGCGAAAACTCAGCAGGCAGCAGTCGCCGACTCGCGCCGCGCGCTCGACCTCGCTAACGACCGTTATGTCGGCGGCGTCACTACGTATCTCGATGTGATCACCGCACAATCCACGCTGCTGAGCAACGAACGCCTGGCAACGCAGTTGCTCGGTCAGCAAATGACCACATCCGTTTACCTGGTGAAGGCTCTGGGCGGCGCGTGGGACGCCTCCGAAATTCAGCACGAAAACGTGAGGCCGGCGCTGGTTCAGGCCGTGCAGCAGTAAGTCCACAGGCGGGGGACAGTTTGGAATTCACCGTCGCGGGGTTCGCGCAGAGCCAGTAAGCAGTTCTCGGCAGAGCCGGTGTTTGTCAGCTCTGGTCGCACCCTCCTCGCGGAATGGAGACGGAGGCCCGCATTCACCGCCGCGCTCGTCATGGCGCCGCCAGAAGCTACGCCGTGCGCCGTTCCTGACTGCCGTAGCGCAAACGGATCTCGCGCTCCGCAATCAGCCAATCCTGATTCTCGTCACCGTTCTCGCCGCCCGCACTCGCTCGGCGCTGCAAATAGAGTTCGTAGGCGCGTTGGCGAATCTCTTCTTCGAGATTGACAGGAACGAGGTTGGCCGCCTTCCCGGTCTTGCGAACGTCCTTACCAGGTTCGGGTGCTACCTGCACAGCGGCAGGCGAAATGGAGGCTTCGGTTTTCTTTTGGCGATTGGTGGTACCGTTTCCGGTGGTCTTGCGAGCCATGCTGTACTCCTTGCAGATACCCAACTCCAACAACGGTTTTACGTAGTGAACAAGCGACATACGCGTACCCCGATAGCCGCTATCCGACTATTTCCGACGAATGGTGTATTCAAATATAGCGCGAACGCCTGTGGAAGAGTGCTGGAAGACAACGAATTTTTTTTCTCCGTACAAGAAAAAACACCGTTTTGGGCAGGGATAAGCTCACCATTGCCGGAAGGCAGCAAAAGTACTCTGGTAACTTGTCGAAAAGTTGCGGGTGCCCGCAGGATGGAGCGTACGGCCTAAAGGCCACACTATGTCATCTGGCAATCAAGGTTCCGGAGCTAAGGCCGCCAAGGCCAGCGTCAGCGATTTGGAACGCATGCTTTCGGAATCCCCGAGTTCGGATAGAGTCTGCCTGAAGCTGGCCCAGATCTTGCACGTGCGCGGCAATGAGGTGGCGCTGCTCAGGTTAGACAAGGGCAGTCTGCGATTTATCTTTCCGCCCCAGCTCCGATCCGCGGGCGTGCTGCCGCTGACCGGATCGGCGGTTGCAGCGCGGACTGCAGCGACTCGTACTCCACTTCTGTCGAATACCTTCATGCGCGTAAAACATGTCAGCCTGTTTGAAGCCGTCAAGCTGGGAGCCGGGGAAGAGGATCGAAGCCAGGAGCAAATGCCGATTCAGAAGATCATGTCCGTTCCCGTGGCGCCCTCCGGAGGAAACGTGATGGGAGTGGTGCAGGTTTCGCGCAAGGGACTGGATCAGTCGCTCGCGGGCGCAGACTTCACCGACGAAGACCTGAAGCATCTGCAGCAGGCCGCCGAAATTCTCGCCCGCATGCCGTTCATGCAGGAAGGCGCGGAGATTTAGTACGGCCGCATCGCATTGCTTCCGCGGGAAATTCTCACATTGCTTGTCCGGCGCAAAATCCGGATGCCCAGGCCCACTGGAAGTTGAAGCCTCCGAGCTGCCCGGTGACGTCGACCACTTCTCCGATGAAAAAAAGGCCGGGCACTTTCTTTGATTCCATGGTCTTGGCTGAAAGTTCGTTGGTATCGACGCCGCCCGCGGTGACTTCCGCTTTTCCATAACCCTCAGTGCCTTCCGGCTTCACCTCCCACGCATGCAGTTGATGTTCGGCGTCAGCGAAGGCGCGATCGGAGTTGCCCGCTAACGGATAAGTTTCGAGCCAGCGATCCGCGAAACGGCGGGGCAGGACTTCTCTCAGCAGCAATTTCCAACTCGACTGGTCGCGATGGCCACGCGTTCGCAAATCGGCGGTGAGATTGCGGCCGGGCGCAAGGTCGAGATGAATAGGCTCCTTGCCGTCCCAGTAAGAAGAGATCTGCAGAATCGCGGGGCCGCTGACGCCGTGATGAGTAAAAAGCATCTTTTCGCGGAACGCTTGTTTCCTGTTGCGCTTCGTGCTGCCAGTGGAAGCAACCACCTCGGTGGAGACTCCTGCCAGATCGCACCAGCGCTTGCGGTCCCGTTCGCTGAAGACGAGGGGAACCAGGGCGGCACGTGGGGGCTCGATCTTCATTCCGAATTGCCGGGCCAGATCGTAACCAAATGAAGTAGCGCCGATTTTCGCGATGGACAGGCCTCCAGTGGCGACCACCAGGCGGGGCGCGCTGAAACTGGCGTCCTCGGCTTGCACGGTGAACCGGTCGTTCTTCAGCACCTCGTTCACTTTCGTGTTGCACCGGATTTCCACTCCGGCGTCGCGGCATTCCTGCTCCAGCATCGCAGTGATGTCGCTCGCCGCTCGATCGCAGAATAGCTGGCCGAGCTGTTTCTCGTGGTAGGGGATGCGATGTTTTTCGACGAGGCGCACGAACTCGGCCGGAGTGTAGCGGGCGAGCGCCGACTTGGCGAAGTGTGGATTGGCCGAAAGAAAGTTCTCTGGGCTGCTCTGGAGGTTGGTGAAATTGCAGCGGCCGCCACCGGAGATCAGGATTTTCTTGCCGATTCGCTCCGCGCGCTCAAGTACCATGACACGCCGTCCGCGCTTACCGGCTTCCATGGCACACATCAGGCCGGCAGCGCCGCCTCCGAGAATGATGACGTCGTATTTCTGGTTCACGCAGTCCTGTTACCGCAACAACGAGCTTAGCAGGGCTGGCGAGCCGCTGCGCTACGGAGTCACCTCCATCAGGATCAATGCAGAACCGGTTTCACTGATTGTGAGTCACCGATTGAATCTTCAACGACTGCAGGAATGTGACAATCTGCCAGCGCTCCTGTTCCGGCAGCTTCGACCAAACGGGCATGCCGCGGCGGACAACTCCATTGGTCAAGATCCAGAACATCGTGCCCGGTGTCGCCTGCTGCACCTCTTCCCGCAGTAAACTCGGGCCTTGCCTCGTGCCTCCCGCCTTGCTTCCGTGACAGTCGGCGCAGTGTTGCTCAAATAGTTTTCCTCCCGCAGCCACCGCTTGAGTATCGCCTTCGAAAGGATTTTTCTTCTCGCTCGCTTTTTCGGGAGCTTCTGCAAGCGCGGCGTACGTTGATTTTCTGTTTCTGCGCCCAGCCGCGTCTTCCTTCTGTGCCATTGCAAGACGTGTCCCGAAGACGCTGACAACGATGATGCTGATAACGACGACGCTGGCGATGATCACAGGACCGACGCGTCCGGCGGGGCGAAATAGGGCGAAGGGCGCTTTCATGGCCGACCTCCGAACAACCGCCCGACGACCTCGCCGAAGCCGGAGAACTCACGCGAAATTCCCCAGCGCAGCAGAAGCCGATGGCTGTTGTCGTTCAGACCGAAGCCGCTCGAAAGACGAAACGTCCAGTCCGACGGAAGATTCCACGCGACCACGGGCGCGAGGTAGTGAGACGTGTCGTGCAGCCCAGCACTCTGTGTGTCGCCCAAGCCTCCGTACATTTCCATTCCGGCAATAAAATTCTCCAGACAGAAATTACAGCGGGTGGGTGAAGCCTTAAGCGCGAGCGGACGGCTTGCACCGACGGCATAGGCGAACTCCCAGGGCTCGCTTGGCAATAGGTTCTTGGTAACAATGGGATTCACGGCAACATTCCAACCCTTGAATGTGCTCGAAAGCAGAAGTTTCATCTCCAATTCGTGGTCGTGCTCCTTCCGCAACACGGCGTTCGAATCAGCGTAGTCGGATTCTACGTCGTGGCCTTCGACCTCTTTCAGAATCTTGTCTGCTCCGCTGGTTTGCTCGTACTCGATGTAGAGCACCGGATTGACGAGGTGCTCACGCTGCAACAGGCGAAAGCGGTTTTCCACTCGAAATCCCGTAAAAATCGTGCTGTCGTTGAAGGTCGTCTGGCCGTCCACATATAACTCAGTCGTCCACCATGCGGTAGCGCCGTATTCAAATTCCGTCCAGAAGGCATCGAAGTCGTTGCCGCCGCGCTGCGTGCCGAAGGTAGAAAAATATTCCACCTCCAGACTACCGGGCTCTTCGAGGTAATGGTCGTAGGTCACGATGTAAGGACTCTCCTGTGCCAAAACCAAAGAGGGCCGGCAAAAGAGCAGAGAGAAAATCAGCGCAATAAGACCGGGAAAGTTCCGCCGGATAGGCTCAGGAATAATGCGCGCGACCATCTCCTCCCCTGTTCGTGAGAGTTCTTCTTGCGACCCAGTCGCAAGAAGAACTACAATCTCAAATTAGAGTACGCCTGCATGGACTGTCAATGGCGTGCCCCAAAATTTCGTCGCAGGTCTTTTGCGATCAGCTGCGACTTGAAAATGGGAGGTTACGAATGCCGCTTCCACAAACCGAGATTCCCGGCCGTTTGCAGACGCAACTGGCCGACCGCGGGATCCGCATGACCAGTCCGCGCCGGGCGATTCTAAGCGTGATTGAGACCGCGACCAAACATCTGGATGCCAGCCAGATCCTGCGCAAGGCGCGGACTGTGGACGCCTCGGTGAATCGCAGCACCGTCTACCGGACGCTGGACTTGCTCAAGCGGCAAGGACTGATCGATGAGCTCGACCTGATGCATCTGAAGGGCGATGGCCACTACTACGAGCGCAAGCTGGGCCGCGATCATATTCACATGGCATGTTTAAGATGCGGGAAAATCACCGAATTTGTCAGCAAGACTTTCGAGTCCTTGAAGAGGCAGTTAGAGGGGGATTGCCACTTTCACATCCTCGTGGCGCGGCTCGAAGTCGGCGGATACTGCTCCGCTTGCCGGCGCTAAGGTTTCGCATACGAAATTCTGATTGAGATACTCTCCCAGGACTTGTAGATCAGCACTTGTGCGTCGCGAACTTCTAAAGAATAAAGAAGAGGTGGCGCAATCTCTCTGCTGTTGCGCCACCAGAGGAGCAAAAAAACGACTCGGATTGGGGGAAGCCGCGTAGCTCCTTCACATCCCTTCTTCACGTTCTCTCGCGGTAACTTACAACGGTGCCAATTGGATGTCTGTTCAAAATCGCACAGTTGTGAAACAACTCGGGATCAAACCGGGCGCTGAACGTCCTCGCGGAACCGGGCGTGAAAAATTTGGTAGCCGATCTCTATCGTCAGGAGCTACGTTCGGGGTTGGCGGCTCAGCAATCGCTCCAGCGGGCCCTGATCTTCCGTGACCTCGGAAGCATGCTCTCCCCTTGTTAAGCTCCAAGTGAGTTCCAGGAGGGCCCTTGCCCGCGACCGCTCAGAAACCCGCTCACCAGTCCTCTCACCAATCTACGATCAAGATTCTTTATGGCGAGTGCGACGAACACACACTCTCCGCCCAAGCCGCCGAAATGAAGAAAGCTGGGCATCACGTGACCACTGCCCTCAATCGCCAAGGCGTTCAGGAAGCCCTGCGCCGCGACGCCTTTGACCTCGTGATCCTCGGCGCCACTTTGTCCAAGCACGATCGCCATCACCTGCCCTACATGGTCAAGAAGGCCCACGAGGGTACGAAGGTCCTGGTCATGCACGCCGGCACTCACCATCACGAAGTCGACGCCGCCGTGGACTCCAACATGAGCATGCACCTGATCCTGGAGCGGATTGCAGCCCTGCTTCAGCCCGCGGACGTCCGCTAGAGGTTCTCCGTCAGGGCCACCCGTAGAGACGCGGCTTGCCGCGTCTCATTGGCGCGCTGAGACTACCGCTGATTTTTGTCCGAAAGGAAGCCCCCTAACAGGCTGCGGAAAAAGGGACGCCGCGACTTAGATTCTCTCCAGTCACCGTGATTTTGTGACTCGGGGAAGGGTTTTGGCTGCATCCGCTGGTGTCCCGCGGATTCATTTTCCGGCCTGCGAACACAC
>Ga0208821_1000133_pt1 | contig 63249 bp, 38 predicted proteins | sample June2015DPH_20_5_FD_184720 | JGI IMG/M metagenome (GOLD analysis project Ga0208821, IMG submission 184720) | Peatland microbial communities from SPRUCE experiment site at the Marcell Experimental Forest, Minnesota, USA - June2015DPH_20_40... | ecosystem: Environmental > Terrestrial > Soil >...
TGCCGGGCGGGAATTGCCGAAGCTGTGTCTGCGACATTGCCGTCACCTGGCTCATCGCCATGGCAATGTTGGCGCCCGGCTGGAAGAAAATCTTGATGACGGCGATGCCATTCAGCGATTCGGACTCGATGTGCTCAATGTCATTCACCGTCAAGGTCAGGGAACGTTGATTGATAACCGCGATTCGGTTCGCCATCTGGTCAGCAGAGAGGCCCGTGTAGCCCCACAGGACGGTTACAACCGGGATGTTGATGTTGGGAAAAATATCCTTGGGGGTGCGAATGATCGACAGGTCGCCCAAAATCATGATGACTATAGCCATCACTATGAAAGTGTATGGCCGTCGCAATGCTAATCGGACTATCCACATAAAGCGAGAATTGCTCCCAACTGATCTGTCTAGCTACTGAACCTCAGCCGGACTTATTTCACCAGGGCACTTTGATGTGCCGTTTCGCGAACCACCTGAAGGAACGCTTGCAAAACCTCGGATTGGTCATCCCGGCGCCAAGCAATGGCAATTTCCATAGTGGGCGCAGGCTCGGGTAGGCACTTGAAAACTACACCACGGTCGCCCATTTGGGTAACGGACTCCGCAACCAGGGTGACGCCCATTCCGGCCGCCACCAAGTTGAGAATCGTCTGGAGCTGGCTCGCTTCCGCGCCTACGCGGAGGCTGAATCCGGCCCTCCTGCAAAGCCCAGCCACTTGATCATAAAAGCCGGGGGCGAGCTGACGCGGGGGCAACAGAAAGGCCTCCCCAGACAGATCGCCAAAGGTAATCTGATGTTTGTCGGCGAGAGGATGGTGCTCCGGAAGCGCTACAACTAACCTTTCTTCCAGGATCGGCTCAAAGGAGAGCATATCGTCACGGACCGGCAACCGCAACAGGCCCACATGGACTCGCCTCTGCCGCAGGTTTTGGATGAGTTCGGAAGTTTTCATCTCGTGGAGCTCAATTTCCACGCCCGGAAAGCGGTCGCGAAAGACTTTGAGGAAGGCAGGCAACAAGCTATAGGTTGCAGCACCCAGAAATCCGATGGCCAGCCTCCCAAACTCCCCGCGGCTCGCCCGCTGGGCCACCTCGACAGCGTGATTCAGTTGGGTGAGGGTCACGCGAGCTTCGTCAAGGAAGGCCCGACCGGGTTCGGTAAGCTGGACGCGCCGTTTGGTGCGCTGTAAGAGCTGAACGCCTAGTTCTCCCTCCAGTCGGCGGATTTGCTGGCTCAAGGGCGGTTGGGCAATGCCCAGCCTCTGGGCCGCTCGGCCAAAATGTAACTCTTCTGCGACCGCAACAAAATAGCGCAAATGCCGGAGTTCCATGTGTAATACCTGCAAGGTCTTAATATACAACGACTATTATTTCATTCATACTTAAAATTTCGCGCCCAGACTGCCACCCGGTGCGCCAGGAGTGCCTTGCGGCTTCATTCGGCATTGGTGGAAGCCAAAGAGAATCTACCTCTTGCGGAAGGCCCTTACTCAGCGGGATCGGAAACATCCTCTGCCTTTCCCAGGGTTCGCGGCAAACACGGCGGGGTGCGCATGATGGAAAAAGTCAGACTCTGCGCCTGGCAGGACTACGGTGGAAAACCCTTACGAACTGCCGATCAGGATTCCAGTGAGAAACACCAGCACTCCACCCACAACAACTTGGAACGCAGCGGCAAGGAAGGGGGTATCCATGTAGCGGTGACGCACGAAGCTTATGGCCGCCAGCTCAGCGGCCACGATCGCAACAGCCACGCTGGTGGCAACCCTGAAATCAGAAATAAGAAAAGGCAGCGTGTGCCCGATCCCTCCGGCGGTGGTCATCAGCCCGCAGATAAGTCCCCGCACCCAAGGGCGGCCGCGCCCGGTAAGGGAGCCATCGTCCGAGAGAGCCTCGGCGAAACCCATGGAAATCCCTGCCCCAACGGAGGCGGCGAGGCCGACCAGAAAAGCGTCCCAGCTCTTGTGCGTGGCGAAGGCGGCGGCGAACAGGGGCGCCAGAGTGGAAACGGAGCCGTCCATTAAACCCGCCAGACCCGGCTGGACAATCTGGAGCATGAACAGGCGGCGTTGCGCAGCTTCCTCCTGCGCGCGGGTCTCCGGCGTGAGGTGCTTCATCTCGAGTGATTCAGCAAGGGCAGAGTGTTTGCGCTCGGCCTCCGCCAGGTCGCCCAGCAGCTTCCGGGTGGAGGCGTCCGTCACTCTCTGCATGGCACGCTCGTAAAACCGCCGGGTCTCCAGTTCCATGATCTCCGCTTGCTTCCTCACCACATCAATGCGCAGCGGCCGAATGAGCCAGACGGGACGGCGATCCACAAACCCTTTCACGTCCTGGCGGCGGATCAGGGGAATATGCTCGCCGAAGCGCTGCCGGTAAGTCTCAATCAGGCTCCGGCGATGCCCGGATTCCTCCTCCTGCATCTCCTCAAACATCTGCGCCGTGGCAGGGTAACTCTCGCGCAGGCCATCGACGAAGTCGCCATAGATGCGACCGTCTTCCTCTTCCAGGGCAATGGCCAAGGCGAGGATTTCCCGCTCGGAAAGGTCTTTGAAATTTCGCGCCATGAACGTGCCCCCAACGTAGCGCGGACCTTCGGTTTTGAAGTCCGCGGCTCTTCTCTAGTGATGCGTTCGCCGTTTTGTATTCTAGCACTTGTAGCGCGGGCGTCTCGCCCGCAGTCGCGCTTCCATACGCGGAGTGTCGCAGGCATTAAGAATTGGCGTATACTTTCCCCACTTCATGGTAGCGGGGCAGTTTGACGTAGAGGCGGCTTTACGCCGCCATTTGGTGATCCCGCCTTGCGGGATCGCCGCTACCACTTCATCAAGGAGGAATCATTCATGGCTGAGAGTACTGGTTCTGGCTCGGTAAGTCGTAGAAGTTTTCTTGCCACCACGGGCAGCATGATCGCGGCGACCCCGCTCGCTGGCACCCTGGCTTCAAAGGCAGTGGAAGCGCCGGAGGCTTTTCCGGCCGCTCCCGCCGCCGAAAAGGCAGTTCCCAAAATTCCCATCGGCGTCTTCGATCCTGTTTACGGCGACCTATCACTCGACGAGATGCTCGAGAAGATCAGCGCCCTGGGGATTGAAGCAGTCGAGATCGGCACGGGCGGATATCCGGGCGCCAAGCATTGCCCCGTCGCCGATCTCCTGGCGGACCCTGCCAAGGCCAAAGCCTGGAAAAAGAAATTCGAGGACCGCAACATTCTCGTGGCCACACTGAGTTGCCACGGAAATCCTGTTCATCCCAACCCCGAGATCGCCAAGCAGTACGACGACTCGTTCCGCGGCACCGTCCTGCTGGCAGAACGATTGGAAGTTCCGGTGATCGTCACCTTTTCGGGCTGCCCGGGCGATTCACCGACAGCGAAACATCCCAACTGGGTTACGTACCGGTGGCCGCCCGACTATGAGGAAGTCGTCAACTGGCAGTGGGAGAAGGTGGTAATCCCTTACTGGCGGGAAACGGTGAAATTTGCGCGCCAGCACGGCGTCAAACGGATCGCGCTCGAAATGCATCCGGGCTTTGTGGTTTACAACCCGTTCACGCTGCTGAAGCTGCGCGAGGCGGTGGGAGAGGAAATCGGAGCGAATTGCGATCTTAGCCACCTCTTCTGGCAGGGCTGCGATCCGGTGGTGGTCATCCACTTTCTTGGCAAACAAGGCGCTATCTACCACGCCCACATGAAGGATACGGTAGTCTTCAAGGACAATGCCGCCACGACCGGCGTCCTCAATTTCTCCGCCGACCCAGCCAAATTCGCGCAAGGTTCGGTCATCTTCCGCGCGGTTGGATATGGTCATGGCGCGCAACTCTGGAAGGATGTCGTAAAAGCTTACATGGACATCGGCTTCCAGGGCATCATGAGCATCGAAAACGAGGACCCGATACTGCCGGGCGAGGTTGGGGTCGAGCGCGCAGCCTTTGTGCTCAAAAACGTTCGCGCCGAACTGTTGGAAGGAAAGTGACAGGGAGTAAGAAGAAGGCAGAGGTCGGCAGTCAGGGCCGGCGAGCCTCCCCTTTTCTTGCGCCAGAAGTCTGAGCGTTGTAGAGATGCTCAAAGAGGAGGCTACTCTGCACGGCGAAATCGACCGTCCCAGTCGACAAAGAACTGGTTTCCCATTTTTCCCTTGCGTGTCATTTTTCTTGAGATGTTCTGTCTCAGCAGAACATTATCCCAATGATTTTCAAGGGATTGGAAGGGTTAAATGATATATATGTATTGACACATATGTGTATCGTTTTGACACACTCGGCGGCCCGCGCCCTTGATGATAGGCTACACTTCTAGACAGTCTGAGCTTCCGCTGCGGCCTGATGCAATTTCTCCGGGAATTTCGGCAGGACGGGCTTTCTGCTGATCGCACAGTCGCAGAGTTTCGCTCTGCGCCGGCCGGCGATAGCTGCGTGTGGTACACTCCGCAAATCTGGAATGTTGCCGGTCACCGGGAGGTGCGCGTTTGGAAGATCAGGTTCTGATGATGCTTCGCGGCCAAGTCAGCGGCATCATCCTGGGTACCGTTTTTCTGTTCATCGGTCTGGCTGCCTGCGGCATCGCTGTGGTTCGTGGTGGCGGCAGAATTCGCATCCTTATATGGTTTGGGATCTTCAGTGCGATGTATGGCGCCCGCATACTGGCGCAGATGCCCGCAGCGTTTAGTCTACTGCCACGGTCAACCTGGGCCAGTCGCCATTACGTGATAGCGATTATCACGTACCTGATCCTTATTCCCGCGCTACTTTTCTGGCTGGAGCTAAGCCTCGGAAAGCTGCGTCGCTTTTTGCAGATCACGGTTATCGCGGCGTCGGTGATCGGCATTGCCGGCGTTTGCTCAGCCTTCATTACCGAATCGCCCTACAAATTCATGCCCTATAACAATCTACTGGCGATCTGGTGCTTTCTGACACTCGCGGTGGTAAACGCTGTTCCAAGTTTGGCCAAGAGATTCATGGTCATCCGAAGCCGGATTGCCGCAATCGGCACGCTGGTCCTGGCGGTTGCAGTCCTCTACGCCAATTTGCAGTTCCTTTTCCACCTCCCTTACTATCCTTTCTTCGAGCCGCTGGCGTTCGCGGTGTTTGTCTTCTCGCTCGGATACGTAGCCGCAGAGAAGATCTTCGCCGACGAGCGCCGCCTGCTCTCCATTGAAAACGAACTCGAGATCGCCCGCGAGATACAGAGTTCGATTCTTCCGGGCTGCGCTCCCGAACTCAAGAGCCTTCGTATCAATGCCGCTTATCGTCCTATGACCGCCGTCGCCGGCGATTTCTACGAGTTTGTTCCCGTCGACCAGAACCGGGTTGGCTTCCTCGTGGCTGACGTCTCCGGACACGGTGTCCCAGCCGCGCTCATCGCAGCGATGATCAAGGTGGCGATGCAATCGGTCGTGTCTTCCGCACATGACCCGCCAGAAGTACTGCGCGGGTTGAATCGTATCCTCTCTGGCCAACTGCGGGGCCAGTTAATTTCCGCCGCCTATTTGTGGCTCGATACGGAGATTCGCAAGGCGTCGTACTCGGCCGCGGGACATCCACCGCTTCTGTGCTGGCGGGAGGGTAAGCTGGAGCGTATCGAAAGCAACGGTCTACTGTTTGGAGTCAGGTCGGATTCCGACTATCCCGTTTGTGAGATGCCGCTCCACTCAGGCGACCGCTTCCTGCTTTACACCGACGGTGTCGTTGAGCCCGAGAATGCCGTCGGCGAACCTTTTGGCGATCGCAAGCTTGAACAAGTCGTTCGCAACAATCACTCGCTCCCGCCTTCTGAGTTGTCGGAGCAACTGCTCTCAGAGATACGCCACTGGCAACCTGCTTCCGTGACCCAGCAGGATGACATCACGCTCATTATCATAGACGTCGTTTAGTCACGCTGGAATGCCAATACTGGCGACGCTAAAGCAAGTCTGGCGTGAATCCGACGATTCTGGGCGACTGGTCGCCCACTCGGAAAGAATGCTCCGCGCCCGGGGCCGGCATCGTTTAGCCTGGGGGGCCATGACCCAACGGCGCGGTGTTGCCAATCATCCCTCCATCGCCGGCGCGAATACGTGAGCGCAGTTATGCAACCCCGTGCTTGTGTCACTTCGCGAGCGTCACGGCGTCGCCTCAGCCGGCGCAGGGTTTGTATCGCCCTCTGGAACTGGCGCTTTCGCAGCAGCGCTGGCTCCGGGCCTCGTCAAGAGAAACAGGGCACGCCCGCTGATTTCCTCGTCGAATTCGCCACCGCGTCCCTCGAATGCCAGCCTTATTCCTTCCACTTGGTGTTCGGGAGGCACTTTGCCGAGGGCGCAGTTCACTTGCAGCGTCGCGTTTTTCGCTAACCCCAACACCGGAAGCAGGCGGATGCGCAGCACGGCCAGGCCGCCTGCGGGCATGGGGCCAGAGAACATCTCCGAACGCCTGGGGCCGAACTGTGGGGGGCCTAATGCCCGGCCCTCGCGCATGAGCGCACCCGGCGCGATACCGTAGGAATCAAAACTGACGAGTTCGCTCGCCACCCAGACACCTGTCTCAAGCACATCTCCACTCGAGGACTTCCGGGTGTAAGTCCCCGCCGCCGTCACCGACTTGCTTTGCGGAGCGAGCGTGCCTGCGCCGCTCAGCTCGTAACTCGCGCCATCGGCGGACTTGACCACCGCCGGACAGGCGGAAGAGTCACCGGAATCGCAAAGAAACCCCGAGCCGACCAGGAGGGTGTAATCACTATTGCTGGTTTGGGCTATCGCCGGAACAACCGCCAGAAATATAGTCAGGCTCGGCAGTGCCACCCACGCGATGACCCGGTTCAGAAATACCCGTTGGCATGACATAATCTCCTCCCGTCGTCGGCGCAAGCTAAACGGAAGCCGCAAGCCTTTGACCCTCGGTAGCGGGGGAATAGTGCGGCCCACAGGGAAAGCAATAGGCCGCTGGTCGCGCGCACAATGAACCGTCCCGCCCTGTTAGAGGCGGATGAGCATGCTTAGGATAACGCAGATCTACACTCTGCCACTCCCGCTCGCAAGTTTCTGAGCGGTTGGGTGCGGGCTGCGCGTCGCGAACCCGCGCAGTCGCACAGAGCATCAGCGTGAGCAAGAAAAGTCGTTGTGTGTTACCTCATGACTAAAAACGCGTACGGCATTGCGGGCCGCAGGAAGCCGTGAGACACACCGCTCGCGTCAATGTAGTATCCCGTGATCGCCCCCACTGGGTTGATAGTCAAGGGAAAAGTGCCCTGGTCGGTGCCTGTGCCTGCACCCGGAACATCGAACTTGGTGATTATGCCGTCAGGAGCGCGCACGAAGCCGTGAGACACATCGTCCCCGTCCACATAGAAACTCGTGATCGCTCCCGCCGGGTTCATGATCATGTACCCTATGAGGCCCTGCCAGGCGCCTGTGCCCGCCCCAGGGACATCGAAACTTCTGACTGTGCCGTCGGGAGCGCGCAGACAGCCATGCCACACATTGTTCGCATCTCCGTAGGTACATGAGATCGTCCCCTCCGGGCTGATGCTGTAGCCCTGGGTGCCCTGCCAGGCGCCTGTGCCTGCGTGCGGATCGTCGAAGGTAACAAACCTGCCATCCCAAGTGCGCAGGTAGCCGTGAAACACACTGTTCGCATCTTGGTAACTTCCCGTGCTCGCCCCGTCCGGGATGATGGCGTTGAATACGCCGGGGTCAGTGCCCTCGCCGGCGATCGGAGCCATGCCCGGAGGATCAAATGTGGTCAAGGTGCCGTCAGGGGCGCGCAGGAGGCCGTGCCACACCCCGCTCGCATCTTCGTAGGTCCCCAGGATCAACCCCGCCGGGGTGATGCTGAGACCTGCGGTGCCTTGCCAGGCGCCTGTGCCCGCCCACGGAGCCTCGAAGGTCGTGAACTTGCCGTCAGGTGCGCGCAGGTAGCCGTGATACACGTTGTTCGAGTCTACGAAGCACCCCGTGACCGCCCCCTCCCGGTTCATGCCCCGGGCCTCGATAGTACCCTGGCCGGGGCCTTTGCCCGCGCCCGGAGGATCGAACTTGGTGATTTTGCCGTCAGGGGCGCGCACGAAGCCGTGATACACATTGCCCGCGTCAATGTACCACCCCGAGATCGCCCCGTCCAGGATGACGCCGAATGGAAAAGTACCCTGGCCGGCGCCTGTGCCCGCCCAAGGAGCGTCGAATGTGATGATGGTGGGCCTGGGCTCGTGAGCGCTCCCGGAAAGGCCCAGCCCCAGCATGCACAGGGCCAGGCAAAGGGCGAGCGCTCCTTCCCGTCGCACTGCCGAACAGAATTGGTAAAAAGTAATATGGTTCGTCATCATTGGTTAATCTCCTTTTGGCTTATCTCTGCCAGGATTTCCGTGGTCAGAAATAGGGTTCGGTAGATTGCTCTCAACGTGAGGAGCTCACCTTCCGCGAGCACTTTCCGGCAGCCACGTGCAGGCATCAATGCCCTGGGTGTCATGCGATCGTCATCTCTAGGTCGCGAGCTAGCTCGCTGGGTAGAAACGGGTTGTAACCAGATGTACTCTCAGAAAAATGCCTTGACTGGGCTTATGCGAGTGGTAAACTCCTACCAATGCTGGGAGACGGCCTATGCCTGACCCGCCCCTCGTCTCGCATGTTGTCCACTTCGGGGTCTTCGAAGCTGACCTTCGCTCCGGAGAGCTGCGCAAGCACGGGCTCAAGGTCAAAATTCAGGAACAACCCTTTCGAGTTTTGGCCATGCTGCTGGAGCAGCCGGGCCAGATCGTCACGCGCGAGGAACTGCGCAAGAAGCTTTGGCCTACCGACACATTTGTGGACTTCGAGCACGGTCTGAACGCCGCCATCAACAAGCTCCGCGCGGCGCTGGGCGATCCCGCAGACAACCCGCGTTGTGTAGAAACCTTGCATCGCCGGGGTTATCGCTTTATCGCGCCGTTGGATGGAAGGGCAAGGCAAGAACTGCCCCTGCCGACAGCCGGCCCGAGGGCGGTTCACGAATCGGCCCTACGAAGACAATGGGATGTCGCGGTGGTGGGCAGGAAACTCTGGAAGGTTCTTGTTCCCGCTGCCCTGATCGTTGTCGCTGGCACCATCGGGAGAACGTTGTACTTCCGCTCGCGCCAAGCCGCGACTCGCCTGACCGACAAAGACACCATTGTTCTTTCCGATTTCATCAACAAGACGGGCGATGAGGTATTCGACGACACGCTGAAGCAGGGACTCTCGGTACAGCTTGAGCAATCGCCCTTTCTCGCCCTAGTTTCCGACCGCAAGGTGAATGAGACGTTGAAGCTGATGGGCCGTCCCGCCGGTGACCGGTTGACGCCGGAGGTCACCCGCGAAGTCTGCGAGCGCACGGGCAGCACGACGATGCTGACCGGCTCGATTGCGGGGCTGGGCAGCCAGTACGCGATTGGCCTGAAGGCAGAGAACTGCGAGACGGGCGACGTGCTGGCGGAAGCGCAGGAGCAGGCGGCGGGCAAGGAAGCGGTGCTCAAGGCTCTGGACGCCGCTGCGGTCAGTTTGCGCGGCAAGCTGGGCGAGTCGCTCAGCACGGTGCAGAAATACGCCACGCCGGTGGAGGAAGCGACCACGCCATCCCTGGAGGCGCTGAAAACCTACAGCCTGGGACTAAAGAGGTACTCTGCGAAAGGGGACATAGCCGCGCTGCCCTTCTTCCAACGGGCGGTGGACCTTGACCCGAATCTTGCCATGGCCTACGCCTTGATGTCGTCTGTCTACTGGGACCTAAACGAAGTGGGGCCGGCGGCCGAAAATGCACGCAAGGCTTACGACCTGCGGGAGAAGGTGAGCGAACGGGAGCGGTTCTGGATCGAGGGGAACTACTACCTCACCGCGACGAGAGAGCTGGAGAAGGCAGCACAGGTATACGAACTGTGGCAACAGACCTACCCGAGAGACCCCACGCCTTACAGGGGCCTGGGACTTACTGCCATCGCCCTGGGAAACTTGGAAAAGGCATTGGAGGAATTTCGAGAGGCGATGCGCCTGGAGCCAAATGATGCGAACAACTATATCTGCCTCGGCTACGCCTACACGACCCTCAACCGGCTGGACGAGGCGGAGGCGGTGTACAAGCAGGCGGAGGAGCGCAAGCTGGAGGGCGAGTACCTACTCCTGAACCACTACTTCGTGGCTTTTCTGAAGGGCAACGCGGCGCAGATGGCGCAGTTGGTCTCAGCCGCCATGGGCAAGCCGGGCGCGGAAGACATGCTGCTGGCCACGCAAGCGGACACGGAAGGTTGGTACGGCAAGCTGAAGAACGCGCACGAGCTGACCCGGCGGGCGATGGATTCAGCCCAGCACAACGACGCCAAAGAGAGTGCGGCAACCTATCAGGCAGGGGCAGCGCTGTGCGAGGTGGAATCGGGAAACCGGGAGCAGGCGCGTGCCGAAGCCAATGCGGCGTTGAAGCTGGCCCCAAACCGCGATGTGCGGGCCATGGCGGCCCTGGCCCTGGCGCGGGCAGGGGATACGGCAGTGGCGGAGAAGCTGGCGGCTGAACTCGACAAGACCTTCCCGCTGGATACGCTGGTCCAAAGATATTGGCTGCCCACGATCCGGGCGGGCGTCGCCCTGGAACACAAAGACCTGAACCGGGCAATCGAACTATTGAAGGCGGCGAGCACGGTCGAACTTAGCGAACCAACGAACCTCGCGATGTCCCTGTGCCCAGTCTATTTGCGTGGAGAAGCCTATCTCATGCTCCACGACGGCAACGCAGCCGCAGCGGAATTTCAGAAATTCATTGACCACCGAGGACTCGTGGTGAACTTTCCCTGGGGTGCGCTGGCACGCCTCGGACTGGCGCGTGCCTACGCTGTAGAGGCGGGTTTATCCCGCCACGGCGAAAATGGCGGCATAAAGCCGCCGCTACAGCCGGATGCCCTCGCCAAAGCCCGCGCCGCCTATCAGGATTTTCTCGCCCTTTGGAAAGACGCCGACCCCGACATCCCCATCCTGAAGGAAGCCAAGGCGGAATACGCAAAGCTGAAATAATCCCGGCGCTCCGGCCCTCGCTTTCAGGACCTCCTGCGCCGCATGAATTTCCCGTCGTAGTTGCGTATTGTAGTTGCGCATTGACTTGCCCGTGGTTGCGGCCTAAGATGCACCTCGAAGGCGGTTCCCTCCCTATGATCGGCACGACCGTCTCGCACTACCGCATCCTGGAGAAGCTGGGCGGCGGGGGCATGGGTGTGGTCTACAAGGCCCAAGACACCAAGCTCAAGCGCACCGTCGCCTTGAAATTCCTGCCTGAAGAACTCTCCAAGGACCGGGAAGCCCTGGAACGATTTCGGCGCGAAGCCCAGGCTGCCTCCGCGCTCAACCATCCCAACATCTGCACTATTCACGCTATTGAGGAGCACGAGGGCCAGCCCTTCATTGACATGGAATATCTGGAGGGGCAAACCCTGGAGCATTTGGTGGATGTAGGGGCGCGCGGCGCGCGCCCAACGGGGCAGGGCGAACGCCGTTCGCCCCTACCAATCGATACCCTGCTCGACTTGGCCATTCAGATTGCGGATGCGCTGGACGCGGCCCACTCGAAGGGGATCATCCATCGGGACATCAAGCCAGCGAACATTTTCGTGATCCCGCGAGGCGGGACGGCCCAAGCGAAGGTCCTGGACTTTGGTTTGGCCAAGCTGGCGCGGGAAAAACGGGGGCTGGGTGCTAGGGGCTGGGGGCTGGGGAAAGAAGCCCTGCAAGAGGTGCCAACCGCGACTTACGGAACCGTGGAGGAGCAATTAACCAGCCCGGGCGCGGTGATGGGAACGGTCGCCTACATGTCGCCGGAGCAGGCGCGTGGAGAAGAAGTCGACGCCCGCACAGACCTCTTCAGCTTCGGGGTGGTGCTCTACGAGATGGCGACAGGTCACCCGGCCTTTTCCGGGACAACTCCCGTGCTCATTTTTGATGCGATTCTGAACCGCCCGCCCACCTCGCCAGTGCGGCTGAATCCCGACTGTCCTGCCGAGTTGGAACGCATCATCAACAGGGCGCTGGAGAAACAGCGCTCAATGCGCTACCAGAGCGCCACCGACCTGCTAGCCGACCTCAAGCGTTTCCGGCAGCGGATCATTTCGCGTCCGTCAGCCGCCGGGGCCGTCGCTCAGTGGCTCCGAAAGCCGCAAGTGGCGATTCCGGCGCTTCTTGTTCTTCTCGTCCTGGCCGTCGGAGCAGGATGGTGGATTCATCGAAGTGCCCGGGTCCGCTGGGCCAGGGAAGAAGCTCTTCCGGAGATCGAGCGGCGTATTGGAAACAACGATGTTTGGCGGAATTTGACTGATGCGTACAGCCTTGCGGGGAAAGCGGAAGAATACATTCCGCATGATCCCAAGCTGGCCGAACTCTTCTCAAAGTGTTCCTTGAACATCAACATCACGACTGAACCTTCCGGGGCAAAGATCTATATGAAGGAATATAAGGCTCCAGATAGCGAATGGAAGTATCTGGGTGTCTCTCCGATCAAAAAGATCAGAGTGCCTGTCGGAATCTTCAGATGGAAACTGGAAAAGGATGGCTATGAGACAGTGATGGCAGCATCCTCGACCTGGGACATTGATAGAGAGGCGAAATTAAGTCCAGGTGATCTCCTAAGAGTACTGGACAAGAAAGGCAGCATTCCGCCGGGCATGGTGCGGGTACCAGGAGCGGAAACCGAGGTGGGGAAATTGAGTGATTTCTTCATCGACAAGTATGAGGTAACCAACAAACAATACAAGGAATTCATCAACAGCGGTGGATACAGAAACAGGAAGTACTGGAAACAGAAATTCACGAAAGAAGGAAGGGAACTGCCTTGGGAACAGGCGGTCAAGGGATTCATAGACCAAACGGGTCAACCGGGCCCTGCGACTTGGCAGGCGGGAGATTACCCGGAGGGGCAGGGTGATTATCCGGTATCAGGAATTAGCTGGTACGAGGCGGCAGCGTATGCGGAATTTGTCGGGAAGAACCTGCCAACTGCGTACCATTGGAATATGGCGAGGGGTGGATATACCACACTGATTCAGGTACCTCAACTCGGAGGTTACGCCATATTCGCGCCCTTTAGTAACTTTAGAGGCAAAGGTCCCGTCCCGGCGGGGAGTCTTGCGGGAATAACGTCCTACGGCGCCTTTGACATGGCGGGGAATGTAAGAGAGTGGTGCTGGAACGAGACCCCGAAGGGAAGATTGATCAGGGGAGGCGCCTGGGACGACAACACCTATATGTTCAGTGCGTTGAGTCAAGCTCCGCCCATGGATCGTTCCGCCAGGAACGGGTTTCGGTGCGTTCTCTATCCTGATCTCGGGAAGATCCCCGCGTCAGCGTTTCAGATGGCAAAATCAACGGGCGATCCGTTTTTCGGTGAAACAGTAGATTTTTACAAAAACAAACCGGTCCCGGATTCAATTTTCCAGATTTACAAGGAGCAGTTTTCCTACGACAAGACTGATTTGAAGGCCCGCGTGGAATCGAGGCAAGAAACCTCGGAGTGGATTCAAGAGAGAATAACCCTTGATGCCGCCTATGGCAGTGAACGGGTCATTGCCTATCTTTTTCTCCCCAAGAATACAGTGCCTCCCTATCAAACGGTCATCTATTTTCCCGGCTCTGCTTCCTGTTATCAAAAATCCAGCGAGCACCTCGAAAGTTATTATGAATTCCCGATGTTCCTTTCTTTTATCGTGAAAAACGGTCGGGCGGTCCTCTATCCTGTCTATAAAGGGACCTTCGAGCGCGGAAATGATAGGCTGGCTGCCCTCCTCGAGGGGGACGGGAGTTCTCATCAATACACCGAGTTGCTCATTCAAGATGTCAAAGATTTCAAAAGATGCGTCGACTATCTGGAGACCCGTCAGGATATCGACAGTAAAAAGCTCGCCTATTACGGAATGAGTTGGGGAGGGCAGCTAGGAGCGATCATCCCCGCCGTGGAGGAACGCCTCAAAGCCAGTGTGTTGTTGGCAGGAGGCTTCGGGCAACTTCCGCGCCCTGAAGCAAATCAATTCAACTATGTGACCCGAGTGAAGACGCCAACCCTGATGTTAAACGGCAAATACGACACGCTTTTGCCACTCGAGACATCATCAAAGCCCATGTTTGAACTTTTGGGAACTCCGGCTCCCGACAAGCAGCAGAAAGTGTACGACACTGACCACATCCCCCCCAGAAATGAGTTCATCAAGGAAACTCTGGCCTGGCTCGACCGCTACCTCGGTCCAGTAGAGAAGAGTGCGGGGCCTTGATCGTCACTCCCCACGACCCAGGACATGTCGCGATTTCTGACGCTCCGACCCGTAGCTTTCAGGATTTGTTGCGCCGCATGAACTTCCCGCCGTAGTGCTACATATGCCTGAGTATGCGATTTCGGCGCGAGTTGAAACACTAGGGGGCACGCCAGAGAATCACTTGGTTACAGGCCATCTTCCAGTTGTTCCCTTGGCACGCGCCAGCGAAGCTGCAACCGCCACCTCAAGTCCAGGTAACGCCGCGTTTCGAAAGCAGGCTGATTACTGTTGATACGATCCCCTTCACCCCTCCATCGCCCGCGCGAATAGGTGAGCGCAGTTATGCAACCCGTGCTTGTATCACTTCGCGAGCGTCACGGCGGCAACTCCGAATCCGCCCAGCTTGAAGGTTGATCCCGCGATCGAGCTTGAGGCTGGCGGGTTCGAGCCGGTCGTCAGGTCGATCATTTCGATCTTCCCTCCCCCAGCCTCGGGCAGGCTGATCTCGAATTCTCGATCGCGCTTGTTCACCAGCAGCAGCTTTCGTTCTCCACTGGGACTCACAAACGCCTGCGCCATCACGTACCCCGAGTCGCTGGAAGCCTCCACAATCTTGTCGCCGGGCCGGAAGTTGTCGAGGATTAACTTCAGGACCCAGTATCGCGGGTTGGGTTGAGCAGTGTCCCAATCAAGCATGGCGATGCTCGGCCACAATCCGGGACCACAGGGTATGCCCGATTCGCCGGCCGCATCGATTCCGAGCCGCGCCAGTCCCGCGAAAACATAAGCGTAGGTCGCCGCCGAGAGACTCCAATAGGAGGGCCGGATGGGTTTGAAGACGTAATCGGGGCTCGTCTGCGACCAGTCGTCAGGAAGCATCGTTCCGATCTCATTGACCATGGTGCCCGTCTTCGGTGATAGCATCTTTCGGATGGTTTCAATGTAACCGACGATCTCCAGGAACTTGTCAGCTTGGTTGAAATACGTGAACTGTTGAGCTTCCGGAGGTTCGTCCGCGTTCGGCACGGCGTAGAAATGGCAGGAGATCATATCGAGTGGAATCCCAGGTTGGTGATGCTGGGGATTGAGAAAATAGGTAAGGTACTCCGGATGTCCGACGATATAGGAATGTGAGATGCCTACAAACTTCGTCTGCGGTGAGACTTTATGAATGGCTTGCACCACGGCGTCGTAAAGCTTGGTGTAGGTTTCGGCGCTAAACCCGTGCTCGAGGTCGGGTTCATTGAACACTTCCCAATAGTCCACCTTGTAGTGATGTCCTGATGGGTGCCATTTCCCCAGCTCATCCGTAAAGCCGCCTTTCACATGCCAGGCGACAAGGCGCTCAAAGTAATCGGCAACCTCGCGAAAAGTGGGATCGCGGAGCTCCGTACCCTGCCCGTAATGCCACGCTTCTTTCCTCGGATCCGCAGGGTAACGGACCGGTTCGGCCGTCTTGAACATCCATGCCGGGATGGTGGTGAAGTTCAGCACCACGGGATGCCCCTCGAGCGCTTTCATGACATCCTCGGTCACCGGATCGATGAGAGAGAAGTCCCATGACGTTGTGGTGGCAGTGGGGGGGTCCAGTTCTGCGACGCCGAGGTGGGGATAAACGTACCCCGCTCCTGTGTACCGCACATCGTCAGCACCAAGATCCCTGACCCTCTGAAGTATTTGATCGTGAAGCGGGGCGCCGCGCATCAAAGCTGGCGACGCGCCTACCAATAGAGTCGGCGTTGTCTGCGAAACACGGATGACCCGGTCCCAGTGAACCTGAACCTTGACGGGCTGTTCTCCCGCCCAAATAGTGGAAATGCCGAAGAACAGAACGAGCACGAAAGCGGAGGTTACACGTGCAGCACTCAGGAGGCCCTGCAGGAGCCGAAGCCGTCGCTTTCCCAGATGTCCCAACTGCCGGCGGTGGAACTCCTCGATGGGCCCATCGAGTTCGGCGAGGATTCGCAAACCTTCGGGGGCGATCCGCACCGTGATTATGCGCCGGTCTTTGCTCTCGCGCGCCCGCACGATAAGGCCACGCTTTTCCAGGCGATCCAGCAGGCGAGTGATATCCGGGTCGTGGGTGATCATGCGCTCCGCCACCTCTCCGCAGCACAGGCCGCCGGGTGCGGCGCCGCGAAGAATCCGCAGCACGTTGTATTGGGTGCCGGAAAGCCCCGAGCGCTTAATCGCCTCCTCTGCGCCGCGCGCCAGGAGGTCCGCCGTCCGCTGGAGGCTGAGATACGCTTCCTGCTCCAGGCTGCGTGAAGCCCTGTGTGACTCGGTGGTGCTTTCTCTTTTTGCCATGCTTCAACTATATGCGTTATAACAACTATTGTCAAGAGGAATAGTCAATCCCGTGAGTCTTGGTCTGGTCTACGCTTTTTCCGAGACTCCGCTCGGAAAAGGTGGCTGGCGCGAAGCGCTTTGGAGTGCGGCAGCTTGCTGCCGCTTTTGCGGCCCGAGCTTGCTCGAGCCGCTGCCGGAAGCAAGCTGCCGCACTCCAGAACTCGCTGGGTGTTGCTCGCCAACGAAATCCCACAATTAGTTCAGGAAGTACGTGCGGTAGAGGGTGTCCCGTTTGACGGGACGGAAACCTGCCTCCTCGATGAGGCGGCGGAGCTGGTCCTCGCTGGAAGTGCGGCTGACGCCGGCGGCGCGAACCACGTTCTCCTCGATGAGGATGCTACCCACATCGTTGCCGCCGAAGCGCAGAGCAATCTGGCAGATCTTGTGGCCCGGGGTAAGCCACGAGGCCTGGACGTTGAGGATGTTGTCCAGATAGATGCGGGAGACGGCAAGCGTTTTCAGGTAATCGACGGCGCTGGCTTCCTCCTTTACGAAGTTGCCGAGCGAGGTGTTCTCGCGCTGGAAGAGCCAGGGGATGAAGGCCGTGAAGCCGCCGGTTTCCTCTTGCAGTTGGCGGATGCGCGCGAAGTGGTTAATGCGATGCTCGAGCCTTTCTCCGCAGCCGAACATCATGGTGGCGGTGGTGCGCATACCGAGCTGGTGCGCGGTGCGATGCACCAGGAGCCACTCCTCAGTGGTGCACTTCAGCCGCGCGATGCGCTGCCGCACCTCGTCGTCCAGGATTTCCGCCCCGCCGCCGGGGATGGAATCGAGGCCGGCATCCATGAGACGCATAATCGCGTCACGAACATTCATGCCGGAGACTTCGGCGATGTTCAGAATCTCCGGAGCGGAGAAGCAATGCAAATGAAGGACGGGGTAACGCTGCCGGATGCTGGAGAGTAGGTTCTCGTAATAATCGATCTTGAGGTCAGGGTGAAGGCCGCCTTGCATGAGGATTCCCGTGCCACCCGTGGCGAGCGTTTCATCGATCTTCTCGAAGATCGACTCGAGCGGTTGGATGTATCCCTCAGGCGAGCCCACCGGCCGGTAGAAGGCGCAAAACGAGCAGTACTCCGTGCAAACATTGGTGTAGTTAATGTTGCGGTCAATGATGTACGTGACCACACCTTCAGGATGGAGCCGCTTGCGCACGGCGTCAGCCTCAAATCCGATGCCGAGCAAATCATCGGACTTCAGCATGTCGAGAGCTTGCGCAGGAGTTAAAGCCATTGCCAAAGTCCCTCTCCGTCGGGTGAATTTCCGCAGGGCTGGTGGAGTGACCAATAATTGGGTGGACGCTGTAGCGCCGCCGTCCCGGCGGCATTTGCCGGTCCCGCCGCGCGGAACCGGTGCTGCGCCGGACTTCAGACGAAGTACATTTCCTTTTCGACCAGTATGATGCCCGCCTCGCGCGCCAGCTTGAAAAAGAGGCGCAAGCCCTTGCAGTTCTCCTCATCCAGAGAATAATCGATATTCTCGGTCAAGTAAACCTTAACATCCGCAGGTTCCATATTGAGCTTCAGCGCGTATTCAGCGGCGATGTCATCAATGTGAGCAAGGCCGAACTCTCGGGACTCCTCGAAGTCTCCCCGGTACTTGGAGAGGTTCTTGTCTTCATGGCCCGCCCAGAAGGCGAAGACGAACGGCAATCCCGTAAACTTTTTCCATTCCGCGGCAAGGTCATAAACCTTCGCCGAGCCGCGATAGGTGAGCGCCGGATCGCCGATCACGAGTGCCGAATCAGCGCGCTTCAACATCTCGTGCGGTCGCGGGGCGGAGGGAATGAGGTTGACCGTGCGCGAGTAAAACTTGCCCAGCAGGATGCGAAGAAACGCTACGGAAGTTCGCGAGGAGGTGTCCACTGCAACGCTTTGGATTTTTTCGATAGGGACTTTGCTCAAAAGAAGTACACTACGGACGCGCGATTTCGAAGCGATGGAGATGCCGGCGATAATTTGCATGCGGTCCATGCGCTGGTACTCGATGACGGGGATGATGCCGATATCTGCATTCCCGTCCCGCACCGCGTCCGCGCAATGGGCCGGAGTGGCGAACTGGAGTTCGTACTTGCCCTGCTGCTGGCCATGGAGCATGCCCCAAATCAGCGGCACGGAATTAAGGTACTGAACGACGGAGATTCTGAGCGTAGACATATAGATCACAGCCAAATGGAAAACACAATTCTATCCCAACGTGCGCTTCTGTCAAACTCCACGCGGGCGGATATGACCCGAATTAGTAAATTGGACTTGTGGCCGTGCTGCGCGGACGCCTCGGACGTCCATGACTGTCATCCTGAGTCCGTCGGCTGACGGACGAAGGATCTCGGCAGTTCGCGAGAAGAATCCACTGGCCGGAGGTACAAGCAAACTGCGGGGATTCTTCGGCCCCCAAAGAACGGGGTCCTCAGCATGACACGGGGCATGGCCGGATTCCGAGCCGGCGCTTCGAGGCAAAACTTTTCTTCTTGCTTCCGCATCTCATGTTCTGCGATTTTAGAGGAGCGCCAGCACCGATGGCGAAGGGTTGGGTCGGCGGTCCGGAGCCGTGGCGTGTGTGTAGAAAAGGCGCAAGCTTGGAAAACAACTCTGCGCAAGGTGGTAAGGAAACTTGAGCGACGAGAACACCCAATTCTGGCTGGGGCTGACGAAGCTCGAAGGTCTGGGCGTACGCGGCGCGCACAGGCTGGTGGAGCATTTCGGTTCGCCGCAGGCCGCCTACATGGCCTCGCTGACGGAGCTTGAAAGCTGCGGAATTCCGGCGCGCGTGGCGCAGTCGATCTTTGCTCAGGCGGGATTGAAGGAAGCCGCCAGAGACCTCGAAGCCTCCGCCAAAGCGGCTTGCCAAGTTGTGGCGTACTCCAGCGACGATTATCCTCCGCGGCTCAAACAAATCCCGGACCCGCCGTTGGTCCTCTATGTTCGTGGGGATGTCAAGGTACTTTCGCGTTATGCGCTGGCGATCGTCGGCACGCGGCGGCCGACGGCTTATGGCGGCCAGGTGGCGCAGCGGCTGGCGCACGACCTCGCGCAGAGGCAGTTGGTAATCGTGAGCGGGTTAGCTCGGGGTATCGATTCTGCGGCGCATCGCGGCGCCCTCGAAGCAGCGGGAAAGACCGTGGCGGTTCTGGGCTCGGGGATTGACGTGATTTATCCCCGCGAAAATAAGCGGCTGGCTGAACAAGTCACCGAGTGCGGCGCATTGATTTCGGAATTTCCGCCCGGCACTTCACCCGCTCCCGAGAACTTTCCCATTCGAAACCGCACGATCAGCGGACTTGCGCTAGGCGTAGTGGTTGTGGAGGCGGCGGAATACAGCGGCTCCCTGATTACGGCGCGCCTGGCCCTGGAGCAGAACCGTGAGGTGTTCGCCGTGCCGGGCAACATAACTTCGGCGCAGAGCTTCGGCCCCAATCACCTGATAAAGCAGGGCGCCAAGCTCGTGGATGAATGGATGGATGTCATCGAAGAGTTCCCTGCGGAAATTCGCATGCAACTTCTCCCTCCCGTGGAAGCATCGGATGAAGCTGCAGCTCAACCTCAGACGGGGTCGCTTTTTGAACAGTCCTTGACGCCGGACCAGAAAGCGGTGTTTGATGTGTTGCGCGCCGACCAGCCCCTGTTTGTGGATGCGGTACTGACTTCGGCGTCGATCCCACAGCCGCGGGTGATGACAGCTCTCCTGGAGCTTGAAATGGCGGGAGTGATCCGGCAGTTGCCGGGGAAGAATTTTATCCGGAAACTCTAGGAAAGTTTTTCTATGGGTAAATCGCTGGTCATTGTCGAATCGCCGGCCAAGGCAAGAACGATCAACAAATACCTTGGATCGAACTATCTGGTGAAGGCCTCGCTGGGGCACGTGTTGGACTTGCCCAAAAAGGACCTGGGCGTGGACCTCGCCAACAATTTCAAACCAACCTACATTACGATTCCCGGCCGGAAGGCTATCATCTCGGAGTTGAAGTCCGCGGCAGCAAAATCAGATGCCATTTACCTGGCTGCCGACCCGGACCGGGAAGGCGAAGCCATCTGCGCCCACTTGCGCGAGTTGCTGAACGGCAAGAAGCGAAAATTCTTTCGCGTACTCTTCAACGAGATCACTCGCGACGCCATCCTCGAAGCTTTCAAGATTCCGGGAGAGATTGACTCCAAGCTGGTGGACGCGCAGCAGGCGCGGCGCATTCTGGACCGTCTGGTAGGCTACCAGGTGAGCCCGCTGCTTTGGGACAAGGTGAAGCGGGGAATCTCGGCGGGGCGTGTCCAAACCGTGGCCTTGCGCTTGATCGTCGAGCGCGAGCGGGAAATTCAGGCCTTCCAGAAGAAGGAATACTGGACCATCAGCGCCCGCGTGGAAGGCAAGAACCCTCCGCCCTTCGACGCGCGCCTGGTGAAGTTCCGGGGCAAAGACCTGGAGATTCCCGACCAGGCGACAGCCGACCGAATCGTCAACGCGATTAAGGCTGCGAATCTGGTGGTGGAGTCGGTGACCACCACGGAGAAGCGGAAGTATCCGGTGCCGCCGTTCATCACCAGCAAGCTCCAGCAGGAAGCCGTCCGCAAGCTCCACTTCCCTGCCAGAAGAACCATGTTGCTGGCCCAGCGTCTTTACGAGGGCCTGGAGATTGGTGACGAAGGCTCGGTCGGCCTCATTACCTACATGCGGACAGACTCCACTCGTGTGGCGGAAGGCGCCCTGAGTGCCGTGCGCGGTTACATCCTGACCACTTTCGGGAAAGATTATCTTCCCCCTGCACCCATACACTATAAGAGCAAGAAAGGCGCCCAGGATGCCCACGAAGCCATCCGGCCAACCGACGCGACCCGAAACCCCGACTCCATCAAGAGGTACCTCAGCCCGGACGAGTTCAAATTGTATAAGCTCATCTGGCAGCGTTTTGTGGCCTCGCAAATGACTCCGGCGGTCTTTGACCAGACCACGATCGACATCTCTGCCGGCGACTACTTGCTGCGCGCTACAGGCTCGGTGGAGAAGTTCAATGGCTTCCGCGCCGTTTACGAAGAAAGCAAGGACGAGAAGGCGGAAATGGAGGAAGATGAGGAACTGAAACTCCGCCTGCCGCAGGTTGAGCAGGGCGAAAGGGTCAAGCTGCGGAAGATTCTACCGGAACAGCACTTCACCGAACCTCCCCCACGATTCAACGAAGCCACACTAGTGAAAGCGTTGGAGGAAAAAGGCATCGGCAGGCCCTCCACCTACGCCACCATCCTCTCCATCATCCAGAACCGCGAGTACGTGGAGAAACTTCAGGGCCGTTTTTATCCCTCAGAACTCGGGATGGTGGTGAGCGATCTGTTGGTGAAGAACTTCAGCGACATCTTCGAGGTAGCTTACACCGCCCGCATGGAAGAAGAGCTGGACGAAGTCGAAGAAGGGAAACTCACCTGGACGGAAGCTCTCAGTGAGTTCTACAAGAAGTTCAAGAAAGATTTGCGGGTCGCCGAACGCGAGATGGTGGACATCAAGGGAGAAGGCATCCCGACCGAGGTGAAGTGTGAGAAGTGCGGCAAGCCCATGGTGATCCGGCTGGGACGCAACGGCCAATTCCTCTCCTGCACGGGCTATCCCGAGTGCGATGGAACCAGCGACCTGCCGCCTGAAATGGCTGCGAAATACGCCAGTGGCGGGCCTCCGGCGCCCGAACTCCCAGAACAAGCCTGCGAAAAATGCGGCAAGCCCATGGCCGTCAAGCGCGGCCGCTTCGGATTCTTCCTGGCTTGCACGGGTTATCCCGAATGCCGGAACACCAAGAAAATCGTGATGAAGGAAGGCGCCGCGACGGCCGTCAGCGACACGCTGCTGGAGGAGAAGTGTCCTGAATGCGGCAGCCACCTGGTGCTCAAGCACGGCCGCTACGGGCAATTCACCGCCTGCAGCAACTATCCGCAATGCAAATACGTGAAGCGACAGACCCTCGGTATTCCCTGTCCCGAAAAAGGCTGCACGGGTGAACTGGTCGCGCGCCGCACGCGCAAAGGCAAGACCTTTTACGGCTGCAGCCGCTACCCCAACTGCAAGTTCACCGCCTGGGACAAACCCGTCAACGAACCCTGCCCCCATTGCGGCTATCCCCTCCTGCTCGAGAAGCATAAGAAGGACGGCCCCCCCATCCGCTACTGCCCGAATGAAGCCTGTAAATTCCAGCGGGCGGTGGCGTAAAAATAAGTTGAGAGTCGACAGTCGAGGGTCGAGAGTCCGTTGAGACCTTGGACCTCAACTGTTGACTGCCGACAGGCATACTCCCTTCCGCGCTGCTATAATCACTGGCAGGAAGGGTTCTTGATGAGGGCGGTCACGATCGCCGGAGGCGGGCTGGCAGGCAGTGAAGCCGCCTGGCAACTCGCTGTCCGGGACATTTCCGTTACGCTGTATGAGATGCGGCCGGCGCGCTCGACGCCCGCCCACAAGACGGACCGTTTAGCGGAGCTGGTTTGCAGCAACTCGCTGAAGTCGAACACGCCGGGCGCAGCCTCGTGGCTCCTGAAGGAAGAGTTGCGCCGCTCCGGGTCGCTCCTGTTAAAGCTTGCTAGTGAGTGCGCCGTTCCAGGTGGCGCGGCATTGGCGGTTGACCGAGAGCGATTCTCGGCCTCCGTCACTCAGGCGCTCGCCGAGCACCCACTCGTCACCATACGCCGGGAAGAGCTGCGGGAAATTCCCTCGGACGGTCTTGTGGTAATCGCCACTGGCCCCCTCACCTCGGACGCCTTGACGCGCTGCCTTCAGGCGCTCACGGGCTCCGAAAACCTGGCATTCTACGATTCCATCAGTCCCATCGTCGATGCCGAAACGCTGAACCATGAACGCCTCTTCCCTGCCTCACGCTACGGAAAGGGCGGCCGTGATGACTACCTGAACTGCCCCCTGAACGAAGCGGAATACTGCGCCTTCTATGACGCGCTGCGAGGCGCGGAGACAGTGCCGGCGCATGAATTCGAAGACCTGAATTACTTCGAGGCCTGCCTGCCCATCGAAGAACTGGCGCGGCGAGGGTACGACACGCTTCGCTTCGGCCCCATGAAGCCTGTGGGCTTGCTCGACCCGCGGACCGGCAAGCAGCCCTTCGCCGTGGTGCAGCTCCGGGCCGAAAACCTGCGCTTTTCAAGCTACAACCTGGTGGGGTTCCAGAACCACCTCAAGTTTCCCGAGCAGGAGCGCATCCTGCGCATGATCCCCGGGCTCGAAAATGCCGAGTTCTTGCGCTTCGGGCAGATGCATCGCAACACTTATATCAATGCGCCAAGGCTGCTCGAGGCCGACCTCAGCCTTCGTGCCGCGCCCAACGTCTTCATCGCAGGCCAGCTTTGCGGAGTGGAAGGATACGTGGAGTGCATCGCCACCGGGTTCCTTGCCGGAGTGGCGTTGGCTCAGCAGGTGGCAGGGGCTGCCTTCACGCCGCCCCCGCGCACGACGGCGCTCGGGTCGCTGCTCCACTATACTTCGCACGCCGACCCCGGCAACTATCAGCCTGCCAACATTTCTTTCGATTTGCTTCCCCCCCCGGAGAACCTGCCCAGGCTCATCGCGCGTGACCGTGGCGCCCGGCGCGCGCGACAATGTGAGAGAGCGTTGGCCGACTTGCAGGAGTGGCTCCACGAGCTTAATAACGTTGTCATTCCGAGCGAAGCGAGGAATCTCGCTCTGAGCCCTTCTTCGACAGACCAGAGCGAGATTCCTCGCTTCGCTCGGAATGACAGGCCAGAAACGGATCCTTGGCATGGATGAACTCATCGAGCGCTACGTCAACTACCTCCGGTACGAGCGGAACGCCTCCCCGCACACGGTGCGCAACTACCGCAGCGACCTCCTACAGTTCCGGGATTACCTGGCGGAGGGCTGCGCCGCCGCCGCTGTTGATGTCAGATCGGTCGACGCTTTGCGCATCCGCGGCTTTCTCAGCATTCTTTTCTCTAGGCAAGAAAAGAAGTCGTCCATCGCCCGGAAACTCTCGGCGGTGAGGGCATTCTTTAAGTTCTTGAAGCGCGAGGGGGTGCTCGCCGAGAATCCTTCCACGCTTGTCTCGACTCCCAAGCAGGACAAAACCCTTCCCAGGATCATGACTGAGGAAGAAATGAACGCTTTCCTCGACGCTGTGGCCGAAGCCACCAAAACCGGAGAGCCCGCCATGCGGCGCGACCGCGCGCTGCTGGAAATGCTTTACGCCTCGGGCCTGCGCGTGAGTGAATTGGTGGGCCTGGATCTCCGCAGCGTGAACTTCGGAGACTGCATGGTGCTCGTCCGCGGCAAGGGACGAAAGGAGAGGATCGTGCCCTTCGGCTCCAAGGCTAAGCAGGCCCTCGAGGACTACCTCCCGGTCCGGCAAAGAATCCTCCAGGAAAGGAAGAAGTCCGGCCAGCAGGCCCTGTTTTTGAATGTGTGGGGGGAGCGGCTCACCACACGCTCCGTGGACCGGTTGGTGAAGAAATACGTCCGGCACTACGGGCCGGCTGTAAAGGTCAGCCCACATTCGCTCCGCCATGCTTTTGCCTCTCACCTCCTCACGGAGGGAGCTGACCTGAGGGCAATCCAGGAAATGCTGGGGCACACCAGCCTGGCAACTACGCAGAAATACACGCAGGTCTCAATCAAACAGTTAATCGAGGTCTACGACAAAACCCACCCCAAGGCGTGAGGCTAGAAGAGCAGGTGTCAGGGGCCAGGTCCCAGGGGTCAGGCGCCAGGGGGCAGGTGACAGGTGCTAGCCCGCATTTCTCACCACGGGTCTGGAAGGGCGCACACTTCCGCTCTTTCGTTGCCAATCTTCATCCATCTTGAGCTCCACAGACTCGCCTGGGTCTCTTTCATTTCGCGACCACCTGCAAGGGAACGCTGCTCGTTTGGTCGGAACTCGGTCCGACCATGATGTCGAAGACCCCAGGCTCGACCACCCAATGCATATCCTGATTCAGCATCTGAAGGTCGCGCGGCGTGAGCTTGAATTCCACCGTCCTCATCTCTCCGGGTTTCAGGCCGAGGCGCTGGAAACCTCGGAGTTCCATCACCGGACGCGTCACCGAGGCCACGCGCTGGTGAATATACAGCTCCACGACCTCATCCCCTTCCCTGCTGCCGCTATTGGTCACGTCCACTCTGACTGTAGTCTCTCCGCCCGTGCCGATCGCCGCGGGATCGACGCGCAGGTGGTCGAGCCGGAAGGTGGTGTAACTCAGCCCCCAGCCGAACGGGAATAGCGGCTCTCGGCCGTTGAACAGGTAGCTGCGGTTCAGGGAAGGTTTATGGTCATAATAATCGGGAAGTTGGCCGACATTGCGCGGAAAGCTGATGGGCAGTTTCCCTCCCGGATTGACATCACCAAAAAGCACGTTGGCCGCGGCGGTTCCGCCTTCCTGGCCCAGGTACCAACCTTCCAGAATTGCCGGGACGTGTCCCACGGCGTAGTTGATAGAGAGCGGGCGGCCATTGATCAGGAACACCACGGTGGGCGTGCCGGTCTCCACGATCGACTTGACTAACTGATCCTGGTAGCCGATCAGATCGAGCGAGTCCCGATCCCCCAGGTGATTCTCCGCCCAGGCTTCACGATTAGTGCTTTCGTTCTCACCCACCACGACAATGGCAACATCCGCCTTCCGCGCGACCTCGGTGGCGGCTTGAATGCTCTTCAACTGGGACTCGGGATCCGGGAGTTTGACTTCATTCTGGTACCACGCTGACCAGCCCTGCGTCCCTTCCGTGATTTTGCAGCCCTCGGAGTAAACCACCGTAGCGGCCGTGCCCACGCGTTCACGGATGCCCTCCAGAATGCTCACGCTGTGCGCCGGCTCCCGGCTGTAGCCACCCAGGTGGACATCCGCCGCGTTGGGACCGATCACCGCGATGGTCTTCAACTTCGCCAGGTTCAGGGGCAGCAGATTGCCCTGGTTTTTGAGAAGCACGATGGCTTCCTGCGCGGCCTTCAGCGCCAATTGCCGATGCTCGGGACTGTTCGTAATCCGCTGCGCGTAGTCAGGATCAACATAAGGGTTTTCAAAGAGCCCCAGGCGAAACTTCGCGGCCAGGACCCTCGCCACGGCCCGGTCCACTTCACTTTCGGGAATCCTTCCTTCGCGCACCTGATCGATCAGCGTGCCAAAGACCGAACCGTCCGAGAGATCGTAATCCACTCCGGCCGCCAGGGCCTGACGGGCCGCGTCCGCATTATCGGCAGCGATGTGATGCATCGTCACCAGCATCTGGAGCCCGCCGCCGTCGGAAGTCACGTAGCCGCGGAATCCCCATTCCTGGCGGAGGACTTTGTCCAGCAACCAGGAGTTGACATGCGAGGGAATGCCATCGATCTCGTTGTACGAGGCCATCACGCTGCCGACCTGGGCCTCCTGCACCGCAGCGCGGAAAGCCGCCAGAAAGGATTCGCGGATGACCCGCTCGGAGTAGTTAGCAGGCGCCATGTTGGTTCCCCCTTCCGGTTCTCCATGCACCGCGAAGTGCTTGGCGGTGGCCAGAACGTGGTGCCGGTCGATGAGGAAATTCGGGCCCTGCAATCCTTCAATGGCAGCGACGCCGAGGCGCGAACCCAGGTAGGGGTCCTCTCCGTAGGTTTCTTCGGTCCGGCCCCACCGCGGGTCCCGCGCCAGATCCAGCACGGGCGTGAACGCCTGATTATCACCAGCGGAAGCCATTTCGTCGGCAGCGGCCGTGAACACCTGCCGCACCAGTTCCGGGTCCCAAGTACTGGCCAAGCCCAGCGCCTGAGGGAAACTCGTGCTCCCGTTTTCCATGAAGCCATGCAGGGCTTCGCCCTGGAAAATCGCCGGGATGCCCAGGCGCGTTTTCTCAACCTGGTATCTCTGCATGGCGTTGCGCAGAATTGCCGCGTCGCGCGGGCTTATCTTCGAGTCAACGCTGAACATCTTGCGAAAGATCTCGCGCGCGTTGGCGTCAGTGAACTTGCCCGTCGTGTCCAGGATGCCGGAGCTGGCCCCGCGCCGGGGCGCCAATTGCCAGACTTTCTCCTCCAGCGTCATGCGCTTCAACAAATCAGCACCACGCTGCTCAATGGGGAAATTGGGGTTGCGGTAATCAGGAACCGGCGTCTGAGCGAGGGCATTCCCGAGAAATGCAAACAGCAGGAGGAAGCCAAATAGGTAACGCATAGTGTTCTCCTTCGGTAGTTCTGGACGGTCTCTCAATCTGTTTCGGATTGTTTCAGCGTTGGACGGTGACCGCCGTGCCGTTGTAGGAAACCGTTTTATCGACTGTCCCCGACGGGCTCACGCCAATGCCGTGACCCGGCCCCACCCAGACAATATTGAACGTGCGGTGCTCGAGCATGCCTGGGAGGCTGCCTTGGCGCGAGCCGATTGTGAGCGTGTGCTTGGCGTCATCCCAGCGAATGGGAATCGTCTCATACGCGCCCTTCTCGTAGTCGTAAGTAAGGCCATCGTCTTCGTAGAGTGTGAAGTCCGCATCCGCTCCCGGATAGATGCGCAATTCGACGGGGTCCTCCGGTTTTTGACTGCTGTACTCCATCGCTGGCCCCAGGGGCAAAATCGAACCGGCACGCGCGAACAGCGGCAGGGTTTCGAGCGGCGCCGCCGCCATGATGAACTTGCCCCCGGAGAAACTTTCGCCGCTCCAGAAGTTGGTCCAGGTGGTGTTCGGCAGGTAGACGCGCCGCCCGTCCACTCCGGGGTCGGTGACAGGACTGACCATCAGCGCCGGCCCGAACAGAAACTGATCGCCGATGTTGCGCGCCGTCACATCCTCGCGATAATCCATCACCAGCGGGCGCATCAGGGTGTAGCCCGCGTGCGTCACCTGCCACGCCAGCGAGTAGATATAGGGCATCAGGCGGTAACGAAGCGTGTCGTACCGGGTCAGAATCTCCTGCGCGTCGGCGCCGTAGGACCACAGCTCGTTCTGGTTGGTGGCGCGCGTTCCGTGCACGCGCAAGATGGGGCAGAACGCTCCGTATTCGAACCAGCGCAGGAACAGCTCCCGGTAGGCGGGACTGTCGGGGTTGCCATCCGTAAAACCACCAATATCGGTCGTCCAGTAGGGAATTCCGGAAAGCATCAAGTTCAATCCAGCGGGAATCTGCCGTTTGAAGGTTTCCCAATCGGAATTAATATCACCCGACCAGGCCGCCGTGCTGTTGCGCTGGATGCCCGCATACGCCGACCGCGAGAGAATGAAAACGCGCTTCTGGTCGGTCACACTGCGCTGGCCGTCATAGACGGCGGAGGTGGTCATCAGTGGATAGAGGTTGGCGTAACGGGCGCCGCTACCTGCGGCCACCTTGTCACTCACCAGAATGTTGGTTTCACGCCCCTCCGTTTCCGGTTCCGTCGTGTCGAGCCACCAGGCATCCGCGCCAATCTTGAACAGCACGTTGTCCATCAACTGCCAGTAGAACTTGCGGGCAGCGGGATTGAAAGCGTCATACAGGGCCATTCCTGCAGGATGAAAGGCGGCTGCCTTGGTGCGGTCGATAAAGTAACCGCGCTTGTCCATCTCCTCATAGACTTTCGAGCCGGGATCGAAATAGGGCCATACCGAAATCATCAGATGGAAATGGTTGCGGTGCAAGTCGTCGATCATACCCCTGGGGTCGGGATAGTGGTCGTTGAATTCGAAGTCTCCTTTGATTTTCCACCAGAACCAATCCTGCACGAGGTTATCGACGGGGATGTGCAATTCGCGGTACTTGTGCGCCACTTCCAGCAGCTCTTTCTGCGACTGATAGCGGTTCTTGCACTGCCAGAAGCCGTACGCCCATTTGCCGAACATGGGAGCCGCGCCGGTCAGCTCGCGGTAAGCGGCGACGATCTTGTCGAATTCCGGGCCGTAAATGAAGTAGTAATCGATCTGGTCGGCGACTTCCGAGCTGATATAGAGCGACTGCATGAAGCGGTTGTTGAAGCGGCTGCGGGAAGGGTTGTCCCAGAACAGGCCGTAGCCGTTGGTTGACAGCAGCATGGGGAGGGAAATGTTGGAGTTGTCCTGCGCGATGTCCACCGATTCTCCCCGGTAGTTCCACACCCCGGCCTGATGCTGCCCCAGGCCGTAGAAGCCTTCCGGCGAGCCCCACAGCGCCACGAACTCTTCGGCGCGGTAAGTCTTCTCGCCGTTGACCACGACGGGAGTCATCGCCCGGCCGCTGTCCTGCATCAGCCTTTTGCCCGCCGCGTCACTGAAGACAATCACTCCGTCCTTGCGGGCCACGGTGACTCGAAGTTGCGCGGTGCTCAGCGTCACCTCTTTGTCGGTCGATTCCACCAAGAAGTGCGCTCGAGGCCAATTCGTTTTGATCACAGCAAGATGCTTCACCTCCGGGAAAGAAGGTGTGGGCGTATAGAGAACGCGGACGATGGAATCCGAGCAGACCTCCAGCCGCATTAGGCCGGTCTGCATGGTGAAGAGCACGCCGTCGGATTGCCTCTCGATACCCTTGTCGGGATTCAAGGGATTCCATTGCGAAACGGCGTTCGGCGCCAACAACAGCAGTGATAGTAGAAGGGCGTATTGTTTTATTCGTGTGATCATTCGTCTCCTGAGTTCACGGAACGGCGGATGCCGGATCCGTGTTTGATCCTGGACTCTTCTTCCGGCAGCTGCGGCAGGTGGTTGGCATGGAACCCGTATCATACGCCAGGTTCGTCCAACCCGGACAGGCTACCAGAACAAATAATCGAACCTCGGTCAAGGAGCATCCCATAGACAGGTTTTGGGCTTAAACTTATGGGTGCAGTGTTACGAGGTCCAAAACATAGGGAGGCGCTCTTGCGTTGCCAGATTTGCCGATTGGGGAGGGCCCCGCACCCTGCGGCATTAATGTTTTCCTCATTGCGTTCTTCGATCGCGGGACTTGGTCTTTTCGGGGCGCTATCCATCCTGACCTTCGCCCTCGTCACCTTTGCGCAGGGACCTGATCCCGCCCAGCTCTTCCAGGATGCGTACGCGGCCCAGCAGCGCGGAGAGACGACGGTGGCCATACGCAAGTATGAGGAACTCATTCGACTTCATCCGGACATGACCGCGGCGCGCGCGAACCTGGGTGTCGTACTCGCCTCTCTGGGTCGCTTCGACGAGGCTATCGTCCAGTATCGTGCCGCACTCGAGCAAGTCCCCGGCAATCCGGCCCTCCGCCTCAACCTGGCGCTCGCTTACTACAAGAAAGGTGATTTTCCCCTTGCGGCTGGCGAGTTCAGCTCTCTGCACGAAGCTGAGCCCGGCGACGTGCGGGTCGCCACGTTGCTAGGCCAATGCTATGTGCGGCTGGGCCGCGACGCGGAGGTCATCTCCCTTCTGATGCCCTTCGAGAAGGCTAACCCCGGCAATCTCGACCTCGAGTGGGCACTGGGATCGGCGCTGATTCGCTCCGACCGCACCGAAGAGGGCGCGGAGCGAGTCGAAAAGGTCGCCGAGCAGGGACACAACGCCGAGGCGTACATGCTGGCTGCGCAGTCGTATCTCAAGCTCGCTGCCTTCGACAAGGCGCGCCGCAACTTCGACGCGGCAATGCGTCTCAACCCGCATCTGCCCGGCCTTTACACCCTGGGCGGCATGATCATGGACAATTCCGGCGATTCCCAGGGGGCGGCGGGCGCCTTTCAAAAGGCGCTCGAAGCCAACCCCAATGATTTTGAGGCGCGGCTGCGTCTTGGCGCAGTTCTCTACGACCAGCGCCAGTTGGATGCCGCCAAAAAGCAACTCGAGCGGGCGGTCGAGCTCGACCTCGCATCGGGGGTCGCTCGCTATGAGTTGGCGCGGGTCGAACGCGCGCAGGGTCAGCTCGACGCTGCCGTGAAAGACCTTGAAAAGGTCGTGCGAGCCGAGCCGGACTGGCTGCCACCGCACATTGAGCTCGTCGCCCTTTATTACCGCCTGAAACGGCCGGAAGATGGTGCGAGGGAGAAGCGGATCGTTGACCGACTCAGCGCCGAGGAGCAGCAGCGCACCTCCAAGTCCCGCATTATCGCCCCGACGATTCCTTCACATTGAGCACGCGGTCGGCGGCCACGTCCCGGAGTGTCTGCACGATGCCCGACGGCCAGCGGATCTCGACTTGTTCGGCCTGGTCCTCCGCGCCAAGCCCGAAGTGCACCGGTCCGTGGCTGGACGAGGCGTAGCCGACGCTGGTGGTCATGTGATTGTACTGCGCCCCCGCCCTCGTCACGACTTTGACCACGGCGCCGATCCCGTCGCGGTTGCTCTTGGTTCCCTCAAGCTGAATGTCTAGCCAGTGCCCGGCGCCCTCGGTTCGATTCATCCAGATCTCAGCCTCCCTTCCCAGCGCGGTGACCACCACATCGACCCGGCCGTCGCCGTCGAAGTCGCCGAAGGCGCAGCCGCGGTGGCGCGCGGGGGGAGAGGCGTTCAGCCCCGCTTCCTCGGTCAAAGCCTGCCATTTCCCGCCCGCACCCAGGTTCCGAAAGACGGTGTTGTACTGCTCGATCTCCGTGCCGGGTTTCGGCAGCGCCTCGACATGTCCGCGCGTCACGAACAGGTCCTTCCATCCGTCGTTATCAAAATCGAAGAGGCCCGGGCCGTAGCCGCTCATCGACCGGCTGAGCTCTCGCATCCCGCTTTCGTAGGTAATTTCCTCAAACCCGCGTCCGCCCATGTTGCGAAAAATAGGAAAAGTCTGATTATTCAGGGCCACGGTCACGATATCCGGGTAACCGTCGTTATTGAAGTCCCGAAAATCCAAACCCATCCCCGAGATGAACGCCCCGTCTTCGGCTAAGGCAACGCCTTCCTGAAGCGCCACTTCCTCGAATTTCTGCCCGGTGTTATGAAACAGGAAGTTGTAGTACGCGTCGTTGGTCACGAACAGGTCAGGCCGTCCGTCCAGGTCGTAGTCGGCCATGCCCACGCCCATGCCCTTGCCCACGTGAGCGCGAATGCCCCATTCCTCCGATACATCTTGAAAGGTTCCATCGCCCTTATTCAAAAATAGCTGATTGGGCTGGCCCTTGTAAAACCTCGGGCTGCAATAATCATAGGTATCGGCGAAGCCGCAGAGGGGTTCCTTCTGGCAATCCCATTGCAGGTAGTTGAGCACGAACAGGTCGAGCAGGCCGTCATTGTTGACGTCCACCCAGGCTGCGGTGATGGTCCAGAGCGGGCCGTACTCGGGGTCGTTCCAGCGGTCCAAACCCGCCTTGGCGGTGACATCGGTGAACGTTCCGTCGCCGTTGTTGTGATAAAGGGTGTTGCGGTGGACGCCCGCCACGAAGAGGTCGGGATATCCATCGTTGTCGTAGTCGCCGACGGCCACGCCGTTGTCATATCCGCTGCCCGCCAAGCCCGCCTGCTGGGTGACGTCGGTGAACACCCCGTGACCGTCATTGCGGAAAAGCCGGTTCGAGAACTTCGGCGAGTCTTTCTTCAACGTCGTGATATTCGCGCCATTGGTGAAGAAGATGTCGGGGCGGCCGTCCTTATTGTAATCAAAAACGGCGACCCCGCCCGCCATCGTGGCGGGAGCGTGGGGAGTAGCGAGGGTTTCATCACTCTCGTGGTGGAAAGGCGCCCTTTGCAGTGAGAATCGAATCCGGGGAGACGAGCCGCTGAGAGCACGCTGAAAAGCGCGGCTCCGGGCACGCGGCATCCAGAATGCCCCCAACAGCGCCAACATCTCACGCCGCGTGAAGGTGCGCCGAATTGTGGGCAAGGTGAAGCCGTAGTTGCCGATAATCAAGGTAAATCCTCTATTTCAGATGGTGTTGGTGGCACAAGTGTTGACCTGAATCCGGCGTGAAAGAAACTGCTAAGAATGCGGTTTCGCGCCCCGCGGGGCATTGTGCTGAAACCCCACTCTTCGTGGGGTCTCAGCGTAAGGCGCAGCATACCTGTTTTGCCGGCTTTCAGCAAGCCTTCGGCGAGTTCTTATTTAGCTGGTGATGCCGGATTCAGATTAAGTCGTCCGCCTTCGGGCAGGGCCTAGGGGACATCGTCCGGGTGCACCGGTGTGGGTCACTCCCGTCAAGGCTTGCTGGTGGAACTGGCCCTCACTTCCGGCTCGGCGCTGGTCACGCCGCCACTCCGCAAAACCTCCGAGATCTTCTTAGCGCTAGTAGCGTACGGCCCTTGCGGGCTTAGGCGCAGGTAGGTGTCAACCTCGGCCAGAGCCTTCCCGTATTCGCCCGTCTTCAGGTATGTGTTGGCAAGCTTGGCGTGAAACTCCGCCGGCATATCAGGATGGAGTGACTGCGCGGTAAGAAAATCCTGCGAGGCCTTTTGGTATTCCCCCCTGGCAAAATGGACCGTTCCGAGCTGATAGTGAGAGAGCCAAGCATTCGGCGACAGCCGCAGCACCTCGCGAAGAATGGTCTCGCTGTCTTGGGGCTTGTTCTCAGTCATATAAAGCCGCGCCAACGAGTAAAAGGCATCCAAGTAGGTGCCGTCACAGTGGATGGCTTGCTTGTACCTGTCCTCGGCCCTATCCGGTTTGTGGTCGGCAAGATCAAGTTCCGCGAGAGCGGCCTGCGCTCGCGCGAAGCAGGGGTATTCTTCGACTGCTTTTTCGAGGTGGTTCCGCGCTTCTGTCAGCTTGTTCTCCCGCCAGGCGTGCGTTCCCTTCTCAAACTCCTTGCGGGCGTTTTTCGGAGCCGCCTGATCGGTCAGCGAGGGCAGAGCACTGAGGTTGACTTTGGATTTGTCAAGGGGCAAAAGGACAATCCTGACGCTGTGAAAGGTGATCCAGCCATCGCTAAGGTCGAGAGACTGCTGGTAAGGTTGAAAGTCGCCATCCTTCACGGATAGGCTGTAGTTCCCGGCGAGGAGCCCAGCAAACTCAAAGTTCCCGCTCGAATCCACCGGACGGCTCATTATGGGCGTGCCCTCCTGCGTCTCAAGCGTAACGGTCACCCCCACAGGGATCACCTGCCCGTCCCTGGTTTGGACCTGACCACGCAAGGTGATGTTGTGCAGGAAGGCACCCTGCTGCCCGGGGGAGGCGGACGCTGCAGAGAAGAGCACCGCGCCGCAGACCATTGCTGTCCAAGAAAAAGAACAACTCCGCACCATGGCACATCTCCTTGGCTGGGATTTAGTCTTGTCTACCCTGACTTGGTCAACTTAGCACGAAACGGAACGCAAATCAACTGTCCCCAGTCTGTGGTGCCTGGCTGCTCGCGCTCGTCAATCAGCAACTCGGTGCGAGGTGTGGCGCCGGCGAAGGTCCACGGGTGCTTCTCCGCCCCGCCTCTCGGCCGGAACACATGACAAAAAAAAGGGGGGATGGCCGAAGCCATCCCCCGCTTGCCGTGCTAGTCGTTCCGGTCGCCTCAGAAGTAGTACTTGAGACTGAGTTCCATTACGCGGCGACCCGTCGTGTACAGGGGCTTGCCCGTGAAGTTAGTGTTCACGTTGGTCGGGCTGAGCGTCCCGCTCTTGTTAAAGCTCAAATCCACGTCGCTGTTATTCAGGGTGAAATCCGGCAGAGGATGGTTCAGGAAGTTGAAAGCCTGGACGCGGAATTGGATACTCTGCCGCTCGGTGATCTTGAAGTTCTTGTACAGACCAAGGTCACTGTCGAAGTAGGCAGGGCCTTTGATGTACGGCCAGATGATATTCCCATTCTGCCCCTGCGTGGTGGGTGGGGTAAAGCAGTTGGGATTGAAATACTGGCCGGACGACAAACCCTTCCGAGGATCGCAGGTCAGAACAGGAACGAGGCTGTCAGCGGTAGTGCCCAGAATTTGTGTGGTGCCTTCGTTGCCCGCATACGCCACGTTCAGAGTGCCGCCGGTGTTCGGCTGTATGGGTGAGCCGCTCTGGAGTTGGGTCAGGCCGGAGATCTCCCATCCGTTGACGAACCCCTTGGCAATCTTCTCGCCATATGATTCGCCATGGACCGGCCCGGGGAGGCGGAATACGTACGCGATATTAAAGATGTTCGTGTGGTCGTAGGCAAGCACGCCGTAGTTATTCTTCAGGTTGTACCAGTCGAGGAGGGCGCCATTGCCATTGCCACCGTTGTCGGTTTGGCCGTCGCGGATGCCGAGTACTTTGCTCCACGTGTAGTTCATCATCACCGTGACCCGTCCGGCCCGCTTGTTCCACGAAATCTGGAGGGCATTGTAGTTCGCGTAACTGCCGTGCCCATTGACATTGATGCTCTTGTCGGCGTAATTGTACGGGTCGTAGTCCACCACCGCGCTGCCGGGGACGCCACCTGTCTTACAGCCCGTGGGTGTGTAGAAGGGTGCATTGCAGTAAGCGATCCCCGTCACGGGATCGGGTTTGAAGTACGCGCCCAGCGGCATCTTGTTGGCGACCGACGCGTTGGCGGCGATCAGCTCGTTGCGGCTGGCGTTGCCAGTATATCCGACCTCGAACAGCGAGTTCCATGGCCCGCGCTGGTCAATGAGGAAGTCCCAGTTCGCCGTATAGGGGGTTTTGTTATCGCCGAACGCCATCGCGCCCTCGGAGAGGCCGCTGCTCGATGCGGGAATTGCCCCTGTCGGCGTAGTTGGCAGGCAGGCGCTAGACGAAGTGAGCGTGGCCCACCCCCGAGCACCGCAGGTGGTCGAGAAAATCTGAACGCCCAGCGGAACCTCGGTTCCGTTAACGTCGTTGTACGCGACCTGGTAACGGTAAACGCCGAAGCCGCCGCGCAGGATGGTCTTACCATTTCCGAACAGATCGTACGCAGCGCCCACGCGCGGGTCGTAGTAGAAAGTCGGCGAACTCCAACCCGAAAGGGGAATTTTGGAGTTGATGCCATGCCAGGTGAAACCTGGCAGGTTATTCCCAATGCACGTAGGCCCTACGGACGCGCTTGCGCATAGTGCCGGATCGAACACCGCCACTCCTTCAGTACCCCCAGGAGACCACTGGCCTAGGTGGTCGAGACGGAGGCCGAAGTCCAGTGTCAGCCGGCGGCTTGCTTTCCAATGATCCTGCGCGTAACCCGCCAGCGTGGTGAACCAGAGGTTGTGGACCGGATCCAAGCTATACTGATTGAAGTTCACGGCGTTGCCAAGCAGCATGTCCGCCAGGGGATTCCCGGTTGTAGTGTAAGCCCAAGGATCCCATTCGAAGCTCCCCTGCGGGAAGCCGTTATTGCCCTCCCAAGTACCGTCAGTTTGCTGGTTGCCCCACCGGGCCCAGTAGAAGCCGAATTTGATCGTGTGCTTGCGCACTACCCAGGCCAGGTTATCCGAGAGCGAAGGCACACGCTTGAGAGCGCCGAAAGCGCCGTTCTGAAAACCAGCGGCAAACCCCGGAGCCCAGAACATGGGCATGTAGCCAGGGCCCCAGCCGTCGTCGCTAAAGACGTTCGGGATCATCGGCGCGGTGCCAGCGTTGTAGGGGAGCTTAAGGTTGGCCAACGCTCCAAGATTGGCGGGATTAGCCTTCGCGGGGTCCGCGTCTTTTACGGGGTTAATGAACGAGGTGTAGTTAAACGTCGTTTCGTTGGTCAGCGTGGGTGTGAACACGTGCGTCAGGCTGGTAGACCAGAGGTTGGAGATTTCGATGGCCGGGAAGGCCGAGGGGTAGGGGACGGTGCCGGACGGTATCCACCAGACGCCCAGGTTGTTTTGGTCTATTTCGTGCTGGCGGTTGTAGGAGACGTACAGCCTCGTATTCTGGGTGATGTTGTAGTCGCCGCGCACCTTAATCTCATAGCGATCAACCGGGGGAGCGTTTATGAACTGGTAATCGTACCCGCCATGAGTGGCTGGACTGACGTCGGGCGCCGGGAAGAGGCTCATATAGGCCTGCCCAATCGGGTCGATCAGGTTCGAGGGAATCTGCCCGCCGCTGGATACGATCGACGCCGCGGCGGGAGTTCCGCAGAAATTGGGCCAAGATCCATTGCCGTAAGTTCCGGGCTTGCCTGCTACGGGACCATAGGCGCTGAGATTGCAGGGAGTAGTCGCCGTAGTCCAACCGGTGCTCGCGGGGGGAAGCTGGCTTTGAGTGAAGTTGCCGTTCAGCATGTCCGCAGTGGGCGTAAAACTGTTTAGCAGCGAGCCCTCTGGGTGCTGGATCATGTATTCGAAGCCGCCAAAGAAGAACAGCTTGTCACGACCCTTGTTGAAGTCGGTGAAAGGCAAAAGCACAGGGCCGCCAACAGTGAAGCCGGGATACCAATAATGGTCGATCGGCTTCTTCGCGCCTTGAGACTTGAAGTAGGAGTCCTCGGCGTTCAGGTCTCCGTTACGCATGTATCCGTAAATGTCGCCATGGAGTTGTGATCCCCCACTCTTGCCGGTTGCGTTGACGGTGACAGGTCCGTTAGCGAATTCGGCGTCGAAGGCGGAGGTGCGGACCGTCAGCTCAGCGGTCTGATCCTGGTTGATGTTCGCCGTCTGCGTACCCGTGTTTCCCGTATCGACGATAACTCCGCCGTCCACGGTCAACTGCAAGCCGCCGTAAGGCTGAGTCCCGCTCGCCGAAAACGTGCCGACGGGACCGCTGTTGGTTTCCGTGGTTAGACTGTTCCATGGAGTCTGGCCCAAGCCGTTGGCATACCCCATGCCAGGCAAGATCTTGATGAGCTCCGCCGCATCGCGGCCCTCGATCGCCAGTTCGCTCACCATGTTCTGGTTCAGGGACGTGCTGTTCTCGCCAGTGTCCACCGGCGCCAAGGCAACGGCAGCGGCCACGACTTCGACGGTCGTCGTCGCCCCGGCCACCTTCAGGGCGATGTTCGGCAGCGTTCTGCTGTCGTAGGCGTTTAACACAATGTTCCTTTGCTCCCAAGTGGTGAACCCCTTCGACGAAATCGTCACTGTGTATGAGCCCACCTGAAGTAGCGGGAAGCTGAAGAAACCAACGCTGTTCGAAACGATGTTCTGAGTCGCGTTGGTGGCCTCATTCTTTAACGCCACGTTGGCGCCGGGAATAACCGCGCCTGTTACGTCAACAATGGTGCCGCTCAATGAAGCGGTCGCCACCTGACCGAACGCGGGCAGTTGTAAAGTACTTAGGACTGCAATAAACAGGGCTGCAAAGGCTGCCCCGCATTGCTGCAGATAATGCTTCTTCATGAATTTCTTCTCCCTTCTTCTCTGGTAGGACCCAAGACCGACAAGACTTACACACGCAACCTTCCCTCCCGCCTATACCAAACAGGTGCGCAGTAACACAAGGTTAAACCTGTTAATTTTCCGTCTACTGCTAGTTACTCCAATAACTGGCTTGTTTTCAATACGACGGGGCTGCGGTTTCAACTGTAACGGGTGACGCCGTGTCAAGCTATTTAAGAATGTAATTTTCGCATGAGCCGCCAATCCATCTAAAGTCTTACCCAAGGTCCATGCCTTCTCCGTGTCGTTCAACGGTCAGGGAGGGTTGAGGGCTAGCTAGGACGCGAGGCTCGCGATGGACTGAGCCTCCGCTGCGCCAACTCGTAGATGGCCTCCCGTTTCTCCTCGATGCGGCAGTTCAACTCAAACGCATCCCTACTTGCCAAGATCCTCTGCTTCCCCCGCCGCTCGGCCCGTCGATAACGGACGTAAACGGCTCGGAGGTACTCCCATTTGCTTTGCCGCCCCATGCCAACCCCCGCCTCGAAACTGCTCTCCTGGGTTACCTTGCGGACGGCTTGACGGGTTACATTCTTAAGTGGCTTGGCGGCGCCTCACCAGTAACATTTAACGTGACTCGATGTCTACACTTTACAACCCATGGCGCTCGGTGATATCTTTGTCCCAGCTTTTTGCCTCTGGTCTACGGATATGGCGATGCTGGTTCACAACGACGACGAGAGGGGCGAACTCGAGAATGTTCTCAGTTCGGGCATCTTCGCCAAAGCTCCTGGGCAGGCCAAGCTGCTCAAATACATTTGCGACGAGTACTTCCTGGGTAGGGCCGACCGAATCAAGGAATACAATCTCGCCACGGAAGCCCTGGGAAGAGCAGCGGATTTCGACCAGAACCGAGACGCCATCGTACGGGTTGAAGTCCACCGGCTTCGGAGGAAGCTGAAGGAGTATTACGAAGGCGAGGGAGCAGGGCACGCCCTCCGCATTGTGATTGACCCCGGGCACTATGCGCCGCGATTTGTTCCTCGAGACGAAATGCCTTCGACTGAGCTGGAGGCTGATTCGGGAACTTCCGAAGTCCGCGAAAGCCAGAACTTCGAATTCCCGCAGCAGATGGGCCAGGGAGTTACAGCCGATACCAAGCCGTCGGGTCTTCATGCCTTGCCTATTGCCGTGGGAGGGCTTGTTCTTGCCGTTGTCATGGCGGGAATCCTTCTTGAATGGCGGAAGCACACGGGGGCCTTGGTAAAGGCATCGCCGGCGGCCAGTCCCTCCTCGTTGGCGGGCTCCCCGGTGGTGGCAGGAGCGTTGGACTCCGTGCGCATCCTGTGCGGTTATCCCAAGGACAAGTATATCGACCGCGCGGGAAATTCCTGGCTGGGTGACCGGTATTATTCCGGGGGCGGGACGGCCAGCCAGCCGCCGCAATTTGTGGCGCGCGCGCCGGATATGACGCTGTACCAGACCTTCCGCTCGGGGAATTTCTCCTACCATATTCCGCTCAAACCCGGCAACTACGAGCTGCATCTGTACTTTGTGGAGACGCACTATGGGCCCGGAAGCCTCTCCGGCGGCGGGGAAGCCAGCCGCCTGTTCGATGTTCTGCTGAACGGGAAGCCCTTACTCCGGATCTTCGACATCATCAAAGACGCCGGGGGGAATAACATCGGGGATGAGCGAGTTTTCAAAGACGTGACCCCGGCTGCGGACGGCTATCTGCATTTGAGCTTTCAGGCGCTCATCGACTCGCCGATTCTGAATGCGATCGAAATCGAGCCGGCGCCAGCGGGGGAAATCAATCCCATACGCATCGTGGCTCAGAATAATTCCTACACCGACCACGCGGGCAACATCTGGAGTCCCGACCGCTATTACAGCGGCGGGCAACTGGCCGTGCATATTACTGCTAAGCCGGTCAGCCGAACCTCGGATCCCAGCCTTTACTCCGCTGAGCGGTACGGCCATTTCAGTTACGCGATTCCGGTCGCCCCGGGCAAATACAGAGTCACGCTACGATTTGCGGAGACTTATTGGGGTGTCGAGAACCGGATTCCCAGTTTGCCTGACCAGAATGGTTCGCTGGAGGGTGGAGCCGGGAGTCGGGTCTTCGATGTCTACTGCAACGGGGTGGTCCTGCTTCGCAACTTCGACATCTTCAACGCGGCGGGTGGGCCCTTCATCGCAGTGGAGAAGACGTTTGATAACCTCGAGCCCAATGCTGAAGGCAAGCTTATGCTGGCTTTCGTTCCTGTGAAGGATTATGCGAGCGTGACTGCTTTGGAAGTCGTCAATGAACCCCATTAAAGCCCGTCAATGCCAATCGGTGCACCAATTAGCGCACCTTCAGATCGTCGTCGCGCGTAGGATATGGCCGCCCTTGCTGGGAAGAGTGCTCACCTGGTTTGGAAAGAAGCGGGCGGCTATCTGGGGAGGCCCCAAGTCCTCGACCTCAGAGTACCCGAGTGCCATGAGTTTGGCTCGGAGCTCGTCCGCTTCGAAGTAGTTCAGCCAGGCTTCGCCCAACTCGGCGACGTGCGTCGCGCGCCTCTCGTGGCTGATGCGCGCTTCCGCCGACAATGAAGCCGGAGGATCGCTGTAGTCGAAAACGACGTGTGCGCCATTCGGAAGACTCGCGATGAAGCGGAGGGTCGACCATACAGCTTCCTCGGTCAGGTAAGGCACGACGCCCAGCCAAGTGAAGAAGGTCTGCTGCGCCGAATCAAAACCAGCGGCCGCTAAGCCCTCGGCCAAAGTCTGGTGTTCGAAATCGATGGGAGCGAAGGTCAGCGAGCTCGGTATGGGGATAGCGGCATCTGCGAGGCGTTGGCGTTTCCAGGCCTGCGTAGTTGGATGGTCAACTTCGAAGATGCGCAGCCGGTCCCGCAATGTGGTGCGATAGGCATAAGTGTCCAGTCCCGCGCCGAGCGCTACAACTTGACGCACACCGCGTTCAACAGCAGCCGCTAAAGCATCCTCCGCGAAGCGCGTTCTCACGGCGATGAAAATTCGCATCCTTCGTCCAGAGGGTCGCTCCTCAACCTTGCGCACTACGGTCTCGGCGTCTTCGCCCAGGATACGCAGAGCAAGTGGATCGGCGAAGATGCGACCCTGTTCTAGGACCTGATGAGCGGCACGGTGAGCGGCTGCGGCCCAGGCCGTCCGGCTTGGCTTTCCCAATTGCACGAATAAAGCTTACTACATCTCAGAAGTTATCTTGCGTGGTCGCTCAAATCCCATTGCCATTGCGCCTGCACAACGTGCAGGGTTGCCGGATACGAATCGGGTCTTGTCATTATTGAGTGTTGCACAATAGAGTGACACAGGAAGACGAGCGTCACTCGTTATTGAGTAGCCTGACTGGGCTTCGCTTCGAGATCCAAAATCAGCAATGACATCGGGTTTTGCCACACGCGGCAGATTGGGTCCGCTGACCGCTGGAGCGGCGGATTGCTTATTTTGGACTTAGTCGAATAGAAAAAAGTACCGTCTGCGTAACGGTATTCGTATAGAGGGGTTATACCCGAGGTTTTCTTCCATGTCACACCCGACTGGTCAGCCTTGCCCTCCCAGGTCCCGCTCTTACCCGTGTTTATCTCCGTCCAATCACCGATGAGCTTTCCACCCCGGAGACGGCCAACGATGCGGTAGCGGTCATCCCCTTGTTTTAGCCGGAACTCAATTCGGCCTTCCCGGTATGTCCCTTCCGTAATCTCATCTTGATCGAGATGCCCCCGAACGATCTCGCCTTCCACTCTGATCTCCAAGGTGAATGGAAACTCGGAACCTTCTGAGTCGCGGGCCGTGCAGTTCCAAGTTCCCGCAATCATTTCGCCGGATTCCTCCTGTTTCGCCGACAATGCATAAAAGAGCGGTTGACCGTACGTGGTTTTTGCCGGTGGCTCAAGGCTCAGGATCATGCCGCGCCTACTCATGGTCGCGAATACAGGAACGAGCCCCTCGCGCTGTCGGTCCGGCGACAGCGCAAAAAAGCCGATCTCCTTGATGTTCTGCCACTCGTTCCGGGATTCAACGCCTTCGCGCAACAGATAACGCGTAAGTCCGTCGGCGCTGGTGACCTGATAAACCGGCACGGGAAGGAACAGACGCGGGTCGTCGAGCGCAAGCCGGTACATGATCTGGTTGTAGTTGTACCGTGGCGTCTTCACCGGCGTGTTGGAGAAGAAGTCCGTGTACGTCGCTTCAAAATAAATGAGCCTTCCGTTTTGCTGGGCAAAGAACGGATGCTGTACTGGCAAGTAAAATGCGTAGCGGTCATGCATCACAACCTTCGCCGAGTAGACCCACGGGCCAAGCGGAGTGTCGCCCTCGGCGTACCAGATTTCTCCAACGTGCCCCTGCACCAGCATGATCCAGCGCTTCCGGTAGCTGTTCCACTCCACCGTGGCGCCGAAAGGCGCAATCGGAGCTCCGGTCTCGAAGTCGCGGAGCTGGATCAATCCCTCTTGCGCCTTCATCTTCCCGGCTGCGATGAGCGCTTGTTGCTGTTTGTAATTCAGAGGAGGGGTGTCGCGCTTCCAGCCGCAAACCAAGCGGCCATCGGGGCCGCGCTCCAGGCTGGCATCGTTCTTGTCCACGCGCGTGCCTTGCACCAGGCAGGTGTACCCTTCGTACTCAGACGGATGCATCAGGTGCGCGAGGTCCGCCTGGACACGCGCTCCCGGAGCAGACTCGGAAGGAAAATACTGATAGTCGTGGCCGCCGCTTCTGACACGGAACGGGCGGCCTTCCAGACGCAACTGCGCATTGAGATCCAATTGCAGAATCGGCTCAAATCTCTGCGTGTCGTCATTGAATAGCACCAGCGTGCGCTCCAGCTCTTCGCCCAGATTCTTCATCCTCCGGCACTCACCGGCCAGGCGTTCCCGGCCGTTTGCATCGTTGACCAGCCCCGCCCAGAAGAGCCACTCCAGGCCATCCCCGGTTGTCGGACACATGGCTCTGCTGAATCCTGTGCTGTCGACGAAATACCGCAGATTCACGCCCCGGCTCGGATCCAGTCCTCCGCGACCCGGCAGTTCTGAGACCGCGCCCGACTCCGCAAAATTTCCGAGAGGATAGGAGACCTTACTTGTGTCCCCGAAGAACCAATACAACTTGCCGTGGTAGGGAACGGCCTGCGCGCCGTCCTGCCCCGCGATCTGGGCATTCAGCATAGGCTGCTGAATGGGAACCCGCTCGCCCACTAGGACGCTGTCGCGATAGATGCCTTCGCCGGTGAGGCGATAGAGCCGCTCCGCCACATTGAGGCGCTTGATCTTGAGCACAGCCGTTCCGCCCGGAGTGGTCTGCAGGCTTACTCCGCGATTTCCCAGCCAGTCCTGCGGGTACTCATATCCGTGGCTCTGAATGGAAAACCACACAGCCTGGTTCATCAAACCCGGTTCATAAAAGGCGACGATACCGTTGCTGTCGGTGTAGTAGGAGATTTCACTCGTCGTGCGAAGCTCAACCAGTGGTACGCCGCGCCCTGTGTCCTGATCAACTACGACGATCTTGAAGTAGTCGGCGAGCTGCTGGGCAGCACTTGCCTGAAAAACCAGCGCAAGCAAAATCGAAAACAAAAGGCACTCAGTCCCTGCTCTCCGCCAACGGGAGGCTGGTTCCTTACTCGGGCTCTGCGCTCTGTCCATGGACTCAGGTCTCTGTGATCTTACCAACAGACCGGGACTCCTGCCCCGTCGTTCCAGCTTCGGAAGAAATCTTTACCCAACCGCCCTCTGCCAAAGAAGCGCCGGGAACTGAAGAGTCTTCGACAATGCCTTGCTTTTGTCAACTTTCTCACCGCTCACGGATAGTTGGAACTCAAACCGGAGGGGTTCCCTGGGTCCCATCATCGGTTGACCGGTTCTTATGTCTACCACTGTTTTGGCTGCGAAGCGCTGGGGAGTCACCGGAGAGTGGACGGGGATTCATGGCCGACCGGTCCACCTCCAGACAGGGGCGCTTGTGATCCTGGTCGCGGCGTTGTTCACCCTAGGCTCAGGGAGCAGGTTGTGATGCTTTTTGATTCTTCGTAAAGGAATCGTACTCTGCCACGGACTCCTGGAACAATGAAGTGAAGAATGTAGGTCTACAGAGCTGGTTGCTCGGAGAAAGCGAGTGGCCAATTCCCCTCACGGTACCCCGAATCATTCAGGGCGCCGGATGCAAATCGTCACACGAGGAAGCGGGAGCGGATACTTTCCTGCACGGTGGGACTGCGACGCATAAGCCATTCCCCAACCTCAGCAGAGGCCTCAAGAAGCATGTTGAAAACAGCCCCTGCAAACCGGAGGCAGGCGGCGAGAACCTTCACACCCAGCCAGACCACCAAATGCTGCACCGCCCTTGCGGGGTCTCGAAGTTCGAAACTGAGGCGGTAGTGTGGCCTGTCCGTACGATACCTCATCAGGACCATCCCCGCATAAATGGCTCCGGCTGCAACAGCCACCCACTTCAACAAGTGGCCAAACACGAGGCTCAAATACGTAACCATTTTCTCGTTTACCTTTCCTTTCTTCAAGACCACTTCTACTAACTTAGATTCGAGTTGGCCGAAAAGGATTCATTGTCTTATCGAACAATAGTTGGTTGTTTTTCATATGGTTAGATCCGCCTCCTCCGACTCGTGGCATGTGGTTTGCTTGCTGGACGGCGACGCGCCTCCGAAATCCAATCTGAACGATAAAGTGTTCGCCACACTTCCGCGCCGAGTGTCGGCTGCCGCATTGGAAAAGACAGTCGAGAGGGCGTTCGAGAATCTGCGCTCACGGGAAGAAAGCCGTAAGACACGGCAGGAACTGCGGCCTGTCGCCTCCGATCCTGGGACCTTGAACAAAATCGGCGTGGCGCTGTCCCGACCGCTTGACGATGGGGCTATTGCAGGGTATATTTGTCCCTATCCCAAACAAAACGGGAATCCCAGCTAAACAAGGAGGAGGACTATGCTCGGAGAACTGATTTCTGAGTCGCGCGGAAAGCGGACGGCAAGGCGAGTGCTTTCGGCGAGCCCTGGATTCAAGGTTGAAGTGTCATTCGAGGCCGACGGAAAGCTCCTGGGGATGGGTGCCCGCACTATCGCAACCTACTGGTCAGAAGCGAGGCCTGACGGAAGCCTGTACGGAGAGGGACAAGCGGTCGTCATCACGCAGGATGGCGAGACCGCCACCTGGAAGGGCCAGGGCGTGGGGAAGTTCCTGGACGGCGGCGCCGTCAGTTATCGGGGCGCGGTTTACTACAGCACCGCATCTCCGAAGTTGGCGCGCCTGAACACCGTCGCCGGTGTGTTCGAGTTTGAAGTGGATGCCGACGGAAGCACTACCTCGAAGGTGTGGGAGTGGAAATAGCTGAAACTCGGTGACAGGCGAAAAGCGCGAAAGGGCCAGAGGCTTTGAGGGGAAGGGGATAAAACCGGACCTGCCTGGTGGAACCCTTTGAATCTCGGTCCCTTTCGCTTTTCACCCTTTTCCTTCTTTTTCCCCTCATGGGCGGCTTGTGACTTCTGCTCGTCGCTACTCGTCACTGCGCTCAGGCTCTGCTGATTTCATCCAGAAGCTGGCGCAGCCGCGCTATGGGCACTTGCGCCTGACCGAAACGGAGCAGGTTGTAGAGGTGAGTAAATTCCCAGACGCCTGATCCGAGGGGCGTCCCCAACAACGATTGAGCGAACTCCCAGGGTGTTAGCGCGGCAGGCTTTCGATAGCCTTTCTTGCGCAGCGTGTTCAGCAGCCTTTGATAAGTCATGGTGGCTTGGTGCGGGCTCAGTGCGAGCTCCCGGCGTCCAAACTTCCACACCCAGAAAAACCGGATGTCGGCCAGCGAAATGCCCTTTTCGCCAGTCACCAAGGCTGCCAGGATGATCACCATTAATAAGAGCATGAAAAGCTTGTGCGACATCAGCCACGCTTCGACGACGTAGGCCACCCGCACCCCCTGATGTCTAAGCTTGTCGGTGCGATCCCGGAATTCCTGCTGGAAATCCCTGGAGGTTTGTTCCACCTGCCGCGCCAGCCGGACTTGATGGCTGAAATCGTAGTTGACAATCCACTCGCTCCAGAAAAGGTTCAAAGCATCGAGGTAATCGTCCCATGCTCCGGCGCGGATGGGATTGGGGTCCGCAGGGGTAGGATCAAACGCAATCCAGCCGTAATTCGGAAAATACACTTCCACCCAGCTATGGGCATCACGAGCGCGGACCACAAAATCCTTGCCGATACGGTTATAAGAACCCGTCTGAAAGCCATTCACCAGCCGCGAGGGGATGTTGAGCGTTCGAAGCATCACGGCCATCGAGGCGGCAAAGTATTCGCAGTATCCTGATTTGGATTTGAACAAGAAACTGACGAGGGGGTCTCCGGGCTCAATGGCTGACGGGTCGAGCGTGTACCGGAAATTGTCTCGCAGGTAATTCTCAATCGCGGTGGCGCGGTCGTAATTGTTCGTGGCAGTCGATGCGACCCTCCGGGCAAGCTCCGAAATCTTCGGGTTCAGATTGGGGAGCCGGAGATACACCAGGCGGACATCATCGGGGTATTTCGTGGAGGCGCGCTGCAACTCCCGGGCCGAAGGAAGCCCTGTCTCCGAAACCACATCGTAAGCCAGAGGCGAGAAGGCATATTGAGGGCTATGCAGGGAGCCTGTCTCATCGACATTCACCAAGTGAAACCGACCCATAACCTCCTGGGGAATAGGGGCGGCGAAAAGCACGTCGGTGGAGAGCGCCGAGCGCAACACATGGTAGCGGAGCAGTCGCCGTGAACGGCTCTGCCAGCCCTCGAGCTGGGGCAGAACAAAGCGCTGTTCGGTGGCCTGCGTAATGGGTATTTGCTCCGTGTTGTCATTAAACCAGTGCGTGCCGTCAAAACTCGTCAAACCCACACCCCGCCATTTCACACCCTGGAATTGCCTGGGATCTCCTTCTAAGGTGACGCGCATGACAACCATAGGGGAACGCAGGATCTTCCGGATGTCTCCCATGTTAACGGAGTCTGAGAAGCCGGTGATGTTCTGCGCCTGTGAGGAGAGCGCGGTCAAGTAGCCTGTCCGGTATCTCGGAATGACGAAAAAGAGAACCGTTGCCAAGAGAAAAATGCCGGCAGCTAAACCCACGGCCGCCCTCATCAGCGCCCCTTCGACGGCTGTCCGGTTCTGTCCAGGTTTTCGGAAAGGGCCTTCCGGCGCACGGGACGCCGACTCCATTCCTTGCTTGATTTCGTAGCTGATGAAGGTCGAGATGGCGAAGATGACGTACAGGGTGAAGAAGATCAAATAAGTGGTGCTGACCGTCAGGATAGCGCTTGCCAGCATCATCATGAAAGATAGGGTGGCGAGGTAACCGTAGTCGCGATAGGTTCGTGCCGAGAAGATTTTGACGACGGTGGTGAACAGAATAAGGTGAACGGTCGCGGCCAGCATCCTGTCCAAAGCGCTCAGGCCCGGCGCGAAGATCAAGAAGTCGAGGGCGTAAAAGAAGATGTAAAAGATGGAAATCCGCGTGACCGTGCGCGGCGAGAGGGAATAGTCTGCCTCGCGAGAGTAGCTCCAGAGCTTCACGGCCAGCGCGCTGGAAACCACCACGATCGAGAGCGTGTCCAACTTGCCCGTCATCGTGAGGGTGATGAATCCCGTAGCCAGGGTCAGCAGCAGCGAAATCTCAAAGTAACGCTGCACGCTAATGTTGGATTGAAGCCTTACCAGCTTGGCGGAATCGAGTTGTGCTGTCTTTGCCATGAGCAACGTTTTGCTAGCGGATTACATTTTAGCGCAAGGCGCATTTCCGACAATTAAAACACCTGCTGCGCGATTTTGCGAGCCAGTTGCGAAATCGCGGCCTGCCGCAGTCTCGAAATAGGAAACCATCGAAGTCCTCTTTTGCGGGGAGTGTGCGAAACCTCCGCCGGGTAAGCATGGACGCGAATGGAGCGGTAAGTAATGCCGTGACGGAGCTCGGCGATGGAGTCCTGGATGGCGACGGAAGCGCTCCCGCCAGCCCCGAGCTTATTGCGTAAGCTCGCCAGCGCCTCGGGGCGGGAGCGGCCGAAGGCGGAGGGGAAATTCCACAGGTCATCTAACAGGCCGTCATCAAGGCCGCGCACCATGGCCACTCGGGCTCCGCGCCGGAGGATAGCAGCAGCAAGGTAATGGGATTCCGCCGCGCGCCTGGGACGCGGCTGGGGGTAGAGTTGGGGCTGGCCGGATTTGTATCCCCGGCACCAGCTTCGCACTGGGCAGGCGGTACATCGGGGAGCGCGAGGCAGGCAAAGGGTTTGCCCCAGTTCCATTAACGACTGGTTGAAGTCACCGGAGCTTCGAGGCGCAAGCAGAAGTTCGAGTTGGGCTTCTGCCGCGCGCCGGAAGTCCAACTGGTGAAGATTACCCTGGAGAGCCGCCAGACGCGAGAGGACTCTGGCAACGTTCCCGTCCAGCAGGGTGTGGACCTGATCGAAGGCAATGCTCAGAACTGCCCGCGCCGTGTAATCCCCAATTCCAGGCAGCGAACGAATTTGCTCGTACTGCTGGGGGAACGCTCCGCCAAAGCGGCGAACCATTTCCTTGGCGGCCTGGTGCAGGTGACGGGCGCGGCGATAGTAGCCCAGTCCTGACCATAGTTGCAGGACTCGCTCGAGTGGGGCGCGCGCCAGGTCGGCTAATGTGGGAAACGCCGCGAGAAAGCGTTGGTAGTACGGGACCACCGTCGCCACCTGGGTCTGCTGAAGCATTACCTCAGAAACCCAGACGGCATACGGATCACCACTCTTCCGCCACGGGAGGGGGCGCGCGTTTCGACGAAACCACTCCAGCAGCGCACTTCGAATCGCATCTCTGTCCTGGCCCGAAAACTTCATCCGTTTGATGCTATCGTTGTCTGCGTTCTGATTGAGCCGAGCTTTTCTGCCGCACGCAGACGAAACGCTCATTCGAGAACGAAGTCCGCCGTGCGTATGGGGCTCGCCCCACCCGCGGAATTCCGGGCCCTTACCTCCAGCCGGTATTCTCCTGCCTGAAGGCTGTCCGTGGGAATCTCCCGTGCCAGGGGGATCAGCGGATTCCCCGAGCGCGCGAGCGCGTTCACAAGTATGGTGTTCGAGGAATACACTTGCTGGTTGGTCTTGCGATTGACGATATTGAAGAGCACCCCCACACGGGGTACCAGACTCGATTGCATCAGGGGTTCAAAAACCTCGACGTAGAACGCGACCTTGTCGCCGCGCTGGAAACGATTGCCCGGCTGGATGAATACTTCCATACCCTGGAAGAGCAGCGGAGTTTGATCCTCGAGGAGTTGTGAATCCAGGCTGGCAACGAGCTGGTCCACGGGACGAAAAGCGTTGCTGAGGGCGGGTCCGCTGAGCTCGAGGTGTTGGCCGTCAAAGGGGGCAATGCTCAACGCTGTTTCGTACTTCCCAAATTTCTCCCCGCCGGTGCTCAGAACCAGTTTCAGCGTGTATTTTCCCGGTGCAACATTGAAGGTGTGCTGATAATTGAATGGCCCTTTGGAAAACTCCTTCAGGTCTTTCTTTTCCATGTCCAGCTTCACCGTATCGCTGAATCGAGCGGCCACCGATCCGTCCTCCCGGTAGGCAATACCCAGCACTTGCACATTGGAATGAAGCTCCTTCTTCCCTTTTTCGAAGTCGATCGCCGAAGCCGGGACCTGAAGCGAAATGTTCACGCGCGCCACGCCCGGCGAACTGTAGAAGTAAGGCGTACTGAGTGAAACAGGGACTTGTCCGGGCTGAGAACTTGCCGCCAGCGCTTCCAGGGTTTTCCCCTCGAGTTTTCCGGCCAGCAGGTCGGGAGACTTCAAGTCGTAGTAACCATTACGGTGGCGGAGTTGCACTCCGCCGCGGGTCACCTTCACTGTGATCTTGTGGTAACTCCCGTCGTGCGCTTGGCTGGGTGGGACATAACCTAGAATGTAGTACTCGTCCAATTCGTTGGCGATCTTATTCAAGCCGGCAAGGAAATCGTTGGTGTTGAATATGGTAAAGCCGCCTGTCCCTCGAGCCAACGCGTCGAGAACCTGCTGGTTGGCGGAAACGCTTTGATCAATCAAGCCCCGGAGGCGGTTCTGCGGGCAAAGAGGATTCGATAGGGCAACCGTCGAGTTGTTACACTGAGAAGTGCCGCCGGGATAATTCGCGTAAGAACCTCCCGAGCCACCGGCATTGCCTCCTCCTCCGCCACCCTTCGTGCCGCCACCACCTCCTGTCCCGCCGCCACCCTTCGTGCCGCCACCACTGCCGCCGCCACCTCCTGTCCCGCCGCCACCCTTGGTGCCGCCGCCAGTGCCACCGCCACCTCCTGTCCCACCTCCACCCCCACGTGCACCGCCAAGTCCTCCGCCTCCGGTCCCACCGCCCCCACCGCCAACTCCTCCGCCTCCTCCGGTCCCGCCGGTACCGCCGCCACCGCTATGCTGCGGCCAGGGGTCGGGCGAACCCGCTAAGGAAGCGAGCAATCCTGGTTCGTGCGGGAATGGCGAATCGAGGAGAAATGGATTTGGCGGCAGCCCTGGCAGGGACGTGAGTGGTGCCTGCAAGCCTCGCACGTCCACCGGGTAGATCGCCACATTGGCTCGACTAGCAGCATCGATCGTGGCATCGAGCTCAAATTGGTGTTCCGAGGTGAGTGGAAAGCCTGCGGAGAAAAGAATCAACGTCTTGCGGCCAGGGACGGCCCCCAGTGTTTTCGCCAAGTCGCGGATGGCCAGAAGGAACGATCGGGCGCCGAAATCGGCTTCAGCCAGGGAAATCTGCCCCATCGACGCAATTCCGGCAGTCGGCGCACCCATGGACGCAATATCGACTGTCGACGTGGATATATTCGGCGAAACCGCAGAGTATTTCACCTCTGCCGTCGCACGCCTCAGCTTCTCTCCGTCCGGGGTGAAATTCTGGACCACTTGGGTTGTCCCTCCAAAGTCCACCACCGCCATCAGGCGTTCCGGCGACGCAGTCTTCTCCACAAACTGGTTTGCGGCCCGCCGTGCCACCATTTGGTCTCCGGCGCTCATGGTGGAGTCATCGAAAAAGAGCACGATATAGCGAGGCTGGCTCGGCCCTTTAGGACCCCGACCCTCCCCGGCGCGCGAAAAGCTGGCAATCACTTGGGGCTGGTTATCCTCGAGGACCTCGAATTCCTTCACCTCCAGATCTTTGATGTATTCCCCTTTCTTGTTGGTGGCAATGACGTCCACCAGAACAAGATTCGCTTCGGCTCTTATGATTTGAGGGGAAGTGGCGGCCACCTGGGGAGGAGCATTCGGCGCTCCCCCGCTCTGGGCAAGAGTGAGAACCAGCCGCGCTCCCAAAATTCCGAGGGCAGCCGGTAGGAGAATATACAAACCAAAGTTGGTTCTTCGACGCATACGCCACCCCCTAATAAGGTATCTCCACCGTACGGTTCAGCCCCGATAATTGCCCAGCCTCGGAGTCCCGGACAATCTGGCGAACCAGGTACGTCCCGGGCTTCAAGTCGAATTCCATCTTTAGCGTTATTCCGGTTTGGTTCAACCTCGCAAGTGTAGCATCGCGAAGTCGAAACTCTACCACTTTCTCTTTTCCCTCCACGTACTTTCCATCCCGGTCGAACAGGACGGTTAAAAAGGTGAGTTTGTTCAGATGGCGATCCTGTTCCTTGCGGAAACGCACGGAACTCAAATCCAAATGAGTAAGCACAGCAAGCCGCGCCTCGGCTTCGTTGACTTTATAAAACTGCGTGTGCACATTGATCGGAAGTTCCTTCAATTCGTCTTGGGAGTAAACTGCCTGTTCGATTTCTTCCTTGGCCTTGGTGGCCACATCCACCGACGCTTTGGGCGCAAAATAGCCACGGCGCGCCTGAATCGTGAAGCCGGCGGGGTTCACCAGGTTGACCTTCAGCTTGTGGAATCGGCCATCAAACTTGAGGTTGCGGGGAGAAAAGGCCAGAACGTAATAAACGTCCGAAAGTGTCCCCACCTGTCGGAAGCCCCTGTCCAAATCGTTGCTATTGTGGAAGAACTGGCCACCCGTATCCCCCGCAAGGTCGGAAAGAACCTCCTCGGCCAGGGAGAATCCCGCATCGATGATCTGTTGTTTCCTCCCCATCAAATCCGGACGGCCGGGGAGACTAATGGTTTGGCGGCTGGCATCACCGCCGGGAATGATGACATACAGGCCCCTGGGGTCCAGGGCGCTGATGACCACGCTGGAGCGCAGCGCTCGGTCCGCGATCTCCGCGATCTGGGACTCCAGGTTGTAGAGGAGAAAACCGGGCGAAAGGAAAATGACGCTGTGTTGCCCGGGCAGCAGCGCGGTGCGGCGAATGACTTGTTCAAGGCCTCGCAACACCGCCTCGGACTGCGTCTCCCAATCATTCAACACCCGCGTTGCCTCCGCCTGCACGATGTTTGCCGCTGTGCTGCTGCACGTTTGCAGCGCGGCGCTGTCGCCGACTTCGCAATCGCACTGGATAACCTCTTGTGTCGCAATATCAGTGGCAGAGGGGTCGTGCTGTTGCACGATTAAGTAAGCCTGATAGTCACCAATATCAGGACAGGAATTTGTATCTGTTGAGATATTGGGCCTCGGTCGGAGCTTGAAAAGGGCTTCGTGGAGCTTGCTGCGGTCGTCCGTGAAGTCCAGGTTGCCCTGGCCTGAGGAGGTGAAGATGCCCGCCCTGTCCGCAGCAGTAAGCGTGGTCGCCAGATACCGGTCGGCGGCATCGCGGGCGTGAGCGATATCTTCAAACGTCATTTGGAGATCATCGAAGTAAAGCGCCTGGAAGTTCCGCGCCGTCGCATTCGCCGCTCCCGCCTCTGAAGCGGCTTCCTCATCCGACTCCTTGCCGGGGGCCGGGCGCGCCACGGCCGAGGTGCGGCTGGAGGATTCGAGGGCGAACTGGTCAATCTCCTGCGGCTTGCCGTTGTCCAATAATCGAAAGTCTTCTTTCCGCAGGCGGGGCACGGGACGACCATTCGAGTCGCGCACGATCGCACGCACCACCACCATGTTGCGCTGCACTTGCACCTTGAACGGGGATTGAACGTCCTGGGTGGCAATTTCCTGTTCACCCGAGCCCTGGCCGGCGGCAGCCGCCGGCACGCCACTGAAAAGCCCCGCCCCCAATAGGCCCACAAATAGTAGCAGTAAGGTGACCCCTATCCCGCCCTGCCAGATGGGTTCCCAGGCACGCACGGAAGCTGGCCCCAAAGGAGTCGGGCCAAGCCCACGGTAGCGCCGCTCGAAAGCGAAGTCCATTTTCGCCCCGTATTTCGCAGACCAACCAAGCTAAGTATCTGGCGGGCCTGTGGCAAAGTCAAGTCAAGGCCCGGTAGTGACTCATTTTGAATTTTGTAGAGCGGAATTCGGTGTTAAACTCTTCTTAAAATCAGAGGGAGATGCGGCTATAATCTGCTCCTATGGATATAGTTCTCTCCCTTCTGGAAAGTCCACTCTCGGCGCTCGTCCTTTGCTTGTTATTGGGGGCGGTGGCCATGAGCGGTAAACTTAGTCAACTGGCCGCGAACTTGTGTTTGGTTGGAGTGTGTATTGTGGGAGGAATTGGAATTCTCAGGGGCGCTGCGCGCCAACCGCGCCTGGCTTTTGGTGCAATTCTGGTGTTGATAGGATTTTGTCTGGTGATAAGTCATTGGATAAGGCCCGAAAAAGAAAATAAGCTGCCGGAGCAGCCACCCCGAAGAGGCACTGAAGCCAAGCCGCAAACAGATTTTAAAGTCGAGTGGGCACTCCCCATTGTTTCCGATACGACAGTGACTGAAGGAAAAATCCGGAGAAAGTGGACAACTTTCTTTTTGCAGGTAGCCGTCTTGAACAAGGGGACTCCAAGTGTCATAGGAAACATTGAACTCATTGTAAAATTCAGAGATGGAAGGCAGTTTAAGGGAATTCTGTTTGTCCCTGACCAGGAAATTCTTACCTTCCCGACACCCGATGGCGGCTCTACTTCTTTTCACCGGACCTCCGCATTTATTACGAGAGCTACGACAGTCCCTATAGCCACTAATGCTCGCGTGTCTGGCTTTGTGATGTACAAGTTCCCCGCAGAGATAAGACCGCAAATGACTCAAGTGGGAACTGTGTATATTTTCACGGTTTGGGATGCAGAAGGAAAAGAGTATAAGACTTACATTCCATGGGTCAACGAACTGGCAACGGAAATAGGAAGAATGCCCGGAGTGGATTAAATGAACTTAGCCTGCATTCGGTGGAAGCGGGTAGCGCAGAGTCTCGCCTTTTGAGACTCTGCGGCTCTTGGTGGGCAATCGCGCGTATAATGCGGGGTCATGTCCCGCTTGCGACGCCTGGTCGTGTCCGACCGATTTTTCTTCGTCACTTGCCGGCTCCTGCCGCGCCGAGGGAAGCTTCTGGGATCGGAATTCGAGCGCCTGGCCCGTGTGGTGCGAGAACGGCGAGAGAAATACCATTTTCTCCTGACGGCCTGGGTTTTCTTGCCGGACCACTGGCATGCGATCATCTTCCCGCGTTATCCGCTCACCATCTCGCGGGTCATGGAATCCATCAAGGTGGGCTCAACGCATCGCATCAACTCCGGCAGAAGAGAGTCGGGCCTTCTCTGGCAGCCGCGATTTTTCGACCGGGCGGTGCGGACGGTTCAGGAATACTACGAGAAGGTGGAATACATTCACCTGAACCCGGTGCGGGCGGGGCTTGTGGAGCGAGCAGAGGACTGGCCGTGGTCGAGCATGAGGGACTACGCCGGGAATTTGAGCGCGGTGGCCAGCGGGCATCGCATTCTGCCCATCGATCGGATACTGCTGCCAGCCGATGCCCGGACACGGATCTGAACGAAAAGCCGCAGAGTCCCAACATCAGGGACTCTGCGCTACCTGCTCCGATGCGCGAAGTACCTTGGCCAAATCCTTGGAGGTCGCCCCTAATCGCTTAGCTCGTCCCTCACGCGCGAAAACAGCCAGTCCGCCCAATCCTTGTACTCTTGTGCTTCTGAATTTCCCGCGGTGACTCTTTCAAAAGTGGCCCGCATAGTGATCTGGAATTCGTATGTTTCGCATCGTGCAGCTAACTCCGGAGCCAGTCTGACGCCGGGCGGGAGCCACCCGATTGGCGGTTCCCCCGTCCCGGTGGTTACAATAGGCTCGACCACAAAGTCCATCTCGAAAAATAAGGGCTTCTTAAGTCTTAAGATGAATTTTTCCGGCCCGCTGGCAGGGGATGAGGCCACGTGGATAAGAGTCACCCTTGTACCCTTGGGTAAGGGGAGGTGACCGTGCTCCCATTTAAATCGTTCAAGGTCGCTGTCAGAAAACCGGTTGACGGCGACAATGCCTAAAAAGGTCTTGCCCGGGTAGTCTTGAAGCCTGGATAACCTCATGGGCTTGCTCACCGTTGTTATTTGAGCACCAGATACCCAGTGCACCCACCAGCCGCCCCGCTGGAGTTCCTCAACGGTACGAAGGAGTTGGTACTGGAGGAGCTCTCCGCAGAACGCGAATCTGTCACCAGCATTGGTCGGCTTTTCTATAGTGGATACCCACTTGCCGTCACGATTGGTTTTCGGACGCCCCAAACCAAAAGATTCAGACAGGCGAGACGTAATCTTGGGGCTACTGGGATCGAAATTCACCCAGGCCGGAGCTCCGTCGACCGTGTCGAACACAACAGAGCTTGCGAACGCAGATTCGACCGTCGACTCTTTCAATGAGACGAGCACTGCTGCTAGCGTGGTCGCAGTGCCAACCAGCAGAATTGAAAGAACCGGAGCAAGGGTCTTCTCGCTCCAGTTCAACACAACCAAGGTAATGGTAGCTGCAAGTAATAAAAAAAACCGACAACAGCGGGAACAAGAATTATCTTCGTCATGTCCACCTCTCTCGGGGGAAGTAGCGCATCAATATCCCATAATTTAACCACGGTTTTCTCTAGAGCGAAGATTTTTGTTGGAGATCACTCGCGGCTTGGCGCAGAACGCTAGCTCTGCGGTCGGTGCCCCAGAGTCGAGCTCCTGCTGACGGTGGGGTCGTCATGGAAAGCGCATCAAACGCCTGTCTCAGCCACCGGCACGACACCCAAAGGGCAAGTCGCCCCGAGGGTTTCTCGCTCCTCGAGATGATGATGGTGGTCACGGTGATCCTGATCGTGGCTTCCATCTCTGTCCCTATCTACACGACCGCCGTGGTGCGCGCGCGTGAGGCCGTTCTCCGCGACCACCTCTTTGAAGCTGTCGGCTCTCAGCGGTCAGCTTTCAGCGAGCATGCCGATAGCTGAGAGCTGAGGGCTGAAAGCGTGCCCTGGCAGGAGGAGAAGGAAGACGCGACGCTCTCACCAAAGCAAACGGCGCTGGGGATTGTGGACGTCCACAGCGGCTCGAACCTCGTTTCACTCGAAGGCACTCCGTACAGCAGTTGGTAACTAAAGGATTCAGGATTCAGGATTCAGAAGTCAGGAACGGGTAGCGCGCCGGCTGACGCAGACTGCACCTCTGTGCTTCAGCGGTTCGTAGCCTCCAGCGCCTATCCTCGCGCCAAGCTCTTTGGTAGTCACCGCTTCCGCTGCGGCCTGATGAAAGTTCTCCGGCAATTTCGGCGGCACGGGCTTTCTGCTGATCGTATAGTCGCAGAGCTTTAGTCTGCGCCAGCCTGCGGGGTGACTCACGGGTTATAGGCTAGATAAGTAACCGACAAAGAGGGCCACCCGCCGCCCCGTGTGGCAAGATGACACACATATGCGCTTGCCAGCATATATCCCGCGATTGCCCCAACCCCTTGAAAAACATTGGGATAAGCGGCCGCGGAGGTGGAACACTCCACGAAAAATGAGACGAATGGAGAAAATGGAAATCTCGCCCCTGGGCACGGCTACTCATCTTTAACCCCTTCGGGGTTCAGCCGCACTCGTCAATTCTCACCGCTTGATTTGCGTTCACAGGCAGCCTAAAATGTCTCTCAACAAGGATGCTGCCCTTGCGCCGCAGCGGGCTTTTATGGGCGACCTGAATTGACCTCGCGTCCTTGCCAAACAGGCTCGGACCATGCAGCGCGCTTCTTCTCAATCAGGGAGCCTCCGCGACAACGACTGCGTTGCCATCGTGGGTGGTGGACCCGCCGGTTCCTTCTTCGCCATCCATCTTCTTCGCGAAGCCAAGCGTCTGAATCGACACCTCGAAGTGGTCATCGTCGAGAAGCGTGGTCTGACGGACTTGGGCGCCGATAGCTTTCAGTGCAGGGGATGCAACTTCTGCGCGGGCGGCATCTCCCCCAGGTTGAATGAGATACTTGAGGAGCAGGGTCTGGTGGTTCCGGAGGAGATCATCCAGGGGCGCATCGATCACGTGTGGATACAGGGCCAGTGGAAGAACTTCCGGCTTCGAGTTCCCAAAGGCATGCGGATGTACTCCGTATTCAGGGGCTCGTTACCCAGCCGGCGGAGCGGCAGACCCGGAGGGTTCGATGCCTTTCTGCTGGGTGAGGCGGTCAAAAAAGGCGCGCGCGTCTTGTATGGCAAAGTGGAGGGCATTGATTATGCCGCGTCCGGGATGCCCCGCTTGACGGTGCGCACGAAATCCGGAGAGGGGGTCCTGCTGGAGGCCGGCTTCGTGACCATCGCTATCGGAATCAATACACACGGTGGCCTCGACTACCGTGACGATGCCCTGATCGCCTCGCTTCAGCGTTTGAATCCGGGGTTCGTTCCCGGCAAGTCCCGCAAGGCCTTCATCTTCGAGCTGGAGGTGGGCGAGGACTATCTGGCGCGCCAAATGCACCGCGAGATCTACTTCATCGAGTACGCCTCCAAGCACCTCGCCCTCGAGCATACCGCGCTCATTCCCAAGGGCAGGTTCTTGACCGTCGCCATGATCGGCAAGTGTATCGACGAGGCGTTGTTGCCACAAGACAGCCAGCAGATCGTGCGCGATTTTCTGGCGCTGCCTCAGATCGAGCGCATCTTACCAGGCCTCGAGGCGGCTCCCATCGCCTGTGCCTGTGCTCCCAGAATGACCGTGACCACCGCCAAGTGCCCCTTCGGCGACCGCTTTGCCATCATCGGCGACGCGGTCGGGTCGCGGTTGAACAAAGACGGCCTGTTCTCGGCCCACGTGACGGCGAGCCGGCTGGCGCAGACCGTGCTCCAGGACGGAATCGACAAGCAGGCCCTCGCCAAAGGATACGGGAAGGCCATCAAGTGGCTGGCCGCGGACAACCACTTCGGACGGATGGTGTTTGGCGCCAGCCGGGTGGCGTTCACCACGCCGGTGCTCAGCCGCATCACGTACCAGGCGTTTGCCACCGAGTGCAAGGTGCGAGATGAGCGCAGCCGGCCTTTGAGCGTGGTGCTGTGGAAGATCGCCAGCGGCACGGCCGACTATCGGGAAGTGTTATGGGAGATGTGCGGCTACGGCGTGCTGCGCTCCGTTCTCGCAGGTGCGGCGGTCACGCTAAGGAACGTGGCGTTCGAGGCACTCTTGGGTCTGAAATGGGGGGAGTACGGACGCTACCCGACAGTGGTGCTCAAGGAGAAGCGGGAAGCGCTCAAGGAAGTCCTGGCCTCGAGCCTGGGAATAGAGCTTGACGAGTCGCCTGACTTCGAACGGATGTATGCGATCAAGATCCGCGGCTCCGAGGAAGAGATCATGCAGGAGCTGGCCAAGTTCGGCCATCCCCATGCGCGGTTCCTCAAGTTGCGATGGGTCGAAGTTCGACAGATCCAAGGGGCGCCGAACCAGGTCGGATCGGTGATTCGATACAGGATACCGCTCCTCGGGTTGGGCGCGGAACTGCGGCTGAGCAAAAGAGTCGGCTTCGAGACCTTGCAGTATCAGCTCGAGGAGCGGCTGGCGGAGCACGGGAAACTCATCTTCAACGTCGCACCGACCAAGGACGGAAACAGCCGCCTGTCCATTTACGCGGCCTTTGACTACAAGAGAGGCAAGGGCTTCGCAAGTCGGGTTCTATGGGGCGGTGTCAGGGCGCTGTTTCCAGAATTCCTGCATGACGTGGCGTGGAACCATGCCCTGTGCACCATCAAGGAGGAGGTCGAGCGGAAGCGCGACTATACCCCCAGGCGCTAGCCGGCCTCTCGAAGCCCACTCCATCGCCAGCTTCCAGCAATCTCTGAGCCGGGAGTCATTGTGGATATGCGAACAACTATGGGATATGTTTTTGGCATGCTTTTATGTGTGCCCCTTAGCGTCGGCGGTCAAGGCGGCACCGATTCAGTTGCTCCGGCAAAGGCGATTCCAGCCACTGCGACGAATGACACGGTTTGGATCATCCCTCACACACACTGGGAAGGCGCCGTCTTCAAAACGCGGGAAGAATACCTGGAGATCGGCTTGCCCCACATTCTGAAGGCACTCGAGCTGCTAAAGACCCACCCCGAATATCGTTTTGTGCTTGACCAAGTCGCTTACGTAAAACCATTCCTGGAGAGGTATCCCGAACAAGAGGCGGTTTTCCGCAAACTGGTATCAGAGGGAAGACTGGAGATTGTGGGCGCGAACGACGTCATGCTGGACGTGAATATCCCCAGCGGAGAGTCGTGGATTCGACAAGCCCTCTATGGGAAGACCTACTATCGCGAGAAGCTCGGGGTGGACGTAACGGTGGGCTGGGCGCTCGACACCTTCGGGCACCATGCCCAGATGCCGCAACTCCTGAAGCTCGCGGGATACAAGTCATACTGGTTCCAGCGCGGAGTGCACAGTAATGACACTCCCTCCGAATTCCTTTGGGAAGGAATTGATGGCACCCGGATTCCCGCCTTCTGGCTGCCCTTAGGCTACGGCATGTTCTACCCCACGCCCGACAGCCTGTTTGAGTTCGATCGTTACGCGCGCCAACAATGGGATGCGCTGGGGAATTATTCCCGGTGGCCGGAGCGTGTGGCAGTGGCCGGAGCCGACGTCATCGAGCCCGAAGAGGCGCTGCCGAGCATGGTGCGCGAGTTCAATGGAGACGGGAAGAAGCCCTTTACGTTGCGTTTCGGAGTTCCTACCGATTTCGAGTCCGTGGTTGCGCAGCGGCCCCCTCGGCCCGTCGTGACCGGCGAACTCAACCCTCTCTTTCAGGGTGTGTATAGCGCTCGAATTGAACTCAAGCAATGGATGAGAAACCTCGAGCGCATCCTTGCTACCGCCGAGAAATTGAGCGCCCTGGCCTCCTGGCTGGGGTTTCCAGCGGACAACAGTAACCTGAGTCGGGCCTGGGAGCCGGTGCTCTTCAACCAAGCTCACGATTTGACCTCAGGCACGATGGTCGATAAGGTTTACGAAGACACGATTCGCGGATACCAATTCTCCGAAAGCCTCGGCGATGAAATGGTCGAGACGGATATCGACGCGCTCGCCTCCAAGATTGACACGCGCGCGGAAGGCATTCCAGTCCTCGTCTTCAACCCTCTAGGGTGGCCTCGGAGCGATGTGGCAGAAGTTGACGTGGGCTTTTCAGAAGCAGGCCATAAGGCTGTCGAGCTCATTGGCCCTTCCGGTGAAGCCGTTCCGATCCAGTATATCGAAACAGAACGGTATGGTGATGGGGGCATCAAGCACGCGAAGATTGCCTTTATTGCCCGCGACGTACCGCCCATTGGATATTTTCTATATCAAGTAATTCCAAAGCGGGTCAGCTCAACTGGCGGTGAAAACAGCACTGCCTCCGGCGGACGGTCAAGCTCGACCATGCATGAAGACTTCGGGTCCGTCGAGAACGAGTATTACCGGGCCAGCTTTGACCTCTGGACGGGTGAAATGACGAAGTTGCAGGTGAAGTCCGGCGATTGGGAAGCCCTGGGTGGCCGCCCCGCCAACGTTGTGGCGCGAGAGCAGGATGGCGGGGACTTCTGGGAGCTCTATGGCACGCTGAATGGCGGTAGACTCACCGCCATGACCCGCAAGCAAGGATTGCCTGCGCCCGAAAGCACGCACTTCAGCAACGAATGGGTGGGCGGCGACGGAAGGACTGAAGAGGGGCCGGTTTTTTCGGAGTTCCACATCGGGCACCCGTTCGGCGAAGGCAGCTTCCAGACAACCGTCAGGCTCTACCCGGGAATTCGGCGCATCGATATCAGGACCGAGATCCTGAATAACGAGAAATTCGTGCGTTACCGAGTCCTGTTCCCAACCTCCATCAAGAGCGGGCAGAGGGTCGACGAAATCCCCTTCGGCGCAATCGAACGGCCCCTGGCGCAGGAGTTCCCGGCGCAGAATTGGTCGGATTACAACGACGGGACCAAGGGTATGGCGCTGCTCAATTGCGGGCTTCCCGGCAACAACGTTGCGGATGGGACACTGATTCTGTCTCTGATGCGCTCGGCGAGAATATCCGCGTACCCTTTCTTTGGCGGTTATGAGCCCGGCATCTCCTCGGATTTAGGGCTGGAGCTGGGGGTGAAGCGAACCTTCGATTACGCGCTCGTGCCCCACGAAGGAGACTGGCGTGCCGCGGAAATTTACCGGGCTGGCTGGGAGTTTAACAATCCGCTAGCGGTTCGCAAGGTAAGTTTACACGCAGGTAGCTTGCCCAAGCGATGGGGATTGCTGAATGTGTCCCAGCGCGATGTCGTTGTCTCCGCACTGAAACCGGGCCGAGGCGGCAGCGTAGTCTTGAGAGTTTACGAGGCAGCAGGCCGCCCAAGCCGCAGTATCAAGATCAAGCTAAACGCCGGGATCTCCTCCGCGCGCGAGGTTAGCCTTCTTGAGGACGGCGGTGCGGAGCTCAAGGTTGTGGACGACACCCTCCAGTTTGACCTGGGCCCGTATCAGATCAAAACCTTCAGCCTGAAGCTGCTGCCACTTAATACAGGCAAGTGAACCTCACCCCACATTTCTGGGGAGCGCCAATCCGAGCAAGGATTGCCTGATTCTTCACACGCGTGGAAGGCAAGCATGGTAATATTGGCGATCCTTCATTCCAAAAGGGTATTACCGCATTAGGGCCGCGTAGGGAAGGAGGACGAATGGAGAAAGGTTCACGAGGTTTTTCACTTATTGAGTTGCTGATCGTTGTTGCGATCATCCTGGTCATCGCGGCCATCGCCATCCCAAGCCTGCGCAGGTCGCGGATCGCAGCCAATCAGGCTTCAGCCGTTGGGTCACTCCACGCACTCAACACGGCTGAGACTACCTACATTTCTACTTACAACGGCTACACCCCCACCTTGGGTTACTTGGGCCCACCGGACTCCGGAATGAACCCTGTCGCTACTGCCGCTGGATTAATTGACATTGTGCTGTCAGGAGGCTCAGCCGCCGCTACAGTAAGCTTAAAGAGCGGTTATACGTTCACGTATTCGCCTGGTGTCACGGATGCAACTGGCCGGGTTTACTCATACTCGATCATCGCCACTCCTACCAACGTGGGGACGACCGGGAACGACTTTTACTACACCGACCAGGTTGGCGTGATCCGCGAGAATAGCACAGCCGTGGCCGGTTCCTCCGATTCACCTCTGGCCGGCTAACGGCTGGAGACAGCGGACACCTCAACATCGCGAAGGAGGATGAAATGATCAGCGTGAAACTCGACCGACGCGAATTCCTGCTGTCGGCTTCGCTCCTCTCGGCGGGTGCCTTGGCCGCAGGGCAGGGCAACCAGGACTTCAGTAAAGTCCAGATCAGAGTCACGCGTGTATCCGGCAGCGTTTACATGCTGCAAGGCCAGGGCGGCAACATCGCGGCGTCCGTGGGTGACGACGGGATCGCCATCGTGGACGACCAATTCGCTCCCTTGGCCGAAAAGATTCGCGCCGCCCTGAAAG